>BNJT01001331.1_pt1 | contig 159983 bp, 200 predicted proteins | sample 8540491 | NCBI WGS metagenome assembly BNJT01 (sample SAMD00202455, study PRJDB9452) | human saliva metagenome | host: Homo sapiens
TGGTATAATAATAAAGAATTTCTATAGAAAAGAGAAAAATATGGCAAATTATGCAATTATTTTAGCAGCGGGTAAAGGTACCCGTATGAAATCAGATCTACCTAAAGTTATGCACAAGGTTGCGGGAATTTCAATGCTTGAGCATGTTTTTCGTAGCGTTGGCGCAATTAATCCTGAAAAAACAGTTACTGTAGTTGGACATAAGGCAGAACTTGTTGAACAAGTTTTAGCGGGACAGACTGATTTTGTGAGACAATCTGAGCAACTAGGTACTGGTCATGCGGTTATGATGGCCGAACCAATTCTTGAGGGTCTTTCTGGACAAACATTGGTTATTGCAGGTGATACACCATTAATCACGGGTGAAAGTTTGAAAAACTTGATTGATTTTCATGTGAATCACAAGAACGTGGCCACTATCCTTACCGCAGAAGCTGAAGATCCATTTGGTTATGGTCGTATAGTTCGCAATGATAATGCTGAAGTACTAAGAATTGTTGAACAAAAAGATGCGACTGATTTCGAGAAACAAATCAAAGAAATCAATACAGGAACCTATGTTTTTGATAATGCTCGTCTCTTTGAAGCTCTTAAAAACATCAATACCAATAACGCTCAGGGTGAATACTATATTACAGATGTAATTGGTATTTTCCGTGAAGCTGGAGAAAAAGTCGGTGCTTATACATTAAAAGACTTTGATGAAAGTCTCGGCGTCAATGATCGTGTAGCTCTTGCAACTGCTGAAGCTGTAATGCGCCGTCGTATTAACCAAGCTCACATGGTTAATGGAGTTAGCTTTGTAAATCCTGAAACGACCTATATTGATATTGATGTTGAAATCGCACCAGACGTTCAAATAGAAGCAAATGTAACCCTCAAAGGTTCTACCAAGATTGGTTCAGAGACTGTTTTGACGAATGGAACTTATATCGTTGATAGTACTATCGGTTCAGGTGCAGTCATTACAAACTCTATGATTGAGGAAAGCACTGTTGCTGATGGTGTTACAGTTGGACCTTATGCTCATATTCGTCCTGATTCAAGTCTTGCAGCAAATGTCCATATCGGAAACTTTGTTGAAGTGAAAGGTTCAAGCATTGGAGAAAATACAAAAGCTGGCCATTTGACATACATTGGTAACTGTGAAGTTGGCAGTGACGTCAACTTTGGTGCTGGTACTATAACAGTGAACTATGATGGGAAAAATAAATTCAAGACAGTCATTGGCAACAATGTCTTTGTTGGTTCTAATTCAACCATCATTGCTCCTGTTGAACTAGGAGATAACTCTCTTGTTGGTGCAGGTTCAACCATTACTAAAGACGTGCCTGCTGATGCTATTGCCATCGGTCGTGGCCGCCAAGTAAACAAAGACGAATATGCAACTCATCACCCTCACCATCCTAAAAACAAATAGGAGCTAACCATGGAATTTGAAGAGAAAACACTCAGCCGTAGAGAAATCTATAAAGGTCCTATTTTCCAATTGGTACAAGACCAGGTTCAACTTCCTAATGGAAAAGGAACAGCTCAACGTGATTTGATTTTCCATAATGGTGCAGTATGTGTTCTTGCAGTTACTCCAGAAAATAAGATTGTTCTAGTCAAGCAATATCGCAAGGCGATTGAAAAAGTTTCTGTTGAAATTCCTGCAGGAAAACTAGAAATTGGAGAAAATGCTGATCCTGAAGCGGCAGCCCTTCGCGAATTGGAAGAAGAAGTTGCCTACACTGGAAAACTAACTCTTTTGTATGATTTCTATTCTGCTATTGGTTTCTGTAATGAGCGATTAAAACTTTATTTGGCAAGTGATTTGACAAAGGTTAAGAATCCACGTCCGCAGGATGAAGATGAAACTTTAGAATTACTTGAAGTTAGTCTTGAAGAAGCTAAACAACTGATCCAGTCTGGTGATATCTGTGATGCCAAGACTATCATGGCTATCCAGTACTGGGAATTACAAGGAAATAGGGGAGGAACCTATGGGAAAACCTTTATTAACAGACGAAATAATCGAGCGTGCAAAACGTGGTGAAGATATCTCTGGTCCTACTTTAGTAGACGATCAAGAAACAAAGATATTATCGACTTCATCTCAACATTATAGAGCTTCACGTTCAAGTGACCATGGTTTTAGTCAAGATACCCTAACGATTGAGGTTGAACCACAAATCCATAAAAGTCGTCGAATTGAAAATACTAAGAGAAATGTTTTTAACTCAAAACTGAATAAGATTCTATTTGCTGTTATTCTTCTCTTGATTTTGCTAGTGTTAGCAATGAGATTTATTTAAGGGGAATGTCATGAAAATTGGAATTATAGCAGCTATGCCAGAAGAGCTAGTTTTTCTGATTCAACATTTAGAAAACGCTCAAGAAGAGACGGTATTAGGAAATCAGTATCATACGGGTAAAATTGGTTCAGTCGAGCTTGTCTTGGTCGAGAGTGGAATTGGTAAAGTCATGTCTGCTATGAGTGTAGCTATCCTAGCCGACCACTTTAAAGTAGATGCTGTCATCAACACTGGTTCAGCTGGTGCTTTAGCAGGAGGAATCGAAGTTGGAGATGTAGTGATTGCTGATAAGCTAGCTTATCATGATGTTGATGTGACTGCTTTTGGGTATGAATACGGTCAGATGGCCCAACAACCACTCTATTTCGAAACTGACAAGAAATTTGTCAGTTTGATTCAAGAGAGTTTGTCTAAACTTAACCAAAAATGGCATCTAGGTTTGATAGCGACCGGTGATAGTTTTATTGCGGGTGAAGATAAGATTAAAGCTATAAAAGAACATTTTCCTCAGGTGCTTGCGGTTGAGATGGAAGGAGCGGCTATCGCTCAAGCAGCTCACGCGCTTAATCTACCTTTCTTAGTTGTCCGTGCCATGAGTGATAATGCTAACCACGAAGCTTCTATTTCATTTGATGAATTTATCGTAGAAGCAGGACGCCGATCGGCTCAAGCCTTGTTGACACTTTTACAATCTATTCATGATTAAAATAAAAAGAACACTTGTTAGTGTTCTTTTTTAGGAAAAAAAGAAGCTTGTCCCTGATAGAGTTATTTTCAGTCTTTTTTGATATAATAGAAACATTGATTTGAAGAATAGGAAGAGAAAATGAACCCTTTATTAAACGGTATGAATGACCGACAGGCTGAAGCGGTCCAAACAACAGAAGGTCCACTGCTGATCATGGCGGGGGCTGGTTCTGGTAAGACACGAGTTTTGACCCATCGTATTGCCTACTTAATTGATGAAAAGATGGTTAATCCTTGGAATATTTTAGCCATTACCTTTACCAATAAAGCTGCTCGTGAAATGAAAGAACGTGCCTACGGGCTCAATCCAGCTACACAGGACTGTTTGATAGCGACCTTTCACTCTATGTGCGTTCGTATCTTACGTCGTGATGCGGATCATATTGGTTACAATCGTAACTTTACCATTATCGATCCAGGTGAGCAGCGAACACTGATGAAACGTATTCTCAAGCAGTTAAACTTGGATCCTAAAAAGTGGAATGAACGCTCTATTTTAGGGACCATTTCTAATGCTAAGAATGATCTGATTGACGATGTTGCTTATGCTGCACAAGCAGGAGATTTATATACAAACATTGTCGCTAAGTGTTATGAGGCCTATCAAAAGGAACTCCGTCAATCTGAGTCAGTTGACTTTGATGATTTGATTATGTTGACCTTGCGTCTCTTTGATCAAAATCCTGATGTCTTGACTTACTATCAGCAAAAGTTCCAATATATCCATGTCGATGAGTACCAAGATACTAACCATGCCCAGTACCAACTGGTCAAACTGTTGGCTTCTCGTTTTAAAAATATCTGTGTTGTTGGGGATGCGGACCAGTCTATCTACGGATGGCGTGGTGCTGATATGCAGAATATCCTCGATTTTGAAAAAGATTATCCAGATGCCAAGGTTGTCTTGTTAGAGGAGAATTACCGTTCAACCAAAACCATTCTCCAAGCAGCAAATGACGTTATTAAAAACAATAAAAATCGCCGTCCTAAGAATCTATGGACTCAAAATGCGGATGGGGAACAAATTGTCTATTATCGTGCTAATGATGAACAAGATGAGGCTGTTTTTGTAGCCAAAACCATCGATGAACTTGGACGTAGTCAAAACTTCCTACACAAAGACTTCGCAGTCCTTTACCGTACCAATGCTCAGTCACGTACTATTGAGGAAGCTCTGCTCAAGTCTAATATTCCTTATACCATGGTTGGTGGGACAAAATTCTACAGCCGAAAAGAAATCCGTGATATCATTGCTTACCTCAATCTCATTGCCAACCTAAGTGATAATATCAGTTTTGAGCGTATCATCAATGAACCAAAGCGTGGTATTGGACCAGGAACTGTTGAAAAAATTCGAGACTTCACAAACATGCAAGAAATGTCCATGCTGGATGCTTCAGCCAATATCATGTTATCAGGAATTAAGGGTAAGGCAGCCCAGTCGATATGGGACTTTGCCAATATGATTCTGGATTTGAGGGAGCAACTGGACCAATTAACCATTACAGAGTTGGTTGAGGCTGTCCTTGAAAAAACAGGTTATGTCGATATTCTTAATGCTCAGGCAACCTTGGAAAGCAAGGCGCGGGTTGAAAATATCGAAGAGTTCCTATCTGTTACCAAGAACTTTGACGACAATCCTGATAGTCAAGAAGAGGAAACAGGACTAGATAAACTCAGTCGTTTCTTGAATGATCTTGCCTTAATTGCAGATACGGACTCAGGTAGTCAGGAGACGTCAGAAGTAACCTTAATGACCTTACACGCTGCCAAAGGACTCGAGTTTCCAGTTGTCTTTATTATCGGTATGGAGGAGAATGTCTTTCCTCTTAGTCGTGCCTCTGAAGATCCAGATGAATTAGAAGAAGAACGTCGTTTGGCCTATGTAGGAATCACGCGCGCTGAGAAAATTCTCTATCTAACCAACGCCAACTCTCGCTTGCTTTTCGGTAAGACTAACTATAACCGTCCGACCCGTTTTATCAACGAGATTAGTTCAGATTTGTTGACCTATCAAGGTCTGGCTCGTCCAGCTAATACAAGCTTTAAAGCATCTTACAGTAGTGGTGGTACTACATTTGGTCAAGGAATGAGTCTGGCACAGGCTCTTCAAGAACGAAAACGGAATACTGCGCCTACATCTATCCAATCAAGTGCTTTACCATTTGGACAATTTGCGGCTGGTTCTAAATCAGCTTCCAGTGAAACTAGCTGGTCTATCGGTGATATTGCCCTTCATAAAAAATGGGGTGAAGGAACTGTCCTTGAAGTATCGGGTAGTGGAGCTACACAGGAACTAAAAATCAACTTCCCAGAAGTCGGTCTCAAAAAACTTTTGGCCAGTGTTGCACCGATTGAGAAAAAGTAAGTTTCTAAACGAATAAGATTCCCTTATCACAAGATTGTGATAATTTACAAGTTTTTAACAAATAGCTTTTTAAACTTCACTATCATAAAAAACAGTGTATAATTGAGACTGTTTTTGAAAGGAGAAAAAATGACTGAAAAACAAATGAAAACTTTAGGTTGGATTGCAACCTTTATGTCTGTAATGATGTATGTTTCTTATATTCCTCAAATTATGAATAACCTTGCTGGTCAAAAAGGGAATTTTATCCAACCAGCAGTAGCTGCACTTAACTGCAGTCTTTGGGTTTACTACGGTCTCTTTAAAAAAGAACGTGATATTCCTTTGGCAGCAGCTAATGCACCAGGTATCGTTTTTGGACTTATTACCGCATTGACAGCTTTATTCTAAAAATAAAAAGCAATTAGCAGAGTTATCTGTTAGTTGCTTTTTATTTGTTTACAAGATGTATTTCTCAATGGCGCGTGCAACGCCGTCTTCTTCATTGCTTGCAGTTACAGCATCAGCGAGAGATTTGACGTAGTCGCTGGCATTTCCCATAGCAACCCCTAACCCTGCAAACTCAAGCATCTCAATGTCGTTATTGGCATCACCCATGGCCATGATTTCAGAAGGTTGGATATCTAAAATCTCAGCCAAGCGAGAAAGAGCAGAAGCCTTGGTTGTGCCAAGTGGCATCGCCTCATAGATAACAGGTTGAGAACGAACACCACTAAATCTCTGACAAAGTTCATCCGCAAATCGTTGTTCAAAATCATCTGTTTGTTCTTTTGTACCTAAGAACATGCCTTGGAACATACGGTACTTACCACTAGTGGCTTCCTCAAGTGAGATTTCGGTCAGGTCAGCAAAGACAAGTGTCGCATCATATTGAACGATAGGATTTGGTTTGCCTCCGAGAACGAAGTAGTGTTCCTCATCAAAGAGAGTCAACTGAACCTCACTCTTTTCAGCAAGGTCATTCAGGTATTCGATGTCAGATTTGCTAAGTTCCCGCCAGTCAACAAGGCTCCAGTCACTGGTTTGGTGGGTAGAACAACCATTATTGACAATAACGTATTCATTATCCGTATCTAAACCGAGTTTCTTGTAGTAGGGAAGAACCCCAAAGAGAGGTCGTCCAGTACAGAGAACTAGTTTGACACCTTTCGATAGCCTTATGAATGGCATCAATATGAGCTTGAGGAATTTCCTTGGCTTCGTTTAGAAGAGTACCATCCATATCTAGGGCAAGTAATTTAATCATAGTCTTTCCTTTTCTCGTCTTTTGCCTATATTATAGCATATTTTGGGAATCAGAGGCAGAATCTTCTGTTAAATCATGATATAATAAAAGGTAATGACAAAAACAAACGAGGCAGAGATGAAACTACTTTATACCGATATTCGGACTTCTTTGACAGAAATCCTAACTAAGGAGGCTCAAGGACTAGTTGACCAAGGAAAACGAGTCTTTTATATCGCCCCTAACTCTCTTTCTTTTGAAAAGGAACGTGCCGTGCTGGAGTGCTTGAGTCAGCAGGCTTCTTTTGCAATCACAGTCACGCGCTTCGCTCAAATGGCTCGCTATCTAGTTTAAATGATATTCCTGAGAGGTCAAGTCTCGATGATATCGGTCTTGGTATGGCTTTCTATAAATGTCTGTCCGAGATAGACGCTAAGGATTTACGTGTTTACGGGGCTATTAAACAAGATCCGCAATTCATCCAGCAACTGATTGAGATTTATCATGAAATTTCAACTGCAAAGATGAGTTTTTTGGACTTGGAAAGTTTGACAGATGCTGATAAACGCTCTGATTTACTCTTGATTTTTGAAAAGATAACAGCTTATTTAAATCAAGGTCAAGTTTCACAGGGGAGTCCATTATCCTATCTGATTGATGCTATCGAAGAAAACAAGGTAAGTAGTGATTTTAGTAAAATTGCCCTAGTCATTGATGGTTTTACCCGTTTTTCTGCTGAAGAGGAACACCTAGTGGATTTGCTTCATCGTAAGGGTGTTGAGATTATTATTGGTGTATATGCGTCTAAGAGAGCCTATAATAGCTCTTTTAGTGAAGGGAACCTCTATCAAGCCAGTGTTGAATTTCTACGTCATTTAGCTTTTAAATATCAGACAAAGGCAGAAGATGCATGTCAAGAACATAAAAATCTTGATGCTTTTGCCAAGGCCTCAAAATTACTGGAAAGTGCTTATGATTATTCTGAAATTAGCTTAGAAGTGGATGCTAAGGATAGAGAAGACTTGCAAATCTGGTCTTGTCTGACACAGAAAGAAGAGCTGGAGCTCGTTGCTCGCAGTATTCGCCAGAAATTGCACCAAGAGCCAGAACTTAGCTATAAGAATTTTCGTATCTTACTAGGAGACGTAGAGTCTTATAAACTGTCCTTGCAGACAATTTTTAATCAATATCAGATTCCCTTCTATCTGGGGAGAAGTGAGTCTATGGCTCATCATCCTTTGACTCAATTTGTAGAATCTGTGGGACGTCTCAAACGGTACTATTTCCGTCAAGAAGATTTGATTAATCTCTTGCGAACTGGCTTATATACCGACCTTACTCAAGAAGAAATCGATAGCTTTGAACAATATATCCGCTATTTAGGTATTGATGGTCTTTCTAACTTTAAACAAGAATTTACAAAAAATCATCATGGAAAATTTGATTTAGAAAAATTAAATGTGCTGCGTGTCCGTGTCCTAAATCCACTAGAAACTTTATTATCAAGTCGTAAGCAAAAGACTGAAAATATCCTTACAAAATGGAATAACTTTTTGAAGGATGCATCTGTGACCAAGCAATTACAATCCTTATCTGAAACAATGGAAGCGGCAGAGCAAGAAAGACAAGAGGAGGTCTGGAAAGCATTTTGCCACGTAATGGAGCAATTTGCTACTGTTTTTGAAGGGTCCCAGGTCACTTTAGATGATTTCTTGGCTCTTCTTCATTCAGGGATGTCCTTATCAAATTATCGTACAATCCCAGCAACGGTGGATACGGTTCTGGTGCAAAGTTATGATTTGATTGCGCCTTTGACTTCTGATTACATCTATGCACTTGGCTTAACCCAGGATCATCTACCTAAAATCACCCAAAATACTAGTCTTTTAAGTGATGAAGAAAGAGAAGTTTTAAACCAAGGTACTGAAGATGGCTCTCAATTATTGATTGCTAGCCATGAAAATCTTAAGAAGAATCGCTATACCATGCTTTCTTTGGTAAATTCTGCCAAGAAGCAATTGGTCTTATCAGCGCCTAGTCTACTCAATGAAAACGAGAGTAAAGAGTCAGTTTATCTGAAAGAATTGCAGGATTTTGGTTTTACCAAGATTGAAAAGAGAATCGATCGAAAAAACCTATCAAAGGATCATATTGGTTCTTATCACAGTCTTTTGTCTAGTCTTGTTGCTTATCACCAGCAAGGTGATACGGAGACAAGTGAGCAGGACTTAACCTTTATTAAGGTTCTAGCTCGTGTCATGGGCAGAAAATTAGAAGATCAAGGTCTTGATAATCCTGTCCTACCGACAAGTCCAAAAAGTAAGAACTTAGCTACTGAAACTTTGGAAGCCTTGTATCCTAAAGATCAAGATTTTTATCTATCAACTTCAGGATTGACAGAGTTTTATCGAAACGAATACAGTTATTTCCTTCGATATGTCTTAGGCTTACAAGAAGAATTGCGACTGCGACCTGATGCACGAAGTCATGGCAATTTCTTGCATCGTATTTTTGAACGGGCTATGAAACTTCCTGTTGATACACCTTTTGACCGACGTTTAGAACAAGCAATTTCTGAAACCAGTCAAGAACGTGAGTTTCAAGCCATTTATCAAGAAAGTTTGGAAGCCCAATTAACCAAGGAAGTTCTTTTAGACGTTGCGCGTGCAACTGGGCATATTCTTCGTCACAATTCTGAAATTGAAACAATTCAGGAAGAAGCAGTCTTTGGTGGTAAGGAACAAGCTTTTGTTCAGTTAGATAACGGCAGAAATGTCTATGTCCGTGGTAAAGTTGACCGTATAGATCGCTTAAAAACCAGTGATGCGATTGGTGTTGTAGACTACAAATCTTCTCTAACTCAGTTTAACTTCCCTCTCTTTTATAACGGCCTTAATTCACAGTTACCGACCTATCTTGCTGCTCTTAAGAAAGAAGGAAATACCGATTTCTTTGGTGCTATGTATTTAGAGATGGCTGAACCAGTTCAGTCTATACAAACAGTTAAAACTCTTTCAAAGGCTTTAGCAGAAACAACTAAGAGTATGAAGTATCAAGGGTTATTTCTTGAAAAAGAGATAAAGAACCTTGGGGAACTATATAATAAAAACAAGACTTATCAGTTGTCTGATGAGGAATTCCAGTTATTGCTGGACTATAACGCCCTTATCTATAAGAAGGCGGCAGAGAAGATTTTATCTGGTAGTTTTGCTATCAATCCTTACACAGAAGACGGCAGAAGTATTGCTCCTTATGTCCAACAATATCAGTCGATAACTGGTTTTGAAGCTAATTACCATTTAGGTCAAGCTAGATTGTTAGATAAGGTCGCTAAGAGCAATGATAAAGAAACGTGGTTTAATAAAATAAGAGAGGAGTTGGAGCGATGAAATTTTTATCCCAAGAAGAGATTGAAAAGTTGAAAATAGAAGAAGCTCATTCTGACAAGAAACCAAAGAAAACTGCTGAGCAAATTCAAGCTATTTACAGTTCTGGTCAAAACATTCTGGTCTCAGCATCAGCTGGCTCAGGAAAAACCTTTGTCATGGCAGAACGAATTCTTGATCAACTAGCGCGTGGTGTAGAAATTCGCCAACTCTTTATCTCAACCTTTACGGTAAAGGCAGCAACCGAGTTAAAAGAACGCTTGGAAAAGAAAATCAGCCAACAAATCCAAGAGACTCAAGATTTGGAGCTAAAAAAACATCTTGGAAGACAATTAGCTGATTTACCCAATGCTGCTATTGGAACTATGGACTCTTTTACTCAGAAGTTCCTGGCTAAACATGGTTATCTTCTCGATCTTGCTCCAAACTTCCGCATTCTTGAGAATGAAAGTGAGCAACTCCTCTTAAAGAATGATGTGTTTAGACAAGTTTTCGAAAGTCACTACCAAAGTATGGAACAAGAACAGTTTAGTCAGTTGGTCAAGAACTTTGCGGGTAAAAGTAAGGATGCACGTGGATTGCGTAAACAGGTTTACATGATTTATGACTTTTTGCAATCTACAAGTAATCCTCAGGCTTGGCTAGAAAATTCTTTTCTAAAAGGCTTTGAAAAGGCCGATTTTACAGTTGCTAAAGAAAACCTTGCAGAGGATTTAAAAGAAAGACTTTGGGATTTGGAAAGTTTCTTCCGTTACCATTTAGAGAATGATGCTAAGGAATTTGGGAAAGCAGCCTACTTAGAAGCTGTCCAACAAGTTCTTGATGAAATTGGAGCTTTAACCAACGAATCAACTTTTAATCAATATCAAGAAGTTCTAGAGCGAGTTGTGAATATTTCTAAGGATAAGGGTGGCCGTGCTCTCACAAATGCCAGTCGCAAGGCTGAACTCCTAGAACTGAAAGAAGCTTACAACCAAGAGAGAAAAGACAAGTTTGAAAAGCTAATTGCACTAAATGACCAAATTACTTTATTGAAATTCCAGGAAGATTATCATCAAGAGTCTTGGGATTTAGCAAAGACTTTTCAAGTTTTCATGAGTGATTTCGTTGATGCCTATCGAAATCGTAAACGCGAAGAGAATGCCTTTGAATTTGCGGATATTAGTCACTATACTATTGAGATTCTGGAAAACTTCCCTCAAGTTCGAAAAGAGTACCAGGAACGCTTCCACGAAGTCATGGTCGATGAGTACCAAGATACCAACCATATCCAGGAAAGAATGTTGGAACTCCTCTCTAACGGGCATAACCGTTTTATGGTGGGAGATATCAAGCAGTCTATTTATCGATTTAGACAGGCAGATCCCCAAATCTTCAATGAAAAATTCCACAGTTTTGCTCAGGATAGCAAAGAAGGTCAGTTAATACTGCTTAAGGAAAACTTCCGTAGTAGTTCAGAAGTGCTAAATGCTACCAATGACGTCTTTAAGCATCTCATGGATGAGGAAGTTGGAGAGATTTCTTATGACGGCATGCATCAACTTGTTTTTGGAAATACTGATTTACACCCTGATTTAGAAAACAAGGCAGAAGTCCTCTTGTATGATAAGGATGTTGACGGTGATTCTAAGGAAGAGGAAGAGTTTTCGACCAACAAACTGACTGGTGAAATGCGAATGGTCATTAAGGAGATATTACATCTTCATAATGATAAAGGGGTTCCTTTCAATGACGTTGCTCTCTTGACTGCCAGCAGAAGTCGTAATGACCAAGTTTTACTTGCCTTGTCTGAGTATGGTATTCCTGTCAAGACGGATGGAACTCAAAACAATTATTTGCAATCTTTAGAAGTGCAGGTGATGTTGGATACTCTTCGTGTCATCCATAATCCTTTGCAAGACTTTGCTTTAGTAGCTCTCATGAAGTCTCCAATGTTTAGCTTTGATGAAGATGAATTGGCTCGTCTAGCTCTTCAAATTCTGAGGATAAGGTTCAAGAGAACTTTTATGAAAAACTAGTCAATGCTCAAGCACAAACTAGTATCCAAAAGGATTTAATAAAATCTGAACTCCATAAAAAGCTTAACCTTTTCTTGGAAACTGTTAATTCTTGGCGTTTGTTCTCAAAAACTCATTCGCTTTATGACCTTATTTGGAAAATCTATAGCGAACGTTTCTACTATGATTATGTTGGTGCTTTACCAAATGGTCAGGCTAGACAGGCCAACCTCTATGCCCTAGCACTACGAGCTGACCAGTTTGAAAAGAGTAATTTTAAAGGCTTATCACGTTTCATAACTATGATTGATCAAGTCTTGGAAGCTAAGCACGACCTTGCCAGTGTCACTGTAGCTCCACCTAAGGATGCTGTGGAGCTTATGAGTATTCATAAGAGTAAGGGGCTTGAGTTCCCATATGTCTTTATTCTCAATATTGATCAGCAATTTAACAAGCAAGATTCCATGTCTGAAGTTATCCTAAGTCGTAAAAATGGCCTTGGTCTTAAGTACGTAGCTAGAGTAGCTACAAATGCAAAAGAGGAATATCTTCCATCTACGATTAAGTTATCGATCCCAAGCTTGACTTATAGTCAAAATGAGGAAGAGCTCCAATTAGCAAGCTATTCTGAGTTGATGCGTTTACTGTATGTAGCCATGACTCGTGCTGAGAAAAAACTTTATCTAGTCGGAAAAGGTTCTCGAGAGAAGATGGAATCCAAAGAATACCCGACAAATGGGCAAGGTCTCCTAACTCGAGAAACTAGACTAGATGCTACTAATTTCCAGGACTGGATTTTGGCGATTTACCAAGCATTTACGAAAGAAGATTTGCACTTCACTGTACGTTTTGAGGGTGAAGAACAACTGACGGAAGAAGCTATCGGTAAATTGGAAACTAAAAGTCAGCTCCAAGATCTTTCTCAGGCAAGCAACCGTCAGTCTGATACCATAAAGGAAGCTTTACAAATGCTCAAAGAAGTGGAAGTGTATAATGAAATCCACAGAGCAGCGATTAATCTTCCGAGTGTTCAGACTCCAAGCCAGATTAAGAAGTTTTATGAACCAGTCATGGATATGGAAGGTGTAGTAGTAGCTGGTCAATCTAAACCAAAAGCAACTATGATTCAGTTTGAACTTCCAGACTTCTCCAAGACAGAAAAAGTCACTGGAGCTGAAATTGGTAGTGCAACCCATGAACTCATGCAACGTATCAATCTCGCTAAGAAACCTACTTTGGAAACCTTGACAGAAGCCTTGGAGCAAGTTCAGGCAACTTCAGCTGTTAAATATAAAGTTAATCTAGAAAAAATCTTGTCTTTCTTTGATACAGCTCTTGGTCAAGAGATTCTTGCAAACCAAGATAAACTTTATCGAGAACAACCCTTCTCTATGTTAAAACGGGATGATAAGAGTCAGGAAGACTTTGTTGTTCGTGGAATCTTAGATGGTTATCTCCTTTATGAGGATAAAAATTGTTCTCTTTGACTACAAGACAGATCATTATGAATATCCAAATCAACTGATTGAACGTTATAGAGGTCAATTATCTCTATATGCAGAAGCCTTATCCCGTTCTTATGAGATAGATAAGATTGAAAAATATTTAATCTTACTTGGCAAAGATATGGTTGAGGTGGTCGAAGTGAACTAATCTTGTATAAACTATTGCCTTAATGGCAGTAGTTTTTATTTATGTTCAGTTATGGTATACTAGTTTCAGAAAAGGATGTAAAAGAATCTATGTCAAAAGAAATCGATATCGAATACTATCACCAATTAGCTTTACAAAAGCAAAAAGATCATCGTAAATTTCTTGGAAATCTGAAAAAGAAGGCTCCAAAAAACCTAGATAAGATTGCCCTTGAAATTCACCAAGAAGTTTTTGAAGAAATTGATTGTACAGCCTGTGCTAACTGCTGCAAGAGCCTTGGACCAGACTTTAAAGAAGCAGATATCACACGCATTGCCAAGTACTTTAAAATGAAATTACCTGTCTTCGAAGATGAATTTCTACAGGTAGATGAAGACGGTGATAAGATCTTTAAGTCAATGCCATGTCCATTTCTCGGTGGTGACAATCTCTGTTCCATCTATGATGTCCGTCCCAAGGCCTGTAGAGAATTTCCACATACCGACCGTAAAAAGATTTATCAAATCAATAATTTGACTATCAAAAATACTTTAACCTGTCCCGCAGCCTATCTCTTTGTCGAGAAATTAAGAGATAAAATAGAATAAATAGTTTATTTTATAATAAATTCCATCCTCAAATTCATTTGCTATTTGAGGATTTTTGTATATTTATTAATATTGATTGTTTTTGCTTTCTAAAGAAAACTAGTTCCAGTCTTAAAGTTTCTTTAACTTTTTCTTAAAGAAAACTGATATAAGGTATCTTTAAGCGATGTTCTGTATAGTTATACCATCACTAAGAAAGGAGTGCCGGTATGAACTATATAGTAATTCCAGCTTATCAACCTGATAATAAACTTATCAAACTCATCGAAAAAATCCACGAAAAGAGTGATTTTCGTATTCTAGTTATCGACGACGGTAGTTCATCAAAGTGTCAAAATATCTTTGATAAAGCACAACAATATGCTACGGTGCTCCGTCATCAAGTGAATCAAGGTAAAGGCCAAGCACTTAAAACGGCCTTTACTTATATCCGACAACAAAATAGCTATGGAACGGTTGTAACGGCAGACGCAGATGGTCAGCATAAGATTTGGGATATTCTCCGTACGGCTAACAAAGCTTCTGAAAATCCTAATAAGCTAATCTTGGGTGTGCGGGCCTTCACTGGTAAAGTACCCCTTCGTAGCCGTTTCGGAAATAGCTTGACAAAAGCACTCTTTAAACTTCAAACAGGAGTAGGTGTAACAGATACACAAACTGGACTTCGTGCTTTTACAACAAATCTCATTCCTTTTATGCTAAAGATCGAAGGACAACGTTATGAATATGAAATGAATATGTTACTTGAGGCTACTAAAGAATATCAAATTTTAGAAGTTCCTATTGAGACAGTTTATATCAATGATAATGAAGGTTCACACTTCCGTCCAATCAGAGATGGATTAATGATTTATAAGAATATTTTCAAATTCGCCTTGTCATCTCTCAGTAGTTTTGTTGTAGACTATATCGTTTACGCTATTGCAATCTTGTTTTTACCAACAGCGCCAACAAGTTTCCGAATTTTCCTAGCTAACGGACTAGCTCGTGTGACAAGCTCCATTTTTAACTACTCTACAAATAAAAAACTAGTCTTTAAAAACGACGATAGCCTTGTGAAAACAGGGCTGGGGTACTTTGGTCTAGCAGTTGGACTCTTTGTTTTAGATACTCTGCTTATTCGTCTATTCTTTACTGTATTTGGTATCAACCTTCTGATTGCCAAAGTTATCGTCGGCATCCTTCTCTTCGCTGTCTCTTGGACAGTGCAAAGAAATTGATCTTTAAGGAAAGGACATCAACTGTATTATGAAATTTATAAAGAAACCATATGCTTATGCCTCAGTTCTCGGTTTACTCTTGACTGGATCCTTTAGTTACTCAATGTTGAAAACTTTTGTACTTGCTGAGACTATTTCGACAGTAGCAACAACTAATACCAGTTCCAACACAGCTCAAGCTAGCCAAGCAGCTAAAACAGCAACAATAACTAACTCAAGTTATAAGGACGAGAATATCTCTATCAAGTTGACTGAAACGACGGTTAATCATACCCAAGTATATGTTGCAGATGTTACAGTAAGTTCATCAGAATATCTAAAAACAGCATTTGCTCAAAACTCATTTGGAACAAACGTAACAGCTAAAACATCTGTCACTGCTGCAGATAATGATGCGATTCTAGCAGTTAACGGCGACTATTACGGTGCCAACTCTTCGGGTTATGTTATCCGTAATGGAGTTGTCTATCGTGATACTGTCCGTGAAAATTCTAATAATGGTGATTTAGCCATTTATAAAGATGGTTCTTTCAAGATTATTTACGAGGATCAGATTTCAGCTGAGCAACTAGTCAAAGACGGAGTTATTAATCTCTTAGCTTTTGGTCCTGCCTTGGTCGAAAATGGTGAAATAGCAGTAGGAAAAAACCAAGAAGTTGGACAAGCTATGGCTTCGAATCCACGTACAGCTATTGGTATTATCGACGAAAACCACTACATTATTGTGGTTTCTGACGGACGTACTTCTGAAAGTGAAGGTCTCTCTTTGTACCAGCTAGCTGAGGTTATGAAATCCTATGGTGCAAAAACTGCCTACAATCTTGATGGCGGGGGATCCTCTACACTTTACTTCAACGGTCAGGTTATCAACAAACCAACGACTGGAGGAAAGAAAATTTCAGAAAGGGCGGTGAGTGATATTGTCTACATCGGTTACTAATCTTGGTAAAAAACGTTTTAAGAAAACAGTCATCTCTTATACACTAATTACGATTTTCTTCTTTGCCTTCTCTAGAATTTATGAAGCATTCAGTTTTGGAGAGACATCAGTTCATATGCATTACTTGTTTGCTGTACCTCTGGTCGGTGGGATAATACTAGCAATCTTGCTCAAAGCCCTTCCACATTTCTCTCGTATCAGTCTAAATTTATGGAATTCAGCAGTAGCGATTATTACAGCAGGTACGCTTTTCCGAGGAATTGTCAATCTATCTGGTCGTTCAACCACACTTGATGCACCATACTGGTATGTCGGTATCAGTTTTGCAATCTTAGCTATTTTATCTATTATTATACATCCACTTCTAACTAATAAAAGTAGCAGAGTAATAGAAGGTTAATTCGTAGAATAAAAAAAGTAGTCGTTCAGATATTGTTCGACTACTTTTTGTTGACTTTTATTTCTAAATTGTTTTAACAATATTACAACTTTCTTTCTTCTTATAAATGTTACTTTTATAATTGAAATTATAATGTATAATAAAATAGAGATTGTCGTCTTTAAAACGATAATTAAGAAGTAAAAAATATAGGGAATATAAGATTGAAAGGTTAAAAATGAAAAAGATATTACTAGCAAGTACTGTTGTTCTTTCCATTGCAGGTATTTCAAAAACAACAGTATTGGCTGAAGAAAACCAAGCTACAAATAAAATAGAAAGTTCTGACAAAACTGTAGCAAATGGAACGATTAAGGAAGCTAAAGAGAAAAAGCAAGCTCAAGGTCAAGAGCAGAACGATAAGCAGAATCAAAACTCAAATCAACAGAATCCAGAAAAAGAATCTTCTCAAACCACACAGAAACAAGAAACAGCGCTTACCAAGGATAACTCTTCAACAGAAGAAATTACTGAAGAGGTCAACAAAGAAGGTTGGCAAAAAGAGAATGGCCAATGGCGTTATTATGAAAATAAAAAGGCTGTCAAAAATTGGAAGAAGATTGCTGGAGTTTGGTATCGTTTTAATCAAGACGGTATCATGCTTAGTAATATCATTTACGAAGACTATTTGTTCAATAGTAGTGGAGCTTTAGCAATTAACACTTGGACTAAAATTGGTGACAAATGGTACTATGGTAATCAAGATGGGAAAATTCTTCGTAATAAGTGGGAAAAAATTAAGAACATCTGGTATTATTTTGACCAAAATGGTGCCATGCTCAGTGATACGATTTACAAAGAGTATCTCTTCAACAAGAGTGGAGCCTTAGCCGAATCTTCATGGGTTAAAATTTCTAACAAGTGGTATTACGCTGACGCCTCTGGTAAGATAACTAGAAATAAATGGGAAAAAATTAAAGACCGTTGGTATTACTTTGATGCGGAAGGTGTAATGGAAAGTAGCACCTGGAAAAAGAAATACTATTTAAAAGATAGTGGTGCTATGGCACAAAGTGAATGGATTTTTGACAAACAGTACAATAGCTGGTTCTACTTAAAACCAGATGGGACTTATGCTGAAAATCAATGGCAAGGGTCCTACTATCTTAAATCAGGTGGCTATATGGCCAAAAATGAGTGGATTTTTGATAACTCATACAATGCTTGGTATTATCTGAAAGAAGATGGACTATATGCTACTGGAACTCTTAAAATCAAAGGTAAAGATTATAGTTTCGAGAATAATGGAAAATGGATCTCTAATCCATCTACGTCAACTTACTATAAGGTAAAACCAATAACAGCCTATGTTTATAGTGCTTCTGGAGCTAGACTTAGCTATATTTCGCAAGGTTCTATCGTTGCTGTTTCTGCCTCAGGAGCTCAAGGAGAAAGACTACCCGTTCAGATTTCTGGACTTTCAGGCTTTATGAATAAGAGTGACCTTGTAGCTGTAAATGCTAGCGATGAGTTTATTCCTCATTATACGAGTGACGGTCGTTATATTTACCACGAGTTATCACCATATACAAGCGTTCGTGTAGCACCTCATAGTTCATCTATGGCAATTGGTAAAAAATACTATTCAGCGGATGGTGTTAACTTTGATACCTTTAAAGTCGAGAATCCATTCCTCTATAGAGACTTAAGAAAGCCAACCAATTATACAGCAGCTGAACTAGATAAAGTTTATTCTCTCATGAATATTAACGGTAGTCGTCTCGCAGGTAAAGGAGAGGTCTTCAAAGAAGCGGAGAAACGTTATCAGGTCAATGCACTCTATCTAATGGCTCACAGCGCTCTAGAAAGTGCATGGGGACGTAGTCAGATTGCTAAGGATAAGAATAACTTCTTTGGTATTGCTGCCTATGATACAACTCCATATGATTCAGCAAAGAGTTTTGACAATGTCGACAAAGGAATCTTGGGGGCAGCTAAATGGATCCGAGAGAATTATATTGATGAAGGTAGAACTCATCTTGGTAATAAATCATCTGGAATGAACACTCTTTACGCTTCTGATCCATATTGGGGTGAAAAGATTGCAAGTATCATGATGACCATCAACAGTAAACTAGGTGAAAAAGACTAAAATATTTTAAAATCGATGACTATAAAATGGTTATCGATTTTTGTTTGTCTTAATGATCATGAAACAAAAAGAGGATTTACCTTTTAGTAAACCCTTTTTCTGTTTATGAACTTAAATCATCTAAAATTAGACCACTTTAATTTTGTTCATTAAAATTAGTTATTTTTAGATTTAAGTGAATTTCTAACAACTAGAATTGATGAAACAAGGATGATAGTACCAAGAATTGTTACAAATGTTCCTTTTCTTTCACCAGTTTCTGGAAGCCCTGGTTTATCCTTAGTTGTAGTTACTGTAGATTTAGGCTCTTCAGTAGTTGTAGTTGAAGTAGTCTTAGGTTCTTCAGTCGTTGTAGTTGAAGTAGTCTTAGGTTCTTCAGTTGTGGTTGTTGAAGTAGTCTTAGGCTCTTCAGTTGTAGTTGTTGTGCTTGAAGTAGTCTTAGACTCTTCAGTTGTAGTTGTAGTAGTTGAAGTAGTCTTAGGCTCTTCAGTTGTAGTTGTAGTACTTGAAGTAGTCTTAGGTTCTTCAGTCGTTGTAGTTGAAGTAGTCTTAGGCTCTTCAGTTGTAGTTGTTGTAGTTGAAGTAGTCTTAGGCTCTTCAGTTGTAGTTGTTGTTGTTGAAGTAGTCTTAGGTTCTTCAGTTGTGGTTGTTGAAGTAGTTGTTACTGTTTCTTCAGTCGTTGTAGTAGTTGTAGACTCTTCAGTTGTTGTAGTTGAAGTAGTTGTTGGCTCTTCTGTTGTAGTTGTAGAAGTAGTCGTTGTTGTTGGCTCTTCTGTTGTAGTTGTAGAAGTAGTCGTTGTTGTTGGCTCTTCTGTTGTAGTTGTAGAAGTAGTCGTTGTTGTTGGCTCTTCTGTTGTAGTTGTAGAAGTAGTCGTAGTTGACTCTTCTGTTGTTGTAGTTGTAGAAGTAGTTGTAGGCTCTTCAGTTGTAGTTGTAGTTGTAGTTGTTGTGGTTGTCGTAGTAGTTGTTTCTTCTTTTGGATTTACGATTGTTTTAGTCGCTGAACGCTCAGCTCCAAAATCGTCAACGTTAACTTCTGTATCTGCAACTTTGATAACATAACCTGATGGTGCTTCAACTTCAGTGATGGTATATTTGTCTTTTAACAGTTTGTTAACAGCAATATTACCATTATCATCTGATACAAACTCACCAATAACTTGGTTATTAGCTTGACGAACTACTTTAAACTTAGCACCCTTAAGTGGTTGATTCGCCTCATCTACTTTATGGATATTGATTGAGTAAACATAACCAAGACCAGCACCACCAGCAATTTGAACTGCAGCAGCATTAGTTATGCTGTTACTTTCAATACCAACACCTTTAAGAGTTGCATCATTTTTCAAGACCTCACCATCGACAGGGTCGTAATTTAAACGTACTTTATAATTAATACGATACTGATCTTGATCTGTAATGTCCCCTAATTCGATAACGAAGGATTGGCCGTCTTCACTAACTGTAATCTTGTGTTGGTCTGTCACATCAACGCTGTTTGAGAATACCCATTCACCAGTTTCGAAAGAGAATTTACCTTTCATAACCTTAATGCTATCTTTTACATAAGAAGCATTTGTAAATTGCAAGTGGTCCTCAATCGTTACACCTTTGATGTTTTGTTTTGTACGATTGACTGAAATAGTATATTGGACCTCTCTTGGGTCATTAGAGTTAACCCAACTAGTCTTTGTTAAAACTTTTGGATCTCCATCTCCGATACCTTTAAATGTAATCTTCCCAGCAATTTTAGTTTCCTTATTGATAGTAATTTCTATTGGGATCTCTCCTTGTTGAGGATGTTTTTTGAAATCGACACGAGCATAGAAGAAGAAAGACCCATTTGTATCGTCGTGTTTTTCAACATAATCCGTATAAGTTAAAGAAATGGACTTGTTATCCGCATTTACTTTAGCGTAAGCGATAATCTCATTTGTATTGATATCTTTAATTTCGAATGATTGTGAAGTAACCACCAAAGCGTCTGGTACAGTCATAACAGTAGTATCCCCTGCTTTGACATTTTTTCCAGTTAAATCAAAATTTGCATTGATACGGAATGTAGCCCATTGCCCTAAATCCCAAGTTAGATCTCCACCTTCATTATTTACAACTTTGACATCTGTAATAGCATCTACAAATTTTCCAGTTACTGAAACCTCAGGAGTTTCAGCAAAGATACTACTATAACCTAATGAAAGTAAAGAAGTTAGTAAGCACACCAAAAATGCAACTATTCTTATTTTTTTCTTATTCATGTTTCTCCCTTTCTATTGAAGATAGAATAAACTAAACGGTTGATAAATATAGAATGATAAATCTAGTAGACAAACAACTAAAAAAATATATTTTTAGATAAGAAACTTTTCGCCTCCTTCTATTCTGTTAATAAAAAGCACCTTTTACGTTAATTATATCACATGTTGATATGCTTAGCAAGTTTATATGTGTTTGATTGCTTAAATATCATCAATTAACTAAAAAGGACTCAGTCCTGTGCAATACAGAACTAAATCCTTTGTGTGAATTATTTGTCTAACTTTTTGGGGTCAGTAATAAGAGTTAATCTTTTCTATTTTTACGAATATAGACTACTACTAAAATAGTACTAACAAGAAGTAGAACACCAATAACTTTCGTTAATGTACCAGTATGTTCACCAGTAGATGGCAGTGTATCTTTCTTATTATTGTGTTCAGAAAGGCTGTAATTTTCACCAGCTACAGAAACTTTATCAGTAGTTACCGGAGCTTCATGAGTAGTTACAGGAACTTCATGAGTAGTTACAGGAGCTTCATGAGTAGTTACAGGAGCTTCATCAGTAGTTACAGGAGCTTCATCAGTAGTTACAGGAACCTCATCAGTAGTTACAGGAGCTTCATGAGTAGTTACAGGAACCTCATCAGTAGTTACAGGAACTTCATCAGTAGTTACAGGAGCTTCATGAGTAGTTACAGGAGCTTCATGAGTAGTTGCAGGAGCTTCATGAGTAGTTACAGGAGCTTCATGAGTAGTTACAGGAACCTCATCAGTAGTTACAGGAGCTTCATCAGTAGTTACAGGAACTTCATCAGTAGTTACAGGAGCTTCATGAGTAGTTACAGGAGCTTCATCAGTAGTTGCAGGAGCTTCATCAGTAGTTACAGGCTCTTCTGTAGTAGTTGTAGAAGTAGTCGTAGTTGGCTCTTCTGTTGTTGTAGTTGTAGAAGTAGTCGTTGTAGTTAGCTCTTCTGTTGTAGTTGTAGAAGTAGTCGTTGTAGTTGGCTCTTCTGTTGTAGTTGTAGAAGTAGTCGTTGTAGTTGGCTCTTCTGTTGTAGTTGTAGAAGTAGTCGTTGTTGTTGTTGTTGGCTCTTCTGTTGTAGTTGTAGAAGTAGTCGTTGTAGTTGGCTCTTCTGTTGTAGTTGTAGAAGTAGTCGTTGTAGTTGGCTCTTCTGTTGTAGTTGTAGAAGTAGTCGTTGTAGTTGGCTCTTCTGTTGTAGTTGTAGAAGTAGTCGTTGTTGTTGGCTCTTCTGTTGTAGTTGTAGAAGTAGTCGTTGTAGTTGGCTCTTCTGTTGTAGTTGTAGAAGTAGTCGTTGTTGTTGTTGTTGGCTCTTCTGTTGTAGTTGTAGAAGTAGTCGTTGTTGTTGTTGGCTCTTCTGTTGTTGTAGTTGTTGTAGAAGTAGTCGTAGTTGGCTCTTCTGTTGTAGTTGTAGAAGTAGTCGTAGTTGGCTCTTCTGTTGTTGTAGTTGTAGAAGTAGTCGTAGTTGACTCTTCTGTTGTTGTTTCTTCAGGCTGCCAAACACGTACGTAATCTACAAGCATATCAGAACGCGAACCGTCTCGATAACTATCAATATGTTTAGTAGCATCGGTGAAGTCACGTGGACTATTTTTTCCATCTTTAAGAAACGATCCTCCAACAATATGAGTAAATCGAAGAGCCATAGTGTTATCTGGGTCTACAAAAGGAGTTTTCACATTCAGTTTATTATAATCAACTGTGTGAACTGGTTTACCGTCATAAAAAAAAGTCATTTTATTACTTTGTTTTAGGACGCCATATGTATGAAAATCAGTTTGTGTGTCACCATTATTAGGGATACGTTTTGCGTTCTGTTGACTATAATCAGCACCAACTTTAAACGGTGAATGAACATTAGCTTGTAAGTAATTCGGATCATATCCTTTAGATTCTAGGATATCAATTTCACCACTAGCAGGCCAATCTGGATACTTTGTACCAAACATCCAGAATGCTGACCAGGAAGACTCACTCATAGGCAATTTGACACGAGCTTCAGCATAATAATCACCCTTAAACGCTACCTTAACATTGCCATTAGAATCCACGGTTTGGATTGCGCCAGATGTGAATGGAGCAGGATATTCTTCTATAACCTTACCATCTTTATCTTTTCTCGTGTTTGTTCGAGGAACTGTTTCCATTTGTTTGGTTTCTGAATTCCATTTTTCGCGCGTTGGTGAGTAACGAGCTGTAAGATGCAAGACACCATCAGATACTGAAACATTTTCTGGTTTATCAGTAAAATGCATTTGAGTTTTTGCTCTAGTATCGAAAGACGAATACAGATAACCCCATTTTGTTTGGTTTAACTCATTTCCGTTAAACTCATCATTCCAGAGCACGTTGTAATTACTAGGTACTCCTTCAGGCAATGTATACTTAGGTGCTTCACTACCTGTACCAGACTCAGCGTAGGCCGTATTCATTGAAGAAAATAGGCTGCTACCCAATACAGTCGATGCACCAAGAATGATTAGACAAGATCTAAGCATTTGATGCTTTTTACTAATATTTTTCATAATTATCCTCCTATATTTTAAAATGTAAAATGGAATTTCAATTAAATTTTTTATTACACAAGTTAAGCGAACCTTAATATTCTGTAAAAAAATTTAAAACTGTTTTTATGTGTAATTATGAAATAAAAACTTATCCTAAGGTTTCACCTAAGAGAAATCCTTAAATTTTTATTTTTACCATAAATAAAGATATTTTTCAATTAATTTGAGGTTAGAAATCAATAAAAAAATAAGAAATTTAGAAAGATAGTTTGACTTTTCGAACAAATTTGTATCATACATACAGAAAGTCATTAAATGGTATCTGATTAATAACAGGAGTACTATGTTTTTAATATATCATCGGGAATGTTATTACTATGATTAAATCTATAAAATGATATATAGAAGTCAGATTTAAAAAAAATAACTCAAAAAAGTCCCTACTCTATGGTGTAAAGTAGGGACTTTTAAGAATAGAAATTATAGTGATAAATCTCTAGCTACATAAGAATTAGTCTTTTTGACTTTTTCTAGTGTATGTAAGAACTAGAACGGCTGTCGCAATAACTAATAATCCAGCGAGACTAGTAAATCTACCATTTTGTTCACCTGTTTCTGGCAAAGCTGGACTGTTATTATCATTTTCCGATGAAATCTTAACTTCTGTAGGAGTTTTTTCAGTAGTTACTGTAGTAGCTTCTGTTGTTGTAGTTGTTGAAGTAAGCATTACCTCTTCTGTTGATGTTGAAGTTACTGTAGGAGCTTCTGTTGTTCCTTCAGTAGTTACTGTAGGAGCTTCTGTTGTTCCTTCAGTTGTTACTGTAGGAGCTTCAGTTGTTCCTTCAGTTGTTACTGTAGGAGCTTCATCAGTAGTTACAGGAGCTTCTGTTGTTGTAGAAGTAGTCGTAGTTGGCTCTTCTGTTGTTGTAGTTGTAGAAGTAGTCGTAGTTGGCTCTTCTGTTGTTGTAGTTGTAGAAATAGTCGTAGTTGGCTCTTCTGTTGTAGTTGTAGAAGTAGTCGTAGTTGGCTCTTCTGTTGTTGTCGTTGTAGAAGTAGTCGTAGTTGGCTCTTCTGTTGTTGTAGTTGTAGAAGTAGTCGTAGTTGGCTCTTCTGTTGTTGTCGTTGTAGAAGTAGTCGTAGTTGGCTCTTCTGTTGTTGTAGTTGTAGAAGTAGTCGTTGTTGTTGGCTCTTCTGTTGTAGTTGTAGAAGTAGTCGTAGTTGGCTCTTCTGTTGTTGTTGTTGTAGAAGTAGTCGTAGTAGGCTCTTCTGTTGTAGTTGTAGAAGTAGTCGTAGTTGGCTCTTCTGTTGTTGTAGTTGTAGAAGTAGTCGTAGTAGGCTCTTCTGTTGTTGTTGTTGTAGAAGTAGTCGTAGTAGGCTCTTCTGTTGTTGTAGTTGAAGTAGTCGTAGTAGGCTCTTCTGTTGTTGTTGTTGAAGTAGTCGTAGTAGGCTCTTCTGTTGTTGTAGTTGTAGTTGTTACTTCTGGGCCTTCTTGCCAGACACGAACATAGTCAACTAGCATGTCTGAGCGAGAACCATCACGGTAACTATCGATATGCTTAGTTGCATCAGTGTAATCATTCCCCTGATCATTTTTTAGGAATGAACCTCCAACCATATGGCTTAAACGTAAAGCCATAGCATTGTCTGGATCAAGAAATGGATTTGGGTCTTTGATGTCTTTTAATGGAACAGTTTTATTAGCCTTTCCATCATAGTAGAAGGTAATGCTATCCTTAGTCTTTAAGACTCCGTATGTGTGAAAGTCGGTCTGCGTGTCTCCATTATTAGAAAGCTGACCTTGTGTTTGTTTGCTATGGGTAAGATCCTTTTCTGATCTAGGTGTATGAGTATTGGTTTGTAGAACGCTTGGATCATATCCCTTTGATTCAAAGACGTCGATTTCACCATTTTGTGGCCATTGCTTGCGATTAGTACCAGTTAACCAGAAAGAGGACCAAGATGACTCACTCATTGGTAACTTGATACGAGCTTCAGCATAGAAATCACCCTTAAACGAAGCTTTGACAACACCTTTGTCGGTGAATGTATTAAGTGCACCGGATGTAAATGGTGCGTCATAAGTAATGATATTTCCATTCTTGTCTTTTCTAGTATTTGTACGCGGAACTGTTTCCCATTGTTTAGTAGTTGAGTTCCAACGTTCCCGTGTCGGTGAGTAGCGTGCTGTTAAATGCAAAACTCCATCAGAAACTGAAACGTTTTCCGGTTTATCAGTAAAATGCATTTGAGTTGCTGCAGGAGTATCAAAAGAAGAATAGGCAAAGGCCCATTTTGTTTGATCAACCTTGTTTCCGTTAAACTCATCTCTCCAAACAATATTAAAGTTATTAGGTACCCCTTCTGGTGGCATTAATTCACTAGCGCCAGATTCAGCATAAACTGTGTTTAATGGGGATAAAAAATTGCTACATAGAATTGTAGTTGCCCCTAAAATGCTTAATCCTGCAACAAAGACTTTGTGCTTTTTCTGCACATTACGCATAATATTCCTCCTAACATTTAGAATTTATTAGATATAATCTAATAAATAATTTATAAAATTTTTATTGTTTTTAGTATCCTATGATGAGCATTCTTCCAAACAATAAACTGGATTATTTCATCATTGGTACTGGATATTTTTCAAACTAATAATCGAAGCAAGCCCCTCCTTCTAAGCTATGAATTAAAACAAATATCCATTTATAGATTATACCATAAAGAAAGCTATTTTCAATTATCTTGTCTAATATTTATTAATAATTTTACACTTCTTAATATTTTTAATTATTGCTCGGCTGTAAAGTACAAATATTAGCAAATTTTTGATTAATATCGCATAAAATAAATAGTAATGTTTATAATATCCTTATTGGATAATTTAATAATTTATGATATACTCATAAGCATCAAATACATTTGAAGGAACTATAGAGGTTAGTAAATTGATGTCTTACAAATTTCTACTATTCGACCTCGACCACACCTTGCTTGATTTTGATGCTGCTGAGGATATAGCTTTAACACATCTTCTTAAAGAAGAAGGAGTCGAGGAGATTCAAGTCTACAAAGATTATTACGTTCCTATGAACAAGGCCCTCTGGAAGGATTTAGAGCAAAAAAAAATCAGTAAACAAGAGCTGGTTAACACGCGCTTTTTCACGTTTGTTTGCTCACTTTGGCGTTGAAAAAAAGATGGTGCCTATCTAGCAGAGCGCTACCAGTTTTTTCCTATCAAAACAGGGACAGATTTTTCCCAGGTGTGGAAGATTTATTAAAAAAATTTGATACATCAGGGATATGAACTCTACGCTGCCACCAACGGGATAACTACAATTCAGGCAGGTCGTATGGCTCAATCAGGTCTGGCTCCCTATTTCAACCAAGTCTTTATCTCAGAGCAGTTGCAAACTCAAAAACCTGATGCACTTTTTCTATGAAAAAAAATCGGTCAGCAGATTACAGGATTTGATAAAGAAAAGACCCTGATGATTGGAGATTCTCTAACCGCCGATATCCAAGGTGGGAATAATGCTGGCATAGATACCATCTGGTATAACCCTCATCACCTCGAAAATCACACACAAGCCCAGCCAACTTATGTAGTTCATTCTTATCATGCTCTGCTAGAACTCTTAGATAAACTGTAAAAAAGTGGTTTCAATAGCCACTTTTTGCTATAATAGAGGCAGTAAGAAATAAGGAATAGATAACGATGTTAAGGGCAGAACTTTCTCTTTATGAACCATTGTATACACTAAAGGAAGTTGATCAAAATATCTGGATAGTAGATGGTGATTTGATTCAAATGGACATGAAGATATTCAAACTTCCTTTTCAGACACGTATGACGGTGATTAAGTTAAATGATGGCAAACTTTGGATTCATTCTCCTATTGCGCCAAATGAGAAACTTTTCACTGAACTGGACGCTTTGGGCAAAGTCGCTTACCTGATTTCACCAAATAAGATTCACTACGCCTATATTGCAGATTGGAAACAAAGATATCCTCATGCGCAAGCATGGTCTAGTCCAGGAGTAGAAGAGAGAGCGAAAAGTCAGAAAGTCAAGGTTGTATTTGATGCTCCCTTAACAGATAAGGCTCCTGACTTATGGTCTGATGAGATTGATCAACTCATTTTTAGGGGAAGTTCAGTCATTGAAGAGGTGGTGTTTTTTCATAAATCAACTAAAACACTGATTGTGACAGACCTTATAGAGAACTTTGAACCGGAAAAGATAGCTAATCCAATCCGCAGAAGATTCTATCGTTTAGCTCGTGTAACATCCCCTGATGGACAAACTCCTATCGATTATCGGATGACTTTCATAGGAAGACAAAGGGAAGCAAAGACTTCCTTTTCCCGTATGTTAAACTGGAAACCTGATAAAATCATACTTGCACATGGTTTATGCTTTTTTAAAAATGGTACGGATGAATTAAGACGTGCTTTTAGATGGATACTATAAAGGAGAGAAAGATGCAACACTCATCTTGGCATGAATTGATTAAGCAAGAACTTCCTGAAGGGTATTTCGGGAAAATCAATTACTTTATGGAACAGGTTTACGCTCAAGGAACTGTATATCCACCAAAAGATAAAGTTTTTCAAGCTCTTTTGACAACTCCTCTTGAAGAGGTTAAAGTGGTGATTCTTGGTCAGGATCCTTATCATGGTCCTGGTCAAGCTCAAGGTTTGAGTTTTTCTGTTCCAGATAATATCCCAGCACCTCCTTCTTTGCAAAATATTTTAAAAGAACTTGCTGATGATATTGGAGTTAAAGCATCCCATGATTTGACAGCTTGGGCGGAGCAGGGTGTTTTGCTTCTTAATGCTTGTCTTACAGTTCCGGCAGGACAGGCCAACGGTCATGCTGGTCAAATATGGGAGCCTTTCACGGATGCCGTGATTAAGGTTGTTAATAATCTTGATAGACCAGTAGTATTTGTTCTCTGGGGTGCTTATGCACGCAAGAAAAATCATTGGTGACCAATCCTAAGCATCTGATTATCGAATCAGCCCACCCAAGTCCCCTTTCTGTTTACAGAGGATTTTGGGGTTCTAAGCCTTTTTCTAAGGCCAATACATTCTTAACGGAGACAGGACAAGAGCCGATTGATTGGCTTAGATAAGGAGAGAATATTATGCCTCAGTTAGCGACAATTTGCTACATTGATAATGGAAAAGAACTGCTCATGCTTCATCGCAATAAAAAGCCTAATGATATCCATGAAGGAAAATGGATCGGTGTAGGTGGAAAGTTAGAGCGTGGAGAAACTCCACAAGAATGTGCTGCTCGCGAGATTTTAGAAGAAACAGGATTGAAGGCTAAGCCAGTTCTTAAAGGTGTAATCACCTTTCCTGAGTTTACACCAGATTTGGACTGGTATACCTATGTATTTAAGGTGACAGAATTTGAAGGAGAATTGATTGATTGTAACGAGGGAACACTAGAATGGGTTCCTTATGATCAAGTTCTAAGCAAGCCAACTTGGGAAGGGGACCATACCTTTGTCGAGTGGCTGTTAGAAGATAAACCCTTCTTTTCAGCTAAGTTTGTCTATGATGGCGATAAATTATTGGATACCCAAGTGGATTTCTACGAATAAAGGAGAAAACAGATGCTACTAATTAAAAATGGTCGAGTAATGGATCCTAAGTCTGGTTTGGATCAAGTGTGTGATGTCTTGGTTGAAGACGGTAAAATTGTCAAAATTGCACCACAAATTAGTGAAAAAGATGCAGAGGTCATTGATGCAACTGGTCTTGTAGTTGCACCCGGTTTGGTGGATATCCATGTTCATTTCCGTGAACCTGGTCAAACTCATAAAGAAGACATTCATACAGGAGCCCTTGCAGCTGCTGCTGGTGGATTTACAACTGTAGTTATGATGGCTAATACCAATCCAACCATCTCAGATGTTGAGACTTTGCAGGAAGTACTTCAATCTGCGGCAAAGGAAAAAATTAATGTTAAGTCTGTAGCAACGATTACCAAGAACTTTAATGGCCAAGACTTGACTGACTTTAAGGCGCTTTTAGAAGCTGGAGCCGTTGGTTTTTCAGATGATGGTATTCCTCTTGAAAGCAGTAAAGTGGTCAAGGAAGCTATGGAAGAGGCTAAAAAACTCAATACCTTTATCAGCTTACACGAAGAAGATCCTGGACTGAATGGTACGCTAGGTTTTAATGAAAATATTGCTAAAGAACATTTCCATATTTGTGGTGCTACAGGGGTTGCAGAGTATGCAATGATTGCACGTGATGTCATGATCGCCTATGCAACAAAAGCCCATGTTCATATCCAGCACTTATCCAAGGAAGAAAGTGTTAAGGTTGTGGAGTTCGCTCAAGGTTTGGGAGCAAACGTAACTGCAGAAGTAGCACCGCAACATTTCTCTAAGACTGAAGCGCTTCTCTTGACTAAGGGAAGTAATGCTAAGATGAATCCACCACTTCGCTTGGAGTCAGACCGCTTGGCAGTTATCGAAGGTTTGAAATCAGGAGTCATTTCAGTAATTGCGACAGATCACGCGCCTCACCATGCTGATGAAAAGAATGTCGAGGATATCACCAAAGCTCCTTCAGGTATGACAGGACTGGAAACTTCATTGTCACTTGGTTTAACTTACTTAGTCGAATCTGGTGAGCTAAGCTTGATGGAATTATTAGAAAAAATGACAGTAAACCCAGCAAAATTGTATCATTTTGAAGCAGGTTATTTGGCTGAAAATGGTCCAGCTGATATTACCATTTTTGATGATAAAGCTGACCGAATTGTAGACACACATTTTGCTTCAAAAGCATCTAATTCACCATTTATCGGTGAAACTTTAAAAGGGCAGGTAAAATACACTATTTGTAATGGACAGATTGTCTATAAATACTAGATGAAATACTGCTCTATAAAATTTATATTTAGAGAGAGTCTGAATGTATCCAACCCATCATTTTAAAGACAAGTTCATTTTATTTCTTAAGATTTTCTTCCCTATTTTGGTTTATCAATTCGCAAATTATTCGGCTTCCTTCATAGATACAACCATGACCGGCCAGTATAATACGATTGATTTAGCTGGTGTATCAATGGCTACTAGCGTGTGGAATCCTTTCTTTACTTTTTTAACAGGTATTGTTTCTGCCTTAGTCCCTATAGTTGGCCATCATTTAGGACGTGGAAAAAAAGAAGAAGTGGCTTCTGATTTCTATCAGTTTCTTATCTTTCGCTTGGCTTATCCATTTTTCTATTTGTTTTAGTTTTTCTAGTTGCTCCTCTAGTTCTAAATAATATGGGATTAGAAGCGACGGTAGCAAATATAGCAGTTCGTTATCTATGGTTTTTAGCAATGGGGATTATTCCTCTCCTACTCTTTAGCGTTATCCGTTCATTACTGGATGCGCTTGGGTTAACAAGGTTGTCCATGTATTTGATGCTTTTATTACTCCCTCTCAATAGTGGTTTTAACTATTTATTGATTTATGGTGCCTTTGGTTTTCCTGAGTTGGGAGGAGCTGGAGCGGGACTTGGAACCTCTATGGCTTATTGGGCCTTGTTGGGTATATCTATACTAGTCCTTCTTAAACAAGAAAAATTAAAAGAACTACATTTAGAAAACCGACTACCTTTAGACAGGAATAAAATAAAAGAAGCGATAAAACTGGGGTTGCCTATTGGTGGAACTGTATTTGCAGAAGTTGCTATTTTTTCAGCTGTCGGCTTGATTATGGCGAAGTTTTCATCATTGATAATAGCTAGTCATCAGTCTGCTATGAATTTTTCATCTCTCATGTACGCTTTTCCTATGAGTATTTCAACAGCAATGGCTATTGTTGTTTCTTACGAAGTTGGTGCTAAACGTCTAGATGATGCTAAGAAATACATAAAAATCGGACGACTATCAGCTATGGCATTCGCAATTTTAACACTTTCTTTTCTGTATGTTTTTAGAGAAAATGTTGCCAGTCTCTATGGTCATGATTCAGAGTTCATTCAATTAACGGCTAGTTTTATGACCTATAGCTTATTTTTCCAGTTAGCTGATACATTTGCGGCACCATTACAAGGGATTTTACGAGGCTACAAAGATACTGTCATCCCTTTCTACCTTGGTCTTCTTGGATACTGGGGAGTTGCTATACCTCTTGGTTTGTTTCTAGATTATTCAACAAATCTCGATGCTTATTCATATTGGATAGGTCTTATCGTAAGTTTAGTTGTCAGCGGATTACTCTATCAGTGGCGTTTACAAGTTATCATGAAAAGATTCAAATAATTTGTTGAAAATATCCATGGAAATCAGTTTGTGAAATAGTCATTTTACGTAAAGAAAAGTCTTGATTTCATTGACTTTTCTTTTTTTATATTGTGAAAAAATATCAAGCATAATCTTTGACTCTAGTTAACCTATAAGTTAGAATAGAACTATAAGAAATTAAACTTAGAAAGGCAAGATTATGTCAACTTTAGATAAAAATCTTTTGCTTGAGATGTTCCGTAAGATGGAAGAAATTCGTCGTATGGACTTAAAAATTGCTCAATTAGTAAAAAAAGGAAAAGTGCCAGGTATGACGCACTTTTCTGTTGGTGAGGAAGCTGCAAACGTTGGGGCTATGTTAGCTCTAAACGAAGACGACCTCATCACCTCAAACCACCGTGGTCACGGACAAGCCATTGCTAAAGGAATCGACCTTAATGGTATGATGGCTGAAATCCTTGGTAAGTATACGGGAACTTGTAAAGGTAAAGGTGGATCAATGCACATCGCCGACCTTGATGCAGGTAACCTTGGTGCCAATGGTATTGTAGGTGGAGGTATGGGGATTGCAGTAGGGGCTGCTCTTACTCAACAAATGAAAAACACTGGTAAGATTGTTGTCTGCTTCTTTGGTGATGGAGCGACGAATGAAGGTGTATTCCACGAAGCTGTCAATATGGCTTCAATTTGGAATCTTCCAGTCATTTCTACTGTATCAATAACGGTTATGGAATCTCTGCTGATATTAAGAAAATGACAAACGTCAAGCATATCCATGAGCGTAGTGCTGCTTACGGTATTCCTGGTATGTTTATCGAAGACGGTAACAATGTTATCGATGTCTACGAAGGATTTAAAAAAGCAGTTGACCATGTTCGTTCTGGTAAAGGCCCTGTCTTGATCGAAAGTGTAACCTATCGTTGGCTTGGTCACTCATCATCAGACCCTGGTAAATATCGAACACGTGAAGAAGTCGATGAGTGGAAAGAAAAAGATCCAATCGAAAACCTTCGCAAGTACCTTGTTGAAAATAAAATTGCTAGTGCAGAAGAACTCGAAGAAATTCAGGCTCAGGTCAAGGAAGCAGTGGAAGCATCTGTTAAGTTTGCAGAAGAAAGTCCATTCCCTCCACTAGAATCAGCTTTTGAAGATATTTATGCAGACTAAGGAGAAGTAGAGAAATATGGAAACAAAATTAATGTCTTTCCGCGATACCATTATCCTTGCAATGTCTGAGGAAATGCGTCGCGACGAAAATGTACTCTTGATGGGTGAAGATGTAGGTGTCTTTGGTGGAGACTTTGGTACATCTGTAGGTATGCTTGAGGAATTTGGACCAGAACGTGTTCGAGACTGTCCGATTTCTGAAGCAGCTATTTCTGGAGCAGCTGCTGGTGCTGCTATGACTGGACTTCGTCCAATCGTTGATATGACTTTCATGGACTTTTCTGTTATTGCCATGGATAATATCGTCAACCAAGCTGCTAAAACTCGTTACATGTTTGGTGGTAAAGGTCAAGTACCAATTACAATCCGCTGTGCCGCTGGTAACGGAGTAGGTTCTGCAGCTCAGCACTCACAATCATTGGAATCTTGGTTTACTCATATCCCAGGATTGAAGGTTGTAGCTCCGGGTACACCAGCTGATATGAAGGGGCTTCTTAAGTCTTCTATCCGTGACAACAACCCTGTTATCATTCTTGAATACAAATCAGAATTTAACCAAAAAGGTGAAGTTCCTGTTGATCCAGACTATACTATCCCACTTGGTGTCGGAGAAATCAAACGCGAAGGAACTGATGTAACTGTAGTAACATACGGTAAAATGCTTCGTCGTGTCATGCAAGCAGCTGAAGAATTGGCTGAAGAAGGGATCTCAGTAGAAGTAGTAGACCCACGTACATTGGTTCCACTTGATAAAGACATCATCATTAACTCTGTCAAGAAAACAGGAAAAGTAGTTCTTGTCAACGATGCCCACAAGACAAGTGGATTTATCGGTGAAATTTCAGCTATTATCTCAGAATCAGAAGCATTCGATTATTTAGATGCACCTATTCGTCCGCTGTGCAGGTGAGGATGTACCGATGCCTTACGCACAAAAATCTTGAAAAATGCTATGATTCCAACAGTTGAAAGCATCAAAGATGCAATCCGTAAAACTCACAACAAACAATAATACATAAAATGAATTATGTAAAAATAATCAGACGAGAAGCTTTGTATCTAATAGATGCAAAGTTCTCTACGTCCTTAATATCTTAGTATAGAATAGGAGAGGTCATGGCTGATGATAAGCTAAGAGCGACTCCTGCAGCTAGAAAAATTAGCGGATGATTTAGGAATTAATCTCTACGATATTTCTGGCTCAGGCGCAAACGGTCGTGTCCACAAAGAAGACGTGGAAACATTTAAAGACACTAATGTGGTTCGCATTTCACCACTTGCAAAAACGAATTGCCTTTGAACATAACATTGCATGGCAGGAAATCCAAGGAACTGGTCATCGCGGTAAGATTATGAAGAAGGATGTTTTAGCTTTCCTTCCGGAAAAATATTGAAAACGATACGATTAAGTCACCTTCTCAGATTGAAAAAGTGGAAGAAGTTCCAGATAACGTAACTCCTTATGGGGAAATCGAGCGTATTCCAATGACACCGATGCGTAAGGTTATTGCTCAACGTATGGTTGAGTCATACTTGACTGCACCAACCTTCACGCTTAACTACGATGTCGATATGTCTGAAATGCTTGCCCTTCGTAAAAAAGTTCTTGATCCAATCATGGAAGCAACTGGTAAGAAAATTACCGTTACAGACTTGCTTTCACTTGCGGTTGTTAAAACTCTTATGAAACACCCATACATCAATGCGTCATTAACTGAAGATGGTAAGACAATTATCACTCACAACTATGTCAACCTTGCGATGGCTGTAGGAATGGATAATGGTTTGATGACGCCAGTTGTTTATAATGCTGAAAAATTGAGTTTGTCTGAGTTGGTAGTTGCCTTTAAAGATGTTATCGGACGTACTTTGGATGGTAAACTAGCTCCTAGCGAGTTGCAAAATTCAACCTTCACCATTAGTAACTTGGGAATGTTTGGTGTTCAATCGTTTGGTCCAATCATTAACCAACCGAACTCAGCAATCCTTGGGGTTAGCTCAACAATTGAGAAACCTGTTGTAGTAAATGGTGAAATCGTGATTCGTCCAATTATGAGTCTTGGTTTAACAATTGACCACCGTGTCGTAGATGGTATGGCTGGTGCTAAGTTTATGAAAGACTTGAAAGCTTTAATTGAAAACCCAATCTCAATGTTGGTTTAGAGAATTTATTTTTAGAAATATAGATAAAGGAAGTAAGATATGGCCTTAGAAGTAATTATGCCAAAAGCCGGCGTGGATATGACAGAAGGACAAATCGTCCAATGGAATAAAAAAGTCGGAGAATTTGTAAAAGAAGGAGAAATCCTTTTGGAAATCATGACTGACAAAGTCAGCATGGAGTTGGAAGCAGAAGAAGACGGTTACTTGATCGCTATCCTGAAAGGGGACGGCGAGACTGTTCCTGTTACTGAAGTTATCGGTTATCTTGGTGAAGAAGGGGAAAATATCCCAACAGCTGGAGCAGCTGCACCAGAAGCTAGCCCAGCACCTGCAGCAAGTGCCTCAAACGATGATGGTAAGAGCGATGATGCTTATGATATCGTTGTTATTGGTGGTGGACCTGCTGGTTATGTTTCTGCCATTAAAGCAGCTCAATTAGGTGGTAAGGTTGCTCTTGTTGAGAAATCTGAACTTGGTGGAACTTGTTTGAACCGTGGATGTATCCCAACTAAGACTTACCTTCACAACGCCGAAATTATCGAGAATATCGGTCATGCAGCAAATCGTGGTATCGTGATTGAAAATCCTAATTTCACAGTTGATATGGACAAACTTTTAGAAACAAAATCTAAAGTTGTCAATACCCTTGTAGGTGGTGTTGCAGGACTTCTTCGTAGCTATGGAGTTGATGTTCATAAAGGTATCGGTACTATTACTAAAGATAAGAATGTCTTGGTAAATGGTTCTGAATTGCTTGAAACTAAGAAAATCATCCTTGCTGGTGGTTCAAAGTAAGTAAGATTAACGTTCCTGGAATGGAATCATCACTTGTTATGACTAGTGACGATATCCTTGAAATGAATGAAGTACCAGAAAGCCTCGTTATCATTGGTGGTGGAGTTGTCGGTATTGAGCTTGGTCAAGCCTTCATGACATTTGGTTCAAAAGTTACTGTTATCGAAATGATGGATCGCATTGTCCCAGCAATGGATGCGGAAGTATCTAAGAACCTTCGCTTGATTCTTGAACGCAAAGGTATGACTATCTTAACAGGTACTAAACTTCAAGAAATCATTGAAGAAGATGGCAAACTCCGTATCAAAGTTGAAGGAAAAGATGATATCATCGCAAATAAAGCTCTTCTTTCAATCGGTCGTGTTCCAGACCTTGAAGGAATCGGAGAAGTTGAGTTTGAGTTAGACCGTGGTCGTATCAAGGTTAACGAGTACATGGAAACTTCTGTTCCAGGTATCTATGCACCAGGTGATATCAACGGTACTAAGATGTTGGCTCACGCTGCCTTCCGTATGGGTGAAGTAGCTGCTGAAAATGCCCTTAAAGGAAACCACGCTGTTGCCAAATTGAACTTGACTCCTGCAGCTATCTACACACTTCCAGAAGTAGCAGCAGTTGGTTTGACTGAAGAACAAGCTCGTGAGAAATATGATGTCCAAATCGGTAAATTCAACTTTGCCGCAAACGGACGTGCCATTGCATCAGATGCAGCTCAAGGATTTGTTAAAGTCATTGCAGACAAGAAATATGGTGAAATTCTTGGTGTTCATATCATTGGTCCTCGTCACTGCAGAGTCGATCAACGAAGCGTCAAGCATCATCGAAATGGAAATCACTGTAGAAGAAATGCTTAAGACAATCCACGGTCACCCAACATACTCTGAAGTTATGTACGAAGCATTTGCGGATGTTCTTGGAATGGCTATCCATTCACCTAAGAAAAAATAAATAAGTTTTTCATCTAAATTTTCTTAAAGTAGTACGGACGGCAGCGACCTCTATTAGAGTTCCATGCCTAAAAATTGAGCCTCTTGTCTCAATTTTTCCGAGAAATGTAACGATAATACGTTACATTTCTTTTTACCACTTTAGAAAATTGGATTGCTATGAACAGAATTTAAAAACTAGATTTTTGGAAATACTATGAAATACATTATCAATCATTCAAACGACACTGCCTTTAATATTGCTTTAGAGGAGTACGCTTTTAAACATCTTCTTGATGAAGATCAAATCTTCCTTCTTTGGATCAACAAACCATCTATTATTGTAGGACGTCACCAAAATACCATCGAAGAAATTAACCGTGACTATGTTCGTGAAAATGGTATTGAAGTAGTCCGTCGGATCAGTGGTGGTGGAGCTGTTTACCATGATTTGAACAACCTTAACTATACCATCATTTCAAAAGAAGATGAAAAACAAGGCCTTTGACTTCAAGAGCTTCTCTACTCCAGTTATCAATACTTTGGCTGAACTTGGTGTTAAAGCTGAATTTACAGGCCGTAACGACTTGGAAATAGACGGTAAGAAATTCTGTGGAAATGCACAAGCCTATATCAATGGCCGTATCATGCACCATGGTTGTCTTCTCTTTGACGTGGATTTGTCAGTCCTAGCTAACGCACTTAAAGTGTCTAAAGATAAGTTTGAATCAAAAGGGGTTAAATCAGTCCGTGCTCGAGTAACGAATATCATCGATGAGTTGCCAGAAAAAATTACTGTTGAAGAATTCCGTGATTTACTCTTGGAATACATGAAAAAAGAATACCCTGAGATGACTGAGTATGTGTTCTCAGATGAAGAATTGGCTGAAATCAATCGCATCAAAGAAACTAAGTTTGGAACTTGGGACTGGAACTATGGGAAATCACCTGAATACAATGTCCGTCGTGGAACTAAATTCCCTAGCGGAAAGGTTGAAATCTTTGCTAATGTTATTGAGTCAAAAATTCAAGACATCAAGATTTACGGTGACTTTTTCGGTATCGAAGATGTTGCAGCAGTAGAAGATGTCCTTCGTGGCATTAAATACGAACGTGAAGATGTTCTTAAAGCACTTCAAACTATTAACTTAGGCCGTTACTTCGCAGGAATAACTGCAGAAGAAATTGCTGAGGCTGTGGTGGAATAAAGTAAAAGATATCCATTTAACATGGATATCTTTTATCTTAGACTTGATATTCAAAAATAATGAGAGTAGAATAAAGAGGAAATCTGAACAAAAAAGGGGATCATATTCGATGATGAAAATTCCAGTTGAAAATCTTGGTCTATTTGAACAGTTAGATCGTATAGTAGTGGCTTTTTTTAGCAAGCAACAACCTTCAAGTCCATATGATTTGAATATCAGTATTACACAAGAACACCTTGACAAGAAAAAGCAAGAGCTAGAACCATTAGGCTATCAAGCTGTCCAACTACCATTAGGAATGGCTTTAGATAATGTCATCCAGCAACCTCATTATAAAAGCTTAATCATTGGTGGACTTGCTCCCGACGAAATAATAGTCAGCAAAGAAGAATTAATGCCTTTAAAAGATACTGTGGACAGTTTTTGTATTATGTACGCTGCAGCGAATAACAGACTGGAAAATAGTAAGGCTTATGAATTAATGAAAGATAAGACGGTTTATTTTATTGGTAAACTATTTACAGATATTCCAAAAGCCGGTGATGAAATTGCTTATTTAGGAATTGATCGAATAGCGGGCGATGGTACACCATATGAAGCAGTTAAATGCTTTCTAACGGAAGAGAGTGCAGAGAAGTTCAATGGTGAAAAAAGACCTGTCACCCCTGCAAATTTGGCCTATCTAAAATCATTCTGGGGAAAACCAGTCATTATTGAGCCACACCGTAATTATTGGATCGAATTTTTATAGAAAGAATAAAAGAGCGTAAGATTCGATAAAAAATCCTACGCTCTTTTTCTAACACTAAAACATTACATAATTTATATTATGTGTATTATAAACTATCCAAGGCATTTTTCTGTTCGTCATTAACGATATGCGTATACAAGTCGGTAACTTGTGTGCTAGCATGTCCTAGTTGATGACTTACCAAAACCTGCGACTTAGTTGCATCATAGAGACGGGTTGCAAGAGTATGGCGCAGTTTGTGGGGAGTTACCCGAACTTTGAAGTCTTCTGAATACTTGGCCACCATCTTTTCAACACTAGAAGCATCGATACGATTTGGAACACCTCGATACAAGGTTAAGAAGAGGGCTGTATCGGTTTTTTCTGTCTTATAACGTTTGTCTCGAATAGCGAGATATTGCTCTAAATAAGGCTTAGCAAAGGCAGCGACATTAACCGAGTCTCGTTTTCCGCCTTTTCGAGTGACGTCAATCACCATCATCTTAAGATTGAGATCTCGAAGATCAAGGTTAACTGCCTCAGAGAGACGAACACCAGAAGCGAGAAGGAGTGCAATGATGGCTAAATCTCGCTCCTTATTCTTGTTAAAGGACGATAAGGCTCGATTTGAGAGAGTTTCAGGGTATTCCTCATCTATATAATTCAAAAATCCCTCTGTTTCATCACCTAAAAAGAGCTTTTGCTTGATATTTTCAGCTCGCGCAGCCAAGGTTTCTTTCTTTTTCTTGGTAGCAACCTTTTTCATGACATTGCGATAGAAATAAGGTTCACCTTGTTCATTTTCAACCTCCTCAGTCAAATACTTATAGAGACTAGAAAGTGCCGAAAGGGTACGGTTAATGGTTGTTTGAGATACCCCGTTTTTCGTCGTATTGGCATTGAGTAGAGGACGTTCACGTAAGTAAAGTATAAATGATTCCATGTCTTTCTTGGTCATGTGCTCCAGAACGTCTAAGGGAATATTGGCCATGGTGTCAGCATCTGATATACCAGATTCCAAGACCCAGGTGAAAAATCGATCGTATTCCTTTAAGTATTCGTACAAGGTCGTAAAACTGTATGGAACAGCCAGTTTTGATTGGTAATATTCTAAGACGTACCAAGGCATGACTTGTTTGAGTTTGTCAATCCGTTCTAATAAGATCTCGCGTTTCATATTTTTCTCCAAATCTTTCTATACTAGTAGTATAGCATAGCTAGATATATTTTTCAAGAAAATTATAGTTTTTCGGAAAGATGTTATAGGGGAAATTTAGGAATAGATAACTTAAAACGCACACTCTTTGTTGATTCATAACCAAAAATTTTTTTAGAGCTAATTATTCTTAATTATGTACTTTCTTTAAGTGAATACTGGAAATTTTAAAAGCTGTCCATCTACTGTAATATGTACTTTATCTAAGTGAAAACTAAAAACTTTTCAAATGTACATTTTGACAATATAAAAACACTTTATATTACTTAAAGTGTTTTTATTTTTTTTATATCTTTTTTAAACTGTATAAAATGTTCTTGCTTTCTTCTGTAACCTTTGCAAATCGAACATGCCTTTTTATTTCGTTTTCTGTACGCCATTCTTTCTTTAACTTGAATTTTATAACGATGTTCTGGATTTTCCTGACATATCCACCATACAGACATATTACTCAACTCTGTGATTTCAGTTGGATTTGCTATTAGGAGGTTATTTAAATAATCCCACTCAAACAACGAAATTTAATTTGTTTATTGCGTTAAAATGATGCGCACGTTTAGAATAAAACAAGTATTAAAACTCTATACAATTTTAACATAGCGGAAAAGAGGTGTAAAGAATAATTACTCTGAAAAGCTTGTATACATTTTTGATTCGTGCGCAAGTATGTAAATATTGTAAAACAATTTCAAAATGTGGTAGACTAGATATGAATTTTGATGGACGATAATTAGGTCAGAGAAAAGGTTACAGATGGAAAAATTAGTTTTTATCGGAATGCTAGTGTTCTTGGCATTTGTGTTTATTGGAATATTGTTTTGGCTTCGTTTTAGAATGAAGAACACCTTTGAGAACGGTGTTTCAATGTACGATGCCCCAGCAAATAATCAGACTAGGACGAGTAAGCTAAGCGTAGGAGAGTATGCAGTGCACATAATTTTAATACTAATTAGCGCTGTAATTGCCTTTAAGGTCATGAGCATGTTCCGTCATGGGGCAGCGCCAATTGGTCTTTGCTATTATCACGCCTTCTATAATGTCGCTTTTCAATGCACGAAGGAGAACCGGGAAATCTTGGATGGGTATCGTTGCAGTGCTTATGATATTCGTGTTTTTGATGTTTGTATATATAATTATAGGTCTACCTGATAACTCACCTCCACTTAGAATTGACGGAACTGAAATTCATCTTACAGAGACTAAGATTTCGGATTTGATGGACAAGGGGTTTGAAATTTATGTGTCAAATGGTAGACATGATTATCCTAATTATAACGAGCTTTTGACAACGGGAAGCTATACTAAATACCAAGGAACTGAGGTTAGTGTACCAAACGGCTTTAAGTCATATGACTCAGCAGTTACGCGATCTACCTATCTTCTTGTAAAGAAGAATGTAGTTCTCGGATGTATAGGTGTTTACGGAGATAAGAGAAAGAATACGGAGCTGAAAGACTGTGTAGTTACGCAGGTTTGCTTGATTCTGAGTGCACAGCTGTTGCCCAAAAATATGGAATCTCATATAATATAGATGGTATAGATTTGCTAAAGAAGCTTGACGAAAACGAGTTCACGAAAGTATTTGGGAAAAAAATATGGCTGACTCCAAGCGAGCCAAGAGATGAATATTTGGCTCATTATGGCGTGCAGTGGGGCGCAGGTAACAATGAATTCTTTTGGAATCATTACTTTATGAATTTAGACCTTGATTCGAATAATGATATAGTTCATTTTAATTTTAGTTCTAATATTGCAGCAGAGCGATAGAAGAATTTTCAGGGATAATTAGGCAAAATGAAAAAGAAAAAAGTACTAAGTAAGACAAAGTATGCTATTTATCTTCTAGTGGTCCACCTTATATGCATACTTTTCACTATAAGCAAAATAGTGATACCTTCATGGGGTCACTGGTTAGAGACGACACGCTTTCTTTGGACAAGCTTTCCTACCTATGTATGCGTGTTAATAGCCATTTTCCCAATGGTATGCTTTTGGCCATATTTGATTAGTGCAGATTTTAAGCCGGGTACAGCAAAGACCTTGCTTGCGACTTTTGGTCTAATAGTAGGTAACGTGACTCTGATTTTGATATATACGACTATTTTGCACAAGGTATTATAGGTATAAAAAAATCCCTTTATAGGGATTTTTTTATTGCTTCAAGTAGCTCGTCATATTCTTCAGTTGAGAATGCAGCAAATTGTACTGACTTATAATCTGAGATACTTTGAGATTAACTAGCACCACGAGAAAAAATCTATATCTTACTATCAATAAGACCTTAAATGAGTAGCAAAAAATGTACAATTGAACCACTACTTCTTCTGCACCTATTAGAGTAAAAATGTACAAATCAATTCCTTAAATCAGATGATGTTATGAACTAGAAAATATACAAAATAAAAATGAAGTCCACTTTTTAAAGAATATACTTTAAGCTTCTAATTCAGTTGTATCAATGGTTTAGTTCATGTTAAGTCAATTGTACATAAATTTTTAGTTTTAAAAAGGTAACAAAAAATTCTTTAGAGTATTTTCTATATTTCATCATACTTGAGCAACATGTTAGGAATCTTTGTTTCAAGACTCTTGCGAACTTTACCTTGAATTGCAGTGTCCATTTGGCTGTTTATGCTCGTGATGGATGATTTGGTTTCTGAAGCTATCTTTTTAGCTTCTTTTTTAAAATTATCTTTTAATTGATTTTTTGCTGTAATGGCTAACTTAGCTTCTGCAAGGATTCGGTTTCGTTCCATCATGCGATACATTTGTTTTAGAGCGTATTGGTATTCTTCATCAGTATAGTACTCATCATAGCTCCCCTTCTGAACCATTCGAATATTTAACTTTAACTTTTGAATTAGTAGAACCTCGCCTAGAATTTAAAAAACGTTGAAATTCTTCATCATTCTTATTAAATAATCCAATCCTAATTTTATTCGAGTTTATATCAAAAGCTAAAACATGTTCTTTAGATGTTCCATCAAAAAATTTTAGTTTCACATCCGCCCCCCAAGCGTCTGAAGGAATTGAGCTGTACGATGGATTCGTAATCGTTATCTCCTCAATCCCTTGGTAAGAATTCTTTAAGGCGTTTACCAAACTTACTTCATACTCTCTATTCCGACGCTCCTCTTGAGATTTCCCTAACAAACTAAACATAAAAACACCTCCTGTTGTGATGGCTACGAGTAACAAAACGATTAGCAGCTTTTTATGACTTTTTTTAGTGTTGGAATTATTCATTTAAGCTCTTCTCCTTTTCTTCATTCTACTATAATTTAAAGATAAATAACACTAGAATAGAGAAAAATGCATCTAAAACAAGTCCATTAAAACCAGTTCCTTTGTGAGACTTAGTAGCAACAACACGGAATTCTTGACCGTCAGAGGTGGTTATGGTGTTGGTTTCGTAACTAGCTAATTCAGAATCAGATTTACTAACAACAAGCTTTTTATGTTTTCGTCTAGCAAACTCTGAATTCACACTGTAAACTGCAGTATCTCCATTTAAATTATTAAGCTGTTTATCTGTATAACTAAATGACATTATTGCTCTCCTTCATCATTATTAGAATAAGTTACCCTAATTTTTGAAGCAGTTTTACCTTTGTTCTCATTTAAAAATTGTCTATCTATCACTCTATTTTCCCATTCCAATGAAGCATCTGTTATTTCTTCAGTGTCTAGAGAATATCCAATACCATACTTAATTTTTCTTTCATCTTTAAACTTAATTTCTATATCACAAGACCACGAACCTGGAGGGCTTGTATATTCTGGATTGGAAATCTTAATCTCTTCTATCCCTTGATAAGAATTCTTTAAGGCATTTACCAAACTTACTTCGTACTCTCTATTCCGACGTTCTTCTTGAGATTTCCCTAACATACTAAACATAAAAACACCTCCTGCTGTGATTGTTGCGAGTAGTAAAACTATGAATAATGGTTTATAGCTTTTTCTTAATCTGTCTTTACTCATCATCATTTCCTCTTTTTCTTAGTTTATTCAGTATTGACACTATATACATTCTTTCCATGGTTAAATTCATTGAGTTGTTTATTAGTTTAAATTTATACCATTAATATTCTCCCCCTGAACCATCTGAATAAATAACTTTTGTGAGTTTACTTGTCTTACCCAAGTGATTATTTAAAAATTCTCGGTCCTCTTTTCTATTCTCTCTCTCTAAAGATACATCAGAAATTCGTTTATAATTTTTTGAATAATTTATTTTATATTTTATGCTTCTCTCATTAAAATATAGTTCAACTACGCAAGTCCAACTTCCTGGCGGATTTGTGTAGTTTGCATTAGAAAATCTTATTTCTTCAATACCCTCATAACTATCTTTTAAAGTTTTAACCAAACTAACTTCGTACTCTCTATTCTGACGCTCCTCTTGAGATTTTCCTAACATAGTAAACATAAAAATAGCGCCTGCTGTGATAGTTGCGAGTAGAAAAACTATGAATAATGGTTTATAGCTTTTTCTTAATCTGTCTTTACTCATTATCATTTCCTCTTTTTCTCAGCATATTCAGCATTGACACTATATACATTCTTCCCATGGTTCAATTCATTAAGTTGTTTATCAGTATAATTAAAATTCATTTACTGTTCTCCTGTTTCACCATTTGAATAAATCACTTTTACATTGTTTTCTGTAATTCCATGATGGCTTGTTAAATATTGATTATCATCTTTTCGAGAACTATTTTGAAAATCTCTACTTCTTATTTCGTTATTTTGTTTATTAAATGCGATTATATAACTTAGTTGTTTTCTGTCAGAGAAAATTATTTTAACTTTTGCGCCCCAAGCATCTGACGGAATTGATGCATACGAAGGGTCGGTTATATGTACCTCCTTAATCCCTTGGTAGGAATTCTTTAAAGCATTTACCAAACTGACTTCATACTCTCTATTTCGACGCTCCTCTTGAGATTTCCCTAACATGCTAAACATAAAAACACCTCCTGCTGTGATTGTTGCGAGTAGTAAAACTATGAATAACGGTTTATAGCTTTTTCTTAATCTGTCTTTACTCATTGTTATTTTTATTCCTCTCAGCATATTCAGCATTGACACTATTTACATTCTTCCCATGGTTTAATTCAGTGAGTTGTTTATCAGTATAATTAAATACCATTACTGCTCCCCTCTTTCTTTGTTAGAGTATGTAACCGTAACTGTATTAGTTGTTATTCCTTTTCTTAGGTTAAGAAAATCTCGCTGTCCATAAGTCATACGACCATTATAATTTTCTTTATCATCTAAGTTATGTGGAATTCCATAGAATATTTTTTCTCCATCTTCAAACAAAATATCAACCTTACAAGACCAGTCGCCAGGAGGATTCGTATATGTTGGATTGGAAATTTTGATTTCTTCTATCCCTTCATAGGAATTTTTTAAAGCATTAACCAAACTGACTTCGTACTCTCTATTTCGACGCTCTTCTTGAGACTTTCCTAACATACTAAACATAAAAACACCTCCTGCTGTGATGGCTACGAGTGACAAAACGATTAGTAATCTTTTATGACTTTTTTTAATTCCAGAATTAATCATGTGAGTTTTTCTCCTTTTTCTACTTGAAAACTCTTCGTTCACACTATAAACAGCAAAATCTTGATTTAAACTATTTAACTGCTCATCTGTATAGGAAAATGTCATCATTGTTCTCCTGTGCTATTATCTGAATATGTAACAATTACTTTTAAGTCAGTCACACCTTTGTAATTGTTAAGGAATTGCCTTTTCTCATTGGTCAATGATCCTTGATAATTCTTTTTATCATGAAGTCCATGACCTATCCTATAGTTAGTTTTTCTTTCATCATTAAATTTTATTTCTACATCACAAGACCACGAACCTGGAGGGCTTGTATATTCTGGATTGGAAATTTTAATCTCCTCAATCCCTTCATAAGAATTTTTTAAAGCATTGACCAAACTTACTTCATACTCTCTATTTCGACGCTCTTCTTGGGATTTTCCTAACATGTTAAACATAAAAACACCTCCTGTTGTGATGGTTGCGAGTAGTAAAACTATGAATAATGGTTTATAGCTTTTTCTTAATCTGTCTTTACTCATTGTTATCTCCATTTCTCTCAGCATACTCAGAATTTACACTATAAACATTTTTCCCTTGATTTAATTCATTAAGTTGTTTATCTGTATAAGTGAAAACCACTACTGTACTCCTTTTTCTTTATCCGAATAATATATAGTAACTAAAGATGTTGTTTTCCCTTTATGAGAATTCAATATTTCCCACTGGTCGTTTATTTCTTTATTTGTTTTTCCATTAACAAAACCATTATAATTTTCAACTTCATTTAAAGAGTGGCCAACACGGTATTCTAGTTTTACTTTATCTGAAAATAGAATATTTACATCACAAGACCAGTCGCCCGGAGGGGTTGTATATTCTGGATTAGAAATTTTGATCTTTTCTATCCCTTGGTAGGAATTCTTTAAAGCATTGACCAAACTAACTTCATACTCTCTATTCCGACGTTCTTCTTGAGACTTTCCTAACATACTAAACATAAAAACACCTCCTGCTGTGATTGTTGCGAGTAGTAAAACTATGAATAATGGTTTATAGCTTTTTCTTAATCTGTCTTTACTCATTGTTATTTTTATTCCTCTCAGTATATTCAGCTTTGACACTATATACATTCTTCCAATGGTTTAATTCATTAAGTTGATAATCTGTATAATTAAATATCATTATTGCTCTCCTGTTTCACCATTAGAATACTGCACTAATACAGTAGATTCAGTTTTACCAATGTGTTTTTTTAGTTTGAACCATTGTTGATTAATTTCTTCATCAGTATCTCCTTTCATAAGGCCATCGTGGTTTTCTTTATAAGTTAATCTGTGATTAATTCCATAAGTTATCATTTGATTATCACTGAACTTTATTTCAATATCACAAGACCATGATCCTGGCTTCTCACTATAATAAGGTTCCGTAATCTTAATCCCTTCAATCCCTTGGTAGGAATTCTTTAAGGCGTTTACCAAACTGACTTCATACTCTCTATTTCGACGCTCTTCTTGGGATTTCCTAACATACTAAACATAAAAACACCTCCTACAGCGATGGTTGCGAGTAACAAAGCGATTAGTAGTCTTTTATGGATTTTTTTATTGCTGGAATTATTCATTTAAGCTATTCTCCTTTTTCTTATTATACTATAATCTATTATGAAAAAAACAATAAAAAAGCCGATTCTCAGCACTGAGAATCGGTTTTGGAATGTCATGTTTAATGACCAATTATATTTATGACATAACATAAGTTATGTAAACAACTAATTCTACAACAATAAATCTTTCACTTTTCCAATTTCACTTTTTGGAATCACGAGATGAATCATATCACCTAGATACATCCTTGTAGATCCATTAACTGTCTTACTTTTCCCATTATGTACTTGGGTTGTGATGAGTACGTTGTGTGGTAAATTGAGTTCATGTACCTGCTTACCAGCAATTTTATCTGAAACTGGAATTTCAATTAGGGTAATTTCTCCATCATCAGTTGCTGATTCAGGTAACATTTTTTCTAGCATGGCTTCATAGACGGGCGCCCCTTTGAGCAGATCCATAACAATATAAGCAACTAGGGTAACCATCCCTAAAGGCATGAGATTACGGATATCTCCGACCATCTCAGTCACAAGAATCATAGCTGTCAAAGGTGCTTTTGAGATAGCCCCAAAATAGCCACTCATTCCAAGAATCACAAAGATAGGGAATTGCTGTTGGCTAACAAGGCCAAGATTGACACAAATAACACCGACTAGAGCACCAAGTAAGGATCCTAAAGCTAAAATAGGTAGGAAAATTCCACCAGGAAGTCCACTTCCGTAACTAATCATGCTCCATATAAAGCGAATGATGAAGTAAATTAAGAGAATTTGGAAGCTAAAATCTTGTTCTGTTAAGGATAAGACAACCTGATTTCCCCCACCAAGTATTTGTGGTAGGAAGATTCCTACTGGAATGATAAGAAGAAAAGCTAGAATAGGATGAAAGGCCTTATCTAGATGAATTTTTTGACCAATCCAATCATATACTTTTCCGACATTTAGAACAGCTTTTTCATAGAGAAAACCTGAAAAACCAAGAAAAATCCCCATAACCAGATAAATCCAATACTGACTCAAACTCATAAGAGGGATATTATCAGGCATATCAAGCACAGGTGTTAAGCCAAAGATGAGAAGGGAAACAAAGTTTGCTACTAGACTAGCAGCCAAGGTAGAAACCCAAAAGAATCGTGAAAAATGATGGTAGACTTCTTCTACTACAAATAGGAGTCCCGCAATCGGTGCATTAAAGGCTGCAGCAAGTCCAGCAGCAGCTCCGCTAGCAATCAAAGAACGCTCCTCAACAGGGCTAGACTTGAGCCATTTGGCAATTCCTTTTCCTCCAGCGGCACCTAGCTGAATACTGGGACCTTCACGACCGAGCATAAGCCCACTCGCAATGGCCAAGATACCTAGAATGTATTTCTTCCAGAGGACACTCCACCAGTTGAGAGACATGAGACCTTTTAACTCCGCTTCAACTTGAGGAATACCAGAACCTTTGATATCTTTTTCTGACCGCGTTAACTTGGCACTAAGTAAGCAAATTAGCATATAAAACAATAAAATAATCAATAGATTCCGTATCAGATTCTCTTGGTCTTGATAAAATCCTTGAACGATATGAAAGCCTTTTTCGATCAAAAATCGAAATGATCCTACAATAATTCCTACGACTAATCCGACAATAATACCTCGCCCTACTTGAGCTAAAATCGTACTGGACGCAAAGTCGAATTCTTTCTTGGAACTAATTGTTTCCGACTGTTCTCCCATAATTTTCCCTCTCAATTCTTATCTTTACTTGACGCAACAAGTGTTTTAATAGGTTCAAAACTGGTGCGATGAATGGGTGTGACACCGTGCTTTTCAATTCCTTCTAGATGCTTAGCAGTTCCATAGCCAGCATTTTGAGAAAAATCATAGCCTGGAAATTCTTCATCATAGTTAGCCATGATCTTATCTCTGGTAACTTTAGCTATAATCGATGCTGCTGCAATAGATAAGGAGTTGGCATCCCCTTTGATGATTGATGTCTGAGTGATTGGCAAGTCCAACTTCATAGCATCAATCAAGAGGTGCTTTGGTTGAGGCTCAAGCTGATAAATAGCTTCTTTCATGGCTAGTTTCGTCGCTTCATAGATATTGACTTGGTCAATGACATGATTGTCCATAATCCCGATACCGATTGCTAAAGCATTATCCTTAACGGCTTGAAAAATCTCCTCGTGTTTTTTCTTAGGAATTTTTTTGCTGTCATTTAAACCTTTAATTTTACAATTTTGAGGTAAAATTACTGCAGCAGCCACCACTGGACCAGCTAGCGGACCACGTCCAACCTCATCTACACCTGCAATTAGGTTAATCCCCTGAACGTAAAGTTCTTTTTCATATCGAAGCATAGCTTCTAAGCGAAGATTTTCATCCATTTCTGCTTGGATAGCCTTTTTACGCTTTTCAATTTCCTTTTGTACACCTGAACGAGAATCTTTTTCAAATTCCCTAAAAAAGGGACTTTCAAGATCAGTTATCTTTGCTAATACTTCTTTTATTTCTTTAATCGTTGCCATTGAGATCATCCAATGTATCTAAGGTATAGTTACCAAGTTTTCCATCACGAACTTCTTTGACAAAGAGATTGTAAAAACGATCGTAATCATCACGGAAACCAAGGATACGCGTCATATCCATGATAATTTCTGGAGCCTCATCGTCCAGATTCATTTGTTTGAAACGTTCTTGAAGCTTTTCAGGATAATGCGTTTTAAAGTAATTGAGACCGAAAATCGTTACCTCATCCATTGGAAGCAACTGATCCTTGATTGCTCCAGTGAGTGCAAGTTTAAGAGCAACAGTTTCATCTTCAAATTTTGGCCAAAGAATCCCTGGAGTATCCAAGATTTCAAGATCCTTATTTGTTTTGAGCCATTGTTGACCTTTTGTCACACCTGGTTTATTACCAACTACAGCAATTTTCTTACCAGCTAATCGGTTCATCAGAGTCGATTTACCAGCGTTTGGTATCCCGATAATCATGGTACGCAAGGTCTCAATTTGAATTCCACGTTCTTTTTGACGAGCAATCTTATCTGCCATGAGTTTTTTAGCAGCATCCGTTACTACTTTTACTGTTATTTGTTCCTTAGAGTTGATAGCAAGTGTCAGAATACCTTGTGATTCAAAGTGTTGACGCCACTCTTTTGTTAATGCTGGGTCTGCAAGGTCTGCCTTGTTTAGAATCAATAGTCTTGGTTTGTCCCCGATGATTTTAGTCAGCATCGGATTTTGACTAGACAAGGGCAAACGTGCATCTACTAAAACTGTCACAAAATCAACAAATTTTAAATTTTCCTGAACCTGACGACGTGCTTTGGACATGTGTCCAGGAAACCATTGAATAGTTGCCATTTTATTTCCTTTTCTTCATACAAACTTATTCTATAAAACATAGATGATTACTGACTATTTTACCATATTTTGGCTAATTTTGCAGATGAATGATGTCTTTAAAAAAGGGAAATCCCCCTTTACCATGAGGGAAAGAGGGATACCATTCTTATTGTTGAACAGCTTGCGCTGCTGTAATTAGAGTTAGTTTGTAAACATCGTCAGAGTTACATCCACGTGAAAGGTCATTTACTGGTTTGTTAAGTCCTTGCAAAACTGGTCCAACTGCAGCAAATCCACCGAGACGTTCTGCCATCTTGTAACCAATGTTACCTGCTTCAATACCAGGGAAGATGAAGACATTAGCTTGTCCAGCTACGTTGCTTCCAGGAGCTTTAAGAGCTGCAGTTTCGGGAACAAAGGCTGCATCAAATTGCAACTCACCATCAATTTCAAGGTCAGGACGCAAGTCGTGTGCGATTTTAGTAGCTTCCACTACCTTATCAACACTTTCGCCAAAACCTGAGCCTTTAGTTGAATAGCTAAGCATAGCAATCTTAGGTTCGATACCAAACATTTTTGCAGTGATAGCTGAGTTAATCGCAATTTCAGCTAGGGCTTCAGCATCTGGGTTAATGTTGATAGCACAGTCACCAAACAAGTAACGTTCACTACCACGAACCATAAGGAAGGCACCTGATGTACGGCTCACATTCGGACGAGTCTTAATGATTTGAAGAGCTGGACGAACTGTTGAAGCTGTAGAGTGAATAGCTCCTGAAACCATACCATCAACCAAGCCCATATAAACTAACATCACACCAAAGTAGTTAACATCGTTGATGAGTACTTCTCTCGCTTCTTCTTCTGTCATTTTTCCTTTACGACGTTCAACAAGTGAAGCTACCATATCTTCAAATTGTGGGTAATGTTCTGGATCGATGACTTCGTAACCTTCTGTAATTCCTTCGATTTCGAGATAGATTTTAATCTTGTCAGGGTTTCCTAGGAGTACAGGGATAACTTCTGTTTCTTTAACCAAACGCTTCGTTGCTTGTAGGATACGTGGTTCTTCACCTTCAGGTAGAACGATGCGAGCATTTTTACCAACTAGGTTGGCTTTCAAACTTTCAAAAACTTCCATGAGTTTTGACTCCTTTTAAGATAAATTATTATTTGATAACTGTGTAATAAGTGTGTCGAAATCATCCGGCAGCGGGCATTCTAGCTCTAACTGCTCTTCTAAGAAAGGATGATAGAACGATAAGTAATGGCAATGTAGAGCCTGGCGCTCTATGCCATGTTCTAAGCTTCCCCCATAAAGATCATCTCCAAGTAATGGAAATCCAATATGCGAGAAATGAACCCGAATCTGGTGGGTTCTCCCGGTGTGGAGACGAATATCAACTAAGTGAATATTCCCATAAGTTGCCACGATTTGATAGGATGTATGGGCATATTTTCCACCCTTTGCTACTCGTCGAGTGATGATAGAATCTTCATCTCGGGCTATCGGAGCGATGATTTCTCCCTGAGGTTCCAGATGACCATCTCCCTTAACTAGGGCGTAATAACGCTTTTCAATAGCTTTTTTTTGCAATTGCTTGTCTAATCTGGCATGCGCATAGCCGTGTTTAGCAAAAAGCATCAATCCAGAGGTATCTCTATCAAGCCGAGTCACAATATGAACCTGCTGATTCTCATAGTTTTGTTTTACATAGTAGCCCTTAATAAAGTTGGCAATGGTATTGGAATGATTGACACTAGGGATTGAAGCGACTCCAAAGGGTTTGTTGATAATCAAGAAATGATCATCTTCAAATAGAATATCTAGAGGATAATCAATTGCTTCAAGTGTCTCGAATCCTTCCTCTGGCGGAATATCAATGACGACTTCATCTCCGATATCTAAGAGATAGGTTGCATTCTGCGGATGCCCGTTTACTCGAATATCACCACCTCGAAACTTAATCTTGGCAAGTAACCCTTTTGAAACTTCATGTTTTTTCAGAAAGGTTTTGACCTTGACATGTTCGTCGGCAATAAACTGAAACCTCATTCGTCCACCTCACCAATAAAGGCATCTTTGACACGATTCCAAAAACTGGTGTGGCTTGGCGTAGCTACAAAATGGATCTTGTGGTGATCAATCTGATACTCTATTTTCTCAATATTTCGGAAAGAATAAATACTATTATCAATTGAGATTGTGTGATAGTCATTTCGTGTTGGTATCAATTCTATCTTGTCTTTTTTTGGAACAATAATTGATGAACCAAGTGTGCGGTAGATTCGGTTGTTCAAACTAGCAATTTCAGCCAATTGTAGGGCCTCTATGGTCGGGTGCAGTACTGCTCCACCGAGTGATTTATTATAGGCTGTGCTGCCTGTTGGCGTTGAAACTGTTAGGCCGTCACCACGAAAGCGTTCGAAGGGAACATGGTTAATAATGACATCAGCAACCATAGTTCGATCCGCTCGACGAATGCTAGCTTCATTTAGTGCTCGGAAAGACTTGACTTCACCATTTTCGAGAAATATTTTGACACTTAAGAGTGGATAAGACACTTGAGCACCATTATCCAACTGTAAATTTGTAACTAATTGGTCCAACTCAAAATCACGATAATCCGTATAAAAACCTAAATGTCCTGTATGAACCCCAACAAAACGAACCTTATCCAGTTGGTTTTCATACTTATGAAAAGCAGACAACAACATCCCATCTCCACCAATAGAGACGACGATATCTGGATTTTTATCATTTAGGATAAAATTATTCTTTTTTAATCGGTCTTTTAACTCGAATAGAACTTTCTGACTCTGAGGTTTACGGTTGGCAATTAGGTCAATTCGTTTACCTGTATTCTTCATCGGTATCGTCACTGTTTCCTACCCCGTCATTTAACTTTCTGTGCAAAGGATCAAAGAGTGCTTGTGCTTCCTGGATATCAGCACGTATTTTACTCATTTCTTCGTCTAGCTGATGTGAAATTCTGGCTGTAATTTCAAGTCGTTCCTTGATTTCCTCTGGGAAATCTCCTTGATATTTATAATTGAGAGAATGCTCGATTGTAGCCCAAAAGTTCATAGCCAAGGTACGAATTTGAATCTCAACTAGAATGGTTTGCACCGTAAATCGTATCAACCATATACTCAATAATCACATGGTAAGAACGATAACCCGATGCCTTTCGATGAGTAATGTAATCACGTTCTTGAACAACTCTCATATCCTGTCTTTTACGAAGGATAGAGACAACCTCGTTTACGTCGTCTACAAATTGAACCATGACACGTAAACCTGCAATATCTTGCAAATCCTGTTCAAGTGTGTCATAGCCAATACCCCGTCGTGCCATTTTTTCTTTGATACTTTCAATCGGTTTAACCCGACCCGTGACAAACTCGATTGGAGAATGTCGGTTTTGTTTTCTGTATTGTTTTCGGATTCCTCGGAGTTTTATTTTTAATTCTCCGACAGCTTGAATGTAAGGATCTAAAAATTCTTCCCATTCTGTAATCATATAACTCTTACGTCCAATTCTCTATGCAGTTTAATTTATCTAGTTTTTGATTTTTTCATGAAAATCATATACAATAAATACAATGCTTATTATACCATAAATCGCTTTCAAATATAAAGAAAAGGTTGTAAAAATGAAACATTTAGAAATAGAAATGAAAACACTTCTCAGTAAAGAAGAATATGATCGATTGCTAGCTCAATTTTCAGAAGTCACTCCTGTTACACAAAGAAATTACTACTTAGATACGCCTGATTTTTATCTTCGACATCATAAAATTGCTATGCGCATTCGTACGTTCGATACAAGCGCCGAACTGACTATTAAGATTCCTCAAGAAGTCGGAAATATGGAATACAACCAATCCGTTACTCTTGAGGAAGCTAAATATTGTCTTGAAAAATGTAAACTCCCTCAGGGGATGATTCTAGAAGAACTAACTAGCCGTGGACTTTCAACAAGTGGTTGGGTGGTTTTAGGTTGCCTAACTACTGTTCGTTACGAAAAAGAAACAGCTATTGGACTCATGGCGCTTGACCAAAGCCATTACTTCGATATTGTTGATTATGAACTTGAATTGGAAGTAGAAAACAGCGACCAAGGTAACCTGGATTTTCAAGAGTTTTTATGTGCGAATGAAATCCAATATAAGAAAGCTCCTTCAAAATTAGTGAGATTTATAGAAAATATGAAAAATTACTGAAATAATCTTCTTTTTTTGATAAAATAGAAGAGATAAAAATAATTGAATCTGCGAAAGAAAACACTTTCCTTAAAATTTGTTTTTTTGCTGATTCACATAGTTTATAGAGGACGGTTTATCAATGTCAGATACAAAAAATATGAAGCTTTTTTCACTTTCATCCAATCATGAAATTGCTCAAAAGATTGCAGATGCTGCAGGTGTTCCACTTGGAAAATTATCTTCTCGTCAGTTCTCTGATGGCGAAATCCAAGTTAACATTGAAGAAAGTGTACGTGGATATGATGTTTACATCATTCAGTCTACTTCTTATCCCGTTAGCAATCATTTAATGGAACTTTTAATCACGGTCGACGCTTGTGTTCGCGCTAGTGCAAATACAATAAATGTTGTTATGCCTTATTTTGGTTATGCACGTCAAGACCGTATCGCTTCTTCTCGCGAGCCTCTTACAGCTAAACTTGTTGCTAATATGTTGGTAAAAGCTGGAGTTAGTCGCGTATTGACTCTAGACCTTCATGCCGTTCAGGTTCAAGGTTTCTTTGATATTCCAGTTGATAACCTCTACACAATTCCACTTTTTGCAAAACACTACTGCGATAAAGGTTTGACTGGTTCAGATGTGGTTGTTGTTAGTCCTAAAAACTCTGGTGTAAAACGTGCTCGTAGTCTCGCAGAATATTTGGATGCTCCGATTGCAATTATTGATTATGCACAAGATGATTCTAAACGCAGTCAAGGTTACATTATCGGTGATGTTGAAGGTAAGAAGGCAATCCTGATTGATGACATTCTTAACACTGGTCGTACCTTCTCTGAAGCCGCTAAGATCTTAGAGCGCGACGGAGCAACTGACATTTACGCAGTATCAAGTCATGGACTTTTCGTTGACGGTGCTGCAGACTTACTGGATGCAACAAATATCAAGGAAATCTTGGTTACAGATTCTGTATTGACAGAAAGTAAAAAACCTAAGAATGTTCAGTATATTACCGCAAGCGAACTGATTGGTGATGCCATGGTTCGTATTCATGAAAGAAAACCAGTTAGTCCACTATTTAAATTTAAATAGAAATTAGGTGAGTTTTTGATTTATTTAGATAATGCTGCTACGACACCCATGTCATCTGCAGCTATCTCAGCAATGACTCAAGTCATGCAGGAGACTTATGGCAATCCTTCTAGTATTCATGGTCATGGGCGTCAAGCAGGAAAATTATTACGTGAAGCCCGTCAAGAGTTAGCATGTATACTAGGTACAAAGTCCCAACACATTTTCTTCACTTCGGGTGGTACAGAAAGTAATAATACAGCTATTATCGGCTACTGTCTTCGTCATCAAAATCGCGGAAAACACATTATTACTACTGCTATCGAGCATCACGCTGTGCTTGAACCAATTGAATATCTGGTGGAAAATTTTGGGTTTGAAGTGACTATTTTAAAACCCGACAATCAAGAAATCACGGCAGATCAAGTCAAAAAAGCACTGCGTGAAGATACTATTCTCGTTTCAACTATGTATGTTAACAATGAAACAGGTACTCTTTTACCAATCGCTGAAATTGGTCAGATTTTAAAAGTCCATTCAGCAGCTTATCATGTAGATGCTGTTCAAGCTGTCGGTAAGCTAGAGATTCTTCCTGAAGAACTAGGGATAGATTTCCTCAGTGCTTCTGCTCATAAATTTCACGGTCCAAAGGGTATCGGTTTCCTATACGCTGCTTTTACAGATTTTGATCCTTACCTACATGGTGGAGATCAAGAACAGAAAAAAAGAGCAGGGACAGAAAACCTTCCCGCAATTATAGGTATGGTTACAGCTCTTAAGGACGATATAGATCATATAGAGGCTAACTTTAATAAAGTTCAAAAACTACAGAAAGTTTTTCTAACTGAAATGGCTGGATCAACCTATTATCTCAATCAAGGTAAAGAGCAACTCCCTTATGTCCTAAATATCGGTTTTCCGGGACAACGCAACGATCTGCTACTACTTCGTTTAGACCTTGAAGGTATTTCTATTTCAACAGGTTCTGCTTGTACAGCTGGTGTTGTTCAGGTCAGTCATGTTCTTCAAGCCTTCTACGGAGAAGAATCTCCTCGCTTACACGAGTCTGTACGCGTCAGCATTTCACCTCAAAATACAGAACAAGAAATGATTACTCTTGCTAAAACTATTAAAAATATCATCGGAGGATAAACTTAATGGCATTTGAACAAACGATTAAACTTAAAAATTGTCGTTACGAATACACACTTAGTCCAACTGTAAAAAAATTTACGCTTAAAGATAATACTTTTTTTGAAACTAAAGTTGGTAACTATGAATTAACGCGTCTACTTGAAAAAGTTCCAAATAGTGGAGAAGGATTCCAACTTAAGATTATCATCAACAAAGACTTAACTGGTGTAAAAATCAATATCACTGATAAATTTGGTCTACGTTTAGTTGATATCTTCAAATCAGAAGAAACTCATATCCACCAAGAGAAATTCTACTTTTTGATGGATAGCCTGGTTGAACGTGGCATATTTACAAAAAGTGAAAGATAGAAGCTTGTTATGTTTCGATTAACTTATAAAGATGCCTATCAAGTAGAGCGTATTCAAGAATACGAAGACTATGAAGCTCTTATGCTTTCTCTATCAGGCTGTGTGACGCTTCCTGATACGACTGTTGTCACATCACTGACCCACAATGGGGTTGAAATCTATCAAGGTCTTCTTGGAAATCTTTATCGTTTTTTAACAACCTATCACGAAAATACCTAAACTAAGATTTTTCTTAGTTTTTTTTCGTTATTGTTGCAATTTTCACAAGCTTTCTATAAAATAGTAGATAGAAAGGTTGTGATTTTGTGAAAGAAAAACAGTCTGCTATTCCAAAAGCAACAGCAAAGAGACTTTCTCTCTATTACCGTATTTTTAAAAGATTTAATGCCGAGAAAATTGAAAGAGCTAATTCCAAACAAATTGCAGAAGCGATTGGAATTGACTCTGCCACTGTTCGTCGTGACTTCTCTTACTTTGGCGAACTTGGACGTCGTGGATTTGGCTATGATGTCAAAAAGCTCATGAACTTTTCGCTGATCTTTTAAATGATAATTCTATTACCAATGTTATGCTTGTGGGTATCGGAAATATGGGACATGCCCTCCTCCACTACCGCTTTCATGAGCGTAACAAGATGAAAATCATCATGGCTTTTGACCTAGATGATCATCCTGAGGTTGGTACCAAGACACCCGACGGTGTTCCAATCTATGGAATCTCTCAAATAAAGGATAAAATTAAGGATAGTGATGTTAAAACTGCTATTCTTACTGTTCCTAGTGTTAAATCTCAAGAAGTTGCGGAACTTTTGGTTGATGCTGGTATCAAAGGTATCCTCAGTTTTTCTCCTGTTCACCTACATCTTCCTAAAGACGTAGTTGTTCAGTATGTCGATCTTACTAGCGAACTTCAAACCCTCCTCTATTTCATGCGAAAAGAGGATTAGAAAGCGAATTGATTTATGAAAAAACCAGTTATTGGGATTACAGGAAATGAAACCCCACATCCAGATGATGATCTTATGATGAGTTATGCTACAAAAGGCTTTGCTGAAGGAGTTAAGGAAGCTGGAGGTATACCCATTATCCTACCGATTGGCGATGAAGAAATGGCCAGTTACTACATTAGTTTAATTGATAAACTTATTTTAACTGGTGGACAAAATGTTGACCCTAAATACTATGGTGAGCCCAAAGCTATTGATAGCGACGATTACCACCTTCAACGTGATATTTTTGAGTTAGCCCTCATTAATGAAGCAATCAAGCAAAATAAACCTATTTTTTCTGTCTGTCGTGGTACTCAACTCTTTAACGTAGCCATGGGTGGGTCTCTTTATCAAGATATCGAAGATCATTGGCAAGATACTTCCGCTGAATACACCACTCAGCGACTTGTCACCGAACCAGATACTATTCTAAGAGAAATCTATGGAGAAATCTCTCATATCAATTCTTTCCACCATCAGAGCATCAAAGATTTAGCTCCTAATCTTAAGGTTGTAGCTCATGATCCTAAGGATGGTATTATCGAAGCTGTTACAACTACGGATGGCTTCCCTTATCTTGGGGTTCAATGGCATCCTGAATTTCTCTTTGAAAATCGCCCCAAAGATAAAACACTTTTCGACTATGTCGTCAATGAATTATAAAACCTGTATCATTTACAGGTTTTTTATATCATATCTGTCTTCTCACGGTAACTAAAATAATCAGAATGAGAGACAATTAAATGGTCCAATAAGACCAATCCCATTAATTCGCAGGCTTCTTTAACAAGCTTCGTAACATGGTCATCATTGGGGCTAGGAACTACTGCTCCTGATGGATGATTATGAACCAGAATCACAGATGTTGCCATATGCTTCAAAGCGTAGTGGAGAATTTCTCTCGGTTCAGCAATGCTTCTCGTGGCAGACCCGATAAAAATGGTCTGCTGGTGAATGATTTGATTTTGAGTATTCAGATAGAGCGCCACTAGGTGCTCTTGTTTTTTATCTCCAAGCTCAGACTGCATCTTTTTAGCTAATTTACGACTGCTAAGAATACTCTCCATTTCCACTGTTTCCCTTTTATGGATACGGTAGCCTAATTCAATAACGGCTTGTAATTCGATAGCCTTAACACGTCCAATACCCGATAGAGTCTGCAATTCCTGTAGACTCATTCTTTTGAGGTCAGTTAAACATGTCATCTGATTTAAGACCTTCTGTGCTATTTCAAAAACATTGGCCTGTTTTGTGCCTGTCCTTAGTAATATTGCCAGTAATTCTTGGTTGCTGAGTGCTTCTACTCCTTCTTTTACTAGTCTCTCTCTTGGTAAAAGCGAATCTTCTTGAAATGAAATACTATACATAAAAATCCTCCTCACTTTATTATTCGTGAGAAGGATGCTTAATTTGATAAACTAGTTATTTTTAGATTTTTTCAAGTGCAAGACGCAAATCTTCAATCAAATCTTCGACATTTTCTAGTCCAATTGATAGACGAATTTGATTTTTAGTTACTCCTGCTGCTTCTAGATCAGAGTCAGACAATTGAGCATGCGTTGTAGTTGCTGGATGAACGACCAATGATTTGGCATCTGCTACGTTTGCAAGGTTTGAAAAGATTTCTAAGCTATCAATTACCTTACGAGCTTCTGCTTCTCCGCCCTTAACGTGGAAGGTAAAGATTGAACCAACACCTTTTGGTAAATATTTCTCCGCTAAGGCATGGTAAGGGCTATCAGCTAATTTTGGATAATTAACTTTTTCAACTTTCGGATGGTTCACAAGGAAATCAACGATTTTCTCAGCGTTTTGCACATGGCGTTCAACACGGAGAGATAGTGTTTCAAGACCTTGTAGGAGCAAGAATGAGTTAAATGGTGAAAGGGCAGCTCCCATATCGCGAAGCAATTGCACGCGAGCAGCAACGATAAAGGCTGCAGCACCTACATCTCGAGTATAGCTCAAATTATGGTAGCTTGGATCTTCATTGACAAATTGAGGGAATTTCCCTGAAGCTGCCCAGTCAAACTTCCCACTATCAACGATAACACCACCGATTGTTGTACCGTGTCCTCCGATAAACTTAGTAGCCGAGTGAACTGAGATATCTACACCGTGTGAAAAGACATTAATGAGATATGGTGTTGCAAAAGTATTATCAGCAACCAAAGGAATTTGATGTTTGTGGGCAATTTCAGCTATTTTTTCAATATCAGGAATGTTGATAACTGGATTACCCAAAGTTTCAATCAAAACAAGTTTGGTATTGTCTTTAATCGCTGCTTCCACTTCTTCTAAATGATCAATATCAACAAAAGTTGTGGTGATTCCGTAACGAGGAAGGGTTTCTTTCAACAGGTTAAAGGTCCCACCGTAGATTGTTGAAGCTGCAACCACATGATCACCTGCGTGAGCTAGTCCAAGGATAGTATAAGTAAGAGCTGCCATTCCAGAAGCTGTGGCAAGTGCACCTACTCCGCCTTCAAGAGCTGCAATACGCTCTTCAAAGGCTGAAGTTGTTGGATTGGTAATACGAGTATAGATATTTCCAGCTTTTTGAAGGGCAAAAAGGTCTGCCCCCTCCTGTGTATCTTCAAATACAAAAGATGTTGTTTGGTAAATTGGTACAGCACGGGACTTGGTAGTAGCGTCTACCACTTGTCCTGCATGCAATTGAAGAGTTTCAAATTTAAATTCACGAGTCATCATCAGACCTCCAAAGATTTCATTAAATTAATTGTATCATCTATGGCAGTCAGTTACAAATAAAACTTTATTATATAGGATAAGAAATAGCTATGGCAATTATTAAAATTGTAGAACTTTTTTCAGATAGTTTAAAAAGTTTGTATTCGCTATTCCTATACTTTATAATGGATAAAAAGGAGAAGACTATGTCAGAAATTACACATGAAATTGATTCAAACTTTGCCGGTCGTTTAAATATTTTACGTGCTGGTGTGCTCGGAGCCAATGACGGGATCATTTCCATCGCTGGAGTTGTTATCGGGGTTGCCAGTGCAACCAGTAATATCTGGATAATCTTTCTTTCAGGTTTGGCTGCCATCTTAGCAGGTGCCTTCTCTATGGCTGGAGGTGAATATGTTTCAGTATCTACTCAAAAAGACACTGAAGAAGCCGCTGTAGCCCGTGAACAATTACTTTTGGATAAGGATATCGAAGCCGCAAAGAAATCTCTTTATGCTGCTTATCTTCAAAATGGTGAGTGTGAAACTTCAGCTCAACTTTTAGTCAATAAAGCTTTTCTTAAAAATCCACTTAAAGCCTTAGTTGAGGAAAAATACGGAATCGAGTATGAAGAGTTTACCAATCCTTGGCATGCTGCAGCATCTAGCTTCATCGCTTTTGTTCTTGGTAGTCTACCACCAATGCTATCCATTACCATCTTTCCAAGTGACTATCGAATCCCTGCTACTGTTTTTATCGTTGCGATTTCTCTATTGATTACAGGTTACACCAGTGCCAAACTCGGGAAAGCCCCAACCAAAACAGCTATGATTCGTAACCTTTGTATCGGTTTGTTAACCATGGGAGTGACCTATCTATTGGGTCAGTTGTTTAGCATTTAAAAAAGATACCGTACGGTATCTTTTTTATTATCCAAACATAAATAATTAAGTAAAACTACCAAAACCAACCTTCATTATCATCGATTGGCTCAGCTTGTTTCATCTTACGTGGGCCAGTTCCGTACATATCAGCTTCGATATCTTCTTTTGTTGGCAAGATAGAGGCGAGGATAATGTAGATGATGATTCCAAGTCCGAAGTTTGCGATTGTAAAGATAGCAAAAATGAAGCGCACAAGAGTAACATCAAGGTCCCATCTATCAGAGAGTCCAGCAAGTACTCCTGATATCATACGATTTCGTCTCATTTTATAAAATTTTTTATTCATAGTTTGTACCTCTTTCGGTATTCTTGAAATAAGTATAACATGAAATAAAAACTACTTGCATCAGTCCTTAGGCGGATTTTGCAAAATGAGTTTGCCACGACAGAGACCACAACGATAACGTTTGGTATTAATTCGTCGCTTTCGTTGATAGGTTTGGTGACAAGTCTGACAAGTATAGACTAGAACTGGTGTTTGACTAACACTTGGTAAGGGAGGAACAAAGCGGAGTCCGTCTACTTCTTTTAACAGTTTCTTAAAGGCTACATCTTTATGTTTATATCCCTTGCCCTCATAGTATAGATGATAATGACAGAGTTCGTGACGGACAATTTTCCGAAAAACCTCTAAACCAAGTTCTTGATAGACTTTTGGATTAAAATCCAAATGCCCATCCTTTGGAAAGAATCGCCCACCTGTCGACCGTAGGCGAGTATTCCATTGAGCTTGGTGTTTAAAAGGTTTCCCAAAGTCTTCTAAAGAAACTTGTCGAACGTAATTAGTTAGATTCATCTGGTGCAAGGAGCGACAGATTTACTTTCGCGTTGGACATCGATTTTCTTTACCCAAACGGTTACCAAATCACCAACTGAAAGGACTTGACTTGGATGCTTGATGAATTTCTTGCTCATATGAGAGATATGGATCAGGCCATCCTCGTGAATACCAATATCAACAAAGGCACCGAAGTCAACGACGTTACGAACAACGCCCTCAAGCTTCTGGCCAACTTTCAAGTCTTTGATATCCAAGACATCCTGACGTAGGACTGGAGCATCAAAAGAATCACGGAAATCACGACCTGGTTTTAAAAGATCTGCAATAATATCTTTAAGAGTTTCTTGACCGAGGTCTAGCTCTTTAGCCATATCCTGTATTGATACAGACTTTAGCTTAGCTTGCGCTTCTTCATTCAAGTCCTTAATATCCAAACGTTTAAAGAGTTCCTTGACTGCAGCATAGTTTTCAGGGTGAACACCTGTGTTATCAAGGATATTGCTACTTTCAGGGATACGGAGGAAACCTGCAGCCTGTTCAAACGCTTTAGCACCTAATCGAGGGACTTTCTTGATTTGGGCGCGTGAAGTGATTTTACCTTCTTCTTCACGATACTTAACGATGTTTTCTGAAATCGTTTTGTTAAGCCCTGCAACATGGGAAAGTAGCGCTGGACTGGCTGTGTTGACATTGACACCGACTTGGTTAACTACTGTATCAACAACAAAGTCAAGACTTTCAGACAGTTTTTTCTGACTAACATCGTGCTGATATTGACCGACACCGATGGATTTGGGATCAATTTTAACCAATTCAGCAAGTGGGTCTTGCAAGCGACGAGCAATAGAAATAGCAGAACGTTTTTCAACAGTTAACTCTGGAAACTCTTGACGAGCAAGTTCACTAGCTGAGTAGACAGATGCCCCGCTCTCATTGACAATGACATAGCTGACCTCAGGAAAATCTTTAAGTACTTCAGCAACGAAGGCTTCGCTCTCACGACTAGCAGTACCATTACCGATAGCAATGATTTCCACACCATATTGGCCAATCAAATCTGCCAAATCTCTCTTTGCTTCTTCAATCTGACGAGCTGAAGCTGGTTTGACGGGATAAATGACTTGCGTTGTTAGCATCTTCCCAGTTGCATCTACAACTGCAAGCTTGGCACCTGTACGAAAGGCAGGGTCAAATCCAAGGACCACTCGCCCTTTAAGAGGAGCAACAAGGAGAAGATTTCGAAGGTTGTCTGAGAAGAGTTGAATAGCTCCTTCTTCTGCCTTTTCTGTTAGCTCAGTGCGAATACGACGCTCAATAGCTGGTAAGACTTTTTCTTAACAGATTGCTGAATAACTTCGTCTATATAAGCATTCTTAACCTTAAAACGAGCAGCAAAGAAAGATAGAATACGCTCAGTCGCATGCTCAAAGCCAATTTTCAAAATGCCTAGCTTCTCACCACGATTAAGGGCAAGCGTACGGTAACCTTGCATGTTTGCAACTGTCTCTGAGAAATCGTAATAAATCTGAAAGACTTGTTTTTCATCAAGACTCTCATCTTTGACTTGAGAAGTAATCTTAGAACGTCTAAGTACCTCTTGATATGTCATTGAACGTAAATGAACATCCTCAGATAGTGCTTCAACCAAGATGTCTACAGCCCCAGCCAAAGCTTCTTGAGGAGTTTCGAAACCTTCACAGACAAATGCATCTGCTTCTTTTTCTAGGTTAGAAACATTTTGTAAAATTAAACGAGCAAGTGGAAAAAGTCCAGCCTCACGCGCAATCGTTGCCTTGGTGCGACGTTTCTCCTTATAGGGAAGATAGAGTTCTTCTACATCTGCGAGTTTTTCAGCTGAGAGAATTGCTTCTTCTAACTCCTTAGTTAGCTTGCCTTGCTCTTTGATTTTTGCTAAGACCGCTTCCTTACGATCATTTAGAGCAGTTAAACTCTTATCGAGGTCGATAATAGCCTTAATGGCTACCTCATCTAGACTTCCGGTCATATCTTTCCGATAACGGGCGATAAAGGGGATAGTTGCTCCTTCTGCTGTCAAAGACAAGACAGTATCAATCTGCTTTAAAGTTACACCCAAGTCTTGGGAAATTTTTTCATATTTTTTATCCATGAAACTATTATACCATAAGGAAGAAAGCTTGTTTTCATTAATTTGTTGCTTTGTTTCAACTTTATAAAGATAAAAGCCATGTTTATTTTAAAATCCAACTATTTCTTAGAAATAATAGTATAATAGTGTTAACTAAAAGAATCGAGGTATGCCTTATGGCTGTTAAATTTACAAAAACTGATGACTTAGATAAGATGTTCGAAGAATTCGCTAAACTACCTGATTTAAAGCAAGTAACATTTCCAGACGACAAAGAAAAGAAAGATAAGGCAGAAAAGAAAAAATAGATGACACTTTTTCAAAGTATACCTTCTAGTGTGCTACAAGCTGGTGCCATTTTTCTATCAATCATCATTGAAGCTTTACCCTTTGTCTTAATTGGTAGTATCATCTCTGGTGCCATTGAAGTCTATATGACTCCTGAGAAGGTTTATAAATTTCTCCCTAAAAATCGCTTGGGGAGAATCTTTTTTGGTAGCTTCATCGGTTTTCTCTTTCCCTCTTGTGAGTGTGGAATAGTTCCAATCATCAATCGCTTTTTAGAAAAGAAGGTTCCTAGCTATACAGCGGTACCTTTTCTAGTAACGGCTCCTATCATCAATCCTATCGTACTTTTTGCGACTTATTCAGCCTTTGGTCATTCAATTCAAATGGTTTTCCTAAGAGCTTTGGGCGCGATTCTTGTTTCTACTATATTGGGTATCTTTCTTGGTTTTGTCTGGGAGAAACCTATTCAAAAGGAAAATAGATTGGCTTGTCATGAGCATGATTTTTCTCACTTGACTAAAAGTCAAAAACTGCTTCAGGTCTTTATTCAAGCTATTGATGAATTCTTTGATATGGGGCGTTACTTGGTCTTTGGCTGTCTTTTTGCAAGTATAGTCCAGGTCTATGTACCAACTCGTATACTGACATCTATCAGCGCAACACCACTACTAGCGATTGTTCTTCTGATGGTCTTGTCTTTCCTACTATCCCTCTGTAGTGAAGCGGATGCCTTTATTGGATCTTCACTTCTCTCTAGTTTTGGCTTTGCTCCAGTGCTTGCCTTTCTGGTTATAGGTCCCATGCTTGATGTCAAGAACCTACTCATGATGAAGAATTATCTTAAAACTCGATTTATTTGGCAATTCATGACAATTGTAACTCTTGTTGTTCTTGCCTATTCTTATCTAGTCGGGGTGATGCTATGATTCGATTTTTTATCTTATTTGGCTATTTTATCTTAACCCTTTATCTGCACCTATCAGGTAAGCTCAATCAGTATATAAACCTCCACTACTCATATCTGGCTTATATTACTATGTTTTTATCTTTGTTACTAGCCATTGTTCAAGCCTATCTTTGCTTCAAGCGTTTGAAAGAACATAGTCACTTACATAGTTTTACAGCTAAGCTTGCTAGTTTTTTCCTCTTAAGTTTACCCTTGTTAGTTGGATTTACCTTTCCAACTGTCACTCTGGATTCACAAACAGTATCGGCAAAAGGATATTATTTCCCTTTGTCGGAAGGAACTGACAAGGCAATCCAAGCAAGTGAAGGAACGAGCAGTCAGTATCTTAAGCCGGATACCAGTCGCTTTTATTCACAAACAGCTCATGAAAATATTATTAGAAAGATTGCTGATAAATACTTAGCTCAATCTAGTATAGTTATCAGTGATGAAAATTACCTGGAAGTTATGGAAGCTATCTACGATTTTCCAAACGAATTTGAAGGCAAGGAAATCGAGTTTACTGGTTTTGTCTACAACGATCCAAATCATATCAATAGTCAATTTGTTTTTCGTTTTGGTATTATGCACTGTATCGCTGATTCAGGAGTCTTTGGACTTTTGACTACAGGAAACACCAATCAGTACGAAAATAACACCTGGGTGAGAGTCAAAGGCAAGATTAGGAATCACTATCACAAAGAACTCAACCAAGTCCTCCCAACCCTTGAAGTCAAGTCCTTTGTAAAAGTCGATAAACCAGAGAATACTTATGTTTATAAAGAATTTTAAAAAAGTAGCCTGAGTGGGCTACTTTTTCTTGTTTAGTAAGGTTGAATGTTTGACGTATTCAAAAGATTAGTTTTCTGCATTATAGAATTCTACTGTCTGTTTATCTATTTTTTTCTTATAGGTTTTAAACATCCAAGCTTAATTGTTGCCATTAACTCTAAATGCATGTTCAGAAATCCATTTGGTGTAGCTAGCTAACCTTTCATCTGTTAAGGATTCTACTGCGATAGTTACACACATATCTACCGCTTCTTCAACCGTTACAGAAAAACGATAACCATTTAACTGTAGAAATTTCACCAAAACAAAGAAAGCAGTTCGTTTATTAGCGTTGGCAAAAAAACATGCTTCTTAATCAATTGGACAAATAGTATCGTTGCCTTATCAAAAAAATTGTTGGATAAAGAGGTTTACCGAAGACAAATTGTTCTGGTAAATTGACAATCATATTTAAGGCAGAAGGACTAACTGTTTGAATTTTTTTCATTAGGTGAATACCGTTGAATTGCTAAAGAATTGATTTTTCTCGATTTGCCTTTCTGTCAGATAGACTGTCATTTTTTTCCACCAAAGCTTTGAAAAACATCATCGTATTCGTCAAAAAAATTTTTGTCCAAATTTAAGTCAAAGGCATCATCAGATACATAAGAAATCTGATGCCCAGACTCTTCAGGAGTAAAGATAATTTCACCACTTGGTAACAATTTCGCTTCGTATTTAACACCACTTGGAATATTGAATTCACTTGGAATGGTAATGGTGATTGAATTTCCTTGTTTTCTTGTTTTTACTACCATCTGATTTCCTCCTTTGAAGTATTATAACAAATAATTACCGTAATTACAATGACAGAATATCAGTTAAAATAATTCAGCTTGAGAAATTTCTGCTAAGAACTCATCCGAATAAACCGAATAAGCATTTGGATCAGGCGCTTGGTGGTCGTTCATTGCTTGACCGTATCTACAAGTCCATTTTCCCCATATTTAACCTCAGTCACGACTTAATTCTTCGATGAAAAATTGATTGAGAGCTTTCCAGTCTTTCTTTTCCTCTGTAACACTTTGGACGTAGTCATCCAGCTCTTGGATATTTTTGATGATAAAGTCCTGAATTGGCTCTATCGGCTCAATTTCCATTCCTTCAGGTCCCTTTAACTTGATATCAAGCAATCTAGACACATGCTCTTTCATTTCATCAGGGAGGAGTTCTTTGACCAAATCATCAAACAAAATCGGTGGAACAGAGTGATGTTTTTCAATCCAACGACAAGCTAAAATAGGACGCAGAGCATAGAAATACTTTTTAGGTTTGACCTTATCTCCTGAAAGATGCTTATTCATTTGAGTTCTAGCTGTATTCAAGTAATGGTGGAGCATCTTTTTCTCGGAAAAATACTGACTGACAAGAGGACGGATACGGTCAATAAAATCTGAATCTTGCTGGTAAACGATTGGCGACTGTAACCACTCAAAGAGGGTTGGATTTGACTTATAAAGCAACTTTAAAGCCTTGTCCAAATCCCAACCACTCACATCCCATGTATCGTCAATTGGTAGTTCGATGACATCTCGATGATCGTTCAAGCTTAGATAAAAATCTTGCTTGTGCTTGTATACAAAACGCACATCAAAATCACTATCCGGAGACTCAAAGCCCCAAGCGCGACTACCAGACTCAATTGCCCACAAAACTGTAACATCATAATCACGCTCAATTTCTGCAAGTTTTTCAGGTACCAGAACATTCATTTCTTCTTGTGTTTGCATGGTGGTTCTCTTTCCTATTAACTTCTTATACCCCATTTTATCAGATTTCTAATACTTTATCAAAAATTAATATAGTATATAAACAAAAAGCCTCCAAGAGGCTTTTTGTCATTTCACGATATCTTTATACATATCTGGTCTTCTATCTCTAAAGAGACCCCAATTCAGGCGCTCATTCGCTCCCTTGTCAAGGTCATAAGTGTTTAAGAGGATTGCTTCATCTTGTCGTTCAGCTTGACTTAAAATAGCTCCTGTTTCATCGGTCATAAAGGATGAACCGTAGAAGTTAAGGCTGGAACTTTGTCCCCCATTTTCTTCACAAGGAGTGACTTCTTCTAAACCATAACGATTGGCTGCGATAACTGGCACAATATTTGCTGCTGCATGTCCCTGCATGGTACGTTGCCAATGACCACAACTATCTGTATCCAAAATAGGCTCTGAACCAATAGCTGTTGGATAAAAAAGCAATTCTGCACCATTTAAGGCAAGGCAACGGGCTGTTTCAGGGAACCACTGGTCCCAACAGATGCCAATACCAATCTTGGCATAGCGAGTGTCCCAGACCTTGAAACCAGTATTTCCAGGTGTGAAATAGAATTTCTCTTGGTAATAATGGTCATCTGGTATATGAGTTTTACGATAAACGCCCAGTATTTCTCCATCTGCATCAATGATAGCAATAGAATTGTATAAGACATTACCATCTTTTTCATAGAAACTAATCGGTAAAACCACCTTTAGCTCTTTGGCAATTCCTTTGAAATGCTGAATGGCCGTATTTTCTGATACCGACTGGGCATACTGGTAGTAGTCATACTGACGCTCCTGACAGAAATAGGGACGTTCAAATAATTCTGGTAAAAGAATGATCTGGGCTCCTTGCTCAGCAGCTTGTCGAACTAAACGTTCAGCTGTTTGGATATTGGTTTCCACATCCTTAGCGCATTGCATCTGAATAGCTGCAACCGTTACATTTCTCATCTTTTTCTCCTATTCTGGAATTTGTTGGGTAATACAGTGGATATTTCCACCACCTAATAGAATATCTCTTGCAGGAATTCCGACAACATCACGGTCTGGAAAACACTGGCTCAGAATATCCATGGCCACTTGATCGTTTACGTCCTGAAATTGCGGTACTAATACAGACTTATTAGCAATGTAAAAATTCACATAGGAAGCTGCTAAACGTTCCCCGGCATAGCGCTCCTCTTCGCCTTCTTCATAAGTATAGCCCGGCAAATCCTCCTCTGTAACTACTTGATGAATAGCTGGGATTGGAAGTTTATGAATAGTGAAACTACGGCCTTTTGCATCGGTTTCCTTCTCTAAAAGAGCTAGATCTGCTACAGACATGGCATACTGAGGATCATCTTGGTCGTCTGTCCAAGCTAAAACAAGTTCTGCAGGGCCTACAAAGGCTGCAACATTGTCGACGTGTTCATTTGTTTCGTCTTGATAAATACCATAAGGCAACCAAATGACTTTTTCGGCACCAAGGCTCTCTAGTAAGGTTTTTTCAATCTCTTCTTTAGTCAGGTGAGGATTACGACCAGGACTGAGCAAGCAGCTTTCTGTAACAAGAATCGTTCCTTGGCCGTCACTGTGTATAGCTCCGCCTTCCAGTACAAAAGGTTTGGCATCATAAACAGGTATATCTAAGATTTCTGCAAAGCGACTGGCTACTTGGTCATCTGCTTCATAGTCTTGGTAGAGACCGTCAACAGCACCACCCCAGGCATTGAAAGACCAATCTACCGCCAACTTTTCCCTTTGATCATTGAGGAGAATAGTTGGACCAGTATCACGTGCCCAGGCATCATTTGTCTGAATATCTAAATAAACAACACTATCACCAAGGTAAGATTGAGCTTCGGATAGATAGTCTTGCTCCACCAAAAGGTAGACTGTTTCCCCTTCTGATATGGTCTCGATGATCTGGCTAAATGCTTTTTTTGCAGTCTTTCCTTGAAAGGCCAAGATCCGGGTCGAGTCGGCCATATCATGAGAGTTCCATGATGGGGTTCATACTCTGCAGGCATACGATAACCTAATTTCTTTGGACTGTCCATCATGATAATCTCTCCTTAAAGTCTTGGTAGCCAAATGATTTGACTAGACTGCACTCACCCTCTTTATCCATGAGATACAAACTTGGAAGTCCAATTCCGTTAAAGGTATTATTTTTGACAAATGAGTAGATTGCCATGTCTTCAAAGTAAAGTCTATCTCCAATCTCAACTGGATTTTTAAAGCTATAGTCTCCAATGATATCACCTGTCAGGCAAGTATTTGAAGAGAGTCTATAAGTATAAGGTTTTTCTTGCGCTTCAAATCCATCTCTCAATGGGGGACGATAAGGCATCTCAAGAACATCTGGCATATGGCAGCTTGCCGAGGCGTCTAGCACCAAGGTCTCAATCCCGTTTTCAACAATATCCAAGACTTCTGTCGCTAGATAGCCCGCATTAAGTGCAATGGCTTCTCCTGGTTCGATATAGACGTCTAGGTTATAAGTTTCTCGAATGCGTTTAATCTCAGAAATCAGTAAGTCCACATCATAGTCATCTCTCGTAATATGATGACCACCACCCATATTGAGCCATTTAACTTGGTGCAAATAGGCTCCAAACTGATCTTCTACTGCTTTCAAAGTCGTTTGTAAATCATCTGCCCCTTGCTCACAGAGGGTATGAAAATGAAGTCCGTCAACCAACTCCAATAAATCACTTGGTATCTTATCCAAAGTTACTCCAAAACGAGAGCCAGGAGCACAGGGATCATAAAGCGCGTGGTCACCCTGTGTTGAACATTGAGGATTGATGCGAAGACCCACACTGATACCAGCCTCGCGACAACGTTGACCATATTTTCGTAGTTGTCTCTCTGAGTTAAAATCAATATGATCAGATATTTGCAGTAGCTCTTCCATATCTGATTCCTTGAAAGCAGGTGCAAATACATGGACTTCCCCTGGAAACTCTTCTCTAGCTAACTTCGCTTCATAGAGTCCACTAGCTGTCGTACCTGATAGATACTGGCTAATCAAAGGATAGGTTTTATAGAGAGAATAAGCCTTTTGAGCTAGCAAAACCTTACAATCTGCCTTTTCCTGAACGTCTTGCAGAATGCGGCAATTCTCTTCTAATTTTCCTAAGTCAATGATATAAGAAGGCGTTGGTACTTGTTCTAGTTTCATTAGTCCACCATTTGTGGATTTTCAACCACAACCCATGGCAAACCGTATTTATTTAAAGCCTCCATGAATGGGTCTGGATCCAACTCTTCAAGGTTATAAACTCCTGGCTGTTTCCAAGTGCCATCCATCACTAATTTTGTCCCAATCATGGCAGGAACACCTGTTGTGTAAGAAATGGCTTGTGAACCAACCTCTGCATAGCACTCCTGATGGTCGCAAACATTGTAGATGTAGATTGTCTTTTCAACGCCATCTTTGACACCTGTAAAGATACAACCGATATTTGTCTTTCCAACAGTACGTGGGCCAAGGCTTGCAGGATCTGGAAGCAAGGCTTTCAAGAATTGGATTGGTACGATTTCTTGTCCGTTAAAATTAATAGCATCTGTACGAAGGAGACCAACGTTTTCCAAGCATTTCATATGCGTTAGATAAGATTGGCCAAAAGTCATAAAGAAGCGAATGCGTTTAACTCCTGGAATATTCTTTGCTAATGATTCGATTTCTTCATGATGGAGGAGATACATGTCTTTTTGACCAACTTGAGGGAAATCATACTCACGTTTGATAGACATAGCTTCGACTTCTACCCATTTTCCATCTTCCCAGTAAGAACCTGGCGCAGAAACCTCACGTAGATTGATTTCTGGGTTGAAGTTTGTCGCAAATGGATAACCGTGGTCACCACCATTACAGTCTAAAATATCGATATAGTGGATTTCGTCAAAGTAATGTTTGAGTGCATAAGCTGAAAAGACGCTGGTTACCCCTGGGTCAAAACCAGAACCAAGCAAAGCAGTCAGACCTGCTTCCTTGAATTTTTCTTGATAAGCCCATTGCCATGAGTAGTCAAAGTAAGCTGTAAAACCAAGTTCCTTACAACGTTTCTCATAAATAGCACGCCATTCAGGGTCTTCTGTGTCCTCAGCCTCATAGTTGGCAGTATCGATATAGTGAACACCTGTTGCCAAACAAGCATCCATAATAGTCAAATCTTGGTATGGTAGAGCTACGTTCAAAACGGCTTCTGGTTTGTAGCTTTCAATCAAGGCAATCACTTCTTCTACCTTGTCAGCATCAAGAGAAGCTGTCTCGATCTTAGTACTTGTTTTGCCTTCTAATTTAGCCTTCAAGTCATCGCATTTTGACTTGGTACGGCTAGCAATCATAATCTCTTTAAACGTTTCGCTATCTTGACAAATCTTTGAAATAGCAACTTGGGCAACGCCCCCACATCCGATAACTAATAAACGACTCATTTTTTTCCTTCCTCTTCTTCTAAAATGTCTTCTACATACTTAGGCAACATAAAGGCACCAATATGCAAGTTTGCAGTGTAATATTCTGTAAATAACTGGCGTTTTTCCAGCCTTCCTTATCAAAATCTTTGACAGGGTGATATTTTTTCGATGCAAATCCAAACAACCAATAGCCAGCTGGGCTAGTTGGAATATGGGCCTGATAGACCCGACTGATTGGAAAGGCTTGATTGACCTTGCGGTGCATGCTTCGGCAAGCTGACTCATCTTCGTCAAAGAAGGGACTACCATGCTGATAAATCATGATTCCGTCCTCTTTGAGAGCACGGTAACTATTGCCGTAAAATTCCTTGGTAAAGAGCCCTTCCGTATGGCCAAATGGATCTGTCGCATCGTTGATGATGATGTCGTAATCATCTTCACAGTTTCTCAAAAATCTCAGTCCATTTTGGTAGTAAATGGTGACGCGAGGGTCATCAAGTCCTGCAGCAAAATCTGGGAAGTATTCTCGGCAAACCTCAACCAGCATCTCATCTGGTTCTACAATATCGATTTGTTCCAATTCAGGATATAGTGTCAAAACCTGGGCAACACCACCGTCACCACCACCAATAACCAAGACTTTCTTTGGATTGGGATGGACAGCCATAGGAACGTGAACCGTCATTTCATTATAGACAAAATCATCTGCATCTGAGAATAAGACATGCCCATTTAAAATTAACACTTTCCCAAAAGCTGGGGTGTCCAGAACCTCGATATCCTGCCATTCACTTTGACCAGAATAAAGCTGTTTGGCTGTTCTCATTGTTAACTTGACATCTGGAGTATGAACTTCAGAAAACCATAAATCCATCTAGTTCTCCTTTCTTTCAATGACATTAATGTGATTGACCTCTGGATCTTCCGTTCCTTGGAGGGAACAACCACGTTCTTTTGCAAATTGGATATAATCGACAATTTCTCGTGTAATCCGTTCACCTGGCGCTAGGATTGGAATACCTGGAGGATAGCACATGACAAATTCCCCACAGACCTGGCCAACGGACTCGTCTAATGTTAAGCTTCTTCTATCTGCATAGAAGGCTTCCTGAGGAGATAGCACCAACTCAGGCTGGATATATTCTCCAGCGATCAAGTCCTTTCCATCTCGCGAGTATAGTCTCTTGATATCAGCCAAAGCACCAACCAAGCGTTCAATGTCTTGGATACGGTCACCAATCGAAATATAGGCCAAAATATTCCCGATATCACCAAACTCAATTTGAATGTCATATTCATCTCGTAAGAGGTCATAAACTTCAATCCCTGTTAGACCAATCCCCTGAGTGTAAACTGACAGCTTGGTTACATCAAAATCACAAACCGATACACCATCTACTAGCTCTTTTGAGTAGGCATAGTAGCCACCGATGGCATTGATTTCACGACGAGCATACTCAGATAGCTCAATGACCTTTTCAAAGGACTCCTTACCACGAAGGGCTAGGTTTCTACGAGAAACATCTAGACTAGCCATTAGCAAGTAGGATGCTGATGTTGACTGTGTCAGATTAATAATCTGACGGACGTACTCAGGATTCATCTGATTGCCAACTAAAAGAAGGGAACTTTGAGTCAAGCTGCCACCGGACTTATGCATGGATACAGCTGACATATCTGCTCCTGCGTCCATAGCAGACAAAGGAAGTTTATCTGTAAAGTGCAGATGAGCACCGTGCGCCTCGTCTACTAAGACTTTCATTCCTGCGGCGTGTGCCATCTCTGTTAACCCCTTAAGGTCTGAACAAATCCCATAATAGGTTGGATTGTTAATTAGGATAGCCTGGCATCCGGATGGTCCTTAATCGCTTGCGCCACACGCTCATTTTCAAGCCCCAAAGCAATACCGATTTTTGGATCCACACTCATCTCGATATAGATAGGAATAGCTCCGCATAAAACAAGAGCATTGATAGCTGATTTATGGACATTTCGTGGAAGTATGATTTTATCACCTGATTTACAGGTAGAAAGAATCATGGTCTGCACGGATGAAGTTGTCCCACCAATCATCAAAAAGGCATGAGCAGCACCAAAAGCTTCTGCCGCTAGCTCTTCCGCTTCTCTAATAATCGAAATAGGATGTCCTAGATTGTCCAAGGGCTTCATAGAATTGACATCAATACCAACGCATTTTTCCCCTAAAAGTTCCACTAATTCCGGGTTCCCACGACCACGCTTATGACCTGGTACATCGAAAGGTACAATTCTTTTTTTTCGTAACTTGACCAGTCCCTCATAAATTGGAGCTTGGTTTTGATTTAACATTATAGAGACATACTCCTTTATCATAGTTTTTTTCACCTTATGTAAGGCTCTAAAGGATACTTATGAAAAAAGAGCAGGTTGGCACCTGCTCTACAATCTACTGACGTGTTTATGTTTGTTTCTTTTGAGTATGTCTGTTCCTGATGTTTCCTAACTCTCTAGTAGCAAATATTACGTACTTTATTGATCGTTTCACAAGATGACGTGTGCTTTCACCACACTAACAAATCTATACGAATTAGAACTAATGTCCTAACATCAACTTATAAAAGTAGGCTTTTAACCCTATCAATAATGCGGTTTTTCAACCACGCTTCGGCATTCAACCCTGCCTGTCCGTAGGCATTTTTTACTCGGGTTTATATTTACTAGAAAACATCATCTCATTTTCTAAGCCTTATAACTATATCATGTTTACAAAAGTTTGTAAAGTATTTTGGGGAAACTTTATAAATTATTTACATTTTTGTTCGTATTTTTACTATACCCAAAAATTGAAAACTATTTCAAATTTGCCTTTAAATAATAAAATAGGAACTAAATAAATTAATTCCTTTAGATAGGCATAAGCAAACTCAACTATTCAAAATCGTATTTACTCATCACGCGCTACTTTGGCAGCTAGTTCAAAATCAGTCATCAAATAATTTTCATCTAGACGGATAAGACTATAATACTCATTCCAAAATAGAGAGTCGCTGTTACTTGACCACTGTAATCCATACCACAATTGAGTGACATCACTTGTATTTGATGGGGGGATTGACCATAGATGCTTTTTGAATGTTTCTTGAACAAGTGGAAGGTCCAGTCGACTAGTCAAGTCGAGTTCATCTAACTTGAAAGTGATAGAATGTTTCTTTGCTTCTTCAATACTGTCCTTATTAAATCGAATCTGAATAACCTTAGAATCTTCTAAAGCCACATTCTGGTCCTCAGCACCGTAAAAGGAAATACTGCCCAGTACTATGCCATCTTTTGCCAGGAGATAGGGAGCGTAAGGAACAGCATTGCTATCAAGTCTGAAGCCTTTTTCGATAGTGACTGTTTTATTGCCCGAATACTTCTGGAAACTGCCATCTGTCAGGAGGTCTTCGTAGTCGCTACCACCATCACCTTGTCTGACATAGATATCAAACCCAGCTTCCATCAGATCACTTGCTTTGGTTTCTGCTAAAATGATTTTACTTTCATTAATTTGCAAAATTGGTGTTTGAGGTGGCAAACCAATCGTGAGATTAAACATAACTCCTACTAGAAAGACCATAAAGGTTATAAGGAGGGCAAGTAAAGACTTTCCAGTCCTTTTTCTTGCATTGAAAAGAGCCATTATAGCTGGGAGGAGGATCATTTTAGCTAAAATAGAATTCCCCACACCACCTCGATTTAAGGTCTGAAAAGCAAACATCCCCGCGATTGCAATCAGTGTCAGGTAGACCAAAATCTCACCTAGCCCCAGTTTTTCTGTTCGAGTTTGTTGATTTACAGGAGTTTCGTACAATGACTGCCCATTCTCTTTCCTCTTTTTTAGAAAGAGATAAAAGCCCAAACCGAGTAGCAGATTAAAGATTGCAAAAACTATTAAAGTACCTATAATCACCGTTCTACCCATGGTTCTCTACTCCTTTATGTTCTCTCTCAAATCTTATCTTTCTCTTTAATTCCAAATTTCCAACTAATAAACTAGTAAGAAGAAGGGACCACCTTCTATGACCACAATAGGCATAGCCAAAATAGCAATCATCAAAAAACTAGCTTTCTTTTGACGCCAACTACCGCCCCATTCTCCGTTTATCAGTCCACCCAAATAGTCAATGTAGTCAGTAAACCAAGTAAATAAAGGGGGGTGAAAATCACTTATCCTTAGATAAATGAAGAGGGCTGAATTTAAAAGGATGTAGAGAATTCCAAGAACTAGAATAATCTTTTGACTAGTTCGAGTAGCCTCTATAACGATTTTTTCTCTCTTCTCTGGCTTTATTTTTTTTAGACTTGGATTCTTACAAGAGAGTTTTTCAAATCTATAGACCAGAAATCGGTAGAGATAATACTTTTTTATATCACGCTTCATAAAACCCCCAATCTAGGAAGGACACTCAATTATAAATCATAGTTTAAACATCTAATTTCAAGGAATTTCCTTCCAAATAGACGGCTTTTGACTCAGTGATTTTGATTTTTTGATCTTCTGAAAAGCCAATGGTTTCACCGTCCTTTAAGGTGACATCACTGCCTAAAACATACTGAAGAATAGACAGGAGGAAATAATATAAGTCATCGCTATTCATAGGAGACTCGATAATCTCAATCTCAGTTTTTCCAAACTCTTTCAAACCATAAGTGTAAATACTAGTTTTATCTCCCTGGTTGATAATTCCCATATAAATCCAGAGTTGAAGGGGAAGCATTTCTTCTTTCAAAAGGTCAGCCAGGTCTAGATAAAGATCTTTGGGCAAGAGCAAGGTGGTAGAACCCTGATAAATACCAATAGCTGATTGACTAGTTTGTAGGATAGAGGCATTGACTTTAGTTAATAGGGAATAGGTTTCTACTGACGAAAGATTGTCAGACAAAATAGAAACAATAGCATGCTGTGTGTGCTCCTGTGTATGCTTCTCAACATCTTGCCAGAGGTAAGAATAGGCATACAATTCTTCAAATTCTTGACTTGGGATAGGCAAATCCATTAAAGCCAGCGCAACGAGAGCACCATCAATCACAAAGGTTGCACTAGAATCATCCCCAGAAACTTCAGAAATTTCAAGCCCCCAGTGAGATTTCAATTCCTGAACAACCTGGTCTAAAGAATAGGCTTGATTGCCTTTGAAAAGAGGCATGGACAAGTTCAGTTGTTTTTTTCTTCTCTGACTTTTTCTTTCTTACTAGTAAATAGATTTTTTTAAAAAAATTCACAGGACTTCTCCTTTTTTTCTCATATCAGTTGGAAAGCAAAAGCTCTCTTACTCAAAAGTAAGTCGCCATACCAAGTTTCCTCATCCTCAAAACCGTAAAATTTCTCATCAAGTAGCCAATTTCCATCCACCAATCTAAGTACAAACTGATGCTTCATTTCTAAAGCTTCTTGATAATGAGTGATGACTCTTGCTTCTTCAGCTTTTGTCATGATAAAATCTACAGAAAAATCATTCGTTTTAACATAGTTATACTCACTTGGGGAGCTATAAGAAATTCGAACTCCTCCTTCCAAGTAATTTTGAGTCACTCGTCCAGTTAGAAGTTGCATTTGCCTCTGAAAATAGTCATCCATAAGTTCATTCCACTTGGGATGAATTTGATTTGCTGGGATGCCAAGGCCTTCTTTTTCCTTATCCAGTGCTCTGTTACGCTCAAAAATTTCCTCTTCTAACAAGGTTAAACTTTTGAGTAAATCAAGCAAGGGTGGGATGATTATTTCCGCCATAACTCGATAGTTTTCAGGGGTATTTTTATAGTTCACTCTCATGATAACTCTCTTAACTCTCCTGGATTAATTGCTTTACTTCTATGTCTGAAAGTTGTCCATCCATGTAGAGTTTCCTAAGTAACTCTTTATCTACAGTAATTTCATAATAGTCAGTCACAAACTCATGAAATCTCTCAAAGCTATCAAAAAGGTAAGAGAGCAACCATTCTCCACCATCCTGATCTTGGTAAGTCTGTTGATGCGCGTGACCGTCATACCAGATAAAGAAGGTTGTTTCATCTTTTTGTTCTTCTGAATAAAGAGATACATACTCTTCATCCAGTCCTTTATAAAAACTATCGATGATATCTTGATTCCACTCATCAGCAGCAAACTGGCTTAAACTACTTTCATGATCAAAGCCTTTTATAAGGATCATTTTATCAGTCAAAATCACATCTAAAGAATCACCAGAGCCATTGTCAATAAGATATCGGACTCCATAGTCTTCCTCAGTCTTAATCACGAGTCTGAGCCAATCCTCACTCGGATCTGTTAGATGCTCATCAATGACCAGCAAGGCATCTAAGCGAGTCTTTATCTTGCCCCAATCAATCTTTCTCATCTCTAAAAACCTCCATCTTATTCTTTCAATTTATCAAGATCACAAGCCCTATAACGAGCTGTTAGATAGCCTGAAAGCTAATCTGAGGGATATTCCACTCATTAGGCAAATAAATGGAACAATCTACCTGATCTCCAAGAGGAGAACTTGCTGAGAAGACATATCTTCCCAAATCCTCATTATTAGGATTTCTTTCAACTTGACCCAATCTGCTAGTATTGAACCAGTCTTTAAACAGTAACCAGATTTGCTCTGCATCTTCGTTTAATAGGGAGACTTTCAAGTTGTAGCTGATTCCAACTCTACATCTTTTTTTGAATCCTGATTCATCAGCTTTACAAACTTTTATCGATCCCTTATCATACTGCCAGTTATCACTATCTAATAGGGGAAATTGAACAGATAGATTGTCTTTAAATCCCTGCATAGTATCAAATAAATCTTTGGAGGCAGCTTCGAATAATTCTAGTTCTTCCATAGTCTTCTCTTTAATTTTCATAGCTAATCACATTTCGATTTAATCTGCATCAACCCAGATTTGGTATTTTTGACAATGGAGACATCTAAACAAATAACCACAGATAGGTCCGTCTTTGACCAAGTAGTCTTCTACCTCTTGATATTCTTCACGCGCTTCATAGTCTGCCAAGACTTGCTCAGCGATTCCCATGGCCTTCAATTCTCGAGTTCCAACTGTACCCAAGTAAGCACAATAATCTTGGCAACAAGAAAGCCAATATTCTCCCTGCCAACTAGAGTAGCCTGGGGTCTGACAAAAAAGCAGCTGATTCTTTTCTGGATCCAATTCACCCTGCCACTCGGCATCTTGGATAAATTCTGCATCAAATTTTTTAGCTGCTTGACCGTTTGCAATGCACATTGGGCAAAGGTATTCTATATCCTCGATACAATAAGGGATCAAGTCATAATAAATATTGCTTTCTTTCCCACAAGATGGACAAAGCTTGGCTTCTCCTTCAACAAATGAACCTGTAGCTAAAGGGTCTGGATGATAGATAAAATGTGGTAAAGACTGTAATAGCTTCTGTCTTTGCTTCTTCTCTTCTTTTCTTAGAGGACGAGGAAGGGCAAAACGATCGCCATGACTCTGACTCATTTCTTGTAAACGGCTCAGTTTCTTTATCTGTTTTCGATCAGGTTTGTCTAAGATTTCGGTCAATAAGCTATAGGCACTAGTGTAGAGACCCAATTGGTCATAGAGGTCAACTAAGACTTTTTTAGCTTCTAAATCCTCAGACTTAGCTAATTCATCAGCTAAATCATAAAGGGCTGCAACACTTGAAGGATTTCCATCTTTAGCATGGTATTCCCTTGTCCGGGTGATATATTCTTGTAAATATGGATTCATCTGACTACCTTTTCTTACATGGATAAATTCTGATTAACAAATGGTAATAAGGAAAATACCATTTAAGCCTAACATTGCTTTATATATATCTTTCATTTCATCACCTGATTTTAACCTCTTATTGTCAGACAGTTAGTAAATTTCATACACAAGCTCTCTATCAGCTTGAAAAATATTTGTCGAATTTCACTAAAAGATAAAGGGATCCAGCTGGAGAGACACCGGCATCATAACCTAGAGCAAATTCGCCATAAGAACCACTTTTTATCCAAGATTAACTCCCTTAATTCCAGTTCTGTAATCGCTTTATCAGGCCAATTATCATGGATAACCTTTTGAGCTTTTTTATCAAGGTGTTCCAAGTTTCTATATAAACTAGTCATCAAATCATCTGATAATAAGACTAAATCCTGTTCACAGTAACCTGTAAAATAAATATTTATGTCTTTATTTAGATATCGCCCTAGAAAATAGATCCCCGAATCATGTTTTTCCCAGTTTATTCCCTTCCATAATGCCAATAAATCTTCTTTGTTCATTTATCACCTCAAGCAGTTTTATTCTTTTAGGAATGTTTAATAAACTTTCTAACAAATAGAGACCAGGACATTTCCATTAAGCTCCAGAATCTTTTTGTAAAACTCTTTCATATTTACAAAGCTGATTCGGATTTCATCCTTGATTTCTTCCTCTTCCTCAAGATAATCCCAAATATTAGGATACAAGTCGGCCTTCTTACATGCTTCCATACTAAAGTCAGCCAAAGCTCTGTCAATGTCAAAACTTTCTAAAGCTTGACTGATAGCCGCAATTCTCGATTTTTCAGTATAGGCGATATATTCAGATACATCTTCTAGAGGAGTCACCCCTAAAACAGCTTCTCTCAAGGGACTGTCATCTAAAAATTCTGAACTACTAAATCCTGTCATGACAAAGACTAGGGCATCCCACATCTTATCGATATCTATTAAGATATCATGAGTATCAGCGGAGTCCTCAGCAAAATCTAACAATTCATCTTCTTGCTTAGAAAGAGCTTTTATTTGTTCTAATTCATTGTCTGGTAAATATTGATAATTGGCAATCATTCCCATGATTTTTCTCCTTTGAATCTTGTAGGATAATACTGATGTTTTTAGCTCTATTTCTATAGAAAATGCTATAATGGAGCTAAGAAATTGTTTTATTGAATGTTAAATAGGGGGAAATAGTAATGTTCACTAGTATTGTTTTGGGTTTTTATGCTCTTTTCTTTCTATCCTTGTCCTTTACTATCTATCTCTATATTAGACTTGTAGTTGCGGTTAAAAAAGGCAAAGACATTCCCAAATGGATTTATAAACTTGGTCATGCTGTTCAAGGAAGAATTCACGTTGACTATGAAGAAATCACTGATGCCAATGCCCTTAAAGAGATTCATTGGTTCTTGCTAATCTATTTAATCGTAAATCTACTGGTATTGGCTGTCTTCTACTATCATGGTAATAGCTTTCCTCAAGCCATTTATGAATGTTTGAAAAAACAAATTTTTATCGTAATTGTTAGTATGGTTTTAAAAAGTATTGGCAAATTTGTTGTACTGGCTATAAGAAAAAACTTTCAAAACAGTCATGTCTATGCATCAACCAACGCTTTTATCGGGACAGCTTTTTTAACGAGTTATGTATTTATGTTTTGCATCATGATGAGTGGACTTCCGGCTCAACCTGTTCCAGTAACCATTCAAGATACCACTATCATCATCGGGGAGACCAAGGCTTCCGAGCTTTTGGACCAAGGCTTTAGCTTCGAAGATAAAAATCCAGAGAGTTCCATCACCAATCCCAAAAACGACCACTTCTACTACGGTCAGCTTCTCGAAGTCAAGCGGGATAATCAGTCCTACGGCTTTATGAGCCTTACTCCTACGGGAAGAGATACTGATCAACTCAAAAACTGCGTCATCACCTATTACAGAACACCTAAGGATAACAATCAACTAGAAGAAATTTCCATCAATCATGTCAAGCTAGCAAATCTCAAGCTCCAAGACTTCAAACACGAAAATTAATCGATATCTTTGAAGTCAATCCTGCTGATTATAATGTCTCTAATAAGGATAACAACTTTATCCTAACCATTCAAACAGCAGATTACGACCTCTGGAAAAGATACCGTATTGAATCCAAGTTCAATTCAGATGGTTCGATTGATAGCTATGGAGTCAGAGCCCAGCATAGCATGTGGGAATGATTCACCATTTCTCCCTTTATCACATAAGCATTAAACTGAAAAAATATCATCGACGAGTTTGTAGCTTTCGATGAATCGAAGGCCAGAAGAACCTTTATCTCTAGTGATTTCTTCATAAATGTCTTCTAAATTTTGGGCAGGTGCCAACATCCAAAGACTAAAAGGCCTAAGTTTCACCTGTCCAATTTTTTCAATATTTTGTAATAATTGTCCTAAATCTTTGTGATTGAACCAGCAATCTGTAACGAGAGCAAACTTTGTATTGTCCATCTTACAGGAGATTTGACTGGTCAAAAAATCATCTATGGAGGGCTTTTTTGTTTGTAAGAGGCGTGTGCAAGCCAAATGATACTCAAGCTTTCTAGGACTATGCTCAACCATAGATACAAAGACAAGACCATACTCATCTTGGAACTTAACAGCAAGGAGATCTCCTTCTTCAAAATAAGGTTTGCGTTTAGTTTTGGCTTTAGGGACCTTTAGAGGCCTAGGATTTTCAGTTTGCAACTGAACTGCAAGTTTATCCAAGACCTTTTGCCTTTGCTTCAAAGCCTTTGGATCTATTTCCAACCAAAATGGATCAGCCCCTTTTTTGATAAGCTCTAAGGTTTTATCTTTGATGTCATCTGTCAGGTGACCAATCTTCCACAGTGAGTAGGCAAGAGCTGTCCAATAAATTTCTGTAAAAAAGTCTGTTTGACAGTAATCTTTCTCCGCATCAAGGATATCCTTGATGATATTCGCTACATGTTCACCGTCTCTATAGCGACCAACTACCTCATTGTAAATGTCATACCCTTGATCACTGTCAATGATTTTAACGCCATCAATAGCCATTCTCAACTCCTAATGTTCAATCGACATCTTATTTCTAAATCTCAAAGCTTACTTGATCTTATGCTTTTTCATTTTCTCTTGGAAAATATCTGTAAGAATTTGTCGTAATTCTTGAGCTTCTTTTTCTGGAAGTTGGCCTTCTTGTTCAGCAACAGCGTACAATTTCGGATATTCAAGAGAAATTCTCTTAATCGTACGCGTAATAGCATGTTTTCTAACAAAAAACGGAATACGCTTAATGTATTCTTGAGGGATTAGAGCGATAATCTTATCGGCTGTTTCTTTATCACTCAGTTTAGAAAAAGTCAGTCCCTTTTTTATCATTTCTTGTTCTTTTTCTGTAAAATCTTGTAATTCCATATATCTACTCCTCATCTTCACTGACTTCCCAAACCTCAGCTTGGTAAGGTTCTCCATCTTCATCGTATCGATTGATATAACCAATATACCTTTCATTTTTTCTTGGTCTATGCTGGTTCCCTTTGATAACCCAAACAGCCCATACTCCGATTAAAACAATTATTATGAATGCTAGTACTACTTCCATTTCAATGCCATCCTTTAAAATTGAACCCACTTATCATTGTCCATAATAAAGGGCTTAGCTAGACCTTCACCTGTATAGTTTTCGTATTTTGTATCTAGATATTTGTAACAATCTTCCTTGGTCGCAAATTTGATGGCTTGATAAGGCTCCTCAAAAGTTAACTTTTCGACAAAGAGATAACCGTCCTCGCTTGGCACAAGTATGCCGACATGGCCAATAAAGAGGGATTGACCATCCAAGTCATCATGGACGACTACGGAGAGCATTCTTGCATTTTCATTAAACTTGAATTGAGAAAGGAATTTCCATCTTTGCAGCATGCACCTTAACATCTGTCGTTGCTTCGGTCTTGACTCTTGAGAATAAAATATCAAAAGCATCCTTGTCTTCTGCACCAAAGACCTTACCTTTGTCAATTGCATCATTATCGACAAACAAGAGGGAATCATCTTTCTCTAACTTAGGGATTTCGATAGAATTTTTTAATAAACAATAACTGTTAATACGACAGTTGGTACCGACAAAATCACCCTTTTTAGGAGCCCAAAGATTGCTTATCTTTTCAACATCATAGTCTGTTTTGGTAAATGTAGAAAAATCCCCGGTTAAGCCTACTGAACCGACAGTCGCGTTATAATCATTGACAAGGTTAAAAAATGCATCGACACTATCTTTATCCAAATGTGCAGCCAAGGCTTTCCGAACTTCTTCTGCACTCGGTTGATTGTTCAAATTGCTATAAGTTGCTTTCCAGGAAACCTGATTCGACTGTGATTGAGTCACTGAAGTTTCAGCAGTACTATCAGAAGTCTTTTGTGTTTGACTACAAGCTACTAAGGTCAAAAGAAGTGTTGAGCAAAGACCAATAGTCGCTAATCTTTTAAATTTCATAGGCATTCCTTTTTTAAATAAAATTGTTGTTTAGAGTGAAAATCATTATTCTTTCGGTTGAGAATAGACCTCGATATGCTGACCTAGCACCTTGATTTCTACTGGTAGGTCATCAGATTTGTCACCATCAACATCTGTTTCTAATTCAGAATCAGAAGAAATTTTTATATGACTAGCTTTTATATACTCGATATTCTCATTTACGACGACATCTCCTTTTAATAAATCAGGGATAACTGACAATTTAGTAAGGATTGAGGCATCTTTTAAAATCAAAATATTAGCATAACCATCCTTGTCTTCATCAAAGATCTTTTTGTCAGCGAAATAGTTGGTAAGGAGAACCAAGACATGGCTGGCTGGGCCAATATAATTTCCATTTTCTGTCTCAACTCTAATATTAAATGCTTGATCTGTAACAACAGACTTCATAGTATTAATCGCATAGGCGAGCATGCCAAACTTCGTTTTATCTTCTATCCCAACGTTGTGGATGGCCTCTGGCAGTGATCCAATACTAATATAGCCAAAATAGTTTCCATTAGATTTTCCGATATCAATCTTATTCGTAGAATTAAAATCGAGTTCGTCAATGGCACCATCAATATCTTGATTGATTTCTAATAGTTTCGTAATGAGATTTCCAGTTCCTCCTGGGATAATCGCAAGTTTAGGAATGTAGTCTTTTTCCGCGATACCAGAGATTACTTCATTTACTGTCCCATCACCACCAAAAACCAGGACTGAATCATAGTGTTCTCGTGAAGCTTCTGCGGCAAAGTCTGTTGCATCTTGTGCTTTCTCCGTAATTTTAATCTCAACATCTTCAAAGTAGTCTCTAGCTTTATTCTCTAGTTTTACCTTATAATCCAAGGCTTTTTCACCACCCGACGTTGGATTAATAATCACCATAATTTTTTTCATTTATAATTCTCCTGTCATTAGACTTCCTTAGTTTAACTTTCATTCTCAAGTTTGGTCCATATATATTTTGACTGCCAAATACTTCTGCTCTTTAGCATAGGCAAACACCTCTGAAGCTCTAATGTAATCAAAGATATTTTCCTCTAAATCTTCATCCCAGATCGATTCATGAAATATTTCATTCTCTTGACATGCTTCATAGAAAATATCGAGGTGAACTTGATAAAACTCTTCATCTTCATTTGGGACTTGCCTTACTAAGGATAGTTGAAACATTGGCTTATCAGATATAGTTGTAAACGTCCCTGTTTCAAATAAAATCATCTCATCCTCAATAGGCTCACGGCACAAGTCTTCAAAGATTGCTACCATTTCCTCTAAGGGCATCTTATCGGTGATTCTTTCTCTTAAAAATTCAAGTGATTGCCTCATGTTTCTCCTCTTTCTAGAAGAATTTTCATTCTTGGAAAAATCCTATTAAAAAATAGAATTCCTATACCCTTATTATACTACATTAACAGAAAAAAAGACTGAACCAGACGGTTTTCACCGTGGTTTCAGTCTAGTTTTTTTATAACGAAAAAGTCTCTATGAAGACTCTATTTCAAATATAAACCCTTAACTTAAAATTGAGTAATTAGGTCTAAGCTTAATTAAAAGTAGGCATTTTCAATTTGCAGCTCACCTTCTTCAGAAATTTTCGTGAGTAACTTCTTCAAGATAGTCATCCAGATGATGGTAAATTTGTATATCTTCTTCTGAACTATCTTGTAAAACTGCAAATACCTTCACTTTCTCATCATTAACAAATTCGAAATTATATTCACCAAAATAAGCCTGATAACCCTTGTCAACTAAAGTCCAAAGTTCATCTTTTTTTAAACCAAAAATATCTTTTTTTACAAGATAGGTTCTCTCGATCTCCATTTTCATGATAGATATTTCTCCTTAAGAAGCTAGATAGTGCTAGATATTTCTCTTTACTGCTCAATCCGTCTACTCAAGCAGTGGCATACACTCACAAAAAACTTTGGTTGACTATTGAATATCTTCCATAGCTTCTTTCACATATTCTTCGACATCTTCAATCTCTACAAACAGCGGGTCTAAGTGGCATAAGAAGTGCCAATCTTCGGTGTCGCGTTTTCTGTAGAGAATCGCTTCACCGTCTTCACTTCCGAAAAAGCTTCTGTCGACTTCGTACCCTTTGCTTTCTAAGAAAGCTTTTGCCTTGCGGAAGTTGGATTCTCTGACTTCGACATAGGCTTTCACTTCATCGTTGTTAACGACATACGCATCGATTTTTGTAGCTCCTTCGATCACTTTATCGTTTTTAACGGATAGATTCGAAATCTCTTTCCAAATAATGTCCACGTTTTCCTCAGGATCAAACGAAAATCTAGATAAAGGGACAATATTTCCGTTGAAGACAATTTCCAAATAATCCGGCAAGTGTTTAGGATTAACATACTCTACTTCAAACACATCTTCTGTTTCTAAAGTATATCCCGGGATTTGCGCTACAAAGGCTCTTCCCTCTTCTAAAGAATCAAACGCGACTAAATCCTTTGAAAAATCATTTTGGTACAATTCTAATATAATCATCTATCATCCTCTAATCTTAACTGTTTCTATTAATTCTGATCATTTTTACGTTATTACTATCTCAGCCTGTGCTACTTCTGTTGAAAAATAAAAGTAAGACATTAAATTTTGTCAATCTCCTTCTTAAACTTTAATTCAAGTATTTTATTATAACCTTCATAAAAACGATCTCTTGTTACCACTTCACCTGGATATTTCTCTTCTAGAAGTTCATAAATTTCAATTGGTCTAATCCCTTCTTCCGCCAAATCTTGAAGGAATGGACTGCATAGCCTCATCTCACCTTTACTCGATTGTTTTAATAAAACTCCGTATATAGGAATCTTAGTTAATAGATTATAGGTACTCTTTTTCATAATATTTATCTCCCACATAAATTTGGATTAATTAGCAAGCCTACTTGACAAAATGATCCTGCTCATAGCTTGACTTAATATTAGAAAAGAGGCCAGTAACAAACTTAAGCCCAGCCTCTTAGATAATCATTTCTTTGTAGCAAATAATGTATGCTTTGATGAAATCACTACCCACGACAATGGTTAACGGAACACTCAAAACAACTTCATCAGTTTTGCCATTCTCATACTCTTGTCTTTCTTCAGGAGAGTATAGGTACATAGCTATTGAATAGGTGTTCCCAGCCTCCAAGTCAAGATCCATACTGATATTTTCTGATTTGATATTGATTGTTTGATTCAGTCGAGTCTCAGTCGTTTTATAAACGCCCTCAATTGTATATCTCCCTGGAACTAAAGCAACTACCTTTTCTAGGTTTTCTCCAGTTATTGGATTAAAGTCAGCAAGATTCTGTCCATTAATTTTAGTTTTTGAACAGTATAAATGAACAATAGCTTTATCACTATTATCACTAACAAAGCTAACAGCTTTTTTCTTTCTATTACCATTTGCAATCATAAAAACAACAAATAGCAAGAACCAAAAAACAACAAATCCTACGATAATATACATTGTATTCATCATCTATCTCCTATGTTTTCTTTACTTTTTAACTACATTATAGCACCAATCATTGAACAAAGCAAAAAGATATACTAAATGCAAGTAATTGTTTTGGGACTTCTCTTTCAAATCCTTTTTGTCACCTTAAAATAGGTGTTTCTACAAGCATTTTTAATTATATTAACTGTATGAGGTCGATAGAAAAATCGTTAATCAATAATTTTTATAAAGCGCTTGCTCATGACCTTACGTCATGATGTATAATATATATTAGGAGGTGAGAATGATGGCAAAACTCAGAGCAATCCCAGAAGGGTTTATGACAGTTGGGGAAGTTGCCAAGAAAATGGGAGTTACAGTCCGAACTCTACAATACTACGATAAAGAAGAATTGCTTTCCCCATCGGCAGAAAGTGAGGGAGGTCGCAGGCTTTATACCGATAAAGATCTAGTTATGCTTCATCAGATTATATCCTTGAAATCACTTGGTTTTTCTCTTAAGGACATAAAGGGACGTTTGAACTCTTTGAAAACTCCTGATGATGTCGCAAATGCTCTTACCGAGCAGGCGGATGCTATACGTATAAATATTAAACAACTTAAGGATTCTTTGGTCGCAATAGAACAGTTAAAAACAGAAGTTTTACAGATGCAAACGGTTAATTTTAAGAAGTATGCTGATATTATTGTTAATCTACAGATGAAGAATGAGTCATACTCTTTAATTAAGCGCTTTGATGATGATACGCTAGACCGTATACGCAGTCGATTTGACAAGAAAAGCGGATCAGACTTTCTGGACAGATTTAATCGCCTGAGTGATGAGATTGTGAAGCTCCAAAAAGAAAAGGTGCCAGCTGATAGCGAACAATGCCAACAAGTTGTTCAAGAATACTGGGGCTTGATTATGGAGTTTACAAATGGAGATATGACTATGCTTCCGAAGTTGATGGAAGTCGGTAATATTGATACCGCCACTAACGCTTGGGAAGAAAAACAAAAGATCGTTAATGATTATTTAGAGCCAGCTTTGCAAGTTTATTTTTCAACACTTGGAACCAATCCCTTTGAGGAGGTGTAACCATGAAATACGCAATAGAGGTTCGTGAACTAAATAAAAATTACGGCTGTCATAAGATCTTAAAAGGTCTTAATTTTCAAATTGTAAAAGGAGAAATTTTCGCTTTACTCGGTGTGAATGGAGCTGGGAAAACAACAACACTTGAATGTATCGAAGGACTGAGAAAATATGATGGAGGCACTATTGTTGTAAACGGCAAAATGGGAATTCAACTGCAATCATCTTCTTTGCCCGCCCATATCAAACCCATGGAAGCAATCAAGCTCTTTGCAAAATGGAATCATACAAAAATTGATGATGATATGCTTAAAGCTCTGGAAATAAAAGAAATTGAGAAGTTACAATACCTGCAATTATCCACGGGACAAAAAAGAAGACTACATCTCGCTCTTGCACTTATCGGCAATCCCGATATTATTTTCCTCGATGAACCGACAGCGGGACTTGATGTTGAAGCAAGACTATCTCTCCACGAACACATACGGAATCTCAAATCACAAGGGAAAACAATCATTTTGGCAAGTCATGATATGGCTGAAGTTGAGACCTTATGTGACCGCATTGCTATTTTGAACAGTGGAAAGATTGTCTTTTGTGGCACTCCTTCAGAACTGACAAACAAGGTTGGAAGAAAGATACTATATCTATTTAAAGACTCAAGAGGGAGTGAAGTCTTTTGAAACGACTAATATTGAGGATACCTTAATTTCATTATTGAATGAATGCAAAGCAGAAAAAAATCCAAATATTGGATATTAAGGTTGATCGTGGCACCTTGGAACAGCATTTCATCAAAATTGCAAGGAGGGAATCAGAATGAACTGTTTTCTATATAGTTTAGTATTACAGTGGAAATTAGATATACGAAGCAAATCTCTCTTGGTTACTTACTATATTGTACCGCTTATTTTCTTTCTAATCATGGGTGGTATTTTTACTTCTGTTATGCCTGGGATGGGAAGCACTCTCATACAATCTATGATAGTCATGAGTGTCTCAATGGGGGCCTTTCTTGGCTTGCCACCTTCATTGGTTGAAATTTATGGAAGCGACATTAAAAAGATTTATAATGCTAATGGTGTCCCTATTTATTTAGGATTGGTGACCATACTTCTCTCAGCCTTTGTCCATTTGATGATGACCTGTATTGTGATCCTTCTACTTGCCCCTATTTTATTTAAAGCAAGTCTACCGACTCAACTTCCGATTTTCTTACTTTCACTCACCATCTATATTATTGTATCATTGAGTATTGGATGTATACTGGGACTTACTTTAAAAAACCAGGCAAAGCTGACCATGTTGGCTCAACTTGTATTTTTGCCTTCAATTATGCTTTCGGGGATTATGTTTCCTATTAGCTTACTACCCGATTTTCTCCAAATATTAGGGCGACTTTTCGCAGCTTATTGGGGCTACAGACTGATGCTAGAGAATGATTTTAGTCTTGAAAACCTGTGGTATATGATTTTTATATTTTGTATAGCAGTAATGATAGGTATCTTACTACTGAATAAGCAAAAATTTGAATAAATAGCTTAATAAAGCAAAATGGATCAATTTCCGCATTAATTTAAAAGCAAAAAGCGACGATATTATTTGTTATCTCGTCGCTTTACTATTTTTCAGGGGTCAAGCTCATGACTTGGTTAAGTTTGTTTCTGCCTTTTCTTCTCAAAAGGTGATAACTCTTTACCCTAGTATTTGCTCAACTTCCTTAATCTTATTTTTCAGAGTTTGATATTGACTAGTTAGTATCTGTTATGATATTGAAACTTCTTTCTCCCATCGTCTGAGCACCTCTTTCAAAGGCTCATCAAGATAGCTATAGGCTTTATCCTGAATCCACTCAGGAATTCCATAAGCTGCTTCGGCGATACTTCCTGTGATAGCAGCAAGAGTGTCGCTGTCCCCACCAAGAGAAATCGCATTTCGAATCGCGTCTTCAAAATCTGTACTTTCTAGAAAGGCAACGATGGCCTGAGGAACGGTATCCTGACACGTTTCATTGAATCGATACGTAGGACGAATTTCATCTAACGTTTTAGAAAGGTCATATCCATACTCTTTCTCGATATGTTCCTTGATACGTCTTTTAATCTCCGCAAGGTTATCGCCACCATCACCACCAAGGAAATAACGGCACATAAAAATCGTATCCGCTGTAGCCATTGCTCCTTTGATTCCTTCTGGATGGTTATGAGTCACCTCTGCAGAAAGTTGTGCCAGACGTTTCACCTCGGACGGCAACTCGTCTGTTGTGGCATCCATGATCCAAGCGCACGGAGAAACGCGCATCGCAGACCCATTTCCAAAGCTATTATATGGCTCACGGTTGTCGGTTATCAGCCACCGGTTAAACCTAGCACCGTAATCCGCGTTTGGATACCTTCTGCCGTACTTCTTCATGGCATCAATAAAGTCATCCTTTTGACCACCATTCATAATTGCTTCTGCAACGGCACAGGTCATCACCGTATCATCAGTGAAAAAACAATCATCACGAAATAATGGAAAATCTTTCGTTTTAATGTTGTCCCATTCGTAAACAGAACCAACAATGTCTCCAACTATTGCTCCTAGCATCAGATTCCTCCTTATGATATATCAGATTCATTACACATTTCCAATGAATCACTCTTTAAAAATGGCACCACCAAATTAATCCACTCTTGAGGCAGGTAAGCTGATAAATAGCCATGGTTATAGCCCTTAGCTTCATACAAAATCGTATTTGGATGCAGTTGTTGAAATAATTTCGCTGATGCTTTCACACAGTTCAATTCTTTCACCATAAATATAAAGAACCTGCGCCTTATTAACAGAAATCGTATCCTTTAGCTTGTAATGCCCCATATAGGTTTTGTAAATGGTCACCAATGTTTTGATAGGCGTCCTTGGCAGATCCTCCAAATAATAATCTTTTAGTTCCTCTGGATAAGCGAGTTTAGGATAGAGTTTGTTCATCATGCTTAACTGAAGTTTGCAAGAGAATTTACTAATTATTAGTTTGCCAAATAGACGTACCAGAAAAATACTGATTTTAGCCAACCTTGGTTGAGGAATACAGAGGCTTCCATCTATGATGGCTTTCTCAGCTATATCTCTGTCTATTGACAAAAGCTCCATAGTAATTTGACCACCAAGTGAAACACCACCGATTGCAAACAATTTCCCACCACAGTTTGCTTTGATATAGTCCAGAATCTCCAAAGCAGAATCTTCAGTAGAAGCATAATCAAGTTGATATTCTTCGCCGTGGCCATTCAAGGTGGGTAGAATGACACGATACTTCTCCGATAAGATCCGTGCTTGACGAAGATAATTCCACCAAGAACTGCCACCGCCATGTATCAGCAAGATAGAAGGCAAATTCTTATCACCAAATTCATGGAATTTCATATTTAAACTCCTTACTGTAAGACATTCCTAGCTACATCTTTGTTTAATCTGTTTGAACAAGCTGTGATACCACTTTAAACAGACAATCTCTAACATCGATTATCTAGATAGAATGTTACCTTTAATAATGGGTATCCTGATCTAAATTTTAAAATCTTTTTTCTTTACTAATTCTATTACTAGCGAATATAGTATAAATTAAATAACTAACAAAAATGATAATAAAAATAAAAAAGCAACCAGTCTTACAACTTACTACTTTTCATATGATAATTTACAAATGTCTTTCCAGCCACTCAATCTTTTTAAAATCCTTATTGTTATTGTGATCATTTCGATAGGAGTCTTGAGAAGAAGCTTTGTAAATACTTAGATATTGCTCTATACTTGGAAGACGAAAAGTGATGCCTTCAATGTGAATAAGCTCTATATCCGATTCCGAAACTCCTGCAAAATCAAGTAAGGAATCGATACTTCCAAATTCAACACTCACTCTATCCTTTTGGAATTCATGCTCATGAATATCTATTAAGACGTAGCCTATGTCTTTCATCACTTTCATTATCTTGTCCCAGTCATAAATTCTGAGATGATCAGGTGCTTCCCAACCTCTAGGGTCACCAGGCACATGAATGTCAATGTCAGACGGCTCCCAATTTTCTTTCGTTCTATACTCCAATCCCAAAGAACCCATCAGTGTTGGTGTAATTCCAACTCGATTTAAATGGAAACAAATGGTTTTAAATTCTTCAAATAAGAGACTCATGTTTACTCTAAGCCTTTCATATAAATGTTCGTTTACAGTTTAGTTACCTAAATCAAGAATTAGATAATGTAAACTAGTCAATTTTCTCTATGATATTTCCAAATTTATCCAATACAAGACATGAATGATCATATAGTGGAATTATGGGAACATCAACAAGTTCTTCAGCTCTATCCTTATTAGCTTTATCATTCCATGAATCATAATGGACACTAATTAAAAACTGACTAAAGACTCCTAATCCATTTTTTATCTTTATCTGATGATCTGAATTATCATTAGGTGAGACATAGACTTTTTCTCCTAATAATAGGGCTCCTGCAAAAAACCTATAACTTTCGCACCTTTATTAATCATATGATCGATATAATTTTTGAACTGCTGATTGACGTAAGTAGCTAAATATTTTCCGTATTTCCACCACCGATAATAATTAGATCAGCATCTAAATAGCTATCAAAATCAATCTGCTCAGTGTCCAAAAGTAAGTAATCAGTGTTTAGATTAGGAAATTGACTTTGGAAAACTTCCGTGTACTTTTTCATATACGGTTCCCAATTTTCTCGATAAACTGTAAAAATGACAATTCTTTCAATCTTCCTTGATGAAACAATTTTATTAACAATCGTATGGTTCTTTATCGGCGGATTTCCACCCATCAAAAAAATTTGTTCGTCCAATCTTTCACACTTTCTAAAGGTACATAAATTTTGACCACGTTCTGAAATTATAATTTCTTCTTAAAATGAATAATTCTATTTGCCTCCTGAAATCCAATATTGAGATGAAATCTTATAGAATCCGTATTCGTTAAAGTACAGTCACTTGCAAATTCCTTGCATCCTTTATTTTTCGCCCATTCCTCACATTTTGTACAGAGATTTTTAGCAATATCCTTTAAACGATATTCCTCGTCGACAATAATCCCTTCTAAGAATCCAACAGGACTATATTTACAACCTTCAACATAATCAAATCTGAGTGAACATAGTGCTAGACCTACAATTGTGTCACCTTCAACTTCAGTAAAGATTGCAGTATTTTTGCCATTCGTATATTTTTTCACTTCATCAATAGCTTCTTTATCGGTCAATTGGGGCTATAATTGTTTCATTAGTTTAGCCGTTTTTATAGAATCTTTTGTTATTCCATCCATATTGATGTTCCTCCGCAAATTACATGCAAATGTTTCGAATCATGCTGTTACTTTGTTACTCATTGATTGATACCAATACCATCCCCTTCTACTTTTCGATGTCTCAGATCGGACAAGCAGTGGTACGGTCTCAGCATGAAACGAGTGAACACTAATTATGCCAGGTAGTCTTGTCTGTTCTATAAACTTTTTAACGATAGCATAAGGTTATCGTTAAATGGTATTACCTAGACAAACTGAGATTTTATTATTTCTTTTTCTTTGGTTTTGGTGCAGGTAACTCATCATACATTGAATTAAATAAGCCGGTCAAATATTCTTTGTTGTCAACATCATCTACCAATAGCATTTCCTTTGCACCTTCATACGGCAATTCGTATTCTACATTCGGCATATACGCTATTGCAGATTTGACAGGCTTCACTAAAAATCTATCATCATAAATTCCACCTATGATTTTCCCACGGTAATAAATTATATACTCACCCATCATTGCTCTATATAATATTTCTTCCAACTCGGACAATTGTTCTAAAATGAAATCTAAATATTCTTTGCTTGAAGCCATTTTTGCTATCTCCCTTAATTACTAAAATTTCAATAGTCCATTTTCATCAAATTGAAAATTGGTTCCCCAAGAAACTTCCCAATAATATCCATATAAATCCGAAAAATATGCGTGATATCCACCCCAGAAAAGTCCCTGTGGCTCTTTTTACAAATTTTTCCACCTGCTTTTTCATTACTAATTCTATTACTCGCCAATATCGTATAAATCAAATAACCAATAAAAATGATAATAAAAATAACATTAATTTTTAACACAAAGTAGAGATTTAACAAATTTGCAAACGCATGAAATAATATACAGTATCCCACAGATTTCGTTTGACGATAAAGAAGCCCTAAAACAAAACTTAAAAATAATGTATATATAAAAAATAAAATAAAAGGAAATCCTTGATGACTTTCTCCAACTATAAACCATAAAGGCAGATGCCATATTCCCCAGATTGAACCTACAATCAAATTAGATTGCCAATAAGTATATTTTTTTATCAAGTAATGGTTGTAATATTCCTCTCCATCCTAATTCTTCATGTCCACCACCAAAAAAAATTAGTTGTATAAAGAATAATGGCATCAGATAAATTGATACTTCATTTAATTCTAAGGAAGATACAGAAAATAGTATCAAAAATTGCTAACAAATGAATAATGAAATAAATACTACTATTTTCCTTTCTTACTAAATAGAAAATGTTGAAATTTTATATTATTCCTTTTCAAATAAAAACCACTTGCAATAGCTGGTCCAAGTGCACCTACTATATGTAAAGTTCTTCCTATAATCGTTTCTAATCCAAAAAAATATGAGATTGCGTAAAGATGGCAAGAATCCCCCAAGCTATATAAGTAATTCCAAATGTACAATAAAGATAATTTTTTTAAATTCTTTTTTTGTCAATTTCTGTCATTTTATCTTCCTTATTTTTGATTATTTTTATATGTAATATTTGCTACTGCTTCTTAGTTGCTCTCGATTAAAACTACCTATATTTTATCACAAAAATGCAAAAAAAGCCTTACAATCAAGGCTTTTTCATTATTGATTCATACCAAGCTTTCTAGGCTTTTTACCAGCAAAGCTACACACTCGGCGTGTAGTAATATTCTGCTTTTATACTAATAAACAAAAGGCAATAAAAAAATCGTATCGTTTCGTCGTAAACTCCTTACTCTACGACAGCTATCCCATGGGCGGAGCATCTACTTCTACTATGCTACTTCGTAGCTCGTACAAGTAGTGATACCGCCTCAACATGATGCGTTTGCGGAAACAAGTCCACCGGCTGGACTTTCTTCAATTCATAGCCCAACTCTTGGTAGAGTTTGATATCACGCGCCATGGTGGCGACGTTACAGGAGATATAAGCAATCCGGTCAGCGCCTGTTTGGGCACTTGCTTTGATGAAGCTTTCGGTCAAGCCCTTGCGTGGTGGGTCGACTAGAATAGCAGTTGGTTGGATGCCTTCCTTGAGCCAATTCTTTCATGGCATTTTCAGCTGTGTCACAGACATAGTGGGCATTGGTGATACCATTTAGACTAGCATTCTTCTGGCTATTTTCCACGGCTTCTGGGATGACCTCCACTCCATAGACTTCCTTTGACATGCTTTGGCAACTGATAAGCCAATGGTCCCAATTCCTGAGTAGGCATCAATGACCACATCGTCTTCTCTTAACTCCGCAAAGTCAATGGCTGTTTGATAGAGCTTTTCTGCCATTTCTGTATTGACCTGGTAAAAGGCTGGTCCTGAGATTTTGGAAGCTATTGCCCAACATTTGATCGGTAATATAGTCTTGACCATAAAGCATACGCCATTCTTTCCCAAAAATGGCATTGGTATTCTGGTCATTGATATTTTGCATAACGGATTTGATGGCTGGGAAATTGCTTGATCAACTGCTCGATCAACTGGTCCACACGGAAAACCTTGGGACGAGTGGTGACCAAAATGACCATGATTTCTCCTGAATGGTGACCTCGGCGGACCACCAGATTGCGAATCAAGCCAGACTGTTCTTTTTCATCATAAGGCTTGAGGTCAAACCGACGAATCAAATCTCGAAGTGCCAAGACTACTTGGTCAATGACTGGATCTTGGATATAGAAATCTTCAATCGGCATCAAATCATGAGAGTTCTTCCGAAAGAAGCCTGTCTCTACCTGACCATTGACACGACGGACAGGCACCTGGGCCTTGTTGCGGTATTGAACAGGATGGTCCATCCCCAAGGTCAAGGGCACTTCGATATCAGAGATTCCTGCCATCTTGTAGAGGCTATCCTTGACCTGTTTGGCCTTGAATTTCAGCTGCTCCGGATAAGCTAGGTGGCCCAAGTCAGCAATGCCACTTCGCAAGTAAGCCAGGTCTAGCTCTTCATTGCGGTGAGGAGATTTTTCCAAGTACTCTTCAACTTTTCCGTAGCCGATCTTCTTATTGACCTTGAGCACGCGCATGCGGATGACTTCTCCTGGCAGGGCATTTCTCCACAAAAAAGACCAGGCCATCGACCTTAGCCACTCCTGCTCCTTCGTGAGTCAAATCAACAATCTCAACGTCTACAATTTCATTTTTCTTTAACATGGTGTTCAATCTTTCTACAAATTAAAAGGGATGGAGTTTTCAAAACTCCTATCCCTTAATTATATCATCTTAAGCCCATTTGGGACAATTTCTTTTTATAAGCATCGAAATCGACCAGCAAGCCTTGACCACCATACATATCGTAGGCATCGACCCAATCCCCATTTTCTGGGATGGTGATGCGTTCAATCCCCTTGCTGGCGCTTCCGACTAAGCCAATCCCATTTGGTCAATAGGAAAGGAGAAGGGTACATTGGTTGAGGTCATAGCAAAGACCTTTCCTAGTGCTTCAGATCCAGTAAAGAGCTTGGTTGGATCCTTGATTTGGTGCACAATGGCAGACATGACTTCTTGTTGGCGTCTTGTCCGTCCAAAGTCGCCCTCATCATCTTTACGGAAACGAGCATAGTTGAGGAGGGTCCGACCGTCCATTCGTTGTTTTCCGACCTTAATGGACTGATTCGGAACGACCCCATCCTTCATATTCAAATCATCTGGAACTTCAACCTCAGAGACGGTTTCACCATCAATGGTGGAGAACTGAGCATTCATCTCCACCCCATTCGGGAAGAGAGTGTCAATCGCTGTCGCAAAAGTTTGGAAATCGACCATGGCATAGTATTGGATATCAATGTCAAAGTTATCCTTAAGCATTTGACGGACCAATTCTGCTCCTTGGTTGTTATTCTGCTCTCCAATGGTAAAGGCTGTATTCAACTTCTGGTCATAGTAATCTTGATATTCTGGATCTGTTTGTTGGCTTACGCCATCGATATGTACCAGAGTATCTCGCATAAAGCTGACCATTTTCACCTTGCCGTCCTTGTTGTTGACATTGACCACCATGATGGAGTCCGTTCGCGTCTCAGACGAGCTTTCCCCGATCCGACCATCTGTTCCCAAGATCAGGATATTGACTCCGTCTTTGGTCTTCTGGCCGTTAAAATACTCTTTAACAGCTGGTTGGGCATTGGTACCACCAGGTTTGCTATTCAAGCCTTTGAGAAACATAAAGACCATTCCACCAAGAACCAATAAGAAGAAGATGGCTATCCATTTTAAAATACGTTTAAAGCGGATCTTTCTTCCCTTCTTACGCGTGGGAAGGGCTGCTACTTCCTCTCGATTCTTTTTTTATTGGATTTGGATTTGTCCTTCCGGCTACGTGATGGATAGACTGGTAATTCGTCAGAATTTGTCTTCTCCTCTACTTGAAAGGAGCAAACAGACTCTTCTGCTCTTTCTGAAACGGTGATCTTTCTTGGAAATCGTCCCTCTGATTTATTTTTTAGGTACCTATATTCCAACTGCTCCTTTTCATTCAGGTAATGGTAGTTGGAATAAAGATAATCCAATCTTTTTTGTTCATGATAGGACAAGTTTTCTGATTCTCTACTCATACGTTCTCCGTTTCATTGTCATTTAGCTCATAGACCCAATAGTGGCCTAAGGTTTTGATAGATACCCCCAGGGACTCCAGTTCTTGATAAGCGGATGCAAACAGTGCTTCGTCAGCATCCACCACATCGATGATAAAAAAATACTCCCCTAGGGCCGTCTTTAAAGGACGACTTTCAATTTTTGTTAAATTTAATTCTCTTGAAGCAAATGTAGATAGGGCCTGGCATAAGGAGCCCGCAATATTACTTGGTAAGGTAATCGCCAAACTATCCTTACTAGCAGCTTTCTTCAGCGAGCGACTGCCTTCAAAAGGTCGCTGACCAAGAATCCAAAAGCGGGTGAAATTTTGATCCATTTCCTGAATATTACTAGCTACCACTTCCAAACCATATTCATCCTTGGCCTCCAAAGGCGCAATGGCTGCAATAGGAAGTTCCGGATGTTGAGAGACATATCGAGCCGCATAGGAAGTCGAAGTTGTCATCTCTAGTCTGGCTTGAGGGAAATGCTCCTGTACATAGGCTTTCCCTTGGGCTAATGCTTGAGGATGCGAATAGATCACTTCAATGGCTTGATCCTGCTTAACTGCTAAGAGTTGTTGCTTAATAGGATAGACCACTTCTGCAATAGCCTGGAAACGAGCCTGGTGAAAGAGGTAGTCAATCGTCTCATGGACACTACCTTCGATAGAGTTCTCAACAGGGATAACCGCATAATCTACTTGGTCGGACTCATAAGCTTTGATCACTTCTGTGATAGACCCGTAAGAGCATAAGGTAGCCTCTTCAAAACTTTCAAGGGCTACATGGTGGGTAAAGGATCCCTTAGGACCGAGATAAGCTACAAGCATCGGATGATCTCCACAATTTCTTCTGGTGTCTTATCAGCAACATCAATCACATGTGTGGCTACTTCTTCATATAGGGGCAGGCGTTGCTCATACAAGGCACGAAACTCTTCTGGTTTTTTATTAAGAAAGAGGGGGCGCTTAGTTGCAGGATCCGCAGCCAGTCTTTGATAAAGCCACTCAAAATCAATCCGTAAATAAATATTACAAGGATTCTTCTTGAGAAGCTTGCGATTTTCTGGTTTCAGGACAATCCCTCCACCAGTTGAAATGACCGAGCTCTCTTGATTGAGTAACTCATGCAACAAAAGCGACTCTTGCTGGCGAAAACTGTCTTCTCCATAGCGAGCAAAATAGTCAGAAATCGGCATTTCTAAGCGTTGGACCAAGAGTGCATCCATATCTGCAAAAGCTGGGATCCAATAAAGAGCCAATGGTCGTTTTCCCTGCTCCCATAAAGCCGAGTAGTACTTTAGGCATGAGACACCTTTTCTAAATCTGCGAAGAAGGTAGGATAGCTGGTATTAATAGCTTCAGCACGCGCAAGCTCCACTTCACCATCGCTTACAAGCAAGGCTGCAATAGCTCCCATCATGCCAATCCGGTGGTCACCAAAGGTTTGCACGCTAGCACCATGTAAGGGCGTTTTCCCCTCAATAATCATCCCATCCTCTGTTGGGGTGATGGTTAGCTCCCATAGCATTTAGACTATCTGCCACTACTTGGATGCGATCCGTTTCCTTGACTTTCAATTCTTCAGCATCTTTGATAATGGTTTGTCCCAGAAGCCTGGGTAGCCAAAAGAGCAATGATTGGAAGCTCATCAATCAAGCGAGGAATCAAATCACCCGAAATTTCTGTTCCATGGAGGTCGGAAGTCTCTACGACAAGCGTCGCAGCTTTAGCAAGGGGATCAACATCCAAGATTTGAAGCTTGCCTCCCATTTTTTTCAATAACCTCTAGAATACCTGTACGAGTCTCATTGATGCCGACATTCTCTAGACGAATCTGACTATTAGGGAACAATCAAACCAGCTACCAACCAAAAGGCTGCACTGGAAATATCACCTGGAACCGTCACCTCACAGGCTTGGAAGCTTTGAGGCCCACGCAGGCGAATTTCCTTGCCCTTCACGCTGATCTGGCCACCGAACTGCTGGATCATATCTTCGGTGTGATTCCGTGTCAGTTCCTTCTCTAGAATGACTGACTCCCCTTCTGCTTGCATGGCAGCAAATAGAAGTGCTGACTTGACCTGAGCAGAGGCTACCGGTAATGAATAATGGATTGGTTGTAACTCTTTTGTCCCATGAAGGTGAAGAGGAAGCATGTCTCGCTCAGTTTGCCCCTGAACAGTGACTCCCATCTCTCGAAGGGGGATCGCCACCCGATCCATTGGTCGTTTGGACAAGCTATCATCTCCAACCATGGTGACTGGGAAAATGGACTTCCTGCTAAGACACCCGCTATCAATCGAGTGGAGGTGCCTGAGTTCCCCATATCCAGATCATTCTTAGGTTGTTGAAAGGCTTCAAAAGCCTTTTCCCTCGATGGTGATCACTTGACCATCATCTTGGATAGAGACGCCTAGGTCTCTAAATACTTGAATAGTGGATAAGACATCTTCACCACGTAGGATATCATAGACCTTAGTGGTTCCATGCGCAAGGCTTCCAAAGATAATCGAACGATGACTGATCGATTTATCTCCCTGGAACACGAATGATTCCATTTAAACCCTTACAATTCGTTTGTAATTTCATGGCTTACCCCTTCAAGCTTTTCTAAAAATTTTACCATAAAAAACAGCCATTTTCAACGTTCACTTGGAAGGTCCTCTAAGATGGGAAAGAAAAAGAGGTGGGCTCTCCACCTCTCCCTTATTTAAATAAATCTTGAACTGGATCAAAAATAATCCGTTCAATATCTCCTAGATAAACAGACAATTGCTGTTGTTTGGTGAAAAACTCATTTACAATTGGGTTTCCTTGTAACTTCCCAGCAAAGTCCTGCATTTTCTTTTGTTGGTCTTCAGTTGGCATTTGTCCAGACTGGATGACTCCATGAATTTCTTGTTGGAAAGCCAGGTAGTCTCCGAATAACGCTTTTGCATCGGCATCGGCATCAATGGCTTCCTTACTAGCAAGGACAGCCTTGTATTCTGGTAAGTCACGAATTCCGCGTGACAACTCATTCGCTAGATCATAAATATTTGACATGTGATTTCTCCTTAACAATTTGATTTTGTTCTATTATACAAAGATTCTGGTAGATCTTGTGTTAGAAACTGCTATTTTTGTAAAAATCCTACTTGGGACCTATTTAATCACCACACTATAATCCGTTTGCTCGGTGATTAGGGCTTCAGCCCGCGCTTGATCTGCAGCCGTCTTAAAGGAAATCTGGAGAATCCCGTAGACATCTTCTCGGTTTTCCTCATTGATATGAATATTGACCAAGGAGGTACCACGAAGCAATTCGAGGATCCGAAGGATGACATCTTCTTCATCTGGGACATCCACAAAAATATCGAAGGTGCTTTCCACCCCTCCTCTCTTATGGATCTGCATATGTTGCCGTTGCTCTCGACTATGGTCAAAGAAGGACCAAATGGCATCTTCTTGTCCTTGGCGAATCATCTCAGCAACTTGGTCAAGACGATCCTGAAAATCCGCTATCCGATCGAGAACCGAAGCTGGATTAGATAGCAGAATGGAGGTCCACATACTGGGCTCACTCTCCGCAATCCGCGTCATATCACGAAATCCTCCTGCAGCAAAGCGACCTGCTAAGGCATGCTCTTCTGTATAAGCAGCTGCTTGTCCCATCAGGGTAGCTGCCAATACGTGAGGAAAGTGACTGATCTGAGAAGTAACCCGATCGTGTTCCACTGGATCTACCTCGATGAAACGGGCTCCAAGCCCTGAGAGGAGATCCTTCAATTCCAAGACAGCACTTGGGTCTGTCGTAGCTGTTGGCGTAAAAATATAGTAGGCATTTTCAAAGAGGGTGGAGTCAGCTGAGGCAGCTCCTGTCTTGTGACTCCCTGCCATGGGATGCCCACCGACAAAACGGACTGGGAGATGTCTAAAAGCATTTTCGACAGCTTCTACAATGGCACCCTTGGTGGAGCCAACATCTGTCACAATGACTCCTTCTTTCAGTGGCATTCTCGCCAGTTGCTGAAAGGTTTGAATGGTTTGCTTTGACAGGTAGGGAGACGATGATGACATCAGCTCGAGAAGCAAACTCTTCAAAATCAGCCGTCACCTCATCAACAATTCCCTTCTTTAGAGCAATATCTCGTGAGGCTTGACTACGATTATAGCCTAGTAAAGTCACTTGCGGATGAGCTTTTCGGATCCCCATAGCTAACGAAGCTCCAATCAGTCCTAGACCGACGATATAAACAACCTTTTCTTCCATCTATTTCTCCAGTTAGAAAGCTTTGGTATAGGCCCGATGACGCTCGACAGCTTCCTTCAATTCTTCCAGATTATCAGAAGAGAACTTGTCCAAGACTTCTGTGGCTAAGATCGTTGCCACCACAGCCTCCATGACAACCCCTGCAGCTGGAAGCGCTGTTGGATCACTCCGCTCCACCGTTGCCTTATACGGTTCGTGCGTTTCAATATCGACACTCATGAGGGGTTTATAAAGAGTTGGGATTGGTTTCATTACTCCACGGACGATAATTGGCTCTCCATTGGTCATGCCGCCTTCAAATCCGCCCAGATGATTGGTTCGACGAGTATACCCATCTTGCTCAGACCAGAGAATTTCGTCCATGACTTGACTGCCTTTTCGACGACCTGCTTCAAAGCCTAGCCCGAACTCTACACCTTTAAAGGCATTGATAGAGACAACCCCTTGAGCGATCTTGGCATCCAATTTCTTGTCCCATTGGACAAAAGAACCCAGACCGACAGGCACACCACCTACAATCGTTTCGACGATCCCTCCGATGGTTTCCCCTTCTTTCTTCACACTATCGATATAGGCCTTGATTTCCTCTTCTCGCTCTCGATTGACGATGGAAACTTCTGACTGAGCAACCGCTTCCTTGATTTGGGAAACCGTTAGATTTTCCGGAACCTCTACTTCGATGCCACCGAAATTGACGATATGGCTGGCTACTTGAACCCTCAATCTCTTCCAATAGACGTTTGGCTACTGCACCAACTGCTACTCGCATGGTTGTTTCCCGAGCCGATGACCGTTCCAAAGAATTTCGCAAGTCATCAAAGCGGTACTTGATCCCGCCAACCAAATCAGCGTGGCCTGGACGAGGCTTGGTAATTTTCCGGAGCCCCTTCTTCTTTTCCTCCACATCACTGACAGACATGATCTCCAACCATTTTTGATGGTCTAGATTGGTGACATTCAAGGTGATAGGACCTCCCATGGTCAAGCCATGGCGAACACCAGAGGTGATCTCGACCTGATCGCTTTCAATCTTCATCCGTGCTCCACGACCGTAGCCTCCTTGGCGGCGTTTTAATTCGACGTTGATATAATCAGCTGTCAAAGGGAGCCCTGCTGGCACTCCTTCGATAATAGCTGTGAGTCGTGGTCCGTGTGATTCTCCTGCTGTTAAATAACGCATGCTATCTCCTTTGTCGCTTTCTAGTGTAAGAAGTCTCTCATTTCTTCCAACGGGACTGGATGGATCTGACAAGTTCCAATTTCTGGTACCAAAACCAGTTTCAATTGATTGCCCCTCGCCTTCTTGTCTAAGGTCAAGGCCTGATAAAGCTTTTCCTTATCCCAAGTATGGAATTCTACTGGTAATGCAAATTTTTGACACATTTGGCGAATAGCCTGCGTTAAACCGGCTTGAACCAATCCCTTGGCTTCTGCCACCTTAGTGACTTGTACCATCCCTATCGCAACGGCTTCTCCGTGCATGACCTGGCCATAACCGGCTGTTGCTTCGATCGCATGGCCAAGGGTATGACCAAAATTCAGATAAAGGCGAATGCCTTGGTCTAGCTCATCTTCGACGACCATCTTGCGCTTGACTTGACAGGAATGGGCAATCAAGGATTCTGCATGCTCATAAATAGACTCAATGGAGCCATCCATTTGATCCAGTTCTTCCCATAAGGCAGGATCTTCGATGAGACCGTACTTAATGACTTCCCCCATGCCCTCGATCAACTCGCGCTTGCCAAGAGTCCGCAGCACTTCAGGGTCAATCAATACCCCATCCGGTTGGGCAAAGGTTCCTACCATGTTCTTAGCATAGAGTGTATTGACTCCGGTCTTACCTCCGATAGAGGAGTCAACCTGCGCTGTCAAACTAGTCGGTACTTGGACGAAATGGATTCCCCGCATATAGGTGGATGCTACAAAGCCAGCTAGATCACCAACAACACCACCACCAAGAGCGAGGATGCCATCTGATCGTGTCATCCCATTCTTGGCTAAGAATTCATAGACTTTTTGAACGGTCGTCAGATTTTTACTAGCTTCTCCTTCTAGGAACTCAAAGCTAATTACTGTAAATCCTTCACTTTCAAGGCTTTTTACCACCTGACTTGCATAAAGAGACCCTACATGGTTGTCTGTTATGACTGCTACTTTTTGAGCTTCCCATAGATGACTGAGCCAGGTTCCAACCTTTTGGATCGCTCCATTCTCAATGACAATCTCATAACCATTCTTTGGTAGATCAACATTCACCTTCATAAGGATCTCCTTTCAAATCCATGTGAAAAAGATTACAATTTCACTATTGTATAAAAAAATAGAAAACAGAGCATACTTGATTAAGTTTTTTTCTGTTTTCTTCCATCATTTTTTTCTAATACATAATCTGGGTATTCCAATTTCAAAGCTTGCCAGACTTCCTCTTCCGGGAAAGTTTTATCCGTCATCAGTTCGAAGGCAACGGCAGCTTGATGGAAGAGCATTCCCAAGCCATTTAAGGTTTTTGCCCCTTGTTCTTCTGCTAATTGAAGAAATGGTGTCTTGGCAGGAAAATAAGCTAAATCAGCCACTAGACAACCTTTAGGAAAGATAAAGTCTTTCGGAATAGGGAGAGAAGACCCGTCCATTCCAAGTCCTGTAGCATTGATCAATAAATCCGTCCCTCTATCGTTGCATTCAACTGATCCTGACTGGATAAGTCATGAAGGACAATTGAAACAGCAAGAGTTTCGGATAGTGGAGCAAAGATAGCCTGATACTTATCTAAACTTTCTGAACGAACAAATAAATGAATCTCGCCAACTCCTTGCCGAATAGCCTCTACAACAATAGCAGTCGCAGCACCACCCGCTCCTAAAAGGACAAGTTTCTTATTCTTTATCGAAAAAGTCTTAGGGAAGACTCTTTAGAAAACCAAGTCCGTCTGTGTTGTAGCCTGTTAAACGACCATCTTTCTGAACAATCGTATTGACCGAACCAATAAGTTGTGCGCTTCCATCTACCTGATCTAAAAATGGCAAGACCTTTTTTTCTTGTAAGGGCATGGAAATATTAGCGCCCAACATATCTCAGTACCCGTAACTGTTGAAGACTTTGTTCGACTTGTTCTTCTTCCACTTCCCAAGCAAGATAGACTACATTGGTCGCGGTTAGTTGATAAGCCTGATTGTGAATAAAGGGTGAGATACTATGACGAATGGGCTTGGCAATCACGGCAGCCATTCGCGTATAGCCATCAATCTTCATCTAAGATCTCCCGAATCTTGTGCATGCTGGACAAGCTAATTTGTCCTGGTGCACTTTCCACTCCTACACTAGCATAGGACCAAACAGAACCGGTTAAATCGGCAGCGATGCGAGAGATTCGGCCGATTTTCCCCATAGAAATGGTAACGAACTCTTGTTCAGGATTAAGTGTCTTAAAGCCACGTGTATAGTTCATTAGGTCCAGAACATCCTGCTCGGTATGAGCCATCACAGATACCTTGACCAATTTCGGTGTAAAGCTGGTTAATTCAGACATAATCTCCATCATATTCTCAGGGGTTTCCTGGAAATTATGGTAGCTTAAGCAAAGATTGGAATAATCCATCATCTGATTAAATTCGGCCTGATGACCAAAGTACTCAAAATCGACATAATCCGGATGGTAGATGTTGTTGATATCATGGATAAGCGCTACGTACTCTTCACCAGAAAGCTCAATTTCTCCTCCCTGCTCCCGGGTCCGTAGCGTAAATAAAATCTCACGACCTGCAAATTTTTCAAAGATGGCAGGCGCCACTTGTAAGATATCATTTTTGTCCAAGTAATCCGCACGCCATTCAATCACATCTGCATCTTGATAACGACTGGCATCAATGGCCTGTGCTTCTTCAAAATTTCTTGGCATTACAGAAACGACTAATTTCATTGATCCACCCTAATCGTAAATACTTTTAAGTAATTACTACTTTCTTCTTTTTCGTTATATCGAAAATCAGCTGGAAGTCCGACCTCACTGATATACCGATGTTTCCGGCCTTTAAAGCCCTTTTCAATTTCTTTCTTAAATTTATCCCGACTGACATTTGCAGCATTCGTACTAGCAATCAAAATTCCTTTTGGTTTCAAGATTTCTAGGGACTGCTCGATTAGTTTGTGGTAATCCTTCGCAACTGAGAAGGTACGCTTCTTATTGCGAGCAAAACTCGGCGGATCTAAAACGATCACATCATAAGTCAAGCCATGACGCTTAGCATACTTATAATAATCAAAAACATCCATGACGATAAAGCGGTGCTGGTCCAATGCTAGACCATTTGCCACAAAATGAGCTTCAGATAGTTCACGACTCCGCTTAGCCAAATCAACAGAGGTTGTTTCTACTGCTCCTCCCATAGCCGCTGCTACCGAAAAAGCCGCTGTGTAAGAAAACATATTGAGCAAGCTTTTACCTGCAGCTAAGCCATCTACTAAGCTAGCACGCACATCGTGTTGGTCTAAGAAAATCCCTGTCATCAAGCCATCATTCAGAAAGACTTGGTAGCGAACACCATTTTCCAAAATCAAAAACTGCTCTGGAGCTTCTTGACCAAAAAGATGGGCTGACTCATAACCTGGATCCTTGAAACGGATTTTTTCATATCCTCCCAAGACCTCTGGAAAGACTTCTTGAAAAAGCCGCAACAAGCAGCTCTCTGATTTGATAAACAAAGGCATTGTAGATGGAAAAGACGGCATAATCTCCATAGAGATCAATGGTCAAGCCACCAAATCCGTCGCCTTCTTGATTAAAAATTCTAAAAGCTGTATCCAATTCCGACTGATAATAAGACTGACGTTTTGACTTAGCCTCAGCAAATAGCTGACTAAAGTAAGCCTGATCCAAGGTGATTTTCTTGGTAGAAATGACCCAACCAAGCCCCTTGATTTTGCTCTGAAAGGTAGCCTGTCCCTAGAAAATGACCTGAAGCTGTGACCAGCTCAACCACCTCATTGTCAAAGGGGAGTTGCCCAAAATCAATCTTCTCTAAAATCTTATAACCTTTATGGATTTTTCTTCTCAACTTGTCGGTTAATTGTCAGCTTTTTCATACTCTCTATTGTATCAAAATTTTTCAAAAATTTCACAAAGTCTCTTCCTTAAAAATACGATTATCATTGAAGATTTGAAAACCTTATTTGACATTCTCCTACCTTTTGTTGACTAATTGATTCATCATCTCAGACTTTAACGTTTTGTACCCGAATTAAACACTTGCTATATTTTTCAAAAACGTTTTTAAATTATGGTATACTGTTGTAAGAAAATTTTTAGGAAATAAGGCAAGGAAGTATATTTTTGTGAAAAAAATTACCAAAACGATACTCGATGCTATGAGTACCAGACTAGGATTTGTCTTTACCCTACTGTTGCTATATTGGTTTAAAACCATGTGGGCCTATACAGTAGACTTTAATTTAGATATTCAAGGCTTCTATCAGGTTTTTCTCGCAGTCATTAACCCGATACCCGTTAAGCCTCTTATTGATCGGTCTCGCTTTTTATATTAAGAGAACCAAACTCTTTTATTTGCTATCTTTTAGCATCTATGTCATTTTATTTATCTGGTTGATTTCCAACTCGATTTATTATCGTGAGTTTACAGACTTCGTAACGGTTAATACCATGCTGGCCTCTAGTAAGGTTTCCGCTGGTCTTGGAGCTGCAGCCTTAGAATTATTCCGTCCCTGGGATATTATCTATATTTTAGACTTCCCGATTCTAGCTTTTCCTCTTCTTAAAGAAATTGGTCAAACTAGATCACCGTCCCTTTAACAAACGGGCAAGTTTTGCAGTGACTTCGCTCTCTGCTATGCTCTTCTCTGCCAACCTTTTCTTGGCGGAGATTGACCGTCCGGAATTGTTAACGCGTGGCTTCTCCAACTACTATGTGGTTCGTGCGCTTGGTTTACCTGCCTTTTTGGGTTACAGTGCCAACCAGACTTACATGGCCAATAAAGAACGCTCAAAGGCTTCTGAGGTTGACTTGAAGCCAGTTGAAGAGTATGTTGCTAGCCATTATGCTCAACCAAACCCCTGAAACCTTTGGTCTTGCTAAAGGTCGTAATGTTATCTATATCCATTTGAAAGCTTCCAACAATTCTTGATCGACTATAAATTGAAAGTCGATGGCAAAGAATACGAAGTGACCCCTTTTATCAACTCGCTCTACCATTCAAACGAAACCTTTGCATTTGCCAATGTCTTCAACCAGGTAAAAGCTGGTCAAAACATCGGATGCAGAGACCATGATTGAAACGGGCTTGTTCGGTTTGAACCAAGGTTCCTTTATGGTGAACTACGGTGGGACCAATACCCAGCAAGCAGCTCCTTTCATTCTTTCAAAGAATGGCTACCAATCCAGTGCTGTTTTTCCACGGAAATGCCGGAAGCTTCTGGAACCGTAATACAGCCTACAAACAATGGGGCTACCATTACTTCTTTTGATGCCTCCTATTTTTACCAAGCAAGATGATACCAACTCCTTCCAGTATGGACTTAATGACAAGATCATGTTGAAGGATTCCATCAAGTACTTGGAACACATGCAACAACCGTTTTTATACTAAGTTCATTACCGTTTCCAACCACTATCCTTATACGACGAGTCTGATTGGGTGACGAAATTGGCTTCCCTCTTGCAGAGACGCAAGATGAAACCATTAATGGCTATTTTTGCAACAGCCAACTACTTGGATGCTTCCATCAAGGCCTTCTTCGATTATCTCAAAGCTTCTGGTCTTTATGAGAACTCCATTATTGTTCTGTACGGGGACCACTACGGTATTTCTAATTCTCGAAATCCAGCTCTGGCTCCTTTGCTAGATAAGAACTCTGAGACTTGGTCTAGTTATGACAATGCCATGTTGCAACGCGTACCGTATATGGTGGTCATTCCTGGTATGGACAAGGGGAAAGTGATTGAGACCTATGGTGGAGAGATTGATATGCTTCCAACATTAGAACACTTGTTAGGAATTGATTCTAAGAACTTCCTTCAAGTTGGTCAAGACTTATTATCTCCAAATCATAGCCAAATCGTTGCTTTCCGTTCTGCTAACTACTTTGTGACCCCTGAGTATACAAGTTACAGTGGGCGGACCTATTACACCAAGACTGGTGAAGAAATCACCAATCCAGACGAATCAACGAAAGAGCAACTGGATAAAATCCGTGAGGCAGCGAATTTACAACTCAAGATTAGTGATAGTATCCAAACAGGAGACCTCTTACGATTCTATACAGGAAATGATCTTGGTAAAGTCAACCCGGATGACTACTCCTACAATAACTCGATGAAAGCATTGAAGACAATTGAAAAAGAAAAAGGGGATGCCTCAACCAGCCTCTATAGCCAAAGAGGCAATCAATCAACAGTAGATCTCTTCAAAGCGCCAAGCTATAAGGAACTCCACCCTGAACAGTTCAGTTCTTCTTCTTCAAGTGAAGATTCCAGCTCAAGTAGTTCTAGCTCATCTTCATCAGAAAAAAAATGAGAGTGGGACAGAAATCGGTAATTCGTTAGAATTCGATTTCGTCGTCCCACCTCCGCACAGTTGAGTAGGGCTGTAAAAGCTGATAAAATCAGCGTAGTAGAGCCCACTCAACCACTGCGTATTGATCGACAATCCAAAAAAAATTGAGAGGCTAGGACTTTTGTCCTAGCCTCATTTTTTTTATTTATTTCTTCCATTCAAAGACAGAAGCTGTTAAATTCTCTACATAGAATGGACGTTTGTTTCGGCTATTTCCAACAAGGAGCTCAAGATGATTTGCGTTCTGGAGATAGAATGGTAGTCCACTGGTGTTAAAGATAACATAATAGTGTTTATCCCAGGTCAATTCAAAGACCACAACACCACTACCCATATCGGCAGTATGGACAAAGACATGTTGATAAATCTCCTCATAAGATTCGAGGGACAAGGCAGGTAGGGTCTTCTTCAAATGAATGATTTGACGCACATATTCGATTGTATCCTTATTGACAGATACTAAATCCCAATCGACTTGGTTGACAGCATCTGGCGCATTATAGGAATTCATAGCCCGTTCTCGATCTTCCTGTGTCACTTCTCCATCTTCGCCCGTTGCAACTAGTTTGGTTCGTAGAAACTCTTGTCCAACCTGCATAAAGGCCATCCCTTGGAAGAGGAGATTCATGGCTGTCGCCATTTCTACCTGCTTCTTAATTTTTTCCTGAGAATCATTTGGATGGACATAAGAAAGTAAATCGTAGAGGTTGTAGTTGTCATGGGCTTCTACATAGTTGAGGACCTGACTTGGAGTTAGGAAGGATCCCAACTCTGCACTTCCCAGAACGGAGCGCGCAATGATATCTTCTGTAGACTTCCGACTGACATAGCCACGTTTGATGGATCCGAAGACTTCAGCTCCCTTAATGGCATCTCGAGAGGTATCATTAAAGAAACCGACTTGGGCCATTTGATAAGCATTGTCCTTTTTGGCCTTATCTTCTGGAGCCAATCCTGTCCCCATATCCCAACCTTCTCCATAGAGGAGGATCCGTGGATCAATCGCATCCATGGCTTCACGGATTTCATTCATAGTATCCACATCGTGAATCCCCATTAAGTCAAAGCGGAAACCGTCAATCTTATATTCTGTTACCCAATACGTCAAGGAATCAATCATGAATTTGCGGTACATCTCATGCTCACTGGCCGTCTCATTCCCAACTCCTGTACCATTTTGGAAGGATCCATTTGGATTCATCCGGTAGTAATAATCAGGAACGGTTGTTTGGAAAGCTCCATCTTCTGTCGAATAGATATGATTATAGACCACATCCATGACTACCGAAATACCCGCTTCATGATAGGCGTGTATCATTTCTTTTAACTCGCGCATGGTGGTCTTAGGATCGTGAGGTTTGGTCGAGTAACTAGTCTCTGGAGCAGAGTAATTCTGCACATCATAGCCCCAATTGTAGAGGACATTCCCGTCTTCATCATAGGTCTTATAGCGGTCGGTCACTGGTTGCAGTTGAACTACATTGACCCCTAATTCCTTGATATAGTCAAAGGCTGTGGCATCGCCTTGGGCGTTCTTCGTCCCAGTCTGGTGAGCTCCTCGGTAGGTTCCTCGATAGGCTTCATCCACACCGGAAGTCGGAGAGATGGTCAAATCCCGGACGTGCATTTCATAGACAACCGCCTGACAAGGATTATCCAGACGCCAGTCAGCCTTTTCATAAGCTTCTGACTGAAAGGCAGGGAAGATGCAATCCTGATGAGAAAGAATGGCAGATTTCTTCCCATTTTCACTGGTAGCGATCGTATATGGATCACGCGCAATCTCTGTGTGGTAATCAAAATAAACCTTATACTGATAGGCTAGTCCACTGAGGTTTCCCATGACATCTGCATACCAGACACCACAGTTATTGCGAACATGGTCGCTAGATTCTCTCTGACCACGAACCATTGGGACAACCTTCCAGACCTTGCTGTCATTGGCGACAGAATCATAGATAAGAAGGTCTACTTTATTGGCAGTAGGTGCCCAAAGTTTAAAGCGGTAATCATCATCTTGCTGGCGATATCCCAACCAACCCTGATAGCCCCATTTGGCATCAAATTCCTGGTAATGAGTCGCCATATCAAAAGCGTGTGGCTTCCGACGGCTGTATTCATGACTGGTCATTGCAGCCTGCAAAGAATAATAAACGGTGTCATCTCCTTGAATCAACCAGACTTCCCGCACTTTCCCTTCTGGTAAAAGCTCAATATGGTATTCATCCGACTGACTAAGCCAGTTTCCTTCCTTGATGATGACATGGCCAATGTGTTGAGGTGTCTCACAGTTATAAACTAGGAGCCCCTCAACTCCAAAATAATCGAGCTTGGAGAAAGACACTTCCTCTCCCCATACTCCTTCATGCCACTTCCACATATCACGGGCAAAATAATCACCTACGGGATGATGGTAGTGGATTTTTACTTGATACTGATGCATCCTCTTGTATTTCCTATTTCCTAATTAACTAAGTAAGAAGAAACTGGCATTGCCCACTCTCAGCAATGTTTCTCCATTATTCTTCTAATTTATATTCTGAATGAACCAGAGCATCGTCATTAATTTCATCGATGTTGGCAAAAAATTCTAAGTGATTGTGAAAGACTTCCAGTTCTACTGGCGTATCGCCACCATATTCACCATCTAAATTGATTTTAAACTCTTCCTTGTTATCCAAAACTTCAATCTTCAATTTAGAAGTCTTGAGGTATTCAATATTTGAATCGTTGACGTGTTTTCCACCATTAACGGCTTGCATAATGAGGGACAACATATCAAATAATTTAGCAGTTTTCACTAAAATCAAGGTGAAATTCCCATCATCAAGTTTAGCATCTGGTGCCACACTTTCAAAGCCACCGATTGAATTGGTCAAAGCCACGAAGACAAGCGAAACTGGTCCAACATAGACCCCATTATCGTGCTCAATCCGCACCTTGCGGGTTTTATTCTTAGGGAACTTCTTCACTGCCTCCGCTACGTAAGCAAAGTAGCCATAGCGCGACTTCACCTCACTCGGCACACTAAAGGTCAATTCAGACAAAGTCCCTGCAGCGGCAATATTGATAAAATATTTACTTCCGTAAGCACGGCCAATATCCATTTGAATGGTTTGATTCTTCTCAATGATCCGCGCAGCCGCTACTGGATCTCCCATCGGAATCTTCAGAGCACGTGCGTAATCATTGGTTGTTCCAGTAGGAATAAAAGCCATTTTTGGACGATGTTCGAGGCTAGCAACCCCGTTGACCACCTCATTAATGGTCCCATCTCCCCCGCAGCAACGATCAAATCAAAACCTGCTTTTGCAGCCCGTTCTGCTTCTAATTGGGCTGATAAGGGCTCAGGAGTGGTCTGATAGGCACTTGTTTCGTAGCCTACATCCTCTAACACATCCAAGACTTCTGCGATGTTCTTTTTAATGATTTCCTGACCAGAAGTCGGATTATATATCACTCGTGCTTTTTTAATCTTATTTTCCATACATGCCTCTATAAACTTTCAAGCCAGGCTTCATCCTGTATTTCAATCGATAATTCCTGCGCTTTGCTTAATTTACTTCCCGCATCGCTACCTGCAACTAATAGGTCTGTTTTCTTGGACACGGAACCTGTGACTTTAGCCCCTAAGGCTTCTAATTTAGCCTTAGCTTCCGAACGTGTCAGACGTTCCAGTTTTACCGGTTAAGACAACTGTTTTACCAGACAATGGTGCATCTGCCGCGACCTTTTGACCTAGGTAATCTAAGTTTACCCCAGCTTCCTTAAGCTCTTCTAAAAAGAAGTTGAGAACCTTCTAGAGCAAAAGTAACGCTTGAGACTTTCTGCAACTACCATTCCTAAACTGTCTATCGCCGCAATCTTTTCAACCTCTGCCTCAGCTAAGGCTGGAATGGAATGAAACTCCTGGAGCAAGAGCTGGCTAGCCTTACTTCCCACATGACGAATTCCCAGACCAAACAATAGTTTTTCAGCAGAATTTCCCTTCGATGTCTGGATTGCATCTACTAATTTTTGAGCAGATTTTTCTTTAAAGCCATCCAATTGTAAGAGATCATCCACGGTCAGGCGATAAATACCTGCTACATCTTGAACCAGTTCTTTAGCAAACAGTTTTTCAACCACTGCTGGCCCCAAGCCTGTAATGTTCATGGCATCCCGGCTAGCAAAGTGAGCGAGTCCTTCTTTTATTTGAGCCGGACAGCGGGGATTGATACAACGCAAGGCCACTTCATCTTCAAAATGAAGGAGCTCGCTCTGACAACTCGGACAGTGGCTTGGAATCTCTAATTTTTCTTCCGATACGCGCTTATCCATGACAACTCGCAAGACAGCTGGGATAATGTCCCCGGCCTTATAAACAATGACCGTATCATCCTTGCGAATATCTTTCTCAGCAATGTAATCCACATTATGGAGAGTAGCTCGACTAACCGTCGTCCCTGCTAACTGAACTGGCGTCAAATTAGCCGTTGGTGTCACCACTCCTGTCCGACCCACTGTCCAATCAATGGACAAGAGTTTTGCTTCCTTCTCCTCAGCTGGGAATTTGTAAGCCACTGCCCATTTGGGAGCCTTGACAGTAAATCCAAGTTCTTCTTGAACAGCTAGATCATTTACTTTAATCACGACTCCGTCAATATCATATGGAAGTTGATCGCGCATGGCTGCCACTTCTTGAATATAAGCCCAGACTTGCTCGATACTGGTCGCTGTCTTGTGATGAGGATTGACGACAAAACCGAGGCCGTTTAATTTAGCTAATACCTTTTCTTGAGTCGCTTGATCAGTAGGACTAGCTTCCTGGTAGAGGAAGGTTGCGAGCTTGCGCTCTGCAACAATCTTTGTATCCAACTGTCTCAGAGTACCGGCTGCAGCATTTCGAGGATTCGCAAACTCTGCCTCTCCATTTCTTGGCGGGACAAATTTACGGCATCAAAAGACGCACGGGGCATGTAACATTCTCCGCGAACGGTTAATGTAAGAGGTTGCGGTAAGACTAGAGGAATATCGCGAACTCGCTTGAGGTTCTCGGTGATATTTTCTCCAATGCTCCCATCCCCCCGTGTAGCACCCGTTTCAAGGACACCATCAACATAAGAAAGTGAAATAGATAGGCCATCAATTTTTAACTCACATACATAGGTGACAGATGGAAATTCCTTGCGAACCCGTTGGTCAAAGGCAACCAATTCTTCATAGGAGAAGGCGTCCTGTAAGCTATAAAGCGGGTAAGTATGCTGGTATTTTTCAAATCCTTTGAGAATAGTTCCTCCGACCCGATGGGTTGGACTATTGGGTTGGACCAATTCTGGATGAGCTTCCTCTAAAGCAACCAATTCCCGATAAAGCAGGTCGTACTCATAATCCGATACGGAAGGAGCATCTTTTGTATAATATTCTTCTGCATATTTGTTTAGTAAGTTTACTAACTCTTTTATTCTGGTTTCCATATCTCTATTTTACCATAAAAACGCTTTACTGTGCCCTTTCTGACTACTTCACATGCGAAAAAATATCGTTTTTCAGAAGGGATTGGAATCGGTCTGGACATCAAAAAAGAGGCTAGGACAAAAGTCCTAGCCTCTCAATTGTCTTTGGATTATCGAGCAAGACGCAGTGGTTGAGTGGGCTCTACTACGCTGATTTCATCAGCTTTTACGCCCTACTCAACGGTGCGGAGGTGGGACGACGAAATCGAATTCTAACGAATTACCGATTTCTGTCCCACTCTCTAGTGGATTATTGAGTTAAATCAATTCGTTGGGCAATCTTTTTAATCAAAATAGCTCCAACAATCAGGGAAGCAAATTCACCCAAACCAGTTGTCAACCAATTCAAGAAGAATGGTGTTTTGTTTAGAATATGCAATTCTAGGGCAATCGTAAACATAGAGAGGGCAAAGAAAATTGAGAATAAGAAATGATCCTTACGAATCCATCCATTAAAGAGATCTGTCTTTTCATAGCGTTTAAAAAGATAGACTCCAAGTGTAACGAAGACCAAGGTAGATCCACCACCAACGATCACGTCGACAATTCCATAACTCAAGAAGTTAGAAATCATACACCCAATGGTAACAGACCAAATGTATTTCCGATTGTAGAAAGCCATGAAGTTGAGCATTTCAGAAACACGGAATTGAATCTCGTTGCTTCCAATCGCATTCAACGGGGGCGTAATGGTCAAGGCCACATAGAGAGCTGCAACTAAGGCAATCTGTGCCAAGTCACGAACAGTATAGTTTTTCATCGTTTTCTCCTTTAGCGGTTTTCCCGCGTCTAATATGCTTGGTGAAAGAAGCTAAGCACCAAGGGTTGAGTTTCGCTAATGAAGCTCATCTGAACGAGTTGCATTCAACAAATCAACTTTATAAGTATAGCACAAATAAGGGAATTATGATAGACTAATTGTATGAAAAAACTAGTCCATCGAATCTTTGATAATGAAATTTTAGCCTACCTGATTTTTGGTGTTGCTACAACGATTGTTTCTGTTGCTACTCGGCTAATTGTTTTCCAACTGACAGACCAGGAACAACTAGCTACCTTGATTGGAAATATTGCAGGAGTTCTTTTTGCCTTTGCTACCAACGATACCATTGTCTTTAAACAAGAAAGAAAAGGCTGGTTGAAACGGTTAATTGTCTTCTCTTTTGCTAGAATGGGGACACTCGTGCTGGACCTCCTGATGACTACCATCTTTGTAACCCAGTATCCACAAATCATCGGTCAGTTCGTCAATATGAATCGGACAGCAATTAATACCATCGAAACCTTTGCCGCCCAATTTATGATTGTCATTTTGAACTATGTCTTTAGCAAACTATTTATCTTCCGAAATAAGAAGTAAGTTCCAAATAACTAAGAAAAACCGTCAGAACTCTTATGGTCTCTGACGGTATTTTTTATACTTCCAGACTAGCTGCTTGGGCGCTCAAATAAGAGATTTTTCCTTCCACACCAAAATACTCCTTGACCAAGCCTTTTAATTCGTCCATTGCTTCTTTGGCTCGTTCTACTTGCTCTTCAGTCACTGCCTCCATCACAAGAATAGCCTGTCGAGTCTCTTCTGTCAGCATGGTTCTTTGAGCTTCCCGCCAGTTTAAACAACGGCAAACAGCTCCCTCTTGATCATAATAAATGATCTCTTCCGGCAAAGCAGGAGCGTCTTCCTCCGCTCCTAGTGGGAAGAATGGCTCTCCCCCCTTGGCTTTTCCTAAGGATAAGCCTCCAGCTAAATTTTCCATATCCTCACCACCACAGGGGATAGCATAAGCAAGAGATACACTATTGTAGAGATCAACTAGCGGATTAATGGGATAAAACTCCCGTCCTTGCGACACACGTTTCAATAAGGCTTCAATGGAAGAACGAGCTCCTTTTTTGGTCTTAAATTTGGTAAAAGCCTGACGCCATTCCTGAACGACTGGACTAGCAGTGAACTGATCTTCATCAATGAAGACTTTTGATCGTGCAACTCCCTTGTCGAGCAGATCCTTAAAATAAGGATCCTTGCTCTCGTCAACATGATTGTCGATACCTTCTACTGTCATCACCACTACTTGTGCTTGGGGAAAAAAGTCCCAAAACTCTTGATCTACTGTAAATTTCATTTCTTTTCCTCACTATAGTTTCTTTTTTGACCTTTTTCACTAGCTCCCAATCCGCTGCTACGTTTTCTCTCATTTTAGCAAGCCATTCTTCTAATTGAAGGATTTCTGCCTTTGAAAAACCCTTTTTTAAGGCAGTGTTTTCAGAATAAGCATGCTCAGAAAGGATAAAAGGATAAAGCTTTTGTCCCTTTTCCGTTAGGATCCATTTTTTTATCTTTTGATTTGAAGGATCAGTTAATTCTCGGATGAGACCTTTATCAGCTAATTTTTTAACAGAGCGGGCTACTGTTGAGCGATCCACTTTTAATAAATCGGATAACTCCTCTTGAATAATTCCTGGCTGCTCTCCAATTCGTACTAAATATAGGTATTGGCCTCTTGCCAGTTCCAAATCTCGGAACTCAATATTGGCAATCGAATCTAAGGCTCGGGCTATGATGCCAATCTCTCTTAGAACCTTCATCTGCTCCTCCTTTCTTTATGAATGATTTTATCACATTTTTTTATTGCAAATGCAACAAAAATAACAACCACGAAAAAAGCCGGCTGAAAACCGGCTTGTTCCTATTTTATTCTTTAACATCAGTCCTGATTTTTTTCTCAAGTTTTTTTAAGATGGAAACGACGCTTGAGAGAAGCTTCCTTTTTGGTGAAAAGCTACCTTAGAAGACTTGTACTTTGGCTACCACATCCCCATCTTTTTGTTTCAAATCTCGCTTCAATGGCATATTGAATACTAGCATTTAAGATACAGCCAATAATCAACACCTTAGCTACCAGGATAAACCAGAACATAATGACCGCTAAAAGGACTGAACCCGAAGAAACGAGCATCTAGGAAACTCGTGATGTAGTGGTCGACATATTTCCAGAAAATATTCAAGGTCAAATAAAGGACTGCCGTCACAAAGATGGCTCCCGGAAAGACATAGCGAAACTTAGGAATTTTGATATTGGGTAGGGTGTAATAGAGCAAGAGTAAGGTTAAAAAGAGCAGGAAGTAAACCGAAGGTCCTGAAATATTTAAGAGGCGAAGGTAGATACTTTCGTCAAACTTGAAAATCTCATAGACGGAACGAATAATCATCCGGCCAAACATGGTCAAAACCAGAGATAGACCAAACAGACCTTGCAGAGCAAAACTAATCAAAATACTGAAGATTCTCGCCCAGATAATCCCCCTCTCCTTCTCCACTCCATAACTTTTATTGAAGGCTCTCTGCAGGTAAGCAATACACTGTGAGGAGACCCACAAAGCCGAAATGATGGAGAAACTCAGTAAACCAGTAGACGGCTTAGTAAGCACTGATGAAATCACTTGCAAGACAATGCGGTACATGGAGGCAGGTAATACTTCACGCAAGGTCAGCAAAATCTGAGTCGGACGAATCTGGAAGTAAGGGAGGATATTGGCTGCAATCAACAATAAAGGGAGAATGGAGATCAATAAATAATAGGCCACTGCTATACTTGTGATGTCCGATTCAGAGGCCATATAAAAGCGCAAGAACCCCTTTATAAACGGTCGTTGGCCTAGCCATTTTAGAAACTTCTTCATATCTTTCCTCCCCTAAACAAAGTCATAAAAAGAGAAAAGAGCGAAACCGTTATTTATCTTCAGCTCCATTCTTTCCTCTCTACTTGTTTTAATAGGTTCCTTCTTCGCCTTGACTGGTCAAAATAACCGGTCCATCTTTAGTAATCACAAACTGATGTTCGTACTGACAAGAAAGTCCACCGTCAAGGGTTTTGTGGGCCCAACCTGTCTTCATATCGGTATCGATTTCCCAAGTTCCGGTATTAATCATTGGTTCAATGGTGAGTACCATCCCTTCACGTAAGCGCAAGCCACGTCCTGCACGTCCGTAATGAGGCACCATTGGTTCTTCATGCATGGTTGGTCCTACACCGTGACCGACCAAATCGCGTACTACACCATAACCTTTGCTTTCAGCATATTCTTGAATCGCTGCTCCGATATCTCCTAGACGATTTCCGACAACCGCTTGTTCAATCCCCCTATAGAGACATTCCTTGGTGACATCCATAAGATCTTTGACTTCTTGGGAAACATTCCCAACTGCATAGGCCCAGCAAGAATCAGCCAAACCACCAGAGTAGTTTTCTGTATACTTTTTCACCTGTGCAACATTATCAAAGTCCAACTTTGAGACATCAACAACAGACTTGTCTAAGGGTTCAGACAAGACCATATCCACCTTTAAGAGATCACCGTCTTTTAAGACATAGTGGCGAGGAAAGGCGTGAGCTACCTCATCATTGATCCCACAACATGTCGCATAGGGATAGTCCATCAAGCTTCCTTCTACACCAATCTGAAGGGGCAAGACATTAGCTTCTTTACAGCGACGTCGAACATACTCTTCTACTTCCCACAGATCGAGACCTGGTTTGATCAAATCCCGAAGGCCAATATGGATACTAGCAAGAAAGTCTCCTGCTCGGTCCATAGCTTCGATTTCACGCTGTGATTTCAATGTAATCATCTATTTCCTACTTCCATTCTAATTAATTTTCAAAGTGACGGTGGCCTTCGTAACTAACTGTAAATTCAAATACAAATCAAAATCTATAATAGCCGATCGTCTAGTCTGTCGGACAATACGCGTTTCAATCCGCAAGGTATCGTCCACTTGAACAGCTTGGAGGTAATAGACCAAGAGCTGTTCGATGATTAAATTTTTCCCAGAATTCAACATGAGCTGGCGAGTGACTGTTGTTAGAACTTCAGTGAGAACGCCATTGGAGAGAACACCACTCTTTTCTAACATACTCGGTTCAACCGTCAATTCAAAATGATTGGCTTGAAGAACTACTTTTTGACTGATTTGTTCACTAAAGGTTGGCAAGCCTGACAATTGCTCCTTGCTCATCCGGTCCATGACCGCACGACGAGTAATAACCCCTAATAGGGTCTGATTGCTGCGAATAACAGGAATCATCTCAAAATCTTCTGCAATCATGCGTTGACTGACATTGGCGATACTAGATGATAGGTTTGTCGTAAAGACGCTACGGGACATGACCTTGTCCAGAGTTGTCTGGGGCGTCTTGTCTCCGGCATCTCGCATGGTCACTACCCCAACAACCATCTGGTGTTGATTGACGACAGGAAAACGACTAAACCGGCTCTTTCTTACCAAATCTAAATAGTCACGTACGGTATCTGTTTCCCGTAAAAACCATATTCATGCATGGGCGAATAGACTTGTTCGACCGTTAAAATATCTGTTTTTAATTTGCATGTTGGCGAGAGCACGGTTGATCATGGTCGCCACGGTATAGGTATCATGCTTGGTACGTAAGATAGGAGTTTGACCACTGCGACCCAGTTCCAAAATAGAAGGATCGACGTCAAAACCACCAGTTACAAGAACAGCATTGTCGTGTTGGAGGGCCAGACGTTGGATATTGGTCCGGTCTCCCACAATGAGGAGTCCACCTTCAGAGACATAATCTAAAATATGCTCTTCTGTCATGGCCCCGATATAAAACTTGTTGAACTCTCGTTCCAGCCCTTCTTTTCCTGCCAAGACTTCCGAACCGGTAATTTCTACAATCTCTCGGAAAGTCAGATGTTCTAGGACTGCCTTTTTGGACTTGACACGAACTGTCCCACTACGAGGTCTCGTTTCAACAATTCCACGATTTTCAGCTTCTTTAATGGCCCGATAGGCGGTCCCATCACTCACCTGCAAATAATTCGAGATACTTCTCACACTGACACGTTTGCCAATGGGTAGTTTCTCCAAATAATCTAAAATCGCTTGGTGTTTACTCATTGAGATCTCCTCTATCTATGCAGAACTCGTAATAATCCCGCATCTTTCGGGTATAGCGGTCACTCCCCTTGAATTGCCGTTTCAAACTATAACCGGCATGTAAAGCCACCTGTTGACTGGCAATATTTTCAACATGGGTAATGATTCGGACTTGTTTGAGATGAAATTCCTGAAAGGACAAGAAGGTAATCTCTTTGACAACCTCTGTCATGAGGCCTTGACCCCAATAGTCCTTGTGTAAGAAATAACCAAGTTCAGCTTCTTTCTTAATTTCATCCAACTTTCAAACTTAATCGATCCAATCACACGGTCTGTTCCCTTGTCACAAATCGCCCATATTCCTAAAGGATTCCTTAGAAAATAATTGGCCAAGACATACTGGCATTCCTCTAGGGACGTTTGTGCTGGGAAAATAAAAGGCAAATTCTCTGGATTGGAGGATATGGTATAAAAGTCAGCGGCATCACTATATAGAAAGGGCCTCAAGAAGAGGCGCTCTGTTTCAAAACATGAAAATGCTGCTAGTTGCGTCCAAATGTTCATAAAAATCGTTCGTTATGCTTCATCAATCAGCTCGATGTCAGCTCCCAATTGTTGCAATTTTTCAATAATATGCGAATAGCCACGAAGGATAAACTCAATATTGGTAATTTCCGTTCTACCCTGAGCCATCAAACCGGCAATCACCAAGGCAGCCCCTGCACGCAGGTCTGTCGCCTTAACTGGAGCTCCTGTTAATTGGTTTGGTCCTTGGTAAACAATGCGATCACCAACTGTTTCAATGGTCGCTCCCATGCGCATCAATTCAGCCACATGGTTGACCCGCTTTTGATAAATGGTATCTACGATGCTTCCCTTTCCATTAGCGGTCAAGAGCAAAGGAGTCAAGGGTTGTTGCAAATCCGTTGCAAAGCCAGGGTAAGGAGAGGTTTTAATGTGAACAGCTTTCAGATTTTCTTGCTTTTCAACAAACACACTATCCTCAGAAATGGTCATCCGAACACCCATTTCTTCCAGCTTAGCGATAAAGCTTTCCAAGTGTTCATAAAGGACATTGTTGATTTGAATCCCTTCTCCAACAGCTGCAGCAAGGGCGATATAGGTCCCTGCTTCGATGCGATCGGGGATCACTTGGTGACGCGTCCCGTGGAGAAAGTCTACTCCTTCAATGGTAATGATATCTGTACCCGCACCACGAATGTGTGCTCCCATATTATTGAGAAGGGTCACGACGTCAATGATCTCAGGTTCACGAGCAGCATTTTCAATAACGGTACGACCTTCCGCTTTAACAGCAGCTAGAATGGTATTAATAGTTGCTCCAACGCTAACCGTATCCATATAGATAGCTGCGCCATGAAGACGCTTCCCATTTGTGGAAAGGTTCATACTCGAACCATCCATGGTCATCTTAGCACCCATCGCCTCAAAGGCTTTCAAATGCAGATCAATGGGACGTGGACCTAAATCACATCCACCTGGTAGACCGACAGTTGCCTGGCCATAACGTCCCAAAAGACTTCCGTAGAAATAGTAAGAAGCGCGAAGACTGTTGATCTTTTCCAAATGGCATTGGCATATCTTGTACACCACGTGGATCGATAATAAGAGTCTCCCCATCTCGCTCCACCTTTGCCCCCATGAGGGTCATGATGTCAATCAAGCTAGCCACATCTGAAATATCTGGAACACCATCAAGGGTCACAATTTCGTCTGCTAAAATAGTCGCTGGAATGAGGGCTACCACGCTATTTTTGGCACCACTAATGGTCACCTCACCTTTTAAAGGGCGACCACCATTAATTATAATTTTTTTCATGTAAATTTGTATAAGCTCTTTCAATCATTCGGTAAAAAATTACCGCATCTATTATATCATAAAAACGCTTCATTTTCCACTACTTCTTATCTTTTGATTGGTCAATCCACTCCTTAGAAAACCTCGACTATATGTTTTACTATTTTTTTATATTTTTGCTTGCAACCCTATTTTATTTATGTGTTCTCTTGTTGTTTTTTTTTAAAAAAAGCAGCCCTTTTCGGACCGCCTTTTCTGAGTTTATTTCACTTCATTTCCTAATTCATATTTACTGCCTTTTAAAGCTCGACTCAAAGACCACTCCAAGGTTTCCCTTCAATGGTTACTTGTTTTTTCTCTAAATCAACTTTTACTTCTTCTACGCCTTTTACAGCAGATAATTTTTCAGTGACAGCATTGGCACAACCTTGGCATTTCATTCCAGTAATTTCGTATGTTTTTGACATAATTATTTTCCTTTCTTTTACTCGAGGAGGTAATTTTTCTCCTAGTTCTTACAATTTTTTTCTCTTTAATCTTAGAGCATTCAGTACAACCGATACTGAACTAAAACTCATGGCTAGACCTGCTAACATCGGGTTTAAGAGCGGGCCACCAAAGAGATAGAGAAGCCCCATCGCCACCGGAATGGCTAAAACATTGTAGATAAAGGCCCAGAACAAGTTTTCCTTGATGGTCTTAATCGTGTAACGACTAATTTCCAAGGCTCGGACAACATCCATTAATTGCGGCTTCATGACGACGATATCGGCACTTTCCATGGCGATATCTGTCCCAGATCCCATGGCAATTCCGATATCCGCGGTTGCAAGAGCTGGTGCATCGTTGATTCCATCTCCCACCATGATCACAGACTTGCCTTCTGCTTGCAATTCTTGGATCACCCGAGATTTCTTGAGGAAGGACTTGACTGATGACCTGCTGGATTCCAGCCTTCTTGGCAATAGCCTGAGCAGTCCGTTCATTATCCCCAGTCAGCATGATGACCTTCTTGCCCATTTTTTCTAGGCTAGCAACCATTTCTAAACTATCTTCCTTGATCCGGTCTGCTACCCCAAAAAGGGCCATGAGTTGTCCATCTTCAGCTAAGAAAATCGGGGTTTGTCCATCCTGAGTTAAATCTTCCAAATCAGCCTCGGCACGATGAATATCGATCCCTTCCTCATCCATGAGCGTTTGATTCCCAGCCAGATAAACCTTCCCACCATAGTTAGCAGTGAGGCCCCTTCCTGTTAGACTAGAGAAGTTTTCCATCTCTAATAAGTCTATATGCTCTTCTTTCGCAGCATCCAAAATAGCTTGTCCTAGTGGATGTTCGGACTTGGCTTCCAGAGAAGCTAGGACTTGTAAGGCATTCCCAGCTTGTCCATAAGTATAAGAAGAAGACAACTGAGGCTTTCCTTGAGTGATGGTCCCCGTTTTATCGAAGACCAAGACTTGTGCTTGATGAGCTAACTCAAGGACATCCCCTCTCTTGTAGAGGATCCCATGCTCTGCCCCTAATCCTGTGCCTACCATAATGGCTGTCGGAGTAGCCAAGCCTAGGGCACATGGACAGGCAATGACCAAGACACTGATCGTTACCGTCATGGCAAAGGTGAAGGTTTCACCCATGATAAAATACCAAAAGAGACCAGATAAGAGGGCAATCCCCATAACTACAGGGACAAAAACTCCTGCCACTTTATCAGCAATCTTGGCAATCGGTGCTTTGGTTTGTTGGGCATCTTCCACCAGCTGAATGATCTGTGCTAGTAAGGTATCCCGACCAACTTTTCTCAGCCCTGATAGACCAAACTACCTTGTCCATTGATGGAACCTGCGTAAACTGGACTGCCCTTCAGTTTTTTTGGATTGGGGATTGATTCACCCTGTCAGCATGCTTTCATCAATGGCTGATTGTCCGGAAACCACCTGACCATCAACGGCTATTTTTTTCACCTGGCTTTGACCAGGATCTGATCTCCAATGACCAAAGTCTTCTACAGGCAAATTTTCACTTCTTTTCCCATCACGTAGGACCGTTGCCTCTTTAGCCGCCAGATGCATGAGCTTTTTTTGATGGCTTGAGAAGTACGCCCTTTTAGATAGTGTTTCAAAATATTTACCTAGAGTAATCAGGGTCAGAATCACGGCTACAGATTCAAAAAGTAAAGCTGATGTACGTGATGGTGGTGACCAAGCAAAATGTGATAAGTCCCATAAAGACTATAAAGAAAGGCTGCACTAGTCGCCAAAGCTACCAAAGCATCCATATTGGGATGGCCTTTTAGAAGGGTCCGGAAGCCATTTCGATAAAAGGCTCGTCCGAAAATCATCACAGGGATGGTCAAGAACAAAAGTACAAGAGTATAAGCCACAGGTGCTCGATCAGGTGAAACAAATGCAGGTGCTGGTAAGCCAATCATGGGGCCCCATTGCTAGATAAAAGAGTGGCAGGGTGAAGATGGAAGACCAAAAGAGGCGTTTTCGGATCAATTGTAGCTTGTCACCTTCTCGCTCTTCTTGGCTCTTAGCTGTATCTGGATTGTATACTACTGCCTCATAACCGGCATCCGCTACCGCTTTTGAAATAGCCTCTGGACTTAGTGGTTCCCCTTTGTATTCCACTGTCATTTTTTCAGTGGTTAGATTCACTGTCGCTTTTTCAACACCGTCCAGATGATTGACAGCTTTCTCCACATTGATGACACAGGATGCACAGGTCATCCCATTGACGACAAAAGTTTCTTCTTTCATTTCTCTTCCTCCACATGACTGACACAGTGACATTGGCCTGGCTGGCAATCACATTGAACCCGCTCCACGCTTTCTTTGGATGCGAGGATTTCTTGCAAGTCCTTGATCTGTTCTTTGGTCATTGGTGTTTGCTGGATCAGTTTTCCAATAATTGGCTATGCTTGGTCAAGCAGATCTTACTTAAGACTGCTTGGACAGCTTTTAAATTGGACTCTTCTTCATTGAGAAGGGTCTGATAGAGATAGGTTCGACCTTCTCTTCGACTCGTCAGGTAGCCTTTATCAGCCAATCGTCCCAAAAGGGTTTTCACTGTCGAAGCTGACCATTCCTGCTTGGTGGAGAGAATATTGGTTATTTCTGTAGAAGTCGCTTCCCCCTTAGTCCAGAGAACTCTCATGACTTCCCATTCCGCACTTGAAATCTTTGCCATTGTTTTTCCTTTCTATCTCCTATCAAAGACAATATATTTACATTTGTAGTTTAATTATACACCTTCTTTTTTTCTTGTCAATAGTTTTGTTTACATTTGTAAATTTATTTTACAAAAAGAGAGTGGGACAGAAATCGGTAATTCGTTAGAATTCGATTTCGTCGTCCCACCTCCGCACAGTTGAGTAGGGCTGTATAAGCTGATGAAATCAGCGTAGTAGAGCCCACTCAACAACTGCGTCTTACTCGACAATCCAAAGATAATTGAGAGGCTAGGACTTTTGTCCCAGCCTCCTTTCTATCTACTTAGTTAACCGCTTCTTTCAAGTCTTCCACCTTGTCTAAACGTTCCCACGGAAGGTCAATATCTGTACGTCCCATATGTCCATAAGCCGCTGTTTGACGGTAGATTGGACGTTTGAGGTCAAGCATTTGGATAATTCCTGCAGGACGAAGGTCAAAGATTTGACGCGCTGCTTTTTCAAGTTTACTTTCAGCTACTGTTCCTGTACCGAAAGTATCGATACGGACAGATACAGGTTGAGCTACCCCAATCGCGTAAGCCAATTGCACTTCTGCTTTCTTAGCAAGACCTGCAGCAACGATGTTTTTTGCAATGTAGCGAGCTGCATAAGAAGCTGAACGGTCAACCTTAGTGGCATCCTTACCAGAGAAGGCACCACCACCGTGACGTGAGTAACCACCATAAGTATCTACGATGATTTTACGCCCCGTCAAGCCTGAGTCCCCTTGAGGACCTCCGATAACGAAACGACCAGTTGGATTGATAAAGAACTTCGTTTCATCATCAAGATACGAAGCTGGAATCACTTCCTTGATGACCTTGTTAATTACATCCTCATGGATTTGTTCATTGCTGACTTCTGGATCATGTTGGGTTGAAATAACAACCGTATCCACGCGCACAGGCTGGTCATTTTCATCATACTCAACAGTAACTTGGGATTTCGCATCTGGACGAAGGTAGCTAATTTCACCAGACTTACGAAGCTCTGCCAAACGACGAACCAACTTGTGGCTCAAAGAAATTGGCAATGGCATGAGTTCTTCTGTCTCATCTACCGCAAAACCAAACATGAGACCTTGGTCACCAGCTCCAATCAAATCAAGTGGATCTTGATCCGCATTCCCACGAACTTCTAAGGCTTCATTAACCCCTTGAGCGATATCTGGAGATTGCTCAACCAAGGATGGATGAACTCCCACCGTCTCCGCTGAGAAACCATACTCAGTATTGGTATAACCAATCTCAGCAATGGTATCACGAACCACTCGGTTAATATCGACATAAGCATTAGTTGAAATTTCACCGAAAACATGTACGGAACCAGTATAAACAGCTGTTTCAGCAGCAACGTGTGCCTCTGGATCTTGCTCTAGAATAGCATCCAAGATAGCATCTGAAATTTGGTCTGCAATCTTATCTGGATGCCCCTCAGATACCGATTCAGACGTGAATAATTTACGTTCTGACATAAAAATGTCCCCCCTTAAAAAATAATCGTTATAGAGTTACAAAGAACTGGTAGATTCTTTCTACCACCTTATCGGGACCATATAACCTAACTATTATAACACGATTTTGCACCAGTTTTCCTTTTTTTATTAAAAGAAAAAGATATAGTTTGAAACTATATCTTTTGAACTTAACCGCTATCCAACTCTAATCCCTACAGTAGCAAGGTCCCTATTAATACAAGGATAGTGGAAATCATAGATGGAATTTGAATAGCTAACCAAGCTGGATCACCAGCAAAAAGCATGGACGCAAAATAGAGAGTTACTGAAACAAATAGCATCGTCTTATTAGCCGTTTTCGTTCCAATGCCAAGCAAGACTGTCGCAGCAATGTAACAAGTAAGGTAAGAGCCCAAAAAGAACAAAAAGACAATCGCCCATCCTCCCATTAACACAGCACTACCTATAAAAAGCATCAGTAAGCCCATATTTACGAAAAATACAAGAGTTAGAAGGCCCCTATTAGGAACAGAATTTTCTGGGGCTTGCTCCATTATTGATGGCTGAGCAGGATTTTCTGGACCTTGATCCGCCATTTGTGGTTGAACAGGATTTTCTAGACCTTGATACGTCATTGGTGGCTGAGCAGGATTTTCTGGACCTTGATACGTCATTGGTGGCTGAACAGGATTTTCTAGGCCTTGTTCTGCCATTGGTGGCTGAACAGGGTTTTCTGGGCCTTGATCCCCCATTCGTTGCTGAATAGATTCTTCAGGCATTCCGTCTTTGTCTTGGTTTGTTTCACAATTTAGCTGTTGATCTGTCATAATTTTCTCCTGACATTTTTCTAAAATATTTTGCTTTTCTTAAAAAGCTGGAATAAACGATTTTATAAGTGATATTCACTGAATTCTTCCATGCCTCTAATGACATTTTAAAAATATACAAGTTGATAGAATTTCTTGACTCGATAAGATCATTGATCAAGCAAATACTGATTTAAAAGAGTTAACATCCCTGTTTAATATCTCAATACTTCTTTAACTTCTTTCGCTAGGATTGTTCCTATTAAAACAAGAATAGCCAAAACTATCGGTGCAACTCGGAAAACTCCCCAGTCTGGATCATAAGCTAAAATAATGGACAGTATATAAAGTACGAAACTCGTATAGAGTAGCGTTTTATTTCCTTTCTCCATCCCTATTCTAAGAAAAATGGCCCCAATAGCAATACTTAATAAGTTTGGTCCTAGAAAAATTAAAATGAAAAGTCCCCAAGCATTACCCGAAAGTGCAAAGTAAGAGATAAACAATACAAGATAGATAATGGATAAGTAAAAGGCGACTGAAAGAAGAATGGAAGTAAATTTGATTTTTGTTGGATAATTCTGGATAGATGCCGAATAAAAACCATCTCCACTTATCCTAATCGTATCTTTAGTTTCTTCAAAATTATTCTGCTGATTTGGCATAGCATTCTCCTCCCTTTTCTTATTACTTTATTTATGTTTTCTCTTAAAACATTTATACACTATTTCATCATTCTTTTCATTAACCGTAAGACAACTGGAATCCTACCAAGGAATTGCAGGATAGTGACGCCCAAGGAAACCAACGGAACGATCGGATACCAGTTATGCTCTTTTCTAATCGAAGAACATAATCGTACCCGATCCATTTTCACTACCTGCTATCCAAACAGTCGAAATATAAAGAAAGGTTATAAAATAAATTAGCCCGGATACCATTTATTTCTAGACATTTATTTAACTCCACTTTCAAAGTAAAGTATAAATTGATTTATTACCTCTCATTATACCACAATTTGTAACCGCTTCCTCCATGTTTTCTCGCTATATAAAAAAGATAGGATTTTTGAACCGCACCCCACAAGTTAGACAGAAAAAATCTAACTTTTGGGGTGTTTTATTATGAAATTGACATATAAGGATAAGGTTCAGATATATGAACTTAGAAAACAAGGGAGAAGCTTCAAAGAGCTTTCAAATATATTCGGAATAAATATTCCTAATTTAGGTACATGATTAAATTGATTGATCGTTACGGTATAGAGTTCGTCAAAAAGGGGAAGAATCGTTATTATTCTCCTAAATTAAAACGAGAAATTATTGATAAAGTTCTGCTTGAAGGTCGTTCACAAATAAGGGTGTCTCTAGATTATGCTCTCCCAAACCAAGGAATGCTTCCAAATTGGCTGGCACAATACAAGAAAAATGGGTATACTATTGTTGAGAAAACAAGAGGGAGAGCACCTAAAATGGGACGCAAGCCAAAGAAGAAACCTGAAGAAATGACAGAGTTAGAACGTCTTCAAGCAGAAAATGAGTATTTGAGAGCGGAGAATGCCATTCTAAAAAAGTTGAGAGAACTCCGATTGAAGGAAGAAAAAGAGCAAGAAGAAAAACGGAAATTGTTCAAGGATTAGTAACAGAGTTTTCTTTAGATATCCTTCTAAAGATTATCAAGCTTGCTCGTTCATCTTATTATTACCACTTAAAACAGCTGGATCAAAGCGATAAGGATGATGAAGTTAAAGCTGAAATTCAGTCAATTTATAATGAGCATAAGGGGAATTACGGTTATCGTCGAATGACTCTAGAATTGAGAAATCATGGTTATGTAGTCAATCATAAGAAGGTCCAACGTCTGATGAAGGTCCTTAGTTTAAGTGCTCGAATTCGTCGTAAACGAAAGTATTCTTCATACCAAGGAGAAGTTGGCAAGAAAGCAGACAACCTTATTCAGCGCCAGTTTGAAGCGTCCAAGCCAATGCAAAAGTGCTATACAGATGTGACAGAATTTGCCATTCCAGCAAGTACTCAAAAGCTTTATTTGTCTCCAGTTTTAGATGGCTTTAACAGCGAAATTATCTCCTACAATCTTTCTACTTCGCCGAACTTACTACAAATGAAAGCTATGCTAGAACAAGCCTTTACAGCGAACCATTACGAAAATACAATTCTCCATAGTGACCAAGGATGGCAATACCAACACGATTTCTATCATCATTTTTTAAAGAATAAGGGAATTCAACCATCTATGTCACGTAAGGGAAATAGCCCAGATAACGGTATGATGGAATCTTTCTTTGGCATTCTTAAGTCTGAAATGTTTTATGGTTATGAGAATACTTTTCAGTCACTTGAGCACTTGGAACAAGCTATTGTCGACTATATTGATTACTACAATAACAAACGAATTAAGGTAAAACTAAAAGGACTTAGTCCTGTACAATACAGAACTAAATCCTTTGCTTAAATTAATTGTCTAACTTTTTGGGGTCAGTACATTTTCGCCCTATCTTCTATAATTACTCTCCATTATCAAACATTACAGTTCCGAAAAAAACCACTATAGCTATTACAAGAGGCATAAACAAAAATATTCCCCCAGCTGGGTCATACGCTAAAATCATCGAAACAAAATATAAAACTGCGGATGTATAGAGAGTTGTTCTATTCCCCATCGTCTTTCCGTTCCAAAGCAGGAGGGTCGCAATGATAATACAGAGAAAATGGAGCTGTAGCATAATTGTCCATTCTATAAGTACGATTGCGCCGAGTAGAGACCATCCTAGGTATATAGTTGCCAAAACAAGTGCAATAGATAGTACTAGCGTACTTCCGACTCTTTTTTCTGGCTTCATCTCATTGTTAGAAAGGAGACTATCTCCTAAAACATATGCCTCTTTATCTTTATTATTTTGGGGATTCTGCTCTTCCCCCACCATGGGTGGCTGAACACCCCCCTCAGGCACACCTTGATGCTCTTGGTTTGATTCATACTTTGGATCTTGGTCTGTCATCGCTCTTAGTCCTCTTTTATAAAGTTACGTTATTTGGTGTTTCATACTCCTATTATACCCCATTTGATGATCTATTGCATCGGCTATGATGAGTGATAAATTTTATCTATCAGCTTGATAAATTATCCATATTATTCAAATGATTTGTTTCGTGTTACAATGACTGTATTATTTTCTAATCAGTAAGGTAGCATTTCTTCTTCCCTTGCTCATTAGAGAGGAGGAAATCATTTTTGGATTGGTCAATTGTTGAACAATATTTTCCACTCTACCAGCAGGCCTTTTTCTTGACCTTTCACATTGCCTTCTGGGGAATTTTAGGTTCATTTCTTTTAGGACTGATTGTGAGTATCATACGACATTATCGTCTACCGATTTTAAGTCAACTAGCTGGCTGTTACATCGAACTTTCTCGAAATACACCTCTCTTGATTCAGCTCTTCTTCCTCTACTTTGGCTTACCAAGGATAGGAATCGTCCTTTCTTCAGAAATCTGTGCAACCATTGGTCTTATCTTTTTAGGTGGTTCCTATATGGCTGAGTCCTTCCGAAGCGGTCTAGAAGCTGTCAACCAAACCCAGCATGAAATCGGATTATCTATCGGACTAACACCCAGACAAGTCTTTCGCTATGTCATCCTACCGCAAGCAACTGCAGTGGCTCTGCCTTCCTTTAGCGCCAATGTCATTTTCCTGATTAAGGAGACCTCAGTATTCTCTGTAGTCGCTTTAGCTGACCTCATGTATGTAGCAAAAGATTTGATCGGACTCTATTACGAGACAGACATCGCCTTGGCCATGTTGGTCATTGCCTATCTGCTCCTCTTACTACCGATTTCACTTCTCTTTAGTTGGATAGAAAGGAGATTACGCCATGCAGGATTCGGGAATTCAGGTACTCTTTCAGGGAAATAATCTCCTTCGAATACTCCAGGGCTTGGGTGTGACCATTGGGATTTCCATTATCTCTGTCTTCCTATCCATGATCCTTGGAACCCTCCTCGGCATCGTGATGACTTCTCACTCAAAAGTCATTCGTCTACTCACTCGCTTTTATCTCGAATTTATTCGAATCATGCCCCAGTTGGTCTTGCTCTTTATTGTTTACTTCGGTTTGGCCCGCAACTTCAACATAAACATTTCTGGTGAAAGTTCAGCCATTATCGTCTTTACCCTTTGGGGAACAGCCGAGATGGGAGATTTAGTCCGTGGGGCCATCACTTCTCTTCCAAAACACCAGTTTGAAAGTGGACAGGCCTTAGGACTAAGCAAGGTCCAACTATATCGCTACATCATCATTCCACAGGTTCTCAGACGATTGCTTCCACAAGCTATTAACTTGATTACCCGTATGATTAAAACAACCTCCTTAGTGGTACTCATCGGGGTTGTAGAAGTTACCAAGGTCGGTCAACAAATCATCGATAGCAACCGCTTGACCATCCCTACCGCTTCTTTTTGGATTTATGGAACCATTTTAGTCTTGTACTTTATCGTTTGCTTCCCTATTTCCAAATTGGCAGGACAGTTAGAAAACCACTGGAGGAATTAATATGTCTGAAACCATTTTAGAAATCAAGGATCTAAAAAAATCCTTCGGAGATACCCCTATCCTCCAAGGACTTTCCCTAAAAGTTCAAAAAGGGGAAGTCGTGGTGATCTTGGGTCCTTCTGGTTGTGGTAAGAGTACCCTTCTTCGTTGTATCAATGGCTTAGAAAGCATCCAAGCCGGCGATATCCTCTTGGATGGTCAATCCATTACTAAAAACCAAAAGGACTTCCACCTGGTTCGCCAAAAGATTGGGATGGTCTTCCAAAGTTATGAACTCTTTCCCCATTTAGACGTCCTCCAAAACTTGATCCTAGGCCCTACAAAAGCTCAAGGACGGCCTAAAGAGGAGGTCATCCAAGAAGCAGAAGAGTTACTGGAACGAGTCGGACTCTCAGACAAAAAACATAGTTACGCAAGACAGTTGTCTGGTGGACAGAAGCAACGGGTAGCCATCGTCCGCTCCCTCCTCATGCATCCAGAAATTATCCTCTTCGATGAAGTGACAGCCTCTCTAGACCCTGAGATGGTCCGGGAAGTCCTAGAACTCATCAACGACCTGGCCCAAGAAGGACGGACCATGATTCTGGTGACCCACGAATTACAGTTCGCACAAGCCATTGCCGATCGGATTATTTTCTTGGATCAGGGCAAAATTGCCGAAGAAGGAAGTGCTCACTCCTTCTTTAGTAACCCACAAACCCAACGAGCACAAGAATTTTTAAATGTATTTGACTTTAGCCAATTTGGCTCATATCTATAAAGGAGATTTTTATGAAATTCATTAAACCAATTTTAGTTCTATTCACCTTCGCCCTTGCTCTGATCTTTATCACTGCTTGTGGCTCCAGCAAAACTTCTTCTTCCGGCTCTAAAGCACGTACCATTGAAGAAATAAAGAAAAGTGGTGAGCTTCGTATCGCAGTCTTTGGGGACAAAAAACCATTTGGTTATGTTGATAATGATGGATCATACCAAGGTTACGATATCGAACTAGGAAACCAATTAGCTAAAGACCTTGGTGTCAAACCGAAATATGTATCAGTGGATGCGGCTAACCGTGCGGAATACTTGATCTCCAATAAAGTGGATATCACCTTGGCCAACTTCACCGTAACAGATGAGCGGAAGAAACAAGTAGACTTCGCCCTTCCTTACATGAAGGTTTCACTCGGTGTGGTATCTCCTAAAGATAAAGTGATCACGGATGTGAAACAACTGGAAGGAAAAACCTTGATCGTAACCAAGGGAACTACTGCTGAAACCTACTTCGAAAAGAACCATCCAGAGGTGAAACTTCAAAAATATGACCAATACAGCGATGCCTATCAAGCTCTCCTAGATGGACGTGGCGATGCCTTCTCAACAGACAACACAGAAGTCCTTGCTTGGGCTCTTGAAAACAAAGGTTACGAAGTTGGAATTACTTCACTTGGTAATCCAGATACTATCGCACCAGCTGTTCAAAAAGGAAACAAAGAACTCCTCGATTTCATTAACGATGACATCCAAAAGCTTGGAAAAGAAAACTTCTTCCACAAAGCTTATGAAAAAACTCTTCACCCAACCTACGGCGATGCTGCAAAAGCAGATGACCTCGTTGTTGAAGGTGGCGAAGTGAAATAACAAATAAGAGAGTGGGACAGAAATCGGTAATTCGTTAGAATTCGATTTCGTCGTCCCACCTCCGCACAGTTGAGTAGGGCTGTAAAAGCTGATGAAATCAGCGTAGTAGAGCCCACTCAACCACTGCGTCTTGCTCGACAATCCAAAGACAATTGAGAGGCTAGGACTTTTGTCCCAGCCTCTTTTTCTAATCAAAAACTATTTTCCCTAGTATCCTTTGGTCGTTTCACCCAAAAGAAAGTAGCTAATAGGACATCGATGGTTAAACAGACAGAGAGGATCTGTAGAGGCCAAAGCAATCCATAAACAGCTGATAGACCATAGAAAATACTTGCCGAAGCCCAGAGAAGTCGAGATTCTATTGCCAAAGCGAACTGGCTTGAGACAAAGCCGATGGTGAATAAAACCAAATGGATACCCGTTGCATAAAAAAGGATGAAGGCAAAAGGACCGGTCAGGAAGAGTCCGATGATACCCAAGCTGTAATAAGTAAGACCCAGCCATTTGGGAAGAGCAAAAAGATACGAATAAAGAGACGATGCATTTCCTTTATTGGTTAAGACCCCGTTAACAGGCTGTCTAGAGTTCTCAAACGACTGATTGCTATTGTCGTCTTGCTCCAAAGTCACGTCCACTGTAGGCCTTTCTTGCCCAGTCTCTAACCCCTTTGTTACTACTCCTTCACCATTATCACTCGATTGGTTCCCAAATAACATAACAAGGGGAGCGATAACTAATTTTTCTTTCATTAAGACGAATACATTAGGATACCCAAATCGTTTTGGGTAAGAAAGCAAATCGGATAATAAGGACGAAGATTCCTTATTTCCGGAGATTACTTCATCCGATTCCCATGACTTTCTAACTGCTCAGCTGACTCTTCTTCATCTCCACTTGCAGCACCATCTTTGTCAGTATAGACACTTGACCGCGTCCCAAACAGCTTCTGCAAACTTTCCTTCTGTCTATATACCAGATAAAGGGAAATGACAGAATGGTAAAAAGGAATGGGTGAAGTCGACTTTAAAACGAGTAAGTCTAGCGTGACAGAAGGGAGATAGTAACAAGCATAAAGGAAACTGAGAACAAATAGGACCTTCTGACTCTTAATGACGAAGAAACTGGACAACAAGATGACAAGCAGGACTTCTTGGTCCACTCCTTCAAATAATCTCCAGTAAATGTCAGATTTTGAATGATCCAATATATTCCACAAGCGTAAGACAACAGGAGTCCGATCTACCAATTGTAAGATACTGATCCCCAAGGAAACCAACGGAACGATTGGATACCAAGTCCCTTCCTGACCAACCAAAGAACGAAGACGAGGCCACTCCACCTTATTGATCATGATCAGGACAATGGCTAAACTTGGAAGTTGAGAAAGTCTCATCACAACCTCCGTACCAAACAAAGCAATGGGAACTTCTTGTGGCCAAAAGATGCTGAGGACAAGTAAGAACGCATAGGGAAGAAGACCTTCCGCCTTCACCTCATCTTTCCAAATCTTTACTGTGAGAAAAACTTGAATAGCCAGCCATAAAACAATCTGAAGAATTGACAACCAGATAATAGGGGGAGATTCACCGTTTCCAGGCTCTCCGGATAAGAACATAGATACTTGAAAAAGAGCCCCTAGAACCTGGACTAGGAAGAGAATCAGGTAGCAAATTTTACGGTTCATCACAATCTCCTTCCTCTAGACGAATCAGTGAAGCGTGAACTCAAAAACGAGCTTTCTTTTTAATTGTAGCTAGTGAGACAGTAATTCATTCTTAAATAAAATCAGCCTCTGCAATAGCTTCTTTGACCACTTCCAATGGGAGATGGACCAGTTCTACTTCTTTTTCACGGTAGAGGTACTCAGCATATTCATCGATACGGTATTGATGGATATAAACCACCCGCTTGCAACCAACTTGAAGCAACTGCTTGGTACAATTGAGGCAAGGGAAATGGGTCACATAGGCTGTGAAACCTTTGGGAATCCCCCGTTCTGCTCCCTGTAAAATGGCATTGACTTCCGCATGGAGGGTTCGGACACAGTGCCCTTCCACCATGAGACAGTCATGATCCAAGCAATGTTCTGTACCAGAGACAGAGCCATTGTAGCCCGTCGCAACCACCTTATGATCCTTGACCAATACAGCACCCACCTTGGCCCGCTTACAGGTTGCCCGATTTGATATTAACAAAGCCTGTGCTGCAAAATACTCATCCCAGGCTAATCGCTTGTGTCCCACAGTCTTATCCTCCTTCATAAACCTTCTAATTTTTTTCATTATAGCACGAAATCAGCAAGAAAAAAAGATGACACTGTCACAGCTGATTCCATCATCCAAAAAAGAGATCCATGCGGATCTCTTTATCAATTATTTACCAAGTTTTGCTTTAGCTGCGTCTGCAAGAGCTGTGAAAGCTGCTGCATCGTTAACAGCCAAGTCAGCAAGCATTTTACGGTTAACTTCGATCTCAGCCAATTTCAAACCATGCATCAATTGTGAGTATGAAAGACCGTTCATACGAGCTGCCGCATTGATACGTGTGATCCACAATTTGCGGAAGTCACGTTTCTTTTGACGACGGTCACGGTATGCATAGTAGTAAGAGTTCATTACTTGTTCTTTTGCAGTACGGAACAAGATGTGTTTAGCTCCATAGTAACCTTTAGCTAATTTAAGAATACGTTTACGACGTTTGCGTGATACAACGCCACCTTTAACACGTGCCATTTATATTTCCTCCAATATTTCCTAGAATTCTTTACTTACAAATACGCGATTATTTCAAGCGAGTAAGCATTGCTTTGATACGTTTGAAATCTCCTGAATGCACCATTGATGCTTTACGAAGATGACGACGTTGTTTCTTAGTTTCCGTGGAAACGGTGAGAAGTGTAAGCACGGAAACGTTTAAGTCCACCAGAACCTGTACGTTTGAAACGTTTAGCTGATGCGCGGTGTGTTTTTTGTTTTGGCATGATATTTTCTCCTTTTTTTAACTTTCTGACAGATTATTTCTTGTCAGTTGCTGGGGCCAACTGCATGAACATTTGACGACCATCCATTTTAGCACGTTGTTCGATGATAGCAATATCTTGAGTTGCTTCAGCGAAGTCGGCTAAAACTTTTGCCCCAATCTCTTTATGGGTGATCATACGACCCTTAAAGCGAATGGAAACCTTCACTTTGTTTCCTTTTTCAAGGAATTTGCGAGCATTGCGAAGTTTTGTATCGAAATCACCCTTGTCAATAACTGGGCTCAAACGAACTTCTTTCACGGTCACAACGCTTTGTTTTTTGCGTTGTTCTTTTTGTTTCTTCTGGTACTCAAATTTGAACTTACCGTAGTCCATAATTTTCGCAACAGGAGGTTTAGCTTGAGGTTGAATGAGAACCAAGTCCACATTAGCGTCGTCCGCAAGTGCTTGCGCTTCACCAAGTGGTTTGATACCCAATTGTTCGCCCTCAAGACCGATTAAGCGAACTTCACGTACACGAATTTCATCGTTGATGAATAAGTCTTGCTTTGCTATGGTTTTCACCTCTTTTTTTATTTTAGAGAAAAACAAGAGCGGACTTGCTAACGCAAACCCGCACTACATGATTATAGTTCATTTCTGAAACTTGATCCGTAGGGGCCAGACAACGTTAGTCGCAAGGCGAGAAGTTCTCACTTCTGCTTTTCTCAACTTTTATATGATATCAAGTTTATGATGGATTGTCAAGGATTTTTTTTGCTTTTTCTTCAATAAATGCAACCACTTGATCAATCCCGACGCCAGTCGTATCAAAATGAATGGCATCTGCTGCTGGTTTCAATGGAGAAACCTCTCGGTGACTGTCTTTGTAGTCCCGCTCTGCAATTTCTTTTTTCAATACTTCTAAATCTGTTTCAATGCCCTTGCTCAAATTATCCTTATAGCGACGCTCTGCACGTTCTTCTACAGAAGCCACTAAAAAAAACTTCAACTCTGCATCTGGCAAGACAACCGTTCCAATATCGCGACCATCCATCACGATTCCACCTTGAGCTGCAATCTGCTGTTGTTGCGCTACCAAGCGTTCACGAACAGGTGCCAAGGCAGATACCCAAGAGACATTATTGGTCACTTCATTGTCACGGATAGGATGTGTCACATCGACATCTGCTACAAAGACCATCTGTTGGCCATCTTCAGAGCGTCCGAAACTAACTGGATAGCGATCCAACAGTTCTATCAAACTTTCCACATCATCTTCTGAAAGGTCATGACGAAGAGCCAAATAAGTAGCTGCTCGGTACATGGCACCCGTATCCAGATAGGTGTAACCTAGCTCTTTAGCAATAATCTTAGCAACAGTTGACTTCCCGCTAGATGCAGGACCATCAATCGCGATTTGAATCTGTTTCATAGCTTATCCTTTATTTAATCTTGACGACATCTCCTGGGTTGGCATACCATGATCCAGTAGACATGTGAGATGGATTCAGTTGTTCCAATTCAGCAATCGAAATTCCAGCACGCGCTGCAATCGCTGCCTCTCCTTCACCAGCTAGGACTGTAATCGTTCCTTCTTCAGATTCTTCTGCACTTGCTTCCTCTGTCTGTTCTGCAGCTGGAGCACTGCTTGCCGCAACGACTGTTGTTTCACCATTATAGAAACCGCTCATTTGTTTCTTCTTATCGCTGCCACCTGTAGAAAGGTAAATTAAGAAGCAGACCATCGCTACAATAATAATAAAGAAAATAATCGCCAAGATGGTCAACAAGCGATCAGCTTTCATCCCATTTAATTTGTTTGTTCGTGTCAATGTTTCTTCTCCGTCATCATAAATTTCTTCTTCCCATGGCTCTTTCGGCATAACTTCCTCCTTGTGTTTTCCTGTTAAAATCATTACAATATAGATATGAAAATAATCTTAATACCTGAACGTTGTATCGCATGTGGCCTTTGCCAAACATACTCGGACATTTTTGACTATCACGATAATGGCATTGTTAAGTTCACCTCTGAGGATGAACGATTGGAAAAAGAATTTCCTACCGATGTAGCCATCCAAGAAGCTGTTAAAAATTGTCCGACTCGAGCTCTTATCAAAGATTAAGAGCTTTTTTCATTATCTGCATAGTAGAGTTGATAATAGTCCACATGGATAAAGTTATCAGTCAACTCAATCTCACCCTTGAAATGATCATTCAAGGCCAAGGCATTGATAAAGTATTTTTTGGGCCATTTACGCATACAGAAGGTCCGACTTCTTGATCCATCATTGAAAATCAACTTGATGGAATTCTTTGTAACTTCCACTTTTTCAATCGATGAAATCGAAACTTTTATAGGAGTTAATGGGTTCGCCGTGATAATCCGTAGAATCCCATCATCGTAGATCGTAAAATAGCGATGCACTCCTACAGCCAGCAAGGCCATGAAGAGAAAGAATGAAAAGAGTACCACCGTCGGGATACTGGAACTCTCATACATCAGAGCTAATCCAATAAAGACGGGTATAACCGATAAGGACCAATAGGTAATCAGCATGGATAAATCAGGCTGCCAATGGTATCGGATTTTCCCAAAAATCTTAATCATATCCGGAACCCCCTCCTACTAGTTTAGCATAAAATCAACAAAAATAGAACAGGAAAGCCTGTTCTATTTTTAATAATTTTAGCAATCAAATAACTAAATGACTGATTGATAAAAGCTGGTCTCTTTCCATTAATTTTTCGCCGATGGTACCTCGAAGAAAGATTGGGATAGATAGCCTTTGCCACTGATTAAATCATACTCGACCATCTTCAAATCTTCAGCAATCTCTTTGGCTTCTCCTTCTAAAGCTTTTTTATCAACACTTGCTTTCTTCAAAACCTCAGTCAAGAGAGCATAGTAAGGTGAGACTTTAGAGTTGGTCTGTTCAAAGACCATAGCAGAGAAATCACTTGAATTGACTAAAGGATAGTCCAACTTCGGAGCATCGAAATTACTCCAAATAAAGTAGTCTGTTTGGTATTGACCTTCTGGATAGTTCTTAAAGGCAGATTCTGGATACAAACCAGGCAAATGATCTCCGTAAAAGACAACTGTAATCTTTTTATCGATTTTGGATAGCTTTTCTAGGAAATCTTGGGTGGCGCTGTCAGTGAATGTTAGTAACCTTGAATAATTTGTCAAACGAGTATTCACATCTTCTGAGAAATCTTTTCCAGAAGCTGTTAGATCCGATGGTTCCCCTGCAATAAAAGGTGCATGATTTTGCATTGTGATGACTGAGAAGAATTGACTCTTCTTAGGATCTAAATCTTTTAGCACTGCATTATAAGTTGATTGGTCGCTGACATGAATTTCCTGATAACCTACATTGTAGTCCTTTTTATCATCTATGCTTACAAACTTATCAAAAGCTAGCCTATTGTATATAACATTTCTTGAATAGTTTATTTTCGATTCGAAATGTATGATTTCTTTGTTTTTAGGATTAAAAGAATCACTAATCGAAATTAAATGTTGCATTTTTGGAGCAACATCTGAGTATAGAACAGAGACAGTAGGGCTGATATTATAAAATGGTAAGCCTGTTAAGGTTTGAAATTCCATATTGGCCGTACCACCGCCATAGCCATCTGACTTCATTAAGCCACTGGTCACTTTTGACTTTATGTCTTGAATGTTAGGAATGGGATTTCTAGAAATCGTAACTCCTTCGATTCTGCTCGGGTCCGAGAAACTCTCACTCAGAACATAAATGATGGTCTGTTGATCGACAAATTCATTTCTTGTTTGGTTGAATTCAAAAGCTTGCACAGAGTATTTTTTTTCAATCTCTTGTATTTTTGCTTTACTGTATCCTTCAGGTTTTATCATGACTTCTGTTGTCAATTGATTAAACCATACATAAGCTAGCGATCGATACCTTGCATTAATCGAATTTCCCAGCCATTTCGTATCTTGAAAATTGTTCAGTAAGGTAATAACTGGCACTTTCTGCGAAATCACACCATTCTCTTTTTGGTCAAAGATAGAATAGACTTTATAACCAAATAATAGAAAGGCCAAAAGAGTGAGGTAGCGAATTATAGTTGACCGTATAATTTTTCCTGTGTAAATATATCGTCTTCCGAGAATGTAAGTAATCGATAGACCAACAGCAACTGCTATGACGATGAACATAAAGGATACATCCACAAAGCTAAATAAGACTGATGGTTGAGATAACCAGACTAAGTCACTCGGTAAAATTGGCTCTCCCCTCATACTAAATTTAACAGCATTGGCAACAACAAAAGAAATAGTACTAAAGACTACAACAATAGTCGTAAACCAATATCTATTAATTAGTATATACAGAAAAAGGAATAGAAACACAAGACATAGTATAGGGAATAAGACTCCACCAGGAAAAATCGAATAGCCAACTAATAAATCTCCTGTTCCAAGTCCAAGTTGCACACCTGTATTCGATAGGATAGCTAAGCTAATGCTAGTCATAATAGCCAGTGAAAAACTCGATCTATTTTTAACTAAATCTATTTGACCTTTGACAAAAAACAATCCGATAAGTGTTAAAAGAATAGAGAATCCAAGCATTCTAAACTCGATAAACCAGAATTGCGATAGGGAATACTTGCCTCCTCCAGTTTTTCCAATACCATCAAACAAATACCAGGACGTACGATAGAGAGTCGAAGGAATTTTAGAATCCGTTAAAACAAAAGTTGTTAAGATACTAGAATGCAATAAGTATTCAAATAGTTTTCCAATTGGTCTCGTTTTTCTTTTAACGGCCTTATTATCAAACCACTGTCTAGTCGTTGAAAATAAAAGTGAACTAGCAACTAATACAGACACAAAAACAATTGAATTAGTCTGCCAAAAACCATTCTTGGCAAAATCAAATACCTTATACTTCGGTACATTAATATGAAGAGCAACTTCAACTGAATAGGAAAGAATTAAATAGACACTATAAGATACAAGGATCTTTAAGGCAAAAATTCGCTTTAAATCATATTGAGAAATTAAGGCAACTAAAATGATTGTTGCAAGCCCAAAATAGATCCCACAGTGATTAATTAGTTTAATAACGGAACCCGTTGCTCCTATATTTTCAGCAATAACATGCTGAATTAAATACGTATTAACGACAAGGAATGACACAAGGAGAGCAAGAGAATACAATTGTGTTCTCGTTAATTTTTGATAGTTTCTTATAAGAAACTCTTTTAAATTAAATTTCTTTTTTCTCTTCATTTTTCTCCCCATAACTAAGATGTTAAAATTATAATAATTAACCCTGAATTTGTGTATAAATACCAATACTTATCGTTAAAATGTTTAAGAAGATGAGGGCATATTGTAACGAAATAATAAAAGTCGAATCTTCATTTTGAGTAATTTCAACTAATCCCAATTTTTTATGGAACCATGAACCAAAATAGAGCGGTAGAAACATTAAAATATAATAATAGTAACGACCTTGAACCCCACCAACAACAATATCACCTGTGTGATATACTCGAGGATCTCCAGAAATCGCAACAATAATTAGGGTTGCAGTACCTAAAAGTAAAAGCAAACTGTAGTATTTAAAGAATTTAGGCAGTTCAATCTTATTTCTAAGAATAATAATAAATAGAATAAAAAAGAAAGTGAAAATTGAAACTGCGATTAAAAATGCTGATTTTTCAGCGACATACTTTAATGGATCTGAAATAAAATCATTAATAATTCCGTGAGGTGCCAAGAATAGTGTTCTCAATAATGGCAATGGATGAGTTAAGAAATAAAACAGGCCTGGTCCTTCACCTGAAATTGAATTTCCAGATGGGAATAATTTAATTATCCCAACATAAATAAATGAGATAAATAGATTTAAAAGAAAAAGCAAGGAAGAAAATAACCTCATTTTTTTATCTTTGTAATATCTATTTGGTAAAACAGAGAATAAACTTCCGGTTAAAATAAAAGGAAATTTTGAGAATGCAAAAAGTAATGTCGTACATTCAAAAGCAATTGCATTTTTTCTATCAACTACATCTTCTCCAGAAAGAACATTTGTTAGTAGTGCTAAAGTAACTAGACTAGCACCAAAGTATAAATAATCATAGTGATAACCTGCAATGATATACAAGACTGCTGGGAAAGTAGAAAAAAGATAAATAGCTTCTCTAAAAACCTTACTAATTTTTAATGCAAGATAGGCTAAAATTGCAAATGCAATAACTTCAAAAATTCTTCCTAAATAATAAGAAACGAATACTTTTTTTGAGATTAGTTTACCAATGGACCATCCAATAGCATTAGGGAGAAAAGCAGGATTGTCAAATCCAACTCTTGTTCCTCTAATTTGACTATCTTTATGTTCTACACTATACCAGTACTGTGAAGATTTTTTCCCAGGGTTTCTTAAAGCATCGTAACCAAATACAGAATCATAGTCTTCTAGCTTTTCATCCGAATACTTAAAAATCGGACTATCTGTTATACTAATGACGTTTGGTAAGTGCGATTCTTCATCCAATCCATATTGAACTGGCTTTACAACAGAAATAAAACTACCAAATATAACTATTAACAGAAATGCATTCCGTGGTAATTTATCAGAGTCTTTAGAATTAAACAGTAACAGGTAGATAACTGATGCTATTATTAGAATTAAAACTTTCTTATTCAAAGTAAATTCAAATAAACTGGTCAAAAAAATCCTTGAGAACAAGATTAAGACGATTGCAATGATAATATTTCTTAACTTTTCTTTATCAAATAAACTCACAAGATTTCCTCTACTTTCTCTTGAGAAGTCTCAATATAATATATTTTATTGCTCTAGCTGGTCCAATCACAATATACTTCAGAGCCCCTTTAATTCCCCCAATTTGATTAAAGTCCACGAAGGTATGTGGCTGAAGATCTTCACGATTGTTTAACTGCTTACTATCGATAAACGGCGTTAGAAGACGTGGATTTTGGGAAATCCTATAGTCATACTTTTGATCCCAAGCAATATAGACTAACAATCGTTCGATAGCATGTAAAATTGAATTTTGAGGCAAAGGTTCAGCAGGAACATCTTCTTCTGTCAAATTCAAATCAAACAAGGGTTTCAAAGCATCATACTTAAACCAAACAAAAGTCCCATAACTCATGACAAAAGTATTGAGATTTTTGAAATCAATTGTCTTGGTCGCTCCCATCCGTTGCCAGAGCTTGTTCATCTCTGGTGAAATGAGGGCTTCATTCCAAGCAACCACAATTCGATTGTATCGGAAGAAGGTTGGAATATCTGCGATGGTGATTCCAACTTTTGGATTGGCCTCCATATTGGCAAGGATTTGATCTGCCGGTTTAACCAACATGTCAATCAATTCTTTCCGCCAAGATTCACCAGCCCAGAAATCCGCTTCTTTGGATTTCTTGGTATGAAATGACCAACATAATCATAGTGAGAGAGTTGCTCTTTTAAGAGCAACATTGGTAACACATCTCGTCCAATGTTTCCAGTCACCACGACTGTCGCAACTTGGGCCCGATTAGAAAGAATTTCCTCAATAGTCTGCTTCTTCACTTCTACATCTGTCGTAATCCATAAATCAAAGTCAAAATGAAAAGCTTGGAAAGCATCTAGGAATTCTTCCAAGAGGTCCACATAAAAGACATGGAGATGAACCGCAACTTTTTTATCAAATGTGTCTTCTAAGTCTTGATCCTTCAAATACTTACGGGATAAAAGATACGGATAGTCCGGACGGTCAATCATAGACATGTGGTTAAGAATCAAATCCAATGGATAGTTCGATACACGCTCCAATTCATCAAAAATATAAGGCATGATTCCTTCATTGTTTGCAATGGTTTTGACTTTGATGAAAGGAACCTTATGTTTGAGAATCGCTGTAGGATTGTAGTAAGAAAAGTCTGGATAGAGCATCCCAGTTGTATCTTCATGGATGGTATTAAAGACAGTTTTATAGCGAAAACCAGCATCCAAGAAATTCGTTGTGACCTTAGTCTCGTAGTTATCGATCACATCTTGGACATTAGTAAAGTCTTGAACGCCCTGCCAAAACTCATGAAAAGTATTTGATGCAATAACTTGTTTTTTAAAGCTAAGATAATAACTTTGAATATGCTCGTTAAAATCCTTGTCTTTCCGGTAATTGGTCATTCCCCAGAAATCTACATCAGGGTCATTTTCAAACTGCTGATAAATTGGTTCTAAATCCCAAAGAGGGCCAAAGCAGGTATCATTCATGAGGGTAACAGAATCAAAGTGGGCCAATTGGTCAAAGCCGACTGTCTTCATTCCATCCCGCCAAGCAGCGAAGTCAAAGCCACTATTTTGGCGCTCAAGAATATCATCCACCAACTGTTGGGAAGACAAATAATCCTTCACATCTTCTGGTAGCTGACTATTAGAGATAAAGACCACCCGTGAATACAAGGGGCGAATTTTTTCTAATTGGTAGAGTACATGTCCACTTATAAAGTTAAATTTATTGAAGTGAACATATAAAAGTAAACGTTGCATATTATTTCCTTATTCTTAAGAATTTCAAAATCTTTGTTGGAATGGTCCAACGGCGAGAATGGATGACTGTATTATATGCTTCTTTCGTAGCTTGTAACTCTGCCTCAATATTTTTCAAACTATTTTGACAATCTAACATTTCGGCAGCAAAAACTTTTCCAATATAATCCGGTGCAGAGGGATTATCTATAGAAATCATTTTATAGCTCAGTTGATACACATCTTCTTCTTCAACTTCATAAATCAATTGAGGATCTGGTTCACAAAAAAGAAACAAATTATCTGTAACGATACCATTACTATAAACTGGCGAGCAAACCTTTCCGTTAGAATCTCTCAATTCAACATCAGAGTAATAACTTGGACTTTCAGACAGATCAACTCGGATAACAGAAGTTCCCTTCGGAATTTCGATTGCCAGACTATCTTCTTTTTGAAGAAGTTTGGTCATGGTACGATCTTCCGAATAAGTATTTTCTTCGTCACCAAAATAAATTGTAACAGACTCCATTCCAATGTGTGAAAGAGAATCCATTGGTTTGGAAAGACGAATTTCATACGTATTATTACGATCTAAAAGGATCTTCGTCATCTCTTTAAAATCGGAATTTGGATATTTATCAAGATACTCAAGTTGTGTTTTCAACAACTTATGAAATCGTCGTTCTAATTTTTTAAAATCAGTTGGACGAGAATCCGATCCTTGGTTTATAGTATAGGCGACCGTTGCTTCATTCAGATAAGCCAAAGAAGTCCGTTGAAAGAGCTCCAGTTGTAGATTGAAGGTATCGTCTGATGTCGTGAGATCTAATTCTTGGTTCACTTCTAACATCAAGTCTCTATCTACTAACCAGGTCGATGCCATGGTAAAACCTCTAGTGGCAAGCATTTTTTCGTAGGTATCTGCTAACGGAATCGTCTGATTGGCAAAGCCAGCCTTAGAAACAAAATTGCCATGATCATCATAGATATCAAAATCAGTATTAGACCATTTGCAGTCTGGCTTACTGGCCAATAAGTTTACTTGCTTCTGAAGTTTTAAAGGATCTATCCAAAAATCATCTCCGTCACAGCGAGCAATGTAGTACCCACGCGCTTCCTTACAGATAGCTACCCAGGTTTTGGCGATTCCCTGATTTTCATCCTGATAAAAAGCACGAATCAGATTAGGGTAGTTTTCTTGATAGTCCTGAATAATGGAGCGAGATCCATCGCTTGAAGCGTCGTCCACCAAGATAATCTCAATAGCAAACTCTGTTTGTTGCGCTAGGAAGCTATCGATTGTCTTCTTTAGCCAGGGTTCTTTATTAAAAACTGTACAAATAATCGAAACAAAAGGCGTCGTTTCCATATCTCCCTCAGTCTAGTCAGTCATTGACCATGTTCCATTGCGTTGGATTAAGCCACTTGCTGCATCCATTGCTGATTTATCATCCAAAGCTATATCATCTCGATTGATAAAAATTAGTGGGATTTGCGTAGCATCTGAAAAGGCCAGCATCTGCCCTTCAGCATCCCTTACTGTCACTTCTAATTTCATTTTCAAGTCATTCACCGTTGGAAGGGAACAAGTGTAGTGAACTGTTTTATGTCCAGCCCCACTCATCAGCTGATCCATAGAATTATCATTGTAGATCCAAATATTCCGATCGATATCCGTTAAAGAGAGAGCGATATAGGTTTGAATATCTTCACGTACATCGAAATCAATCTGAAACTGAATCGGATCTTGGGGACGTAACTTGTTTGAACTTAACAGCTGAAGCTGAAAGTTTTCAACCAAAACCTGTTCTTCCTGGTTGGGCTTACCCGCTCCACCAGCCTCTCCTCCCTGTTGCAAAGGGGCTGTATTATCGAAAACTATACTGATTGGCTACATTTTCAGGACTCCCAATTGCCTTCACTAAACCATTTTTCAATCAAAACAGCCTTGTTACAATATTTCTTGACGGCTCCCATATCATGGGTAACGAGGATCGTGGTTTTTCCCTGATTTCTTGCGTTCTTGGAAGTAATCGTTACACTTGCGCTGGAAGGCCTCATCTCCTACTGCTAGGACCTCGTCCAAAATCAAGATATCGCCTTGGGCCTTAATGGCAACCGAAAAGGCTAGACGAACCTGCATGCCTGATGAGTAGTTTTTAAGCTTTTGGTTCATGAATTCATGCAACTCGGCAAAGTCTACGATATCATCATACATGGCATCAATTTCAGCTGTTGAGAAGCCTAGCATGGCTCCATTCATATAGACATTTTCCCGACCTGTCAGTTCTGGGTTAAAGCCCACTCCAAGCTCAATAAAGGACACCAGCTTCCCATCAATAGTGACAGTGCCTTTTTCTGGCACATAGATTTCTGAAATAATTTTCAAGAGGGTTGATTTTCCAGAACCATTTCTTCCGAGGATCCCGAAAAAGTCTCCTTTTTCTACCTCAAAAGAAATATCCTTGAGAACGTGCTGTTCTTTATAACCTTTAATGCCTTTAAAGCGATTGACCAGGGCAGTTCGAAGACTATTGGTTGCTTCTGTTGGCAACTTAAAGTACTTGCTGACATGGTCTACTTTTACTGCAATTTGTTTATCTGTCATTAGAGAATCTCCGCAAATTTCTTAGCATGTTTGTTAAAGTAAGCAAAGCCAGCGACAAAAATAAGAATTGGTAAAACATAAGGAATCAGAACCAAGAACTTATTCTCTACCAAAAGCCAAACAGGGATGTTGGCCTTATCAATCAAGAAATACCGCATGTCTTGAATAATTTGAGCTAATGGATTCATCATGACCAACTTAGCTGCCCATGGATTGCGGTCTGCAATAAAGGTAATCGGGTAGATAATTGGCGTTGCATACAACCCGGCTTGCAAGAGCACTTCCCAAACTTGACCTAGGTCGCGGAAACGGACAAAAAATGTCGCTAAGATCAATGCACATCCTGTCGCCATCAAGAATAACTCAAAGAATAGCGGAATGACCATCAAGGCTGTCCAAGAAAATGTCACCCCATTAAAGAATGAAAAAATCAAGACCACAACCAGGTTAATAACAAAGTTAATCGCTGCTCCTGAAATTGCGGACAAGACAATGATGTGTTTGGAGAAGTTCAACTTCCGCAACAGGTCGCCTCGACTAACGATCGACACCATCCCCATGGAAGTTGCTTCTGAGAAAAAGCCCCAAATTACATTGGCCAACAAGAGGGCAACTGGGAAATGGGGCACATCTCCACCCAAACGTAAGAAGCGAATGAAGACGACATACATGATCGTAAAGGTCATCAAGGGCTTTAAAATTGACCAAAGATAACCGATTGCTGATCCTTGGTAGCGTAATTTAAAGTCTGTTTTAATTAATTCTCGTAATAAAATTCGATTTTTCTGACTAAAAACGTCAAACATTATTTTTTACCTCGATATGCAAACTTTGTCAGAATCAAGCTAGTAAACACAAAGGTGTGAAAAGCTCGGTTCTTACGGTAACCATACTGACGAATCCGTCTCAAACGTTCTCTTAGCGGTACGTCCATAATGGTCACAAAGTTCTCAATAATTTCTTTATTTTGGGGACTGACTGGCAGATCCAATAAATTTTTTGCTTGTTCTTGACTGGACTCGATGAGATTCCAATATTTAGCAAACAAAATATGAGGGCGAACCCAGTTTTTAACCCGTTTTCTTAGGGTTCGAGCTCCAAGAACGTTGCTACTGTGCTGACGGTACAACTCTGTCGGTTGATCAATATAGATGAGCTTCCCAAAGGCAGCTGCCAACAATGCTAGGTACCAATCATGCATGAGAAGCGCATGTTGTTCCTGACCTATCCATAAGTCAGCCAGGGCATGGTTAATCATGGCTACTCCACCAGTTACCGTATTTTCCGTCAATTCTTGAATCAGTTCCGTATTGGGATGGTCAGACTGGGTGCGAATCATACTTTCGTGCTGCACATTCAAGTTTTCATCAACCACTTTTAAATCTGTGTAGACCAGCAAAGGCTCCTCTTGAGGATGCTTGGCTGCTTCTTCCACTTGTAGGGCAATCTTTTCAGGAAGCCAGACATCGTCTTGGTCACTGAAGCAATAAAGATCAGCCTTTTCATATTTTAAGAGTGTGTGAAAACTCTTGATGACACCCAGATTTTCGATGGCTCCTTGATTGATAAAGCGGATGCGCTCATCCTGAGCTACCAGCTCTTGAATGATTTCCACCGTACCATCTCTTGACCCATCATCCCGAATCAAGAGTTGCCAGTCTGGATAAGTCTGGTCTTGGATACTTTTGACCTGCTCTTTTAGATACTGCTCACCATTGTAGGTGGACAACAAGATATTTACTTTCATGATAAGAATAATTCCTCGTACTCACCTACAATTTTTTCCCAGGTAAAGTTTTGCTTCATGTTGGCTTTGGCTAATTGACCCCATTTAGATACATCTTCTAAAGAATCAACCTGGTTGATCAAATGCGCCAAATTCCCAGTTTCTTTGGTCCAATATTGGGCTGTGTCCTTTGCGACCGTTTGGTTAAAGGAAACACCTAGAACCAAATTGAGATCCGTCTGAGCAAGAGCCTCTAGGAGGCCCGGGTTGGTTCCGCCCACTTCATGACCATGAATATAGGCGAAGGCTTCTTTACGGATATACTTCAAGAGGTCTTGATCGTAGACCGTTCCTACAAACTTAACACGTGGATCCTGATCAAAGCCTGTTCGAGTTCGAAGCTCTTCAAAATAGGAATTGCCTTCATGGTTACAAATGATGACCAAATCCCGCTTGGTAGAAGTGACCATGAACTCACGAATGGCAGTCTCGTAATTATTTCTGGGACAAAGCGACCCAAGATCAAGTAATAGTTCTTCTCTTGTGTCTGCCACTTCTGATAGAGTTCTCTGACCTTCCTATCCTGACTGGTCAAGCCGGTCGGAGATAAGTCCGTCCCATAGGCAATATAGGTCGTCTTGGACCAAGGGTAGGCTTCTTTGATATAGGACTCGATTCCTGGGTTGTCAGAAATCACCAAATCTGCGTGGCGCGTCATGATCTTTTCAGAATACTTGAGATAGGCTTGGATCGGTTTGGCCCACTTAGCCCGCTTCCACTCCAGTCCATCTGGATTGATATAGAATTGACCACCCATTTTATGTATCTTACGCGCAAAGGGTGCCACAAAGGCCCCGATTGTATTGCCCAAAACATAAAAAATCGGCTGTTCAATTCCTTGCTTCTTGATGACCTTCAAGGCATAGCTGATGGCCATCATATCATAGGCAATGACCCGTGCAGGCCCAAGTTTCGGTGCTTTAATCGTAAAACAATCGACACCCTTGTAGTCAAAATGATGATAAGCTTGATCATTAGAAAGGCAGGCAACATGGTACTGGATATCTGGAGACACTTGACGCGAAACCAACTGGTCTACAAAAGTCTCAAAACCGCCATATTGAGCCGGAAGCCCACGACTTCCGATAATAAAAACGTGTTGCATAATATTCCCTTTCTAACAATTTACAGTCTTTTCAATTATACCATTTTCTAGGCTTTTTGCCTAATCCAAACAGAAAAGCGACCCTTGAGGTCGCTTCAAATTTCTCTTATTTCACTTCTTGTTTGTAAAACTCTTTCAAGGCATCTTGCCAAGTTGGAATAACAAATCCTGTAGCTTTCGCTTTTTCCAAACTCATTGTTGAGTTAAGTGGACGTTTCGCCTTAGCCGGGAATTGACTTGAATCAACAGGTTTCACTTCAACATCCGTATCTTTGAGGATCTCAACTGCAAAGTCATACCAGGTTGTATCTTCTTCTGCATCGTTAGACAAGTGGTAATAACCATATTCTTTACGATTTTCAGCCAAATAAGTCATGAACTCAGCAAGAGTACGTGTCCAGGTTGGACGACCATGTTGGTCGTTGACGACGGTCAAAGTCTTATGAGTCTTGGCTAAGTTCTGCATCGTGAAAACAAAGTTCTTACCGTAGTTCCCAAATACCCAAGCTGTACGGATAATGTAGAAGTTCGAAACATGCTTCTCAACCAATTCTTCTCCCATGCGTTTGGTACGACCGTACTCTGTTTGGGGATCTGGTTGATCGTCTACTTCCCATTCTTGTCCCACTGGTTTTTTCCCATCAAACACATAGTCCGTAGAAATATAGACTAGGGTTGCCCCATGTTTTTTTCAGACGCTTTCGCTACATTTTTCCGTACCAGTCACGTTGATAGCATAGTCCAACTCTTTCCCTTCATCTTCAGCAGCATCAACGGCTGTATAGGCAGCACAGTGATAGATTAGAGTTGGCTTCACTTGCGCAAAAAAACCTCATCTACTTTCTCTGCATTTGTGATGTCCATTTCAGCTACATCAACAGCTACATATTCTTCATTTCGTTCATCTAACAAATGGCGAAGCTCCGTTCCAAGTTGACCATTTGCACCTGTAATTAAAATCATAGTAATTTCCTTTCAAATGCTTTTTCCCTATCATTATAGCAAAAAAAGCAGAAGTTTTCTGCTTTTTACTTGCTTTTCTCCTTGATGACATAGATTGGACGTTTCTTGGTTTCCATAAATATTTTTCCAATATATTTACCTAATATTCCGATGGTTAGCAATTGGAATCCTCCAAGAAAGAGAATCACCGTCATGAGGGATGGCCATCCAGAAGTTGGATCTCCAAATACTAAGGTCCGGATCACAATCAGAACCATCATGACAAAGGCTAAAACCCAAGATAACAGTCCACCAATAAAGGCAATATTTAGTGGGGCGTCTGAGAAGTTTACAATCCCTTCGATCGAGTATTTGAAGAGGGACCAAAAATTCCAGGAAGTCTCTCCTGCCACGCGCTCTACATTTTTATATTCTAGGTATTCTGTCTCAAATCCAACCCAGGCGAAAATCCCCTTAGAGAACCGATTGTACTCAGATAGTTCAAGAATGGCATCGACCATGGGACGGCGCATCAAACGGAAATCACGCGCCCCGTCAACCATTTCAACTTGGCTGATATGATTGATCAATTTATAAAACATCCGTGCAAAGAAGGATCGAATTGGCGGTTCCCCGTCACGGGTTACCCGACGGGTTCCGACGCAGTCCAAATTTGGCTGTTGATCCAATCTCTGCTTCATTTCGATCAATAACTCTGGCGGATCTTGTAGGTCCACATCCATGACCGTTACGTAATCTCCTGTAGCGTGTTGGAGGCCAGCATAGAGTGCAGCTTCCTTCCCAAAGTTCCGTGAAAAAGAAAGATAATGGGCACAAGGATTCAAGAGATTGAGTTCACGTAAAACATCTAAGGTTTTATCAGAAGACCCATCATTAATAAAAATATATTCAAATTCTTCCCCCATGGAGGTCCGAACCCTTTCCATTTTTTCATAAAACAATGGAATCGATTCTTCTTCATTAAAACACGGGACTACAACTGATATAACCATTCATTGCTCCTATTAACATTTGCTACTATCTTATCGCTAAACTATAAATTCTCTAACTATCCTTTACAATACAGTTTTGCAAACAGTTTTAATAAACCAACTTTTTCAATCAAGTTCATTGTAAAGATAGCTAATTTAACCATCAATCTCTCATCTCTAATTTCTCGATTAAAAACAGAAAGTGTGGACTTCATTCCATTTATCCTGATCCAGTCATTAATTTCTTTATATTGACGTAAAAACTCTTCACTTGTGGAATGTCTCCCACCGTCCAATAACCAATAAAGAGTAAATTTTTTTATAAAGAATTTAATTAATTTAGTTTCAAAAAAATCATTTGGGATAATCCCTGCTATCTTATCAAGAACATTCTTGATATCTAATTTTGGATTAAAACCCTTATTTAATGTATTAGATGCACTATTCTCATTGTAAAACCAATTATATCCACAATATGGTATGGTTCTAATATTATTAGATTTTGTATATACGGTTAAACTGAATAACAAATCCTCAGCCAACGGAATATCTGGAAAAGAAAGTTCGTTATCTACTATAAATCTTTTTCTATAGATGCGAGCACATGGTGAAATTGATCTATATTTCGACCATTTATCTTTACCCAATTGGATAGAAAATAGTTGTTTACCATCTTGGTTTACTCTCTGAAGTCCACCAATAACTGCATCATCCATCCCTCTTGAGATTTCATCGTAAAATACTTGCAAGTAGTCTGGGTTTATGTAATCATCACTGTCAATAAACATGATGAATTCACCTTTCGCAAGCTTAATACCTTCATTTCTAGTATATGCCGCACCTTTATTTTCTCGGCTCAAAATTCTAATATTTGTAGAAAATTGTTGGTATTCATTCAATATTTTGAACGAACCATCTTTTGAACCATCATCAATTGCAATAATTTCATATGATTTAAAACTTTGGTTCAAAACTGAATCTATACATCTTTTCAGGTATAATTCTGCATTATATACTGGAATAATAACACTAATCTTAGGCGCTTCTTTCACAATTTTATCCTTTATATTTATAAACATCACTCATAGTTTTTCAGATAAGCAAGAAAATAGAACTTTTATATTGTTAGCAAACCTCAAACGAGTAATATTTAACCATTTGTATCCTGACTCTTTTTATAAAAACGATTTAAACATTTCGCTAGTCCTTTTGGCCAAAAAAGATTATACATCATGTAATCTTCCTTAGTTCGAGTATTATCACTAATGGTATTACTCGTTTCAGAATCTTCATGAATACGATGGCACATTAATTTTTTTGGAACATATACAAATCTGCCATCATATTTAGCTAAATGATACCAAGCAAGCCAGTCCAGGCTAACTCTCCATTCCTCATCAAATCTAAACTCCTTAACCAATTCTAAATTATAAGTTACAGCAGGGCAACAAATCGGATTTCCAAAAGCAAGAATACGATTTCTCCACCATTTAGTTTTAGGGAATAATGAAATTGTTTTTAACATTAATGATTTGATTTTTAGATTTGAAGTCGGTTTAATGACCTCTCCATTTTTTTCTTCAAAATAATCAGAATAAAGAATGATAGCATCTTGATGCTTCTTTATCCTGTCTTGAATTTCCATTAAATAAGTTGGTTCATAATAATCATCCTGGTGGGCAATCGTAGCATATTGAGTGGTAACAAAAGATAAGGCATTATTCCAATCTTTCCCAATCCCACCACCTACACTTGTATTAAACGGAATGGCATATTTTTGACAAATACTTTCGATAAATACACTTGGAGTAGAGGTGTACAAAATAATATTACTTTTTACGGTTTGGCTTAATAACGATTTTATACAATCCTCTAAATAAGGGCTATCCCCGTAGGCACAAATTACAAATGTATGATCATTCCACTGATTCATATTTTTGAATTTCCTTCCTTCTCATAATTACAAAGACAATCCAACTCGCAAGTGTGTAAAATAACATAACTATAACAAAACTAAGCCCTGCTCCAAACAAGCCAAATTCTCTCATCGCTAGAGGCGTAAGAAGATTTGTCAACAATGCCATTGCGATATAAACATAGAGTAGATAGACTTGCTTCCTCAATATAATTAAAAAATCACCTATGACAGAAGCTATAGAATATAAAAAGCCGGAAAGCACTAAAATAGTAAGCAATAAACTATAATTTAATAAATCAATACCACTTATAATATTCAAAATAGGGATCCCTATCAAATAGGCCAGAATTGATACTACCAGTCCCAAAATCATAAGCAATAATAAAATCTTTCGAATCATAGCATTAAACGTATGAAATCTTTTTTCTGACCATTGTTTTGCCAAATCAGTAATTAACGGTCTTAATGCTAATACAAATAAACTCATAAAGAAAACAGGCATGAATAGAATACTGAAGTCTCTTTGAGCACCTTCACGTAATACACCCTCGACTAGCAATTTATCAATCACTTGTTTTGGATAATTCAATACATACACTAATAAAAAACCATTGACAAACAAGGGAAGGCAAGTTTTCATGATACTAATTGAACGCTTAAATGTAGTATATGAAATCTGATTAAAGGGTATCGTTCTAATTTGTTTGGATTGGAAATAATCACCTAAAAAAACAAATAAAACATTAAATAAGCATAAACAAATTAAAGAAAAAATTAAAGAATTTAAAAGTAACAAACTAATTAGGAGAATGATTGTGCTCAAACCATAACGTAGCACCATTAATTTCCCTGCTATATCTAAACGTTCATGTTGCTGAAACAATCCTTGGAATAAGTCAGAAAAAGCATCACAAGAACGATAAAGCACCGTTAGGATTATAATTAAAAATAAATTTCCTTTTCCAACATTATTTCCATTAAAAAGTAAATATGGAAATAATGTGACTAACATCAAACAAACTGTTATTACCCTAGTTAGCCAATACTCCAAATAGGAGTATGTTTCTTTCAAATCAGTCGCCTGATAATTTCTTACTTGAAACATACCAATGACAATCCAGAGATTCCCAATTGCATAAGCCAAACTAAAATTATCAGCATCACTTGCGGAAGTATATCGAGAGACAATAATCAAATACAATATAGAAACTGCAGCCGCTGCTATATTGCCAGCAAAATTCCAAAAATAGACACTCCTATTTGCTTTATTGTTCATTTTCATTCTCACTTCTTAATAAGGCGATGGTTTGTGACAATTTCTTAATCTGTACTGATTGCTTTGATACAGTACGAGTTAATGAAAATATTAAAAATATTAATAAAAATGTACTCAATAAAAAAACAAAGTTACTTAATGTCTGAATCCCAAGAAATTCAGATATTGCTCCAATCAAATTAGGAAACCAAATGACTGGCAACGAAAGTAAGCAAAGAATGAGCCAAGAAATAACATTTCTCATTTCAACGAGTTTCTTTGCAACTAGTCTCAGAATATAAACCATAAAAATAATTACAATAATGGTCAACCAAATATTTAGCATTTTATTTCTTATATCCTCCACCAATTCTAGCCAATAACATTGCCATAGTTACTTTAATCATATAGTAAACAGATTTGCTTAATGTGATAGATGATTCCCCGTGCTCTCGTTCGTTCATCAATACAGGCACTTCTGCAACTGAATATCCTGAGGTTAACAGGGACACAATCGTCTCTGGTTCTGGATAATCACTTGGATATTGCTTGGCGAATTCCTCAATCACTTTTCGGTCAGCAACTCGTAAACCAGAAGTTGGATCTGTTACCTTTTGACCCGTCAAAACCTTGATTAATTTTTCAAAAAATGAAATTCCAATCCGCCGCGCGAATGAGGATTGGAAACCTTGATTTTCAATGAAACGAGAACCAATCACCATGTTGACTTTTTGTTCTTGAAGAACTTCTAACATTTTTTTAATAAATTCAGGATTGTGTTGGCCGTCTCCGTCTACTTGGACAGCGTATTGGTAGCTGTGTCTAACTGCATATTGATATCCTGTTTGTACAGCACCACCAATTCCTAAATTGATGGGTAAATCAATGACATTAAATTGATTCCTTTTACAAATTTCCAGAGTATTGTCTGTGGAACAATCATTGATAATGACATAGTCAAATTCTGGCGTATGTTCCTCAATCATCTTGATTGTTTTTTCTATATTACCACTTTCATTATAAGCAGGAATAATAATTAGCAATTCTGAAGTTCTCAATACTTCTACATTCCCTTCTAAGCATATCACTTCATTATACTATATTTAAGGCTTATTTTTCTAGTTCAGGACAATGCTTAGAAGTACGCAAACTACTAAAAAAATCAGCTCCCCTAAAAAAAATAGGAAAGCTGGTGATTCAATCTATGTGATTAATTTTTCTCTTTCTTTTAGTTGGACGATTCC
>BNJT01000793.1_pt1 | contig 159592 bp, 174 predicted proteins | sample 8540491 | NCBI WGS metagenome assembly BNJT01 (sample SAMD00202455, study PRJDB9452) | human saliva metagenome | host: Homo sapiens
TGGATTCATCCCAATCTATTTAGCGTTTAAATTCCTTTTCCAAGTAAACTCTTATACGGTGAACCTCAATATGATACTCATGGTTCTATCAACTATTGCAACTTGTGGTATATACTACCTCTTGACGCTATTTCTTACCAAAGATAAAACACTTCACTACGCCTTAAATATAGTACAAGCTAAGTTTAACAGAAATTAAAAAAATTATAATCTGCTCATAAGGAGATAATATGATCAAAAAATTATATATATCAACCCTTATATTCCTTACTACTTTAATAACACCAATTTTAGCAAATGATAGACTTCATATCATAACCGTTGCTGATTGGTCCGATGCCATGATATTAGAAAGCAATGGACATTTTGCAATGATAGATACTGGAGATGATTTTTCTTATCCAGACGGTTCTAATCCTAGATATCCTGATAGACCAGGAATTGAAAAAGATCCAAAAGCAGTTACTGAATATAGATTACTATCTCATATTGAACAATTAGGTATTAAAAATTTTGATTTCATAATCATAACCCATGCACATTCCGATCATATTGGCGCAGCTCACGATATTCTAAAAACAATACCTACTCAAAAAATATACATAAAAAAATATAGTGATGAGCGCCTCACAGATAAAACAGGGCTTTGGGATAATTTATATGGATATGAACGAGCTTTACAGGCTGCCCTAGAAACAAATACTACCATTGTTCAAGATATTTCTGAAAAAGATTCACACCTAACTCTTGGAAATATTAAGATTGATTTATTAAATTATGAGAATGAATACGAGTATGATGGCTCATTAAAGAAAGTATATGACGATAATTTGAATTCAATTTTATCAGTAGTAAATATTAATAATACAAAAAAATTTTTCTTAGGAGGGGATTTAGAAAATACTGAAAGACATCTAGAAAAGAAATATGCACCTTTGATTGGACATGTAGATGTCATGAAATTTAATCACCACGTAGAAACAACTAAATCTAATACGAAAGAATTTGTCGATAAACTTAATCCTAAGAAAATTATTAAAACAGGGATTAGACCTGTAGAAGAAAAATACGCTGAATATCTTAAACAAAAAAATATCAGCATTATAAATGCCAGACAACTAGATAGAGCAGCAATTTCTCTTGAATTCAATAACGGGAATGTTACTGATGTATCTGATAATTACCCACATTATGGATTTTATAACGATGAGGGAATTCTAAAATTTAAAAATTGGAAAAATGAAGCTCCTGAAGATGGTTGGACACAACACAATGATAATTGGTACTATTTCTTTGATTCTGGTACTGTTGCAGTTGATTGGAAATATATAAACAAAAACTGGTTTTATTTTAATCAAAACGGAGAACTTCAAACAGGATTAGTTGATGATGGAAATAATCTATACTATATAGAAAAAAAATACAGGTATGCTATATAACACATGGAAAGAAATTAGTACTAAAGGAACCTATTACTTTAAAGAAAATGGCCAAGCAACTCAAAATGAGTGGATGGAGCGTTATCATTTTGAAAGCGATGGAACTCTTAGTAAAAATAAATGGATTGGTATTTTTCATATAAATCATTTCGGAAGAGTTAGTCTTACAGATTATAGAAACTATCTATTTATTATATTCACACTTGCTCTAGCTTTAATCTTTTTGAAACTTAGGAAACAATATAAAGATAGAATCATTAAAAAATAATTAAAGATAAAAGAAACGAACTGGATTTGATCTAGCTCGTTTCTTTTATTTATTCCTTTTCTTTCTTATTGGAAATACTTGACTCTATAATCGAATCCTCTTTTTATTTTTCTGAATTAGAAGGATTAATTTCTTTATGATTTTCTTGCTTTTCTTCCTTATTAATCTTGTCTGATTTATCAGTTAGAGTAGATGTTTCCTGTTTGTTTGTAGAATGATTTGTCTTCTTATCAACTGTAACGACTTGTTTCCATACACCTTCTTCATTTACTTTATAACCATCAGGTGTTGTTGTGTTCTTCAATAAAGAACCATCAGCTTGGAAATAGTACCAATTACCATTCAGTTGTTTCCAACCAGTCTGCATGGCACCATTAGCATCAAAGTAATAACTTTCATCATTTACTTTGTATAGTCCAGTTGCCATCTGACCAGTTTCAACGTCAAGATAATACTTAACCCCTTTATCTTGGAACCAACCTGTCTTCATCGCTCCACTAGTTGCAAAGTAATAATAATGATTGTTTAGCCATCTCCAACCGGTTTGCATAGCTCCACTTGCATTAAGATAATAGCGAGTACCTTCGATTTCTTGGAGGCCAGTTTGCATGATACCTTCTTTATCTAGATAGTACCATGTATCCTGAGCTTTGAACCAGCCTGTCTTCATAGCGCCGCTAGTTGCGAAGTAGTAATAATGATTGTTTAGCCATCTCCAACCGGTTTGCATAGCTCCACTTGCATTAAGATAGTAGCGAGTACCTTCGATTTCTTGGAGGCCAGTTTGCATGATACCTTCTTTATCTAGATAGTACCAAAGTCCGTTGTCTTTAAGCCAACCTGTCTTCATCGCTCCACTGCTTGTGAAGTAGCTATAATGATTATCGAACCACTTCCAACCTGTTTGCATCGCTCCACTTGTATTCAGGTAGTAACGAATTCCATTAATTTCTTGATTTCCGGTTAACATGATACCATCTTTGTTTAAATAATACCATATATCTTTATCTTTAATCCAGCCAGTTTGCATGACTCCAGAAGATGCATAATAGTTCCATTGTCCATTGACAAAAGTCCAGCCAGTCTGCATCACACCTTCTTGGTTAAAGTAGTATGTGCTTCCATTGATATTCTTTACCAAGTGAGGGGATTCCATTCTCATCGTAATAATACCAATTTCCTGACGCTTTTTTCCAACTAGAAGATTTTCCATTAGATTGAAGGGCACCATTAGTAGCAAAGAACATTTTTTTGCCGTTAAAATCGTGCAAACCTGTTAACATTTTTCCGTCTTTATCAAATAAATATTTTTGTCCAGAAATTTCCACTAATTCATTATATTTCCTAGCCCCTGTAGCGGTAATATAGTACCAAAAACCGTCTTTCTTAAACCATCCACTTTCTTGCATCTTACCACTACTATTTAAATAGTACCAGTTCCCATCAAGCTTTTCTCGAGAGTCATTCAAATGAAGCCATTTACTAGCTTGCATTTGTCCTTGTCCATTAAAGAAATAATAAACACCATCTATTTTTCGCCAACCAATTGTCATTTCATCATCGGACAAGCGATATTTCCAGTAACCGTCTTCTTTATACCATTTTTCATTTACTGTAGGTATATTTGGTAGGCTCTCAGAAATATCCGTAAATCCTTTTTCGCCAATTGTAAAGACTGTTGCATCTTTTGTCTGACTAGATGCATGAACAACCTGAATATTTTTTCTTTTAAGATAATCTCTAGTTGTAGAAAGGTTTGCATCTGCAGCCGAAGTATGTACAACCATCTTCGGTGATAAGTAGTCTAAGAATGGAATAGTATTAGAAATTTTAGCATCATAGTGATGATTCCATTTCATCATATCTACCTTACCAATTACAGGTCCTAACTTATCTTCTGCACCCTCAGCATTATCCAAGTCTCCACCAAGATAGATTCTCTTACCTGCTACTGTTACAACTGCTACAATTGAGTTTGAATTGTCATCAAATACTCTTTTTAGATTTCCGTTGCTATCATACTCATTTTTATAGTTATACAGTTGAATATCCATGTCACCTAAAGTAAAATGACTATCTTTATCTGAGATATCTTGTATTAATTTTACTCCACGTTCAGTAGCAGTCTTTACAGCATTATCGTAATTATAAAGATTGTCCCACAATCTCCATTTTGTTGTAATACGTTCATCAGTGTATCGTTTTAAATAAAATCTATCAACAGGAAAACGTTTAAGAACTTCATCTGCAGAACCAATGTGATCACTATGGACATGGGTTCCTAGAATAAAATCAAGTTTTTTAATACCTACCTGTTTCATATGTCTGAACAGTCTATCTTCTAATACATACTCATTGTTTCTACTAATACCAACACGACTGGGATATCGTGGATTACTACCATCTGGAAAATCGTAGTCCTCTCCCATATCAATCAAAGCATAATGACTATTGCTCTCTAAAATAATAGCATCACTTCCAGACTCTCCTTTTGTATTAATAAAATGAATACGATTTCCAGATGCTACAGAAAGGGTATCAGAATGAACCTTTTGTACAATAATACCAACAGATAATAACACAGAGAGGAAAGGATACATTACACATCGTTTTATCTTATTCTTTTTCATATACAACTCTTCTTTCTATATTATGAGATGGAAAATCATCAAAATTCCACCTATTTACTACTTTTTATTTTGGGGCTACCTAAATATAAAAGAGGGATTGAGAAGCCAAATTGTTAAACTAGAGTAGGGACTAGAGTTAACAAGGAAGAACTTCAACATCCCCTCTTTTCTATATTACTAAAGAGATTTCCCCAAAAGGACCTTAGCCAATTTAGCATCTCTTTGTTTGTAAATCGGATTTTCTTTCCAGTTGTAATGGGTATTAGGGATTTCAAAATCCTCCCCATACAAGTGACTGATGTATTCTCTTGTATTTTCTGGAACTTTTACTAGAATCTCTTTAAAACGGCATTCAGTGAGTGCTGTAAAGGGCAATTCATAGTGATAAACTTCATATCTTGTAGGATTTCCCAAGGCATTTGTCATGTAGAAAATAGTATCTGAGGAGATGGTATCTTCCTTTTTATCATAGATAATAAAGTCAACATTGAGTCCCTTGTAACTATAGGATAATTCTACAAGTTTATCATTGTAATAGAACTCTTTGGTTCTAACAAATCCTTTCTCCAAAAGAACTTTCTCATCCCTTAAAAAGGCTTCATAGTCTGGGATAATAATCCCAAAGTCCATATCTAAATCATGCGGAATCAGATCATTTTCTCTGTAAAAGCCAAGTAAAGTTCCAAATCTAACCAGATATCATAGGATTTCAGATTAGATTGGTAGATGGCCTTTAGAATATCTTCAAAGTTTTCTTTGAGCAAATTGCTTCTCTTTGAATCTAAGTCGATATTGGCTTTTTGATTTAAATTTTTGATAATTGGTAGGTTTTTAACCAGGTCTTTCTTATCTCCTAAGAGACTGGCTAAACTTCTTTTTAACCATTGTAACACGTTCTATCCCTCCTTTATATAAGCGAGGAAGTCATCATGTTTCACTCGTTTTTCTAGAGGAGGAATTTCCATAAAGTCATCTCCGTAGATGGCAGAAAGGATCGGCTGATAGGCCTCAGGAATTTTGTAAACTCTATCTTCAAATGGACTATCAATCGTCGTATCCAAGAAGGACTTGTCAAATTTCGTAGAAACTCGTTTGTTCTCCATGAGGTAATCAATGAAGTCTCCATCTTTTTCTCGCATAGATAGGATGTTCATCTTACGGTTCCAAGTTTTGACGCGAGTCAAACGGAATACAAGTACAAGTAGATATCTGATGATATTCTTGAGTTTCGCATTCTTATTATGGATACCATAAAGGGTATAGACTGATAAACGACGGTAAGTATCCAGTTTTACCATGTCCTTGTTAACATCAGCATAATAGTCAAATGGGAAAACGTCCACACAAATCCCTAAATCAATATCATTTTCGATATAGTTGTTGTCGTAGACTGTTCGCGCGTCATAAACTCGGTAAAATGGGTAAGGATACCGTGCATCATTTTCCCAAGATACAACCTTGTAGACTGGGTCATTATCTTGCAAAATAGCTTGATACAATTTGTCGTATTGATCACGTTTCAAGGAGATATCAATATCGTCATCCCAAGGAATGTATCCCTTGTGTCTTACTGCTCCCAGCAAGGTTCCATAAGCCAGTGAATAGTTAATGTTCTCTTTTTGACAGAGATTGTGGATGTAATCCATGACACTCAGTTCAACTTCTTTGATTTCTGCTTCGTCTAGCTTTCTGTAGCCATCTCTTTTTTTATAGAGAACAGAGAAATAGTAACCTGAAATCACAAACAAGATACAACCCTGTAGAGAAATTCCATAGAAGGTTGAACTCAAGAACAAGTTAGAGATGAGAATAACCACTGTCATCAATAGAATGGTAATCAACTCATGATTACGGCGTCCTTCTTGAAGATCTTTCTTATATTTCTTGAGACTGGAAATGATGAAAGAAAGCATAAAGATGGTCATCGGAATTAAACCAGTTAAACCATCATAAAAGAGTAATTCTAAATATCCATTATGAGTAAGATAATGCTGTTTGATTATATAAGCTGAATCATTATACTCTTTCCCTAACTCATACCAGTTTCCACCTGAATATCCAAACAGTGGACGTTTAGGGATAAAAGAAGCTGTTGACTGCCAAATAGCAAAACGGTTATTAGAGATATTTTCTTCACTGGTGTCTGTTCTTTCAAGAGTAAAATTCTTGTCTCCTTTTTGAACATTGGCTAAATTCTTTTTAATCTCAGTAGAATGAGCTTTCAAGTAAATATCACTACTATACTTAATACCATTATAGCTAACAAATACTAAACCTACTGTCAGAACTACTGTCAAAATAGATTTGCCTTTTTTAGTCCAGTTAGCTATCATCAAACCATAAAGTAAAGCAACTACAACTAAACAGATATAGGTTGTTCTTGAACCAGATAAAACAATATAAGCAAAATTAAGTACAATAGATGAAATAGCTAATATTTTAATAATTTTATTATAGAGAGACAGGCGCATCCACAAGTAAATAATCACCATCAAAGAAATTATAGAGAGATAGTTAGGACTTGCCAAGATTCCAAACAAACGAGATTCTACAAACCCCTGACGGATCAACAGTCCTTTATAATCATATACACGGTAACCTTGTAACATTAAAAATTGACCAAGGGATACAAGAACACCTATAGTATTTGCAACAGTTATGACTGAGAAGAAAACATCAAAAAGGACACGAGATTTTTTCTCTGTGAAAGAATGAAAGACTGGATAAACTGCAAAAAAATAGATGAAAAAGACAACTAAATTTTTTTATATTTGTTGAAAAACCATACTTGACAACTAGCGCAGCTGTCAGAATATTCATTAGAAAAAAGAGAATTAAATACTCAATTTTTCGGACTGTCATATAAGCTTTTTTTATAAAAAAATTATAAAGTCCCAACAAAACTCCCATAAGGGTCATGCCAAGAGTAACAAATTTATTGGCTGAAATAAATTGAAGTGGAACAATCAAGCCAGCCATACAATAAAAAGATATAACTGATAAAAATAACAAATTAATCTTAAAATAGTTTTTTTCAATAAATGAAATCATTTTTTTCTCCTAACGCTTAGTTTGCTCAAGCAAGATTTTCGTATATAATTTTCGACTCAGGCACAATGCTATAAAGCTCAATTTTCTTGCTCTTGTAAAACGACTATCTGAAAGAATATTCTTTGTGTTTTTCTTTAGATAGGCAATCAAACGGTCTTCTAATACCCTATCCTTGAAATTCGTATCAACCAAGAGTCTATCCAATACATAGAAGTAAGCCCAATTTAAACGCATAGTTGCAGTATCCGCTAGTTCAGGATAATTCTCTTTGATAATCTTCGCATTTTGCTCATAAGCTTCAATAACATTTAAGAATTTCAAGGAGAATTTTTGAGTCGTGATACTATTTTCACGATGAACATAGTAGTATTTCTTCTCATTTGTTGCTACAACCTTACGACATTGTTGAATCAAGGCAATCATAATAAAGGCATCTTCTGCTATTTTACCAATTTCAAATCGTAGTTGTTCAAAGAGTTCTTTTTTATACAATTTGTTGACAGCTGTAACGGAGAGAATTTTAGCTTCCATGACCATTTTAATGGCTTCTTGGGGACTTAATTCCCAGGTCTGAATCGCTGCAACTTGCTTTTCTGGAATTTGGTGATAGACATCATAGTGTCCACACATAGAAAGTTCAGCATTGGATTCTAACATTTGGCGGTAAAGAGTCTCATACATATCTTGGTCAATATAGTCATCACTATCGATAAAACCAATCAAATCAGAACTTGCCTCTTCAATCCCTCTATTTCGAGCGTCAGACAAGCCACCGTTTTCCTTGTGAATGACACGAATCCGTTGATCTCTTTGAGCTAATTGATCACATAGTTCTCCACTAGCATCCGTTGAACCGTCATTGACAAGAAGAATTTCCAAGTTGGTATAGCTCTGTTTTAAAATGGATTCGACACACTTCTCCAGATAAGCTTCTACATTGTAGACTGGGACGATAACGCTAATTTTTTCTCCCATCATGCTCCGTATTCTCCCTTGTATTCTGTATAAGACTTATCCATATCAGCGATGACAGCATCATGATGTGGTAGCTGCTTATCTGCTGGCGGAGGAGTCATATAATCCCCAAAAGCAGTACTAAGATAGGCATCGTAGCCAACTGGAATGGGCATCTCTGTCCCTTCAAATGGCAAGAAGAGATTGTCTTCAAAGGATGCGATTGGGTACTTGTTTCTCATGTAGCCAGGACCTGAACATAATTCCGTGATCCCATCGCTCTCAGCTAGACCATACTTGGTCATTTCTTTTTCAGCTTTTTTCCAAACGCGATAACGGAGAGATTTGGGAGTCAGACCCAGTAAAATACGGCTTCCCCATTTCATAAGTGCGCCATGCTTTTCTGGAATAGTTTGGGCACAAAAGAGTGAATAAATCAAAGCCCAACGAACCTGCTTTTTCCGCTCAGCTGGATTTTTCGGATAATAATCCAAAGGTAAAACATCCAAGGCCAGACCATGTGGCAAATCCAAATCCTGTTGATAAGGCTTAATACAGGTCGTTTCCTTATCACGAATAGTAATAAAAAGATTACGGTCGACAAAATCCTTATTACTCTTTGACAAGAAATAACGCTCATCTGCATAACGAGGCCATAATTCTGCTAATTTTTCATAGTCCTTACGGGGCATAAAAAAGTCTAGATCATCGTCCCAAGGAATGAAACCCTTGTTTCGAAGGGCACCAATAGCACCTCCACCACAAAGATAACAAAGCAAATCATGTTCTTTACAAAAGGCCACAAAATATTCAGCCATTTCCAGACTACGTGCCTGAATTGCTTTTAAATCAGTCATATTTTTCATTATTCTTTCTATCGTATCGTTTCATTATACCACAAATAAGGGGTGAAAATCTATTGCAGACTGTAAAAAATCAAAGCTGACTGCTAGATAAATAGCCTTCAAACTTTGATTCTTCTGTCTTATCTTATCTCAAGCCCATCTGAGATAATTTATTCTGATATTTGTTTTGATCGACCAGCAAGCCCAAGCCCCCATAAACATCATAGGCATCTACCCAGTCACCAAGTTCTGGAATCGTTATTTTTTCAATACCATTTTGAGCTCCGTCTAGGAAAGACAAGCCATTTGTTAACAGGAAGGTATAAGGAACATTCGTTGAGGTCATTGCGAATACCTTGCCAAGTGCCTCTGAGCCTGTAAAGAGCTTGGTTGGATCCTTGAGTTGTTGCAGAACTGCTGTCAACACTTGCTGTTGTCTCTTGGTACGACCGTAATCACCTTCGTCATCATCACGAAAACGTGCATAATTGAGCAAGGTAGAACCGTTCATCTGCTGTTTCCGACTTTAATCGTCTGGGTTGGAGACTCTGTTTCTGTAGCATGCAAGTCATCTCCCACCGTAGCTTCGGTTAATGGTTGACCTTCTAAGGTTGAGAATTTGGCATCAATCATCACCCCATCAGGGAAAAGAGTGTCAATAGCGGTTGCGAAGGCATGGAAATCAACCAAGGCGTAGTACTTAATGTCCAAGTCAAAATTTTCTTTTAGGACTTTTCGGACCATTTCTGCTCCTTTTTGCCCCTCTTGTTCACCCAACTCATAGGCTACATTTAACTTGTTATCGGACTGCTTTCTACCGTTAATGACTTGACTATAACCGTCTATATAAACCAAATTGTCACGCATGAAGCTGACCAGCTTAATTTTCTTATCTGAGCCACCAACATTTAATACCATAATAGAGTCCGTTCTCGTCTCAGCACTATTTTGGCCAATCCGTCCATCCGTTCCCATAATCAAAATATTAACCCCATCCTTGGTATCTTGACCATGAAAAACTTCTACTTGAGCTGCCTTAGCATTGGCAGGTTTATTTGGATCCGCATTTGAATAGCCTTTTAGGAACATAAAAATCATGCCAAAACCGACACAGGCTAGAAGGGCAAGCAATCCTGCAAAAATGCGCCTCAAACTAATCTTGCGTTTTTGTGCTTTAACCTTTGGTTGAGAATGACTTTTCTGATATTTTTTTGCACGACTACGGTTACCATAGGTTGAAAGAGGAGACTGATTGATCGGTTCCATGAAAGACTCTTCCATATCGTGATTTTCATTATGAATTTCTGGAGAAGCTTCACTACTGCTAGCTATATTTAACTTACCTTGCAAGTAAGCAAACTCTTTCTTCTCTCGCTCATTGAGGTAATGAATATTCTTAAAAAGATAGTCATAACGCAACTGCTCGTGATGACTTAAGGGATTTTCTTTACTCATCTTCTCTCCTTTCCATGGTCTGATATTGGATAAATGGGATAGGCACCCAGAACTTTATACTGGATTCCAATTGCTTCTAATTCTTTGGGCAAAGTGGACCAGGTTCTTATCAGCATAGTCCACATCGATAATGAAAAAGTATTCGCCCAGTGCTGTCTTGAGTGGCCGACTTTCAATTTTTGTCAGGTCAATTCCTCGCCAAGCAAAGGTCGACAGGGCCTTATAAAGTGCACCTGGAAGGTTGTCAGGTAAGGTCAAGGCCAAACTCATTTTTTCAGTTTGTGCTTGCAAGGGAATACTAGGCTTTTCAGCTCCCAAAACCCAGAAACGTGTGAAATTGGCTTCCATTTCTTGAATATCCTCAGCAATCAGTTCCAAGCCATATTCTTCAGCAGAACTTCTTGGTGCAATAGCTGCAAAGGGCTGGTCTGGATGTTCAGAAATAAAGCGAGCCGCATAAGCTGTACTAGCTGTTACCTCTACTTGGGCCTCTGGATATTGTTCATCGATGAATTTCTTTCCTTGCGCCAAGGCCTGTGGATGTGAAAAAATCTTTTCAATCTTATTGTGACCTGGAACCACCATCAACTGCTGGTGAATGGGTTGAACAATTTCTGCTACTGCTTGGATACGAGCCTGATGAAAAAGATAGTCCAAGGTTTCATGAACACTACCCTCGATAGAATTTTCAACTGGCACCACAGAATAGTCTACCAAGCCTTGTTCATAGGCCTTGATGACATCTGTAATGTTGGCGAAGGCCTGCAATTCCTCATGAGGAAAAGCTGTCTGCACAACGTGGTGTGAAAATGATCCCTTGGGACCTAGATAAGCAATTTTCATCTTAGTTCCTCTATAATTTCCTCCGGGCTTAGCTTGGTCACATCCAAAACCCGACTAGCCACTTCCTCATACCAAGCCTGTCTTTCTTGAAAAATAGCTGCTAGTTCTTCCTTACTATTACTAAGAAAAAGCGGGCGCTGATTGTCCTTATCAGATGATATGCGTTGGAAGAGTGTTTCAAAATCGGCTTTCAGGTAGATATTATCCGGATTCGTCTTTAGTAAGTCACGATTTCGCTGAGAAATGACCACTCCTCCACCAGTTGACACAACTTGGTCTCTTTGTAGTAAATCAGCTAGGACTTCAGACTCTATCTGACGAAATGCTTCTTCTCTCTTTTCAGCGAAAAATTCCGCAATAGACATACCTAAGCGCTTCTCAATTAAGGTATCCATATCAAGGTAATCTGGGTCCAAGCCTCTAGCGATTGTGGATTTACCAGCCCCCATAAATCCTAGTAATACCTTAGCCATGAATCAAGCTCTCCAAATCATCAAAGAAGCTAGGGTAGCTGGTATTGATGGCTTCTGCACGGTCAAGATCCACCTCTCCATCAGCAACCAAGAGGGCTGCAATGGCCGTCATCATCCCGATACGGTGGTCTCCAAACGTATTGACTCTAGCACCATGAAGGGCTGATTTCCCTTTGATAATCATTCCATCTGCTGTAGGTGTGATATCTGCTCCCATACTATTTAAAGCGTCTGCGACTACCTGAATGCGGTCTGTTTCCTTAACCTTGAGTTCCTCAGCATCTTTGATAACTGTTACACCTTGGGCTTGGGTCGCAAGTAAAGCGATAACTGGCAATTCATCAATCAAACGTGGAATCAAGGCACCGCCAATCTCTGTTCCTTTCAAGTCAGAAGACTCAACAATCAAGGTAGCAGATTTAGCCACTGGGTCAATTTCAGTTATTTCCAATTTCCCACCCATGGCGCGAATGACATCAATGATACCGGTACGCGTTTCGTTGATGCCCACATTCTGCAGCACTAGACGAGAATTTGGAACAATCAAACCTGCGACTAGCCAAAAGGCTGCACTGGAAATATCTCCTGGCACAACCACCTTTGTCCGGTCAATTTTTGTGGCCCTTGGACTGTGATTTTCTTGCCATCCACACTTAAATGACCACCAAATTGTTGCAACATATCTTCAGTATGATTACGGGTGCACTCTTTTTCGATAATAACAGACTCCCCCTGAGCCTGCAAGGCCGCAAACATCAAGGCTGACTTGACTTGGGCAGAGGCAATCGGCAACTCATAATGAATAGGTGCTAGGTTTTTCGTCCCTTTTAAATGAAGAGGAGGCAGGTCTCGCTCAGTTTGCCCTGAAATTCTGACGCCCATTTTTTTCAATGGAATAGTCACACGATCCATAGGACGTTTGGAAAGACTGTCATCTCCGAACATTTCTACTTCAAAGTCTGCACCAGCAAGAACACCTGAAATCAGGCGAATCGAGGTTCCAGAATTTCCCATATCGAGGGTATTTTGCGGAGCTTTTAAACCATCCATACCTACACCTTGAATGGTAATAATCCCATCTTTATCCTCAATCTTAACACCAAGGTCACGAAAGACTTGAATAGTTGAGAGCACGTCCTCGCCCCGCAGAATATCATAAACCTTGGTATCACCCTCAGCCAAACTTCCAAAGATAATGGAACGGTGACTGATAGACTTGTCACCTGGGACTCGAATACTACCATGTAAGTGGCGAATGTTTGTTTTTAGTTTCATACTGGACCTCATACTTGCAATACTTTACCTATTTTATCATAAAAAGCCAGAAATTCCTTAAAAATTCCTGACTTTATGATAGTTATTTTCTTATTTTAGCAATTCTGAAACTGGTTCGAAAACAATTTTTTCAATGTCAGAAAGGTAAATTGCCAATTGTTGTTGCTTGGTAAAGAATTCAGACAAGAGGCTGTTTCCCTGAATCTGCTTGCCAAAGCCTTCCATTTTCGCTTGGAAGGAAGCATCTGGCATTTGCCCTGTCTGTGCTAGTCTTTGAATTTCCTCTTGGAAAGCAACGTATTCTGTAAAGATTTTGCTTGCCTCATCATCTGCTGAAATAGCATCTTTAGCAGCCTTGACAGCCTTGTATTCTGGTAATTCGCGAAGACCGCGACTGAGTTCGTTTGCACTATCGTAAATATTTGACATGATTTTCTCCTTATTTGATGACGACTGTATAGTCGGTGTTTTCTGTTATTAGATGCTCGGCTCGTTCCAAGTCCTGAGCATTTTTAAATGAAATTTGTAGAATCCCGTGAATATCCTCACGGTTTTCCTCGTTGATGTGGATGTTAACCAAGGAAGTTCCTCGTAGCAATTCCAAAATTCGTAAAATAACATCTTCTTCATCGGGAACGTCGACATAGAGGTCATAAGAGCTGTCCACACCACCACGCTTATGAATTTCCATGGCTTGACGTTGCTCACGCGCTTGGTTGAAAAAGTTCCAGATTTGCTCCTCATCTCCCTTGCTGATGGCTTTCCCAACCTCGTCTAAGCGCTCCTTAAAATCCTCAATTCTGTCTAAAATAGTTTCACGATTAGACAAGAGAATGGAAGTCCACATACCTGGCTCGCTTTCCGCAATTCGGGTCATATCTCGAAAACCACCCGAGGCAAAGCGCCTTGCCATCTCATGTTCTTGAGCATAGACAGCGGTCTGTTCCATGAGACTAGAAGCCAGAATATGAGGAAAATGGCTAATCTGAGAAGTGACTCGATCATGCTCCTTGGCATCAATCTCGATAAAACGAGCATGAAGACCTGAAAGCAGATCCTTCATTTCCTCAAGTGTGTCCTGACCTGTCAAACTCGATGGCGTGAAGATATAATAGGCATTTTCAAAAAGATTGACATCCGCAGAGGCAGCTCCTGTCTTGTGGCTACCAGCCATGGGATGGGCTCCAACAAAGCGAACAGGTTTGCCAGCCAAATACTGCTCCGCTGCATCCACAATGGCTGACTTGGTCGAACCAGCATCTGAAATAATGACGCCTCCTTTTAAGTCTAAGTTGGCCAACTCCTTAATGAAAGCAATGGTTTGTTTGATTGGCAAGCTGAGAATGATGATATCTGCCAAAGGAGCAAAACTGACAAAATCATCCGTTGCACGGTCAATCATACCTTCTTTCAAGGCGATATCTCTCGAAGCTTGACTACGATTATAACCTAAAATTTCATAATCTGGATGATCACGTTTGATACCAAGTGCCATAGAGGCACCAATCAAACCAAGACCTGCTATATAGACTGTTTTTGCCATAGGAACTCCTTAATAGTTCTTTGTATAGTCTCGGTGTTTAGCTACCGCTTCTTTTAATTCCTCTAGATTGTCTGACGAAAATTTTTCAAGGATTTCTTGTACCAAAACCGTAGCCACAACGGCTTCCATAACCACACCAGCAGCTGGAAGAGCAGTCGGATCACTTCTCTCAACGGTTGCCTTGTAGGGTTCATGGGTTTCGATATCCACACTCATAAGCGGTTTGTAGAGAGTAGGAATGGGCTTCATAACTCCACGAACAACAATAGGTTGCCCATTGGTCATACCACCTTCAAAACCACCCAGATTGTTGGTACGGCGGGTATAACCGTCTTCTTTAGACCAGAGAATTTCATCCATGACTTGGCTGCCTTTACGGTAACCCGCCTCAAAGCCAAGACCAAATTCTACCCCTTTAAAGGCATTGATAGAGACAACTGCTTGGGCCAATCGCGCATCTAATTTTCGATCCCACTGGACATAGGAACCGAGGCCAACTGGAACCCCTCCAACGACAGTCTCAACAACCCCACCGATGGTATCACCGTCACGCTTGATTTGGTCAATATAGTCTTTGATTTCCTGTTCCCGTTCTTGGTTGACAATAGACACTTCTGACTGGGCAGCTCGTTCCTTAATGTCAGCCACTGTCATATTTCAGGAACATCGATCTCCTTGCCACCAAAGACCACGACATGATTAGCAATTTCCATATCCAGCTCAGCCAATAGACGTTTAGCTACTGCTCCAACTGCTACTCGCATGGTTGTTTCACGGGCAGATGAGCGCTCCAAGGAATTTCTCAAATCGTCAAAACGGTACTTGATGCCTCCAACCAAGTCGGCGTGACCTGGACGAGGATGGGTGATTTTTCGTTTACTTTTAAGGCGGTCTTCAATATCCTCTGCAGACATGATATCCAGCCATTTTTGGTGGTCTTTATTGATGACATCCATGGTAATAGGAGCCCCTGTCGTCTTCCCGTGGCGAACACCCGAAGTAAAGACAACTTGGTCACTCTCAATCTTCATACGACCGCCACGACCGTAGCCACCCTGGCGGCGTTTAAGGTCGCCATTGATATCCTCAGCTGTCAAAGGAAGTCCAGCTGGAATTCCTTCAATAATAGCTGTCAAACGGGGTCCGTGTGATTCTCCTGCAGTTAAATATCTCATACATTCTCCTTATTTTACCAAGTACTCTTTCATCTCTTCGAGAGAAACTGGGTGAATAGTTGCTGAACCAAGCTCTGGTACCAAGACCAATTTCAAAGTATTGCCACGCGCTTTTTTATCATGAGTCAAAGCCTGATAAAGCTTATCAACATCCCAGTTTTCATAGTCAACAGGCAAGCCAAATTTCTGACACATAGCTGTAATAGACTGGGTTATGCCAACTGGCATAAGGCCTTTTTCCTCAGCAACCTTGGCAATCTGTACCATTCCCATAGCCACAGCCTCACCATGCATGACCTTTCCATAACCCGCTGTCGCTTCAATGGCATGACCAATAGTGTGACCAAAATTGAGGTAAAGGCGTACACCATTGTCCAACTCATCCTCAACCACCATCTTGCGCTTGACCTGACAAGAATGTTCAATCAAGGTCTCTGCATGTTCCAAAATGCTCTCAACAGAACCATCCAACTCCGTCAAGATTCTCCAAAGTTCTGGATCCTCAATCAAGCCATACTTGATGACCTCACCCATCCCTTCAATCAGTTCTCTTTTTCCGAGTGTTTCAAGGACAAGCGGATCAATCAGAACCCCATCAGGTTGGGCAAAGGTCCCCACCATATTTTTAGCAAATGGAGTATTGACGCCTGTCTTTCCACCGATAGAAGAATCAACCTGGGCTGTCAAGCTAGTCGGAATCTGAACAAAGTGAATGCCCCGCATATAGGTAGAGGCCACAAAACCAGCCAGGTCTCCAACGACACCACCACCAAGAGCCGCGATTCCATCGCTACGAGTTAGACCTTGCTTGACTAGAAATTCATAAACTTTCTGAACAGTGGTCAAATTCTTTCTTTCTTCCACCTTCTAAAAAGTCAAAAACGGCTACCTGAAAACCAGCATCTTCTAGGCTGAGCTTGACCTTCTCTGCATAGAGAGAGGCTACATGGTTATCTGTCACAATGACCACTTTTTGCGGTTGCCAGAGTTCTCGCAACCATTGACCGGCCTGAGCCAGACAACCTTTTTCAATCTGAATATCATAAGGATGATGAGGAATATCGATTCTGATTTTCATAGGAGAATCTCCCTTTCTTTATTGGTATTTTTCTGTTAAAGACTGCCAAATTTCTTCTGTCGGCATTTCCTTGCCTGTCCACAGTTGAAAGCTTCTGCAGCTTGATAGAGCAACATTCCCAGACCATTGACCGCTGGATTGCCCTGACTTCTAGCCCATCTCAAAAATGGGGTTTCAAAGGGTTGATAAATAATATCTGCCACCAAGAGAGTTTCTGGTAAGCTAATGCTTCCGGAATTGGCGATGACTGGCCATCCATGCCCACACTAGTGGCATTGACCAACAAATCCGACTCGGCAATCCTTTCCTGCAAGACAGAAACATCTTCTAAAGCATACAAGTCCACTTTAAAGCCTGTCTGCTCCTGTAACTTGTCTAGGTAAGGTCTTGTTTTTTCCATAGAGATGGAACGAACAAAGAGCGAAATCTGGCTAACGCCATCCAAAATAGCTTGTGCCAAGATTGATTTAGCCGCACCACCCGCACCCAGCAAGGTCATCTTTTTACCTGTAATTGTAAAAGAAGGCAAGCTCTTAAAAAATCCCTTGCCATCTGTATTATATCCAATTAAATTGCCATTATCATTGACAACCGTATTGACCGCACCAATTAAGCGCGCTTCATCACTCAACTCATCCAAATGTGGAATCACTTGCTCCTTATAGGGCATGGACAGGTTGATACCAAACATCTGGTAGCGACGAATATTGGCCACTGTTTCTGCCAAGTCACTCGCTTCAATCTCCCAAGCTACATAAGCACCGTTGGTAGCTGTCGCCTCAAAGGCCCTATTGTGGATAAAGGGCGAAATAGAATGCTTAATAGGGTTGGCAACAACTGCAGCTAAACGTGTATAGCCATCAAGCTTCATCCAAAATCTCCCTGATTTTTTTCATGTTAGCTAGAGAAATCTGACCAGGGGCGCTGGCCTCATCTAGACTAGCAAAGGACCAGCTAGAACCTGTCACATCCGCAGTGATACGAGAAACCTTGCCCACCTTACCCATAGAAATAGTTACATAGTCCTGCTCGGGATTGAGTGTTTTAAAGCCTCGTGTATAGTTCATCAAGTCTAAGACATCCTGCTCCGTGTGAGCCATAGCCGCAACCTTAACAAGTTTTGGATTTAGGCTCGTCAACTCTGACAAGATTTCCATCATATTTTCAGGCGTTTCTTGGAAATTGTGGTAACTCAAAACGAGATTTGGGAAGTCCAGCATTTCCTCAAAAACATCCTTGTAGCTGTAGTACTCAAAATCAATATAGTCTGGTTGATAGAGTTGTGCCACTTCCTTGATGAGATGGATATATTCTTCTGGAGAAAGGTCAATTTCTCCCCCTTCAGCACGAGTTCGCAGGGTGAAAACCAATTCACGACCTGCAAATTTTTCAAAAATAGCTGGAGCTACCTGCAAAATCGCTTCTTTAGGCAGATAGTCGGCACGCCATTCAATGATATCAGCATCCTGATACCTCGTGGCATCCAGAGCCTGAGCCTCCTCTAAACTTCTTGGCATTACTGAAACGATTAATTTCATTTACTAACCTTCATACTAATCACCTTGAGGTAATTACTACTTTCATCTTTTTTATTATAGGCGAAATCTGCTGGAAGACCGTATTTGTTTAAAATCTGGTAACTTCTTCCTGCAAAGCCCTTATCAATTTGTTCTGTAAATTTCTGACGGGAAACATTGGCAGCATTGGTACTAGCAATGATAATCCCTCCCGGATTTAAAATCTCCAGACTCTGGGAAATCAATTTGTGATAATCCTTGGCCACAGAGAAAGTTTGTTTTTTGTTCCGAGCAAAGCTAGGCGGATCTAGAACAATCACATCGTAAGTCAAACCTTTTCGTTTGGCATACTTGAAATATTCAAAGACATCCATGACTATAAAACGGTGGTCGTCTATACTGATTCCATTAGCCTGAAAATGCGCTTGAGACAATTCTCGTGAACGTTTGGCTAGATCAACCGAAGTAGTCTCACTAGCTCCTCCCATAGCCGCAGCTACTGAAAAGGCTGCTGTGTAGGAAAACATATTGAGCAAGGATTTGCCCATAGCCAAACCGTCAACTAAACTACCTCGAACTTCATGCTGGTCTAGGAAAATCCCTGTCATCAAGCCATCGTTCATGAAGACCTGATACAAGACACCATTTCCAGAACAGTGAAAAAGTCAGGTGCTTCTTGACCATAAACATGGGCAGATTCATAATCCAATCCCTTAAAGCGAATCTTCTCATAGGCTCCTAAAACCTCAGGAAAAAGCTGTCTAAAGGCTTCTGAGATAACCTTGCGAATCTGATAAACATAAGAGTTATACCAAGAAAAGACGGCATAATCACCATAAAGATCCACTGTCAGACCCCCAAAGCCATCTCCCTCTTGGTTAAAGAGACGAAAGGCAGTTGTCAAATCATCTTGATAGTAGGCTTTTCTCTTTTCTTTGGCTTTTCTAAATAGTGCTTCAAAGAAAGCTTGATTAAAGGTCACCTTGTCTGTGCTAACAAACCAGCCCAAGCCCTTGTTTTGCTGAGAAAGGTAGGCAGTCCCAAGAAAGTTTCCATCTTGACTATGGACTTCTACTTCCTGATCCTTGAGATTGATATTCTCAAGATCGCTAGCTTCTAGTAAAACTAGCCCTTTAGTGAGCTTCTTTTCAACCCGTTTGCTGACTCTTATTCTATTCATAGTCCCTATTATAGCAAATTTTATGACAATTCTCAAAAAAGAAACTACCCTTGCTTTTTTACTCTAGTTTTAAAAAATGGTATACTAATACTAATAAAAACTTAGGAAGTAATTGTGTGAGAATCAAAACAAAAGATGCTCTTCCGTCTTGGAGGAGCATTTCTTTTTATAAAATTTATCAAGCAAGCGACCAACTATCTCATCTTTTTTCTATTTCTGCCAATATGCGTGACAGGTAGTAATGATAGCCAAAAATAGCAAGACCAAGCAGAAGGATAAGAGCTCCTACTCCCAAGCTGATGGCAAGGACAGGGGAGAGAGACTGAACCAAGAATAAGCTTACAATAACTAAAATCATTAAGATAACACTATAAATTAAGAGTAAAACTATTGCTATTATACGATTTGAACGGTTCACCAAGTCCGTAATGTTACTCCAATTGGTTGACAGATTTTTCGCATCCTTAAAGTAGTGGTGGCAAGAAAGGATGACACTGGCAAGGATCCATGCTACAAGAAGGTAAATCATCGAAAGGATGGGCAAGCCTAGATATAGAGAAAGTCCAAGTAAAATCAAAACTGGTAAAAAGGACTGAACAGCAAAGATAATCCAAAATTTTACTTTCACATAACGAGCAAAGTCAAAGGGCAAACTCTTAAGAAAATCAACATTTTCCCTCTCCAAGGATAAGGCAATTGAAGGCAGGCTGGTGATATTGTTATTGACAACAGCTATAAAGAGACCTATAAAAAACAAGGGTAACCAGTATGGAGGATAAATGTCTGGAACTATCTGATAATCTCGGAGGTTGGAAATCAGACCGATCATCATGAGATAAGGAAGAAAAGCACTTGTAAAAAGCACAGTAATCACGCCAGTCCCCTGTCCCAAGAGAGAGAGGTTATAGCGCAAAACCATACGGAAAAAGCCCTTTTTAGTAGTTGAAATCCTCTCCTTACTGCGACGTTCTTTTATGACCTTCTCCTCACTGTTAAGTAGGATCACGTCATAAAAATGAGGAAAAACCTTCTTTTTGGTCAGGTAAAGCAAGAAAACAGTTAGAATTATCCAAGCGAGCAGACCCAGGATGGCTTCTGTTGAAAAAGGCTCCACTGCTATTTTGTAAAAGAGATGAATAGGATAAAGAAGAAGTGGAATTTCTTTAGTCTGATTACCTATACCTCTAGAAGTGGACTGGACAAAGAAGACAAATAATAAAGGTATGAGAACCCCTATCCCAATCATCACATTCGCAAAAATAGACTGATACTTTCTAAAAAGCGCAGTTTGAGCCAAGAAATGCACTGCCACTATCATCACTAAAGCCAAAGAGACAAATAATAAGACCAAGGACAGCAGCATCAAAGGCAAACCCAGCCACAGAGAAGGGGCCAGCCTAATGTAGAGGACTAGAAAATAAGCTAGGATTGGTATAATTCCAGCTAGAGCTGGCAAGAGGACAGACAGACCTTTGGCAATTATAATCTCTGATTCTTTAAAGCATAGGGCCTATACGATGCCAAGTCCTTACTCTCATAAAAGACATTGTAAAAAGCTGTTAAAGAAGTTGAAAAGACAAGCAGCAGTAAAAAAGAAATCATTCCACTAAAATAAATGGGGTTTTCCTCAAAAGGAAAATGAATGGCTATATTACTAAAAGCGATGAGCACCAAGAGACTAGAAAAAATGTAAGAACTTAGGACTCTAGCGGAAACATTTACTTTTTTCCCAGGATTCTTAGCCTGCTTCTTTCGTAGGTTAGCCAGATTAGCTTCTTGAGATGAATAGAGAATATTGATATCAACTAATTTTTTAATGACCTTGAGACGCATCTGAAACCTCCTCTTTTCTACCAGCAAGGCTAAGGTAGATACTTTCCAAAGACTGGTCTGGGTGGTCTTTTCTCAAGTCCTCCACGCTACCACAATAAATCAAGTGCCCCTTTTTCAAGATGGCAATCCGATCACAGACTTGCTCGGCTACCTCGAGGACATGGGTTGAAAACAAAACCGTCTTGCCTTTTTGTGCATGTTCCTTCATCATTTGCTTCAAATCAAAGGCAGCCTGGGGATCCAAACCGGTCAAGGGTTCGTCCAAGACCCAAATATCAGGATCAGACAAGAGGGCCCCGATGACAAAGACTTTCTGACGCATTCCGTGAGAAAGTGTTTCAATAACCTGATAACGGTTTTCAGCAAAATCAAAAACGTTCAATAGCTTAGATAGACTAGCCTCCAAGTCAGAGCTGCTCAAATCATAGGATGAAGCAATCAATTCCCAAAATTCATTGGCCGTTAAACGTAAAAATAAGTCAGGCGAGTCTGCAACGTAGCCAATCTTTCGTTTGATAGCCAAGCGATTTTCCGATAAATCTAAACCGTCAACCAAAATACGACCACTGCTGGGTGAAATAATACTGACTAAGGATTTTATAGTAGTCGATTTCCCAGCTCCATTATGGCCAATCAAGCCCATAATCTCTCCATTTTCAATCTGCAGATTGAGATTTCTCAAGGCCTCTTTATCACCATACAACTTACTAACATTTGAAATTCAATCATGAGAAATCTCCTCTCTTTATCTATGTAATTTACTACCATTATAGCGCTTTCATTTTAAAAATCAACATTTTATATAAAATAGTCAAAAACTTATTATTCAGTTTTACGCAAACGTTTGAGCTAACCGATACTTTATGATAGAATAAAGAACAAGATTGACAAGTAAGAGGAAAAATCATGCAAAATCAAACACTCATGCAATACTTTGAATGGTATCTGCCCCACGACGGCCAACACTGGACGCGTCTGACTGAAGATGCTCCACACCTAGCTGATCTGGGGATTAGCCACGTCTGGATGCCACCAGCTTTTAAAGCTACCAACGAAAAAGATGTGGGCTATGGGGTCTATGACTTATTCGACCTAGGAGAGTTCAACCAGAAAGGGACTGTCCGCACCAAGTATGGTTTCAAAGAAGACTATCTTCAAGCCATTCAAGTCCTAAAATCGCAGGGAATACAACCAATGGCCGATGTGGTACTTAACCACAAGGCTGCGGCCGATCACATGGAAGCCTTTCAAGTAATCGAAGTGGATCCGGTTGACCGTACAGTTGAACTTGGAGAACCCTTCACCATCAATGGTTGGACTAGCTTTACCTTCGATGGTCGCAAAGATACCTACAATGACTTCCACTGGCACTGGTACCACTTCACCGGTACAGACTACGATGCCAAACGTCGTAAGTCTGGGATTTACCTGATCCAAGGGGATAACAAGGGCTGGGCTAATGAGGAATTGGTCGATAATGAAAACGGTAACTACGACTACCTCATGTATGCCGACCTAGACTTTAAACATCCTGAAGTCATCCAAAATATCTATGACTGGGCCGACTGGTTCATGGAAACAACTGGTATCGCTGGTTTCCGTTTGGATGCTGTCAAACACATTGACTCCTTCTTTATGCGCAATTTCATCCGTGATATGAAGGAAATACGGTGACGATTTCTACGTTTTTGGTGAATTTTGGAACCCAGACAAGGAAGCCAATCTGGACTATCTTGAAAAAACGGAAGAACGATTCGACCTTGTTGATGTTCGTCTCCACCAGAATCTCTTTGAAGCCAGTCAAGCTGGCGCAAACTATGACCTTCGTGGCATTTTCACAGATAGCTTGGTTGAACTCAAGCCCGACAAGGCTGTGACTTTTGTCGACAACCACGATACCCAACGTGGTCAGGCTCTTGAGTCTACTGTTGAAGAATGGTTCAAACCAGCAGCCTATGCCCTCATTCTATTACGTCAAAATGGACTGCCATGTGTCTTTTACGGAGACTACTATGGGATTTCAGGAAAATACGCTCAAGAAGATTTCAAAGAAGTTCTTGACCGTCTCCTAGCCATCCGAAAAGACTTGGCCTATGGAGAACAAACAGACTACTTTGATAACGCTAACTGTATCGGTTGGGTTCGTTCAGGTGCTGAAAATCAATCCCCAATCGCAGTCTTAATTTCAAACGACCAAGAAAATAGCAAGTCAATGTTTGTCGGCCAAGAATGGGCTAACCAAACCTTTATAGATTTACTTGGAAACTACCAAGATCAAGTTACAATTGATGAAGAAGGTTATGGACAATTCCCTGTCTCAGCTGCTTCAGTAAGTGTCTGGGCAGCCAATACAATCTAATAGCTAATGATAATCAAGTCAGATCCAAGCGGATTTGGCTTTTTTGCATTCACAAAAAGACCTACCCAAATGGATAGATCTTTGTTTTCTTACAATTTACCTGCTACTTCATCCAACAATTCTTGGATCTTAGCTTGGTTGCTTCCTCCTGCCATGGCCATGTCTGGTTTACCACCACCACGTCCATCGACGATTGGTGCCAATTCTTTGACAAGGTTCCCTGCATGAAGGTCTTTTGTCTTGCTTGCTACAAGGACATTGACTTTGTCACCGATAGCAGCAACTAGGACGAGCAAGTCAGAGTAGTCTTTTTGTTTCCAGTTGTCCGCAAAGGTACGAAGGGCACCGGCATCTGATACAGACACTTGGCTAGCAATGTAACGGTGACCGTTGACTTCCTTAACATCCTTGAAGATGTCGCCTGCGGCTGCAGCTGCGGCTTTTTCTTTCAACTCAGCATTTTCTTTTTGAAGTTGACGAAGTTGTTCTTGAAGTCCTTCCACCTTGTGAGGTACTTCTTTAAGTTGAGGTGCTTTCAAGGTTGCTGCGACAGCTTTAAGAGCATCTTCTTGTTCGCGGTAGGCTTCAAAGGCTTCCTTACCAGTCACTGCCAAGATACGGCGAGTTCCTGATCCGATACCTTCTTCTTTGACAATCTTGAAGAGACCAATCTCAGAAGTGTTGCCAACATGGGTACCACCACAAAGCTCGATAGAGTAATCACCGATGGTCACAACACGGACTTCCTTACCGTATTTCTCACCAAAGAGGGCCATAGCTCCCATTTCCTTGGCAGTGTCAATATCCGTTTCAACTGTCTTAACTTCAAGAGCTTCCCAAATTTTCTCGTTGACTTGCTGTTCAATCGCACGAAGTTCCTCAGCAGTTACTGCTTGGAAGTGGGTAAAGTCAAAACGAAGGAATTCAACTTCGTTCAGAGATCCTGCTTGTGTCGCATGATTTCCGAGGATATTGTGAAGGGCAGCGTGAAGCAAGTGAGTCGCAGTGTGGTTTTTCATAACACGGTGACGACGATTTGTATCAATTGCTAAAGTATATTCTTGGTTCAAGGCAAGCGGTGCAAGGACTTCAACAGTGTGAAGAGCTTGTCCGTTCGGAGCTTTTTGAACATTTGTCACAGTAGCCACGACCTTACCTGACTCATCCAAGATTTGTCCGTGGTCAGCTACCTGTCCACCCATTTCAGCGTAGAATGGAGTTTCCGCAAAGATAAGAGAAGCAGTTCCTTCAGATACAGCTTCTACTTCTGCATTGTCAGCCACGATAGCTACCAATTTAGAAGACAATTGTGATGCTTCATAGTTAAAGTGGCTTTCCACTGTGATGTTTTGAAGGGTTTCATTTTGCATCCCCATTGAGCCACCCTTAACAGCTGACGCACGTGCACGTTCTTGCTGTTCTTTCATGGCTGCTTCAAAACCTTCACGGTCTACAGTCATACCAGCTTCTTCAGCGATTTCTTCAGTCAATTCAACTGGGAATCCATAAGTATCATAAAGTTTGAATACATCTGAACCAGCAATGACAGATTGACCTTTCTTTCAAGTCAGCTACGATGCCTTGGGCAAAGTGTTGACCTGAGTGAAGGGTACGAGCAAATGACTCTTCTTCGCTCTTAACGATTTTTTCAATAAAGTCACGTTTTTCAAGCACTTCTGGATAGTAGCTTTCCATGATTTTTCCAACAGTTGGAACCAGTTTGTAAAGGAAAGGCTCGTTGATACCCAATTTTTGACCGTGCATAGACGCACGACGAAGGAGACGACGAAGGACATAACCACGACCTTCATTTCCTGGAAGAGCACCATCACCGATGGCAAATGAAAGTGAACGAATGTGGTCAGCGATGACCTTAAAGCTCATGTTGTCGCCATCTTGGTCATAAACCTTACCAGACAATTTCTCCACTTCACGAATGATTGGCATGAAGAGGTCCGTTTCAAAGTTGGTCTTAGCCCCTTGGATAACGGCCACCAAACGCTCCAAACCAGCGCCCGTATCAATGTTCTTGTGTGGCAATTCCTTGTACTCGCTACGAGGAACAGCAGGGTCTGCGTTAAATTGTGACAAAACGATGTTCCAGATTTCAATATAACGGTCGTTTTCGATATCTTCTGCAAGCAGGCGAATACCGATATTTTCTGGGTCAAATGCCTCTCCACGGTCAAAGAAGATTTCTGTATCTGGTCCAGAAGGTCCTGCACCAATTTCCCAGAAGTTGTCCTCAATAGGAATCAAGTGGCTTGGATCCACTCCCACTTCAATCCAGCGGTTGTAAGAATCTTTATCGTCTGGATAGTAGGTCATGTACAGTTTTTCAGCTGGGAAGTCAAACCACTCAGGGCTTGTCAAAAGCTCATAAGCCCAAGTGATAGCTTCGTCACGGAAGTAATCTCCGATAGAGAAATTCCCCAACATTTCAAACATAGTGTGGTGACGCGCAGTCTTCCCTACGTTTTCGATGTCGTTAGTACGAATCGCTTTTTGGGCATTGGTAATACGTGGATTTTCAGGAATAATGGTTCCGTCAAAGTATTTCTTAAGGGTTGCTACCCCAGAGTTGATCCACAAAAGTGTTGGATCATTTACAGGAACCAAACTCACTGATGGTTCTACTGAGTGACCTTTAGTCGCCCAGAAATCAAGCCACATTTGGCGTACTTGTGCACTAGAAAGTTGTTTCATATTGTCTCCTTATTTACTTGTTTAATGTGATTGGCTTTCCAGCATTTCCACATAGTCAATCGCGACACAGAGGGAAATGACTAGGTCTGCATAAGCATCCTCAAGAACCGTTACGGTATAGGTAGAGGTAAGATGGAAGAGTTCTTTCCTGATTTCCGCAATCAACTGATCGCGATCATCCAGTAGTTTGAAATTCAAATCCCAGATATTGCCCTCGATACGAAGCCCCAGATTATCAAACTCATACTTATCTCGCCAGAAGGTCAACTTCTTACGAATGACAAAACTCGATCCATCCTGAAGCTGAATCTCAAAACGAGGAAGTAGGGTCCAAATTTCCTTACTAATCTCACTAACTTGATGACCAGCCGCATCATAAATGGTAAAGGTTTTGGGAATCTTAAAAAATGATCCCTCCACCTGATAGGCGATTTCTCCCCTGTCATCCTTGATAGCGAAGCGTTCGCCTCCAAGACGAAACTTTTGTTTGACAAGAAATGTTTTCATCAACACCTCCAAAAACCAAAAGACAAGCTCATATCACGAAGGGCGAAAAACCGCGGTACCACCTTCATTCAATGAACTTGTCATTCTCTTATTCTTATGCAATTGTTAAATTGAGTAGCATGACTTCCTAGCTTAGATGGCTCGCAGCACCGCCATTTCTCTGGACTAAGATATCTGAAAATCAATTCTCAACTTTCTTATTATAACGTTTTTTTAAGCTTGCGTCAACTGGAAATGATTCAAGACAATAGTAGTGAATTAGGAGAGAAGATATTTTGAAAATTCACCTACTAGTTTTGAAATGTAAGTAGTAATATTTAATTTATTTCTAATACATTTCCCCTACTCTATACTCAACCCATTCCTTTTCCTTCACTGGGTAAATCTTAGCAACTTTTGTTTCCTCATCATATACCACAACAAAGTGCCCTTTACTATTCCAAAACTTACCTAAAATAGTACCATCATGTAAATCAGTACGTAACTTGCCCTCTTGACTTACTGCGCTTTCTGTTTGTACTGTTTTAGTCTCTTCCTTGCTTCCTTGAGTACCCAAAATATAGCCCCCAAAGTTTACCCAAAAGAGTATAAAAAGCATAAATACGATTGTTGCATATTTCAAAAATTTCAGTTCTTTCATTTCTCTATTATCTCCTTTTAGTTTAATCAGTCTAAAATAACTTATGTTTTCTAATTCACAAAATTAGCAAATTTATCCTTTATTATTTAGCAAAATTAATAATAAATTTAGATTTCATATATCTTTTTAATTATTACTCTACAGCAAGACTGAAAACTATCAAAGTAAAACAATCTAATTACATATTTCTAAAAAATTAATACTTTTCCCCTACTCTCATATATTGCCATTCTGAAAAATCAACCTGGAACACCTCTGGAGCTTTTTTAGTACCATTGTACACTACAATAAAGTGACCTTTATCATTGTAGAACTTGCCTAAAATTTCAGCGTCTTCTTCTTTTGCTTCTAGCTTGCTATCTTGCCTTGCTATGCTTTCTGCTTGTGCTGTTTTAGTGTCTTCATTGCTATCAACCCCAACAGTTACAAAACTAGTACCTAAATAGATAAACAGGTAAAACAAAGCCAAGCCAATCCCCACAAGTTTAAATAGTTTATAATCGCCATTATCTCTTTTCATGTTATCTTTTTATCTCTCTTTCTCTTTTGTGTTCTCTAAATATTAAATAGTCTTCTAAATAGTGTCTTTCTTTATCTAAATCTAATTTCAAAGCCAATTTTTTCAATCACTTCTTGGATTTCATCTAGCGATACTAATAACCATTCTTTAGGAACAAAACTCTCTCCATTTGGTGCTATTAATTCTATATCTAACTGCTTGTCTGCAAAATAATGATGAAGAGTCGTTTCTAATTTTCGAGCGCTAAAATTCTGAACCTCAAAACTAGCTACTAAACGGACAGGAGCATAAAGATAGGTTCCTTCTCTTTCTGCATTTACTAACCGTTTTGTAATTTGATCCTCTGTAAAACCGATTTTATAGAGATTACGGATATTGGCAATTTGAGGATTGCTACTCAAGGACTTCACTACATAGATATAGCCAGTTGTAATTCGTTCACTCGGACTGATGCCAGTCATCACATCTTCTATCAATTCAGTTACCATGCGTCCATGTCGCGTTCTATCGTGTAAATTTGAGACAAAAGAACGGAGTAAGGCCTTTTTATTTTCTGTACCATTTTCATATACGAGATGAAGTTCAGCATTAGTATAACCATTCTTGTCAGTGAAGTCTTCTCCTTTAGAAACAACATAAACCATTACTCCATTATCCACATAGAACATACCAGGTTTAATTTCTTTTTCTTTTATCACATCAGACTTTCTGACTTGACGACGACCTTCACTAATTTCATCATGAACACGAGTAAATAATCCTTGATACTCTTCAAAATTGCCCATCTGTTTACGTGTTCGTGTTTTATCACGTGCTTGAATCGTTCGTTTATAACGTGAGACATCAAATAAAGATTTTTCAGCACTATTCACTGACTCAAACAATTCATCTGATAAAATATCTGTTAAACTAGCAGGACTTGAAATAGGAGTCTCAGACTCAACTACATCTATTTTTAATAACCCAAATTCATCATAAGGTTCTAATTTTCGGATGCTATCAGGAGATTTTCTAATACCATTTAATCTAGAAAATAAACTACGTTCTTTAATATTTCTAGACTTTTGTGGCTCTTGTCCATTATTTACTCTCACCCAGTCTATAATTTCTAAAAATTTCTCTACTTCATGGTCTGTAACTATTTTTTTCTTAGGTTTTAAAGGAGCTATTAAATGTTCGAAATCAGAATCATTAAAAATGTCAGTTAAATTTTTAAAATCAGTCATTACCATTCTCCATCTTCAACTTCAGCTGAGACAATTGTAACAAAGCATAAGCCAATCTCTGTTCATACTTATCATTACTTGATTTATCTGGATGACGACCATTTTCTTTCAAAAATTGCTTAATTTGAGGATAAAGAATCAAAAGTTCTTCTTCCGAAAACTCCATCTTCTGACCATCCATATAATCTTGTATTAGACGCAAAGTCGGAGCATCAATTTCACGTGATATAACTTCGTAAGCCCTCTGAAAAGGATTAATCTGATCAATCAAATCAATAGATAAATCATCAATATTCACAAATTTATCTGCCATTTTTAGGAAATCTGTTTGTCCTACTCCCTCTTTCCGTTCAGCTGATTGAACAACCGATTGACTAATAAACTGTTGGCGAACTTCTTCAACTTCAGCACCACTTAAGTCAGGATAGATTTGCTTAATGATAGCTGGAATCATCTGCTTATTAATGACTTCTGCATCTGTTCCTGCAGCAATCGCAGTTTGGATACGCTGTTCTTGCAAGATACTAGCACGTAAATCATTCATATCATTTTCTATGATATCTTTGTTCTTTGAGTGCTTGGCTCTTTTAAGCCTTTCACAAACATTTCGGCACCAGAAGATTTCTGGTCATCTCGGTCTTTTCGTTTGAACTTGAAATTTGGTGCTAAAACAGACTCCATCAAGAGACTAGCTGTAATAGCCTTCATAACATTATTCACAGCAAAGAAAACTTCATCATCTTGAGCATCAGGTTGGGAAATGAGATTGGTGAATTGAGCATGTGACTTATTGGAACTATCGCGTGTTACTCGACCTATAATCTGAACAATTTCTGTTAGCGACTGACGATAGCCAATCGTTAAAGCATACTCAGCATAAGGCCAGTCAAAACCTTCTTTAGCCATACCAAGTGCGATAATGATATCGAGATCATCTAAACTGGTCATCTTGTTTAGATAATCCTGTACTTTTTCACGCCCTTCTTCTGTGACAAGGTCAGCGACCTTCAATACACGACCTGTTTCCTCAGTAACCAACCATAATCCAGTCTTAAGGTCTGGAACGGCTTGCCCCAGTTCGTCTAAATTCGGTCAACTTCATCATACTTATCCTTGGTTGACTCACCCGAGTTTACATTGGGAATATGAATAATAGTTTTCTTGCTTGTGTCCAGCACCTCGTGCAAAGCATCCGTGTAACGACCACGATAAAAGTTATAACCCATGGCAAAACTTTTCAGATATTGGTATCCCTCCAACTGTTCATAATAAGTATAGGATACCTTGTCAAATTTTTGCTCATCTTCAGGTGCCAAAATAGGTACAGAATCTCCACGGAAATAAGACCCTGTCATAGCCACTACATGGGCTGTTGAATTGGCTAATATGTTTCTAAAGGCATTTCCTAAAACTGAATTATCATCTTGAGATACATGATGAAATTCATCGATAGCTAAAAGAACATCGTTAAAATCACTATCAGCTAGCTGTTCAAAGGCAAAACGCAAGGTAGCATGCGTACAGATTAGAACTCTATCGTCAGTTGACTCTGAATGCATAAAGTCTACAAACTGTTTTACCTTACTTTTGCTGGTCCCTTGTTCAGTCAAATTATTTTTGGGAAGAACTTCCCAATCCCAGTAAAAACCATATTCTGTCAATTTTGTTGAACGAAAGGATTTTCCGATAGATCTTTCTGGAACAGCTATGATAGCTTTTTTCAGACCTTGAGCATATAGTTTATCAAGAGCAATAAACATCAGAGCTCTCGACTTACCAGAGGCAGGAGGCGCCTTAATCAATAAGTGTTGAGAAGTTCTCTTAGCATATACGCGCGCCTGCATTTCACGCATACCAAGTGCATTATTTGATTGACTAGCACCTGTACCATTGTAATTGATTTCAAATATATTTGAGGTCATTTTGCTTCCTTTTCTGTCATTTCTTTGTACAGATTCAATAAGACACTGAGTCGTTCTTCATCTGATTCAAAAGGCTTTTGCTGGTAAGCACGTTCTACGATACCATCAATTTTTTCATGTGCTTGACGAAGACGTTCGTTCATCGGTTTATTAGCACCACCGTACAACTCAGCCAAGGTTCCCCCCTCTTCTTCTCGAACATCCAGCATTTCAAAAACAGCTTCCTCAAGCATATTTTTCCGAGCTTCTGAAAGTTCTGGAATTGGGAATGTATTATAGACCAGCCCAGCTGAATAACGCAAACGTGTCTCTAATTTTCCTCCAATAGATTCTAACCAAACCATATGCATTTTGGATTCTAGGATACCAAGAAGCCAAATAGGAGCATTGTAAATAACCATGGCAGAATTAGATATGACCGTATCATCTCCTACAAATCCCATAGGTACATAATCTCTAGATTCTGATGAGGTACACGGAACAACAATAGAAATGTCTGCCAACTCATGATAAAATCCAAATTTCCAAGGAGTAACTGCTAACTCATTAGTTGCTTCACGTTGACTTGATAATCTATGTTGTTTAACCAAATCCATACGTTTTGATACAAGACTATTTTGCTGATGGATTTTATAGGTTTCTTCATTCAACCATAAAATGTATCGAAATCCTCCATTTATAAATTCTTGACCTCCACCAAACATCTTAATTACATCAACTAACTCTGGATATTCTACGATAATACTTCTATATTCTTCAACTGATAGAATGAGACCTCCTCCATCATTGGGTTGATTTCCAAAATACATAGGTGGGAAATTAGATAAGGAACGATTCTTCTGAGATACTAGAATATCTTCTCCTACAGTAAGATAAGCATTGATATGACTTGCCTCTCGTACTTCTCCATCCTGATTAAACAATCTCTTAGTTTGTCCACTCAATCTTGATAATCCAATTATAGCTACTGTAACACCCGCATTATGTGCTGCACTATTATTCCATTTAAAAGAGGAATAAGCAAATGAAATCTCTACATCTAAATTGAATATTTCTGGCCATAAAACAGCAACTTGTTGTCCTTGGTTAATTGAATTTGTTGTTACAAAGGCGACCTTTGCAACAAAATTATTGATAAATCTTGCACCTTTTATAAACCAACCTGCAATATAATCTAATTGGCGATAACCATTTACCTTATTAAACAGAACATTCATATCCATTTTCTGTTCATTTGATTGTCGCCTGCTTCCTATATACGGCGGATTCCCAAATATATAAACTTCGTCATCTTCCTTAGCATTCAAAACAGTTTCCCAGTCAATTCTTAGGGCATTCCCACAAACGATATTTCCAGCTTCTCTTAAGGGTAATAGTCTTGGATGGACATCAGCAAGCGCTTCTTCCATCTCCACATTCATCTGGTGTTCCGCTATATACAAGGATAGCCTTGCTACTTCATGAGCGAAATCATCCAATTCAATTCCTGAAAACTGGGATAGAGAAATCTTAGATGCATCAGCAATCAATTCTCCTTGATAAACGGCTTTTTCATTCAAGGAATCACGAATTTCACGCTGTTTGACTAAGATATTAATCTCTAAACGACGAAGTTCTTTATAGGTAATGATGAGGAAATTTCCAGAACCACAGGCAGGATCTAAAAACTTGATAGATGACATACGAGTGAGCAAATCCTCTAACTTAGGTAAAAGTTGTCGCAATTCTTTGCGACGATGGTCCTCTCTAAAGTCACCACCTCCTATATAGTAATCAGCTCGTTCTTCTAATTCCGTAAATGCCGCTCGTAAATTATCTAAAAACAGTGGTTTGATGACCTTCATAATATTGGGTACGCTAGTATAGTGCATACCCGATGTTGATCTTGCTTCTGCATTTGCCACGGTTTGAATCATCGATCCCAAAATATCTGGATTGATTTCATTCCAGTTTAGCAATTCACCTGCTTCAATGAGTAATTGGCGAGTTCTTTTATTGAAAATAAGGTCATGATGTGGCTCTGAAAAAAGCTTACCATTTACATAGGGAAAATCTAATAACCACGACTCCAAATCTTGACGACTAAATTCAGGCATATCTAAAACAGTAAATAGTTTTCTAACACACTCATTCAAGTCAGAACCATCTTCGGATGTCCTCATCTTAATAACATTTGTGAAAGCTCCCTTGGAGATGATATTTGTATCTTCTGCAAATAGTAGAAAAAGAACACGAATCAAAAATAGATTAAATGATTTACCATCAGTTTCAGTGATGGCTAGTTCAGGATTAATAGAAATTAATTCGTCATAAAGTTTGGTGAAACGCTCTGCTGCTTTTACATCAGCAGGGTTTTCCTTATCATAATCAATCTTTTCAATACCATTCCAAGGTAAGAAGAAATCACAATGAGCTGGCAAATCATTAAAAGAAATTGCCAAAGTCAGCCCTGTCTGAGTATCCTTTGCATATAATTCTTGAAAATCTGTTGTAATAATAAATCTAGATTTACGAGCTTGCCCCTCCAACTCCTTATCAATCTCGGTCAGAGCAAGTAATGGCTGATTTTCAACTTTACGAAAATACAATTTATTTTTTATTATAAAATCATCAGATGCCACTTTACTTGCTCTGGTTATGGTCGTTTTAGTAATGTCAAATAATGAAACAAAATCAACAATAAATGTCGATTGATTCAGATTTTTCTACTAAAACCTTGGTTCTATCCTCAATCTCAGTGATATTTAATAACTTTTTAGCCATTAGATACCTCCAAGAAACGCAAAAAGCCTACTGGATTTTCAGTAGGTTTCAGTCTATATTTTTTGCATTTTTTTATTAGGTTATATATATATATATATATGCATTTGCGTAGTCTGGTTCATTTTGAACTCCTTTAGAATTAAATTTCAGAGAAACTATAAACAATTCTAATTACTCTCAGTCTAAAACTATTATACCATGATTTCTATTTTTTCAAAAAAACGAACCAGCTTGACTGATTCGTTTTCATCCGTTTAACTCCTACTTCCGATACATTTTAAACTGTAGGAAGAGGTCGCTATATTTTCCTGTCCATTTATGGTCAAATTTCTCATAAACTTCTAGGTGTTTCATGGTTTCAGCATCAGGATAGAAGGACTTGTCTTCTTTTTTCTCCTCTGGGAGCAGTTCCTTAGCTGGTAGGTTTGGAGTTGAATAGCCGACATACTCAGCATTTTTGAGAGCATTTTCGGGTTTCAACATAAAGTTGATAAAGGCATAGGCTGCGTCCTGGTTTTTGACTGTTTTGGGAATGACCATATTGTCAAACCAAAGGTTGCTGGCCTCTGTCGGTACCACATAGCGGAGATTTCCATTTTTTTCTAGCATTTGGCTGGCTTCACCAGAGAAGGTCACACCGATTGCAGCGTTATTCTGAATCATGTAACCCTTCATCTCATCCGCTACAATAGCCTTGATATTTGGAGTCAATTTGTAGAGTTTGTCTACTGTCTCTTCCAACTGCTGGGGATCCTTGGAGTTAAGGCTGTAGCCAAGGGAGTTGAGTCCGAGCCCCAGAACCTCACGCGCCCCATCAAAGAGCATGATAGAGTTCTTATACTCTGGCTTCCAAAGGTCGTCCCAGTGCTCAGGCGCTTGATCGACCATGGTTTCATTGTAGACAATTCCTAAGGTTCCCCAGAAGTAAGGGATGGAGAATTTATTGCCTGGGTCAAAGGATTGGTTGAGGAACTCAGGACCGATATTTTCAAGACCTTCAATCTTTGAATAGTCAAGCGGTACCAAGAGGTCTTCGTCCTTCATCTTGTTGATCATGTATTCACTAGGGATAGCAATATCGTAGGTCGTTCCACCCTGCTTGATCTTGGTATACATGGCTTCGTTGGAGTCAAAGGTCTCATACTGGACTTGGATTCCTGTTTCTTCTGTGAATTGTTCCAAGAGTTCTGGATCGATATAGTCCCCCCAGTTGTAGATAACCAGTTTTTGACTATCTCGGCTATTGATTTTGCTATCTAGATGAGTCGCAATTCCCCACAAGACTAGGATAATGGCTACAATTCCTGCTAAAAATGAATAGAGTTTTTTCATGCTTGCTCCTCCTTCTCACGTGAGATAAAGTAATATCCAACCACTAGGATAATACTAAAGAGAAAGACAAGGGCAGACAGGGCATTGATTTCAAGCGAAATCCCCTTCCGAGCACGAGAGTAAATCTCGACTGACAGGGTTGAAAAGCCATTTCCCGTTACAAAGAAGGTCACGGCAAAGTCATCTAGCGAATAGGTGAAGGCCATGAAGTAACCTGCAATGATAGACGGAGTTAGGTAAGGAAGCATGATTTCCTTGAACATCTGAAATTGACTGGCTCCCAAGTCATAGGCTGCATGAATCATGTCACCGTTCATTTCCTTGAGTCGAGGCAAGACCATCAAGACAACAATAGGAATAGAGAAGGCCACATGACTAGATAGGACGGTCAAAAAGCCAAGTGAAAACTTGAGTTGAGTAAAGAGAATCAAGAAGCTGGCACCAATCATAACGTCAGGCGCAACCATGAGGATATTATTGAGTGAAAGAAAGGCTTCTTGGTATTTCTTACGAGACTGGTAAATGTAAATGGCACCAAAAGTCCCGATAATGGTCGCAATCAAGGCTGACAGGAAGGCCAAGAAAAAAGTCTGAGTCACAATCAACATGAGGCGACCATCGCCAAACATGGTTTTAAAATGGCTCAAGCTAAAGCCTGTAAAGCTATTCATGTCGTTGCCTGCATTAAAGGCGTAGCCAATCAGGTAAAAAATAGGCAGGTAAAGGACAAGAAAGACCAGTCCAAGATAAAGATTGGCAAATTTTTTCATCGTTCTCTCCTTTCCTTGGTCACCCACATGGTGATGAACATGGTCAGGATGAGAATCACACCGATGGTAGAACCCATACCGTAGTTGTCATTGGTCAGGAAGTTTTGCTCAATGGCTGTCCCCAAGGTGATAACGCGGTTCCCACCAATCAAACGGGTCAGCATGAAGAGACTCAAACTGGGGATAAAGACCGATTGAACCCCACTTCGCACGCCATTCATCGATAGAGGGAAAATGACATGACGGAAGGTCTCCCACTTGGTCGCACCGAGGTCATAGCTGGCATTGATGAGGTTGTTATCCATATCGTCCAAGACATTGAAAATCGGCAAAATCATAAAGGGAAGCTCGATATAGCTTGCGACAAAGATAAAGGAGAAATCGGTAAAGAGCAACTGCTGCGAACCGATTCCGATAAATTCCAAGAATTGGTTAATAGAGCCATTCTGACCAAATCCCGATAAAGGCATAGGCCTTGAGGAGCAAATTGATCCAGGTTGGCAGGATAATCAGCATGAGCCAGAGTTGACGATGCTTGAGGCGGGTCAAAAAGAGGGCTGTCGGATAACTGATAAGGAGGGTTACAAAGGTCACAATTCCTGCATAAAGCACTGAGTTGAAACTCATCTTTAGATAGGTCAAGTTTTGTGACGCAAAGTAGGACTTATAATTTTCTAAACTGAACTGGCCTTCAATGTTGAAAAAGGATTGTCCGAAAATCAAGACCAAGGGTGCGAGCACAAAGAGGGCAATCCAGAGCATGTAGGGCACTACAAAGAGTTTAGAGCTTGTTTTCTTCATCTCTTTCCTCCTCGATTGCATTAATCAGACCTGCTTCTTGCTCTTCGATTTCCACGTATTCTTCGATACGGGCATCGAACTCTTCTTCGGTTTCGTTGAGACGCATGATATGGATATCTTCAGGTTCAAAGTCCAGACCGATTTCCTCGCCAACGATGGCCTTACGGGTTGAGTGGATCATCCATTCATTTCCAAGCTCGTCATAGGCGATAATCTCATAGTGCACCCCACGGAAGAGCTGGGTATCGACCTTAACTTGGAGCTTGCCTTCTTCAGGAAGGGTAATGCGCAAGTCCTCTGGACGAATAACGACTTCAACAGGCTCATTTGGCTTCATCCCACCATCAACCGCTTCAAAGCGTTTGCCATTAAACTCAACCAAGTAGTCCTCAATCATGGTACCTGGCAAGATATTTGACTCACCGATAAAGGTAGCAACAAAGTGGTTGATCGGCTCATCATAGATATCTACTGGTGTTCCAGACTGGACAATCTCACCATCATTCATAACGAAAATCCAGTCACTCATAGCCAAGGCTTCTTCCTGATCGTGAGTGACAAAAACAAAAGTAATCCCCAATCGTTGTTGCAATTCACGCAGCTCATACTGCATGTCAGTTCTTAATTTTAAGTCCAACGCTGACAAAGGCTCGTCCAGCAAGACCACACGGGGTTGGTTGATGATGGCACGGGCAATAGCCACACGCTGACGTTGTCCTCCAGAGAGTTTACGAATGGAACGTTTTTCATAACCTTCCAACTGAACCATCTTGAGAACTTCTGCTACACGCTGCTCGATTTCTTTCTTGTCAATTTTACGCAAGCGGAGTGGAAAGGCAACATTTTCAAACACATTCATATGTGGAAACAAGGCATAGGATTGAAAGACCGTATGGACATCTCGCTTGTTGGTTGGGATGTCATTGATACGGACACCGTCCAGCAAAAATATCTCCTGTCGTCGCATCCAGTAAACCTGCAATGATGTTAAGGATAGTTGATTTCCCTGAACCAGATGCGCCTAGAAGGGTGTAAAATTTCCCTTCTTCCAACTCAAAGTTGATGTCTTTGAGAACCTTGGTGTTGCTGTCTTCAAAAACTTTAGAGACGTTTTTGAATTCGATAATTGGTTTTTTCAATTGGCATAAATTCCTTCTTTTTCATAGATTAACAGATCAGGGCTCTGTCAGGCCGCCACTACCTCTTGCAGGGTGTAAAACCACCTGCATACATCTTCGCTAACGATAGGCTTTCACCCCCTTTCCATGACATAGCAGCAGCTTTTCAACTACAGCATCCTACTTGCTTTCACCCAAGATACGGACTTCTCTCTCAAGTGTAACACCTGAGTGCTCCTTGACTTTTTCAATCACAGACTCAATCAAGTCCTCGTAGTCTTTGGCCGTTCCGTCTGCGACATTGATCATAAATCCTGCGTGCTTTTCAGACACTTCTACACCACCGACACGATAGCCTTTCAAGCCGGCTTCTGAAATTAATTGACCTGCAAAATGCCCTACTGGACGTTTAAAGACCGAACCACAAGATGGATATTCTAAAGGTTGTTTAAGTTCACGTAGATGCGTCAAACGTTCCATTTCTTGCTTGATGACCTGATGGGTTCCTGGAGCTAGAGCAAATTTAGCTGACAAGACAACTGCACCAGACTCCTGAATGGCTGAATGGCGGTAACCAAAAGCCAAGTCCTTGGCAGACAGAGTCTCGATTTCTCCATCCTTGGTCAAGACCTTACAAGACTGCAAGATGTGGGCAATCTCACCACCATAGGCACCCGCATTCATAAAGACAGCACCACCGACACTGCCAGGAATGCCACAAGCAAACTCAAAACCAGTCAAACTATGACGGAGGGCAATGCGAGTTGTTTCAATCAAGTTGGCTCCTGCTTCTGCTTCAATGGTATAGCCATCAACTGAAACGTTATTGAGCTTGTCGCACAAGATGACAAATCCACGAATCCCACCATCACGAACAATGATGTTGCTGGCATTGCCAAGAACCATCCAAGGGATATTTTCTTGATTGGCAAATTTAACAACGCGCGCCAACTCAAAACGATTTCGTGGAAAGACCAAATAATCAGCCTCTCCACCTACTTTTGTATAACTATAGCTATGTAAGGGTTCCTTAAAACGGATATCAATCCCTTCTAAGATTTCAAGCATTTTTTCTCTTACTGTCATGTTACTCTTCCTTTTTCAAAATTCATTCCATTATACCATTTTTAAGACCATTTGACGACCATAAAAAGACCTTGTTTGCTTTTGGCACAAAAAAAGAGGTTTCCCCCTTTTTCTTATGATTTCTTGCAAAAGATTGTCTTGGTTCCATAGGCAAGCAGAACAAGTTCAAGTGCTAGGATCACTTCAACCAAGACTGGATTTGCCAACCAGCCAACTTGGGCTAGAGATGGTGCCAGGTCAAAGAAGGCATGGAGTCCATAAGCCGCTAGGAGATAAATCCATTTCTTCTGGCGAACAGCTTGATAAACCCAAACTGTTAACAGCAATTGGAATCCTAAAGCCAAGATTCGTTCAAAACCAAGCAAATAAATCTGCCAGACAGACAGCGACTGGATGGTTTTCAACATATTTTCAGACAGCAATTTCATAACCTGTGGATCCTGAGTTTGAACTGCTGAAAGCACGAAGTAGAGATTGAGCAAACTGGTAATACCTAGGAAAATCAATTCCAAGCCACCATGACCCATCCCATAAGCCAAGGCATCTGCCTTTTCCAAGCTTCTCTTTTTCTCCAACCATTTGAAGAAAACAAGACGAGCAGTTTCCTCAAAAAGGGCGGCCATGGCTAATCCATAGATGATGTAGAGAAGCGGATTGTCTTGCAAGAGGGCAATACTACCGTCTTTTTGAGGATGCAAAACCAAGATATGCACCAGTTTCTCCAAAATCTGTGAGGAGACAAAGAAGGCAACAGCCCCCAAGCCCAAGACAGCTAGATTAATCTGGTATTTCTTTTTGGCATACCAAATGCTCCCTAGCAAGAAAGCCAGTAACAGCACCATAGTAATGATAATATGAATGGTCATTTTCTTCTCCTATTCTGCCTTTTCAATATCTTTTTTCATCTCGTCAACATTGAACTTAGCAAACAAGTATTGACGATCTTGGACTGGGAAACGTTGGTCCAACTGGTCAACTGCTCCCACCTCGATAATGCCTTCCTTGATGACAAAGTCCATAACATGTCCACCGAAGGTCAAGTCATCTGAGATGAAGTGCAGATGGTAGCCTGCTACACTAACCCCATGGAAAATTTCTGGGGTCCAGAAACCAACGATGGTTCCTGCCACATTGTCTCGACTATATTCAGGCTGATGGGTTGCAACCTCAGCAAACTTGGTATCTGGTGTCGACTTGGGAATCATGCGCACATGCATATGTGAAAATTCCCCACGAATCTTGATCGAGCGGAAAAGATTTTCCCCATCATAATAAGACTCGATTCGTTCTTCCAATTCCTTGTCTGTCATCTCAAACCGCTGGCGGAAAATAACCTCGGCCTGATGCGGTACCACTGCTGCGTAAGGAATAAGGGCATCTGGTGACACTTCTACAATTTCTGGCTGCTCTCCTGAGCCTTTGGCCTGATAAGCCTTGCCATCCAAGACAATCAATTCCCCATCAATAGAATCCAAGGTTCCCAAACCAAGGTCACCATGCTCTAGCAATTCTCCTACTGTCATGGTACCACCATAAAGGCCTGCCATCAAGACTCCAAGGGTATTGTATTGAAATAATTTCACTGGTTCCTGCACGTTCTTATCCATTCACTTTCTTGTCTGTTATTCTATAAATGTTACTCCTAAGTATACCACATTTGCCTCTAGATGTGAACGAGAGAAACACTCTAAACATTGCCAAGAAGGAAAAAAAAGGGTACAATGTAACAAAATCAAGGGAGGTCTGGAATGAAGAAACAAAGCAAGTACCAAGAGGTTGTTTCCTATCTAAAAAAAGGTATAGAGTCTGGACGTTTTCCAACGGGTAGCCGCCTACCTTCTATCCGTCAACTGAGCCTTGACTTTCACTGTAGCAAGGATACTGTCCAACGAGGCCTGCTGGAATTACGGCACGAACAATACCTCTATGCTAAGCCCCAGAGTGGCTACTATGTCCTAGAACAAGGGCAACACCAGGACCTAGAAATTGAGGTTACAGACGAACATGCCAGCGCCTATGATGATTTCCGACTCTGTGTCAATGAAACCTTGATTGGCCGAGAAAACTACCTCTTCAACTACTATGACAACCAAGAAGGTTTAGAAGACCTAAGACAGTCCATTCACCAACTCCTCTTTGACCAAGCCCTCTACTGCAAGGCTGACCAACTGGTACTGACTTCTGGAACCCAACAAGCCCTTTTTATCCTCTCTCAAATTTCCTTCCCTAGCCAAGCCAAGAAAATCTTGGTGGAACAACCGACCTACCATCGGATGAACCGTCTCTTGATTGCTCAGGGATTGGACTATCAAACGATTGAACGAGGCATTGATGGGATTGACTTGGAGGAGTTGGAGCGCTATTTCAAGACAGGAAAAATCAAGTTTTTCTACACCATTCCTCGCTTTCACTATCCCCTAGGGCATTCCTATTCTGAGCAGGACAAACGAGCTATTCTTGACTTAGCTGCCAAGTATGGTGTCTATATCGTAGAAGACGACTATCTGGGGGATTTGGACTCTAAAAAGGGCCAAACCTTCCACTATCTGGATACAGAGGAGCGGGTCATTTACATCAAGTCCTTCTCAACCAGCCTCTTTCCAGCCTTGCGGATTACGGCACTCATTCTGCCAAATGCTATCAAGGAAGCCTTTGTGGCCTACAAAAATATCCTAGATTACGACAGCAACCTCATCATGCAAAAGGCCCTCTCACTCTATATTGACAGTCAATTATTTGAAAAAAATCGTCTAACTCGCTTGTCCAATCAAGAAGACTATCAACAACAAATCGAGGAGAGGTTAACTAAAACACCTTGTCCCCTTCCTCACTATCCCCTTCACGATGGTTTATTACTAGACCTCAGACAGTATCCTAAAATCGCCAGTCTCAAACACAGCCAACTGGGCTTAGACTTCTTTGAAGAGGCTTACTTGGATGCCTGTCCTTATCAATTTACCAAGGTTTCCTTAGAAAATCTGGAAAAAGTTTTAGACTATTTAAAAACAGAATTGGATTGACTTCCAACTCTGCTTTTTTCTTATTCTTCAACTTCTGTTAGGCTTGCTGCTTTTTCAAGATATCTTTGGTAAGTTCCTTCATCCTTGAGTTTTTGGATGACCTTGTCCACCACTTCTTTCAAATCAGCACTATTTTTTCTAAGGGCAACGGCATTAGCTTCGCCGTCCTTCATCTTCAAGCTGACAGTTGCGACAGCTAGGTCCGCATTTTTAGCAGCATAGCTAAGGGCAACAGGCTCATCCATATGAACAGCATCTACTTTTCCAGCCTGCAATTCATTGACTGCTTCACCCATATTGGTTAGGGAGGTCAATTGAGCTTTTGGCAATTGTTCCTTGACCATAGCTTCTGGAACAGTCCCTTTTTGGGCAGCAATATTAGCACTTTCAAGGCTTGTTAAATCCTTGTATTTTTCTAGATCAGCCTTACGAACCAAGAAACTAATCTTGTTTTCATAGTAAGGGATTGAAAAATCAAAGACTTCTTTTCTTTCGTCAGTAGCGCTAATTCCCGCAACTGCTAGGTCAGCCTTACCTGTTTGAAGACTGGTCAAGACATTGTCAAAACTCATGCTTGAAATTTCCAACTTAACCCCAAGTTCATCCGCAATCGCTTGAGCCATATCAATGTCCGCACCGACTATCTGGTTTTTCCCGTCAACCAAAGCTTGGAATTCAAAGGGTGCATAATCAGGACTAGTCGCTACAACTAATTTCCCCTTTTGCTTAATGGACTCAACAGCTGATTGAGAACCATTAGAACCTGACTGACAAGCCACTAAGAAGAAGCTTGCAAGAAAACTACATAAAACAAATATCCATTTTTTTGATTTCATAAATAAACAACCTCTCTGTTAATTTTGTATAATTATAACGCTATCCAAGATATTTGTCAAGTGTTTTTTGAATTTTTATCTCAAAAATATTTTTTTCATTCAAGAAAAGGAGCTATCAGTTGATTTCAAGCTCCTTTTTATACAAAATAATCCTAATTTATAGTTCGACAATCTTACCTGTTTCAAAGTAAACAACCCATTCACAGATATTTTTGGCATAGTCTCCAATGCGTTCCAAGAAGGCAATCACTTGGAAGTAATCACGTCCCTGTAACGATGGCATCTGGATTTTTCTTGATTTCTTCTGTAGCCAAATCACGAATGCTATCAAAGTAATGGTTGATTTTTCGTCCATAGCTGCTACTTCATAGGCCTGATCTACTGAACCATTCAGATAGAGTTCAAGGGCTGCTTCGACGAAGTTCTTGACATCGCGACCCATTCTCTTGATTTCTTCTTCAACAGCTGGGATACGTTGCTCACCCTTCATACGAATGGCTGCTTTAGCAATGGAAACAGCATGGTCACCCATACGCTCCAAGTCAGATACGGCTTTTAAGACTGTTAGAACTGTACGCAAGTCTTGAGAAACTGGTTGTTGAAGGGCAATCATTTCAAATGATTTCTTCTCCAATTTCACTTCGTATTCGTTTACTTCTGCATCGTCTTCGATGACTTCTTTGGCCAAATCACGGTCATGCGTAACAAAGGCACGCACTGTACGATTGATTTGGGATAGCACTTCCTGTCCCATAGCATAGAACTGGTTGTGCAATTTCTCTAAATCTTCCTCAAATTGAGAACGTAACATCTTTTATCTCCTTATCCAAATTTTCCTGAAATATAATCTTCTGTTTCCTTGTGTTGTGGGTTTAGGAACATCTTCTTGGTATCATTAAACTCAATCAAATCTCCATCTAGGAAAAATCCTGTCTTGTCAGAGATACGAGAGGCTTGCTGCATGGAACGCGTAACCAAGAGCATGGTGTATTTATCTTTTAGACCATACAAGGTTTCCTCAATCTTACCAGCCGAAATAGGATCCAAGGCTGAAGTCGGTTCATCCAAGAGAATGATTTTAGGACTAGTTGCCAAGACACGAGCAACACAGACACGTTGCTGTTGACCTCCTGAAAGCCCGATAGCTGAATCATGTAGGCGGTCCTTAACCTCATCCCAGATAGAAGCTCGTTGCAAGGCTTTTTCTACCGCCTCGTCCAGAACCTGCTTGTCCTTAACTCCATTGATACGAAGCCCATAAACAACGTTTTCGTAGATAGACATAGGGAAGGGGTTGGGTTGTTGGAAAACCATACCGATTTCCTTACGCAATTCAACTGTATCTGTACGTGGGCTATAGATATTGTGGCCGTTATAAACCACCGAACCAGTTGTAGTCACCTCTGGATTGAGATCCCCCATGCGGTTGATAGCCTTAAGAAGGGTTGACTTCCCTGATCCAGATGGACCAATCAAGGCTGTAATTTCCTTAGGTTGGAAAGATAGGGAAACACTATTCAAGGCCTTCTTTTGATTGTAGTAAACAGACAGGTCTGATACCTGTAAAATCGCTTCTGTCATACTGTTTCCTTTCTATCCAAAGTGTCCTGTTACATAGTCATTGGTTGACTGTAGTTTAGCATTTTGGAAAATATTAGAGGTCTTATCGTACTCGATCAAGTCACCCAAGTAGAAAAATCCTGTGTAATCACTAGCACGCGCAGCCTGCTGCATACTGTGGGTCACGATGATGATAGTAAAGTCCTTTTTCAATTCCAACATGGTTTCTTCCAGCTGGGCTGTCGCAATCGGATCCAAGGCTGACGCAGGCTCATCCATCAAAAGAATATCTGGTTTAACAGAGATAGCGCGCGCGATACAAAGACGCTGCTGCTGACCACCTGATAGGGTCAAGGCTGACTTGTGCAAATCGTCTTTAACCTGATCCCAAAGGGCCGCCTGACGAAGAGATGTTTCCACAATTTCATCCAAGACTTGCTTGTCCTTAACCCCAGCACGTTCATGGGCAAAAGTGATATTGCGATAGATAGACTTAGCAAAGGGATTTGGTCGTTGGAAGACCATCCCGATGTGCTTACGCATCTCATAGACATTGATTTCTGGACGGTTGACGTCGATTCCTTGATAGAGGATTTGACCTGTGACCTTGGCAATGTCAATGGTATCATTCATACGGTTGAGACTGCGGAGGTAGGTTGACTTCCCTGAACCAGAAGGGCCAATTAAGGCTGTAATTTTATTTTTTTCAAATTGCATATCGATGCCCTTGATGGATTCTTTTTTACCGTAGTAAACATGTAAATCCTTAGTAGAGAGGGCCACTTTCTCTTCAGGAAAGGTGATGATATGCTTTTCATCCCAATTATATTTTGACATGGCTTCTCCTTTAGGCAGCGGTTAATTTCTTATGTAGGTAGCTTCCGAGTTTGCGAGCTCCAAAGTTAAAGATGAGAATAAAGATAAGGAGCACGGCTGCAGAACCTGCTGATACAATGGTTCCATCTGGAATGGTTCCTTCACTATTGACTTTCCAGATGTGGACAGCCAAGGTTTCCGCTTGACGGAAGATAGAGATTGGACTGGTCACACTGAGAATATTCCAGTTAGACCAGTCTAGGGCTGGAGCGGATTGTCCTGCTGTATAAATCAAAGCAGCAGCCTCACCAAAGATACGACCAGAGGCCAAGACAACTCCCGTTACGATACCTGGAAGAGCTTCTGGAATAACCACATGGACAACTGTCTCCCAACGAGAAATCCCAAGGGCTAAACCAGCCTCACGCTGCGTATGGTGAACGTGTTTCAAACTGTCCTCGACATTTCGAGTCATCTGAGGCAAGTTAAAGACTGTCAAGGCCAAGGCACCTGAGATGATTGAAAATCCATACTCAAACTGAACTACAAAAGATCAAGTAACCAAAGAGACCTACAACCACTGATGGCAGTGAAGACAAGATTTCAATACAGGTTCTGACAAAGTTGGTCACAGGACCTTTTTTGGCATATTCAGCTAGGAAAATCCCAGCCCCCATAGACAAAGGCACAGAGATAATCAAGGTAATAACCAGAAGGAAGAAGGAATTATAGAGCTGAATTCCAATTCCTCCACCTGCTTGGTAAGAAGATGATTTGCCAGTCAAGAAAGACCAAGAGATGTGGGGCAAACCACGAACCAAGATATAAAGAATCAAGGATGCCAAGATGGCAACGATAATTCCTGCAATCGAGTAGAGGACAGCTGTTGCAATTTTATCTAATTTCTTAGCGTGCATAGTTTTTCTTTCCTCTTTCTTTCGTAATCAATTTAATGACACTGTTAAAGGCCAAACTCATCAAAAGCAAGACTAAGGCCAGTGACCAGAGAACGTTATTGTCAACTGTTCCCATAACGGTATTTCCGATACCCATGGTTAACACAGAGGTCAAGGTTGCAGCAGGTGTTGTTAGTGAAGTTGGAACAACGGCTGAGTTTCCGACAACCATCTGGATGGCCAAGGCCTCACCAAAGGCACGCGCCATCCCAAAGACCACTGCTGTGAAAATCCCTGAACGCGCAGCCTTCAAGGTCACACGCCAGATAGTTTGCCAACGAGTAGCCCCCATAGCCAAACTAGCTTCGCGGTAGTGACGAGGCACTGCACGCAAGCTATCGGTTGTCATAAAGGTTACCGTTGGTAAAATCATGACAAAGAGAACAAAAATCCCTGACAAAATCCCAAAACCAGTTCCACCAAAGATACTACGGACAAAAGGAACTACGACCTGCAAACCGATAAATCCATACACGACTGAAGGAATCCCGACTAAGAGTTCAATAGCTGGTTGCAAGATTCTAGCACCTTTAGGTGATACTTCGGTCATAAAGACTGCCGCACCAATGGCAAAAGGAGTTGCGATAAGGGCTGATAGGATTGTGACAATAAAGGAACCCAAAATCATGGGAAGGGCACCAAATTGTTTACCTGAAGGATTCCATGTTTGGCCAAAAAGGAAATCAAAGATGTTTACCCCATTTACAAAGAAGGTCGACAAACCTTTTTGGGCTACGAAAATCAAAATCATGGCCACAATGATGACTATCAAAGACAGACAGGCAAAGGTCAAGCCTTTCCCTAATTTCTCTAGACGAGAGTTCTTTGAGGGAGAAAGTAGTTTTTTAGCTAATTCTTCTTGATTCATTATTGACTCCCTTCTAGTGCTGTCACCGTTCCTACAGCATCTTTTTCAACCTTCATTTCCTTAACAGAAATATATCCCATTCCCTTAACGATTCCACTTTGCGCTTCATCTGAGAGGACAAAGTTGAGGAATTCTGCCACCAATTCATTTGGTTGACCTAGGGTGTACATGTGTTCATAAGACCACAAAGGCCAGTTATTGGTGGTAACATTTTCTGCAATCGACTCATAGCCATTCAACTTCATGCGTTTCACCGAGTCATCCACATAGGCAAAAGCTAGGTAAGAAATGGCTCCTGGTGTCTGGGAAACAATGTTTTTGACCATCCCGTTTGAATCCTGTTCTTGACTCTGCACAGCAGACTGACCATCCATGACGACACTATCAAATGTTGCACGCGAACCAGAACTTGCCGCACGGTTGATAATAGAAATTGCTAGGTCTTTCCCACCGACTTCTTTCCAGTTAGTCACTTGACCTGTGAAGATGCTACGGAGCTGTTCAGTTGTCAGATTTTTCAACGTCAACTTCCTTATTTACAATCACTGCCAAGCCCGCTACAGCAACCTTATGGTCCACTAGTGCTGAGGCGTTAATACCGTCTTTTTCCTCGGCAAATACATCTGAATTTCCTACATCAACGGCTCCAGATTGAACCTGAGACAGACCTGTACCAGATCCTCCACCTTGGACGTTTACTGTTTTTCCAACGTGCATAGAGCCAAATTCATCTGCTGCTGCTTCTACCAAGGGCTGAAGAGCCGTTGAGCCAACAGCTGTCATGGATTCTCCACGATCAATCCAGCTAGCACATCCCGCCAAAGAACCTGCTAGCAAAAGAGCCGCAAGGGATAGAGCGAATTTTTTCCTTTTTTTCACTGTTTTTCTCCTTGAAAATAATGGTGAATGCTGTGAATTTTTTCAACTATTTATTTATGTTTTTCCTTTTCAAAATTGGGAGCCAACTGAAGTTGCTAGCTTGGTTTTACTAGAAATTTGCTTAGTTGCCTTCTCCACAAATTTTGACTTAAAATGAAAGACAATTTGAAAAAAATCCATACTTCCACTATAACATAGACAAGCTACTTTGACTAGCATTTTCACTTGAATCTGAGGCCTTTTGGAAAATAATTTTTCAAAACATTTCCAGTCACCTTAGCAAAGCCCAAACCATTACCTTGAACCAAAACTTGGTACCAACCATTTGGTAAACTTTCCGCCAGCTGAACGGTTTCTCCAGCGGCATACTTTACAAACTCCTCTTGGTCAATTTCAACGAACTGCTCGACCTGACTCGGTTTCAAGGCTAGACCAAGAGCAAAACTAGGTTCAAAGCGTTTCTTCTTAAAGTACCCAGATGCAGGCCATTCCGAGCAATCTTGAGCTTCCCTAAATCTGGCAAAAGTTCCGGCAAGAGATAAAGCTGGTCACCAAACGTCTGTAAGGTACCCAGTAGATTGATTTTTAGATGTTTTTGGGCAAATTCCTGCCACAAGGCAAGCTGTTCACGGCTGAGATTACTCTTACTTGCCTTACATTTAGGTGCTGGATTTTCACCTTTAAACTGTAGATGAGCTACAAACTGACCCTCTCCCTTAAAATGATGAGGGTACATCCGAGCCGTTTCTGGCAGGTCAATACCAGCTACCATTCCATTGATATGCTCTACTGGCAGCAAATCAAAATCATACTCTTCAAGCAGCCAATTGACAATCTCTTCGTTTTCCTCGGGTGCCCAGGTACAGGTTGAATAAACCAAACGACCACCTTCAGCTAGCATGGTCACTGCATCTGCTAGAATTTCTCTTTGAAGACTAGCACATTGACTCGGATAATCTAAGCTCCAATAGTCCATAGCATCTGCTTGCTTACGAAACATCCCTTCACCAGAGCAAGGGGCATCAAGGACAATGAGGTCAAAGTAGCCTTTAAAGACCTTAGCCAAGCGGTCAGCAGATTCATTGGTCACCACAACATTTGTCGCTCCAAAGCGCTCCATGTTTTCTACTAAAATCTTAGCCCGTTTGCTTGAAATTTCATTAGAAACCAGGATACCTTCACCTGCTAGATAGGCTGCTAATTGAGTTGATTTGCCACCCGGTGCAGCGGCCAAGTCCAAGACCTTCATTCCAGGACTGGGCTGGGCAACCTGAGCCACCATTTGGGCAGCAGGTTCTTGCGAATAGACCAAACCTGTAGCATGCTCAGGCGATTTCCCTGAAACCTTCCCATAGTGGCCCCAAGGGGTTTGAGGAATAGCATCAGGAAAGGAAACTGGCGCTTCTTTTAAAGGATTGACCCGAAAAGCCGAAATCGCTTCCTCCTCAAAAGAGGCAAGAAAATCTCTTGCCTCATCTCCTAGTATCTCTTCATATTTTTCAACAAATCCTTCTGGAAATTGCATTTAAGTTCTTTTCCTTTCGTAAATATAGGACTGAATTTCCTCCTGCATCTCAAGAGGCACCATCATGACTGGCTGTCTGGTTTGAAAATCAGGAGCTTCACCAGATAGGGTCACAATCCGATAGCCCAGACTTTCCCCTAAAATACTAGCGGCAGCATAATCCCATGGTTGCAGATAGGTGATATAGGTCAACAAACGCCCTGACAAAATCTTGGCAAAACTAATGGCCGCACTCCCATAGACACGAACACCGAGGACAGCTCGACTCAAATCAGCCAGTCCCCATTCATTGGTTTCCAGCATGCCACTATTCCCTGCAATAAGAAAATCTCCAAGAGGTTTTGCTTTAAAGGGAGCTAGGAGCTTATCATTTCGACAAACTGGAAAAGCTCCACCACCGTGGTAACAATCCCCTTTGACCACATCATAAATCAGTCCAAATTGCCCTTGACCATTTTCAAAATAAGCCATCATGACAGCAAATCTTCCTGCTGGGCTACAAAGTTATTGGTGCCATCAATCGGATCAATGACCCAAACCTTGCCCTCTTGAACCGAGGCCCGCAGACAACCTTCTTCAGCGCAAATCTTATCCTCAGGATAACGGGATAGAATTTCACCAACCAAGAGCTCCTGAACTTCCTTGTCCAGTCTGGTCACCAAATCTGTTGGAGAGGACTTAGTCTCAACACGTAAGTCTTCCTGCATATGGTCAAGAATGTACTGGCCTGCCTTCTTGACAAGCTCTTTAGCAAATTCAAATTTACTTTCCAAGAGAAATCTTTCCTTCCCCTTTTTCCTTGGCAGCCTGAACTGCTCGGTAAAGCGAATAGCTACTAACTGTTTCAAATTCTCGTCCCAAACGTTTTTCTTCGCTCTTACTTGGCACAACCGCTTTGAATCCCTTATAGGAGTCCAGTAACTTTTTAGCCTCTACCTTGCCTTCATAGGCAGCTTCAACATCATTAAAAAAAGAAAGCACTGAAGCAAGTTCTTCAGTGCTCCACGACAAATCTAGTGGGTAACTATACTGTTTGTTCATTAACTAATACCAGCTCTCATTCTTGCTTCTTTTAGTTCTTGCTTACGGTAACTACGAGGGAGAAAAGCACGAATCTCATCTTCATTAAAACCAATCTGCATGCGTTTGGCATCGATAATTATGGGACGACGCAAAAGACTAGGATACTGCTCAATTAAATGAAGCAATTCCGATACTGAAATACTCTCTACATCAATATCCAATTTTTGAAAAATTTTTGAACGAGTTGAAATGATGTCATCAGTACCATTTTCGGTCAAGGAAAGGATGTGTTGCAATTCTTTTCTTGTTAAAGGACTGGTCATAATATTATGTTCCACAAAGGGAACCTTATGTTTTTCTAACCAGGCCTTAGCCTTACGACATGAAGTACAGCTCGGTGATAGAAATAGTGTAATCATGCTTTTCTCTTCTTATCTATACTTTGCTACTTCTATTATACAAAAAAATAAAGCGCTTGACTAGAGATTTTTAGAAAAAAAGCCTATTTTTTCAAGAAAAATAGGCTTTTTGCGAACGATTGATAGATTTTGGATTTAGTTAATTCATTCTTGACAATAATTTCGAATCCCATACCTAATTAATTTATGCAAAATAAGAATATCTTTAGTATTATTTCCTACGACTTTTCAGATACAGATAGCAAAAAAAGCTTTCATAGAGGGCAAAAAAGAGGAGGAATGCATGAAGGAAGAAAAACTCTGGCAAAATCAGAATCACTGGATCCTTGGCTGGATCAAAAAGCCAGGTGTCATCTCCCACAAAGAGAATTTGATGGAAAAGAGTAAAGAATTGGTCAAAACCAATCAAAACTCCCCCAAGTCCAATCAGCAAAGGAAAGACCACTAGAGTCAAAAGCCTCTTACTAAATAGAGATAGAAATCCCTGTTTCACAATCCCTTTAACAAAGAAATAGAAGCTTGGCAGTGTCACTAAGGCTACTAGCTGCACCAAGTGAAAGAGGTTCTTGACCACTGCAAAGTGGTGCAGACCAGCTGCTGACGAACGAAAATCAGGCAGCTGCAAGACCTGGCCAAAAGGGTTGGTCAGGTAATTCATCAAGATATGAAAGTTGTATTGAATGGTTTCTGGTTTTATATAAACCCGATTCGTTAAGTTCAGCCACTGAATCTCCATAGGATAGAAAACCCAAGCCAAATAAATGGTCAAAAGGATCGAAAGAGAGAGTAGAAAGAGCATGGAGCCCCAAAAGGTCAGTTTAGTTTTCATCAAAATCCCACTCCGCAAGGCTAGAAACCACATGAGTCGGTGCGATTGGCAGGTCTGCCACTTCTTCTGCCTTGGTAAAACCTGTCGTCACCAAGAGCGTTGGAATGCCATTGTCAATCCCAGCGCGGATATCAGTCAGATAGTTATCCCCTACCATGATTAACTCTTCACGTTCCAAGCCTAAGTGCTCAACCGCCTTGTCCATAATGATGGCATTTGGTTTTCCTATATAAACAGGTTTCACTCGTGTTGCCACTTCAAGCAAAGTTATCAGTGAACCAGCACCAGGCAAAAGACCGCGCTCTGTCGGGATGTTGAGGTCAGGATTGGTTCCGATAAAGTGAGCTCCCTTTTGGATAGCTAGAGTTGCTGTCGCAAATTTTTCATAGTCAACTTGCCAGTCCAGGCCAACTACTACATAAGCAGGATTTTCCTTGTCTTCTACATAACCAGCAGCCTTGATGGCTTCCTTGAGTCCTGCTTCTCCGATGACATAGACAGTCTTTTCAAGCCCCAAGTCGTTCATATAGTCGATAGTTGCCAAAGTCGCTGTGTAGACAGTCGATAGGGGCGTATCGATATTAAAATTCTGAGCCAACATCTCCTGAACACTCTCAGGAGTGCGGGTTGTATTATTGGTTACAAAGAGATAGGGAATGTCCCGCTTTTGCAATTCATGGACAAAAGCCTCACCTGCTGGAATTCGGTCTTTCCCCTTATAAATGGTTCCGTCTAAATCAATTAAATAGCCTTTATATTTCATATTTCTCCCTAATCCTTTTTAATTTCTTGCCAAGTGATGATTGCTTGGGCATTGGTAGCACCGTCACTTGTAATCTCATGCTTGCTTTCCAGTCCAGTCCGTTCAACAGCCGATGTAATAAGCCCACCTGGTCGAACTTCCTTGACATACTTGAGATTGATTTTCTTGGGAATATATTGGGTCAAAAAGTCTGCACCCATGACCTCAAAAATCCAGTCCAAGTATTTACTGTTATTGACATGGCCATTCATATCCAAGTCGTAAAAACGGACATGGTAATCCTTACTGATTGGCTCTTCTAGATTTGCATACTTTGGCCCGCGAATAAGTTTTTTATCAAACTCAGACTGGTAAGGAGCCACAATCTCAGGTTCTACTGCATGAACTTTTCGACTGTCTCTATCCATAAGAACAAAGGTCGCCATCATGTGGATGAGCTCCTGCCCTGCTTCATCATAAATGGTAAAGCGACGGTAGCAAAAGAGTCGATTGTAGCTCAAGGCTTCCGTTTCGATGATGATTTCTTCCGCAAAACGAGGCAAACGAGCCACCTCAATATCATAGTCTGTGATAATCCAGACTAGATTATAGTCCTCCAAAATAGCCTTATCACTAACCCCTAGTTCAATCGACTGCATCCCTGAAACTTGCAAGGACAGCAAAATCACATCTGGAAGCTTGATATGACCGTTCATATCAGCCATATCAAAAGGAATTTTCATTTTCATTTGATAAGTTAAGCCCATCATCCTACTCCAAAATAAATCGTTCTGCTACGGTGTCTCCCAAAAAGAGACCTCTCTTTGTCATACGAACTCGGTCACCCTCTATTTGCATGAGACCTTGTTGAACCAAGTCCTTGACAATTTCTCCATAAAGTCCATCAAAAGACCGTCCAAATTTTTCTTCAAATCGCGCCATAGAGACCCCTGATTTCTTACGGAGACCTAGGAACATTTCTTCTTCCATTTGCTCCTTTTGACTCAGGTGCTCTTCTGTGATGCGAGCATTGCCTTCCTCAACTGCACTGAGATAATGACGAATGGGGCCATGATTTTTATAGCGCACTCCATTGACATAGCCAGACGCCCCAGCACCAATGCCATAGTATTCAGCATTGTCCCAGTACATGAGATTGTGGCGACTTTCAAAACCAGGCTTTGAGAAATTGGAAATCTCATAATGCTCAAAACCAGCTCTCTCCAACTCTGCGATGATATACTCAAACATCTCAGCTTCCAGCTCCTCCTTAGGCAGAGGCAATTTCCCTCGTCGCATACGGTTCATAAAAACCGTATGATTTTCCAAAATCAAGCTATACAGACTCATATGGGGAATATCCAACCCAATGGCTTTAGCCACATTTTCCTTGACCTGCTCCATGGTCTGACCAGGCAGTGCATAAATCAAATCAATAGAGATATTGTCAAAACCAGCCAGTTTCAGACGGTCGATATTTTCATAAATATCCTTCTCCAAATGACTGCGCCCAATCTTTTTCAGCATCTTATCATCAAAGGTCTGCACGCCTAGCGAAACACGATTGACAGCCGAGTTCTTCAAAACGGCTATCTTATCCGCATCCAAGTCTCCTGGATTGGCTTCAATGGTCAACTCTTCCAAGGCAGACAAGTCCAAGTTTTTAGTCAAGCCATTCAGTAACACCTCTAGTTGTGGAGCCGACAGGGCTGTAGGTGTACCACCACCGATATAGAGGGTTCGCAACTTTTGAATATCATAATAACGAAACTCTTCCAGCAGATGCTCCAAATAGCTATCGACTGGCTGATTCTTGATAAAAACCTTTGAAAAGTCACAATAATAACAAATCTGGGTACAAAATGGGATGTGCACATAGGCTGACGTTGGTTTTTTCTGCATAGTAATTATTATACCACAAAAAGCGAACAATACTTAGAATTCCGTTTAACAAAATCCTAGCATTGTTCGCTTTCTTTATCTAATCATTCTTTTTATTTTATGACTAACACGATTCCCAGAACCAATCTAGTTTGTCATAAAATACAACAGAATGAATGTTCATTTGACTAAATCTTTACTTTAGTCTTCTTTTTTCTTTCCAAGAGCAAGTCCGAGACCGCCTAGCACACCAAGAAGTCCTAGAGATGCAAGAGTCGCATTTGATTCTGTTCCTGTATTTGGCAATACATTTTGAGAACCATTTGATTTATCCCCATTAGTATCTGGTGTTGCTGTCGTTGGGGTAGCTGGTGTGACCTTAGCCGGAGTTTCTACTGGAACTTCCACTGCTGGTTTTCCTGGTTCTGTAATCTTACCTGTACCTGGAACTTTACCGTCTGGTAATTCGCTGTTTGGTACTTTACCTTTACCATCTTCACCGATTGTGACTGTGATTGGATTTCCATCTTTACCTGGGATTTCTACCTTAGTTCCTGGTGGGTATGTTGAGCCATCTGGTTTCTTCGGTGTTACTGTAACGTCACCTGTCTTAGGATCTTGTTCAACATCTATTGTTGGTGTCTTACGAGCTGGGTTGTTACATCCACTGGTTGTGATGGTTTCTTATTCGGTTCTGTGACTGTTCCTTTTCCTGGCAAGTCTCCTTTTGGAAGTTTGTCATTTGGTACTTCACCTGAACCATTGTCACCAATTGTTACTGTGATTGTTGTTCCATTTTCTCCTGGAATTTCTACCTTAGTTCCTGGTGGGTATGTTGAGCCATCTGGTTTCTTAGGTGTGACAATCGCATTTCCATTTGGTTGTTGAGTAATTTCAATCTCACCTGGTTTTTCAGTTGTTGGTGTTTCTGGTGTTACCTTAGCTGGAGTTTCTACTGGAACTTCCACTGCTGGTTGACCTGGTTCTGTAATCTTACCTGTACCTGGAACTTTACCTTCTGGTAATTCACTGTTTGGTACTTTACCTTTACCGTCTTCACCGATTGTTACTGTGATTGGGTTTCCATCTTTACCTGGGATTTCTACCTTAGTTCCTGGTGGGTATGTTGAGCCATCTGGTTTCTTCGGTGTTACTGTAACGTCACCTGTCTTAGGATCTTGTTCAACATCTACTGTTGGTGTCTTACGAGCTGGTGTTGTTACATCCACTGGTTGTGATGGTTTCTTATTCGGTTCTGTGACTGTTCCTGTTCCTGGCACACCTTGCTTAGGAAGTTTGTCATTTGGTACTTCACCTGAACCATTGTCACCAATTGTTACTGTGATTGTTGTTCCATTTTCTCCTGGAATTTCTACCTTAGTTCCTGGTGGATATGGTTTTCCATCTGGTTTCTTAGGTGTCACTACTGCATCACCATTTGGTTTGCGTGTAATTTCAATCTCAACTGGTGTTTCTGTCGTTGGAGTAGCTGGTGTAAATTTAGCCGGAGTGGTTACCTTAGGAACTTCAACAGCTGGTTTTCCTGGTTCTGTAATCTTACCTGTACCTGGTGCTTTCTACGTCTGGTAGATTCACTGTTTGGTACTTTACCTTTACCATCTTCACCGATTATTACTGTGATTGGGTTTCCATCTTTACCTGGGATTTCTACCTTAGTTCCTGGTGGGTATGATTGAGCCATCTGGTTTCTTAGGTGTTACTGTGACATCACCTGTCTCAGGATCTCGTTCCACATCTACTGTTGGTGTCTTACGAGCTGGGTGTTGTTACATCCACTGGTTGTGATGGTTTCTTGTTCGGTTCTGTGACTGTTCCTGTTTCCTGGGCACAGTCTCCTTTTGGAAGTTTGTCATTTGGTACTTCACCTGAACCATTGTCACCAATTGTTACTGTGATTGTTGTTCCATTTTCTCCTGGAATTTCTACCTTAGTTCCTGGTGGGATATGGTTTTTCCATCTGGTTTCTTAGGCGTTACTACTCGCATCACCATTTGGTTTGCGTGTAATTTCAATCTCAACTGGTGTTTTCAGTTGTTGGAGTTTGCTGGTGTAAACTTAGCTGGAGTGGTTACCTGGAACTTCAACTGCTGGTTTGTCCTGGTTCTGTAATCTTACCTGTACCTGGTGTTTCTACGTCTGGTAGATCACTGTTTGGTACTTTACCTTTACCATCTTCACCGATCGTTACTGTGATTGGGTTTCCATCTTTACCTGGGATTTCTACCTTAGTTCCTGGTGGGTAGATTGAGCCATCTGGTTTCTTAGGTGTTACTGTGACATCACCTGTCTCAGGATCTCGTTCCACATCTAATGTTGGTGTCTTACGAGCTGGGGTTGTTACATCCACTGGTTGTGATGGTTTCTTATTCGGTTCTGTGACTGTTCCTTTTCCTGGGACAGTCTCTTTCTTGGAAGTTTGTCATTTGGTACTTCACCTGAACCATTGTCACCAATTGTTACTGTGATTGTTGTTCCATTTTCTCCTGGAATTTCTACCTTAGTTCCTGGTGGATATGGTTTTCCATCTGGTTTCTTAGGCGTTACTACTGCATCACCATTTGGTTTGCGTGTAATTTCAATCTCAACTGGTGTTTCTGTCGTTGGAGTAGCTGGTGTAAATTTAGCCGGAGTGGTTACCTTAGGAACTTCAGCAGCTGGTTTACCTGGTTCTGTAATCTTACCTGTACCTGGTGTTTCTACGTCTGGTAGATCACTGTTTGGTACTTTACCTTTACCATCTTCACCGATTATTACTGTGATTGGGTTTCCATCTTTACCTGGGATTTCTACCTTAGTTCCTGGTGGGTAGATTGAGCCATCTGGTTTCTTAGGTGTTACTGTGACATCACCTGTCTCAGGATCTCGTTCCACATCTAATGTTGGTGTCTTACGAGCTGGGGTTGTTACATCCACTGGTTGTGATGGTTTCTTATTCGGTTCTGTGACTGTTCCTTTTCCTGGCAAGTCTCCTTTTGGAAGTTTGTCATTTGGTACTTCACCTGAACCATTGTCACCAATTGTTACTGTGATTGTTGTTCCATTTTCTCCTGGAATTTCTACCTTAGTTCCTGGTGGATATGGTTTTCCATCTGGTTTCTTAGGCGTTACTACTGCATCACCATTTGGTTTGCGTGTAATTTCAATCTCAACTGGTGTTTCTGTTGTTGGAGTAGCTGGTGTAAATTTAGCCGGAGTGGTTACCTTAGGAACTTCAACAGCTGGTTTTCCTGGTTCTGTAATCTTACCTGTACCTGGTGTTTCTACGTCTGGTAGATCACTGTTTGGTACTTTACCTTTACCATCTTCACCGATCATTACTGTGATTGGGTTTCCATCTTTACCTGGGATTTCTACCTTAGTTCCTGGTGGGTAGATTGAGCCATCTGGTTTCTTAGGTGTTACTGTGACATCACCTGTCTCAGGATCTCGTTCCACATCTAATGTTGGTGTCTTACGAGCTGGGGTTGTTACATCCACTGGTTGTGATGGTTTCTTATTCGGTTCTGTGACTGTTCCTTTTCCTGGCAAGTCTCCTTTTGGAAGTTTGTCATTTGGTACTTCACCTGAACCATTGTCACCAATTGTTACTGTGATTGTTGTTCCATTTTCTCCTGGAATTTCTACCTTAGTTCCTGGTGGATATGGTTTTCCATCTGGTTTCTTAGGCGTTACTACTGCATCACCATTTGGTTTGCGTGTAATTTCAATCTCAACTGGTGTTTCTGTCGTTGGAGTAGCTGGTGTAAATTTAGCCGGAGTGGTTACCTTAGGAACTTCAGCAGCTGGTTTACCTGGTTCTGTAATCTTACCTGTACCTGGTGTTTCTACGTCTGGTAGATCACTGTTTGGTACTTTACCTTTACCATCTTCACCGATTGTTACTGTGATTGGGTTTCCATCTTTACCTGGGATTTCTACCTTAGTTCCTGGTGGGTAGATTGAACCATCTGGTTTCTTAGGTGTTACTGTGACATCACCTGTCTCAGGATCTCGTTCCACATCTAATGTTGGTGTCTTATGTGCTGGTGTTTCAACTGGAACTTCTTCCGTTGGTTTTCCTGGTTCTGTAATCTTACCTGTGCCTGGTACTTTACCTTCTGGTAATTCAGCGTTTGGTACTTTACCTTTACCGTTTTCATCGGTTGTAACAGTAATTGGGTGATCTTTATCTTTACCTGGGATTTCTACCTTAGTTCCTGGTGGGTAGGTTGACCCATCTGGTTTCTTAGGTGTTACTGTTACGTCACCTGTCTTAGGATCTTGTTCAACATCTAATGTTGGTGTCTTATGAGCTGGTGTTTCAACTGGAACTTCTTCCGTTGGTTTTCCTGGTTCTGTAATCTTACCTGTGCCTGGTACTTTTACCTTCTGGTAATTCACTGTTTGGTACTTTACCTTTACCGTTTTCATCGAGTTGTAACAGTAATTGGGTGATCTTTATCTTTACCTGGGATTTCTACCTTAGTTCCTGGTGGGTATGTTGACCCATCTGGTCTCTTCGGTGTTACTGTAACATCACCTGTCTTAGGATCTTGTTCAACATCTAATGTTGGTGTCTTACGAGCTGGTGTTGTTACATCCACTGGTTGTGATGGGTTCTTATTAGGTTCTGTTACTGTTCCTGTACCTGGGACAGCTTTCTTAGGAAGATTGTCATTTGGTACTTCACCTGAACCATTGTCGCCAATTGTGACTGTAATCGTAATTGGGTTTCCATCTTTATCTTCACCTGGGATTTCTACCTTAGTTCCTGGTGGGTATGGTTTTCCATCTGGTTTCTTAGGCGTTACTACTGCATCACCATTTGGTTTACGTGTGATTTCAATATCAACTGGTTGTTCTGTTGTTGGAGCACCTGGTATTATCTTAGCTGGTGTTTCAACTGGAACTTCTTCCGTTGGTTTTCCTGGTTCTGTAATCTTACCTGTACCTGGTACTTTATCTTCTGGTAATTCACTGTTTGGTACTTTACCTTTACCGTCTTCACCAATTTCAACAGGGATTGGATTTCCATCTTTACCTGGGATTTCTATCTTAGTTCCTGGTTTGTATTTTGATCCATCTGGTTTCTTAGGTGTTACTGTTACATCACCTGTCTCAGGATCTTGTTCCAACTCTAATTTTGGTGTTTTACGAGCTGGTGTTGTTACATCTACTGATTTCGATGGGTTCTTATTAGGTTCTGTTACTGTTCCTGTACCTGGGACAGCTTTCTTAGGAAGGTTGTCATTTGGTACTTCACCTGAACCATTGTCACCAATTGTTACTGTGATTGTTGTTCCATTTTCTCCTGGGATTTCTACCGTAGTTCCTGGTGGGTATGGTTTTCCATCTGGTTTCTTAGGCGTTACAATCGCATTTCCATTTGGTTGTTGAGTAATTTCGATTGTAGGAGTTTGAGTTGTTGGTGTCTTAGGATCTGTTCCATTGTTCTCTTCATCCTTATCTGGAATTCCATCGTTATCATCGTCTGGATCCGTAACATCTGGAATACCGTCTCCATCTGTATCGCGTTGAATTTTAACTGGAACTTTGACTACAACTTCTTCTGTTCCTTTTTTCAGTTTAACTGGAATTTCTACTGTACGTTCTTCTTCTTTTGGTCCCCAATCTGTTACTGTTGGTGTTCCAGTTAAGTTACCATCGCCATCTACTGTTAAACCATTTACTGGATTATCTACTGTAATCGTTGTGCCTGGTTTGTTTGGTGTTATTACCTTAGTATTTGCTGGTACTGGTGTTTTTTCTGGTACAGTTTTTTCTGTTACTGTTCCTGTTAATTTATCCGCTACTTTTGGATTTTTCATCTTGTTCATCTGGAATTCCATCGTTATCATCGTCTGGATCCGTAACATCTGGAATACCGTCTCCATCTGTATCGCGTTGAATTTTAACTGGAACTTTGACTACAACTTCTTCTGTGCCTTTTTTCAGTTTAACTGGAATTTCAACTGTGCGTTCTTCTTCTTTTGGTTCCCAATTGTCTACTTTTGGTGTTCCTACTAGATTTCCGCCGTTATCCACTGTTAAACCATTTACTGGTTTATCTGTTGTAATCGTTGTACCTGGTTTATTTGGTGTTACTACCTTAGTATTTGCTGGTACAGGTGTTTTTTCTGGGACAGTTTTTCCTGTTACTGTTCCTGTTAATTTATCCGCTACCTTTGGATTTGCATCTTCTGTATCTGGAATTCCATCGTTGTCATCATCTGAATCTTCTTTATCTGGAATACCGTCTCCATCTGTATCACGTAGAATTGGAACTGGAACTTTCACAGTAACTGTCTCGCCACCATTTTTAACTTTAACCGGAATCTCTACTATACGTTCTTCTTCTTTTGGTCCCCAATCTGTTACACTTGGTGTTCCTTTAAGTTTACCTTCTTCATCTACTGTCAAACCATTTACTGGTTTATCTGTCGTAATGATTGAACCTGGTTTGTTTGGAGTCACAACTGTAACTGGTGTAATTGGTGCTTTTTCCGGAACTGGTGCTGGGTTTGTAACCTCAGCTGCTAAAGGTCCATTTGCTGTTCCTCTAGCTACAGGACTCTCAAGAGTAAGATTATTATCAATTCTCTTAGAAACTTTTGCAGTTACTTCTGTTTTATCTGCAACTTCCGAATCTGGAATTGTAACTACACCTGCAGGTGTTACTGATACTTTATCCGTTGGTTTACCATTTACTGTCGCTGTCCAAGTATTTCCTGATTTCGTAACCGTTACAGTTTCTGGTGTAGTCTTACCTGTTGGTACATAAGTAAGGGTGATAGTATCAATATCTTGTGGATTAGTACTATTAGGGCGTGTTGGTGGGGTAATTGTCACACTACCATCCGAATTACCTACTATACTAGGTACTGTTGGCGTTACTGCTAACACTACTTGACGCTTAATTTCTGCAGGCGCAAATGTTGTTCTAGTTGTACTATTTACATCCGTAATAGAATTTTTTTGCTAGTATCTGGGAATACTGCTGTTGCATTTTCGAGTATATTTCCCTGAGTTATCTAGTGTTGTTCCTGGATCTAATTTATCACCTTGTTTCCATGTCCACGTCATACCACTTGGTAAATAATTGTTTCCACGATCTGCTTTATCTTCACTATCTACAACCTTAAGATATCTATGAGCATCAATATTTTTACCACTATTGGCTACATTCAATGTTGAAGCTACTGGTACTTTTTGCGATACCATTTTTCAAGGTTTCTAGTCTCAATATCAACCACTCGATATTTGAATTTCAAATCACGGCTATCAGTAGCACTGCTTCCTTCAACATGTAGAGTAGCTTCATGTTCTCCTAAAGTTTCAGTATTCAATACAGTACCTGAAGACAAGCGAGTTGCATATGGATTTGCTTCAGTTTTTTTCCTGTTTGAGATGTAAATGTAGAAGCGGTTACTCCTTTTTGGAAGTCCTCCCTTAACTTCTACTTTAGAAATCACACCTGAGTTATCCCATACCTTCAATTCAGGGTTAAATGTAGCGCCACGATAGACTGTAAAGATTGGTGAATTAGCTGTTTCTGTTAATGGAATACCATTTAAAGTAGCTTGTGGTTTTTGAACATCTTTTGCTGTTGCTTTTGCTGGATCTGAATCAGCACCATTTCCATTTTTGGTAACTACTGTTACTTCTGTGTTATCTTTCACCTTATCTGCTGGAATAGTGATTTCCCCTGTATTGGAATCAATTCTAACTTCCGGATTATTCACAGTCCATTTGCCATTTGTTCCTTTAGTTCCAACAGCTGTTTTCGGAGTATTATCTTCCCCTGTATAGCTTACAGTAATCTTATCTGCTTTTGCTGGATTTTGTGGTTTACCTGTAACATCACCATTGTCTTTTGCTGTTGCTACTGGTTTAGCTGGTTTAGAAAATTTCGCTGTTGCTTTTGCTGGATCTGAATCAGCACCATCTCCATTTTTTGTAACTACTGTTACTTCTGTTCCGTCTTTTACTTTATTTTCCGGAATCGTAATTTCTCCAGTATTTGGATTGATTTGTACTTCTGGAGTATTTACTGTCCATTTTCCTTTTGGATCTTTCTTTCCTACAGCAGTTTTTGGTTGATTATCTTCTCCTGTATAGCTTACAGTAATCTTATCTGCTTTTGCTGGATCTTGTGGTTTACCTGTAACATCACCATTATCCTTCGCCACTGCTACTGGTTTAGCTGGTTTAGAAGATTTTGACGTTACTTTAGCTACTGGACTTTCAAGAACTACATTATTATCAATTCTCTTAGAAACTTTTGCAGTTACTTCTTTACCATCCGCAACTTCAAGATCAGAAATTGTTACAACACCTGCTGGAGTTACTGATACTTTATCTGTCGTCTTACCATTGACTGTCCAGTTATTTCCTGATTTTGCAACTGTTACAGTTTCTGGTGTAGTCTTACCTGTTGGTGTGTAAGTAAGTGTGATTGTATCAATATCTTGCGGTGTAGTACCATTAGGACGTGTTGGTGGGGTAACTGTTACACTACCATTTTCATTGGCTACTACGCTAGGCGCTGTCGGCGTTACCGCAAGAACTACCGGACGCTTGATTTCTGTCGGTGCAAATGTTGTTCTAGTTGTACTATTGTTATCTGTTACAGAACTTGGGAATTGCGCTGTAGCATTTCGAGTGTATTTCCCTGAATTGTCTAATGTAGTACCTGGATCTAACTTATCTCCAGATTTCCATGTCCAAGTCATACCTTGAGGCAAGTGGCTATTTCCACGATCTGCTTTTATCTTTACTATCTACTACTTTTTAGATAATTATGTGCATCAACATTTGTGCGGCTATTTGGTACATTTAAAGTTGAACCTACTGGTACTTTGGCTACACCATTTTTCTAGATTTTTTTGATTCGATATCAACTACACGATACTTGAATTTTTAAATCACGACTATCAGTAGCGCTACTTCCTTCTACGTGAAGAGTGGCAGTATATTCTCCTAGTGTCTGAGTATCTACTATACCTGAAGATAAACGAGTTTTTATACTTCTTATCTTCTGAACTTCCGTCTTTACCAGTTTGGGCTGTAAAGTTAGAAGCACTTACTCCGCTCGGAAGATTTCCAACTGTTACTTTTGAGATTTTTTTCCTGAGTTATCCCATACCTTAAGTTCAGGGTTAAATTCAGCGCCACGATAGACTGTAAAGATTGGTGTATTGGCTGTCTCTGTTAGCGTAATACCATTTAAAGTAGCTTGTGGTTTTTTTGGTTATCTGGTACTTCTGTTGGAGTAACAGGCTTTACTTTTTATCAGAAGTTACTGTTCCATTATTATTAGTAACTACTGTTTTAGCTGTAATAGGCTTTCCTGGTAACGCTCCTTTAACCGTAACTGTCGCTGTCTCTCCTTTAGTTGTTCCAGTTCCAATAACTGTGTCACCATCGTAAATATTAACTGTTGAACCGTCTGGCACTCCACTTCCAACATTTACAGTAATTTGTTGATTTGGTAAACCTTTTTATTGGCAACATTTGTCGTGATAGTAGGTTGTTTCGGTTTAACATTTAATGTAACTGTTCCATCTGAACCAGAACCTTTATCTTCTGAACTTGTACCATCTTGATATCTTGCAATTACTTTATATTTGAATACTCCAGCTTTAGCTGTACTTGTCGGCTTGACATTACCTTGCCAACTCCAATTCATACCTGCAGGGAATGGTTTATTCTCTTTATGTCTAACGTAACCTGAATTTGCAGGATCATCTGGATTTCCTAAAGGGTCTCCTACTGTTTTTGTAACTGTTTGACCTTTAATTGGATCTTTAGGTGCAGCTGGCTCTGCTTTTACACTTGTTCCTCGAGAACCTACAATATAAGATTGATTCGTAGTTCCACCAGATGTTACAGAGGCTGCATAGACATTACCATTAGCAGCTTGTTGGTCTGTCACATTATCCCTCAATTTTACTCTAGCGGTCATATGGATCGCATAAGGTGTGTCTGCCTTACCTACTTCCATTCCAAGAGTATAACTGACCCCACCAGTGTAATTTCCATCTGTTTTTCTTACAATCGAATCTAAATATCCATCATTTTGGTTATTTTTAAACACATACCATTTTTGATTAGCACGAGTTACTCCTGAATTTGGATCATATAGAGATCTTCTATCACCATCAAAGATCTTATCTTTTTGGACCCAAGGATTCGAAATTGTAACTGTATTTCCAACCTGTTGGAATCCGCTACCTCCATCAGAAAGCTTTTTATTAGGATCTTGATTAACATTTTTATAACGAGTAATAGTTAAATCCCTTACCGTATTTGAAGGATCCATGATATTAAACGGAGGTTGGAAATAATAATGCTGACCATAAGATTGATCTACCATAGATATTCCATTATTATTGAAGTATACATCATAGACCATCCATCTACCTGAACTATTTTGTTCATATCTTGATTTAATTACTGTCTTTTTTTCTGTAAATTCAGGATCATCATTCCTTGTATTTTTTCCATTGTTAGTTTTTGGATCGACCGATGCAAAGTATCTAACGTTCTTCATTGCCCCAGAAGAGCTAGTTGCTGTATAAGCTCTAAACTGCGTTCCTTGACCCATACTCTGACCATTACGTGAGTCACGAGCACCTGAAGTCAAACGTGTTGTAGCGTTTTTAACAGAGTTAAACATTCTCTTCACACGTTTTTGTCATATCTTCAACATCGTTCAGAGAAACTGTTGTATTTTCAAGAACACCTTGAGCCAAGCCCAATAGTTCATTGGCTTTTTCAAGAACTTCTTTCGTAGTATCATGTTCAGGAACTTCCAAAACAGCTGCCTGCAATTGATCTACAGATACTTTCAAAGTATCTTTTTTAGCTGATACAGTTTGACTCTCTTCGCTTGCTCTTACTTCAGGAGAAGTTTGACTTGCTAGATTGTCAGCTGGCTTCTCAGTTTTATCTGCTTGTTTATCAACTTGAACCTCAGTTGCTTCCTTAGCAGCTGATACGACTGTCACATCTTTAGACAAGAGTTCTACAAGCTCGTCGATATCCTTTTGAGCTAGCTCAGAACTTTCTAGGGCTTCTTTCCCTTTTTGAAGTCTGTCTTTAACAGGCGATACTACTGACTCGTCAAGGTTTAATTTAGTTGAAAGAAAACCATTTAATTCTTCAACTACTTTTTTCAACTTGGCTTTATCGACTGTAGGCGCGTTATTCACAGTGCTTGTAAGCGCTTGATTTTCTGCGTCTACTTTTTCTTCAGTAGTGTCTGGACTCTCTTGAGGTAATTCGGCCTCATTTTTAGGATTCACTACACCCGCATTAAGTTGTGAAGTCTTGTCAACTAGACTATCCGCACTCGCAACGCGGGCACCCAAAAACATCAGCGCTGCAACAGCAACTGAAGCGGCACCGAAACTGTATTTACGAATAGAAAAGCGCAAAACTTTTTCACGTTGCTGGCGCTTTATTCTACTGAGCGAATTTGATTTATTTTCCATTGTTCCTCCTTATGTTAAAACACAAAATCAAATTAAAAGTAATCTTCACGGCTACACTTCTTATAGTAACGCACCCATGAAGCCTACTATGATGAGCATTTATGATACATCACAGCTATCACAGCTCGATTATACCATTTTTAATATATTTAAACAAGAAAAAAACTATTTTTATTAAATAAAAATAAAGGGTATATTATTTAATTATACATAAAATATTATTATGTTATATTATATTTCAAAAATAAAACAAACTCTCTAGCTTTAAAATAAATCTGTAACCACTTGTCATATTAGATAAGTCATCGTCATTTTTAATAGTAAAAAATAATCATCTAGAAAATTTAATGTTAACAGATGACTCACTCTATATCCCAATTAATAGCGTACCAATTGAGAGCTTCTTAGTATAAAGATTAGCATCTACTTTCCAAAAATACAACAACGACCTTGCACCTCTTAAAATGAGGAACAAAGCCGTTGTTTAATCTTTTTTATTCATTGTCCACTTAACAATGAACAGTTCATATTTTGACTAAATTTTTAGTCTTCTTTCTTCTTTCCAAGAGAAAGTCCGAGACTACCTAGCATACCAAGAAGTCCTAGAGATGCCAAAGTAGAATTTGATTCTGTCCCTGTATCTGGTAATACAGTTTGAGAATCTTTTGATTTAACTCCATTATCAATAGCATTTGTAGTATTTTCATGATTTGCATTCGGAGTAACTGAATCTGGAATTGGAGTTGTTGGTGTAGGTGTATCGTGAACAGAATTTCCATTAGTATCAGGTGTGACTGGAATTGTATTTGTAATTCCACTTACTTTGCGGAAAATGTGGGTCATTACGGGTTCATTTTCAGTAATCACAGTTCGTACAAATTCATATCCTGGAATTAATCCATGTTCAGAATCCTTTTCACTACCTGTCTTAAGGGATGGTTTCAATACATTTCCAGCTTCATCAATCCATCGAACCTCAATAGTTACTTCTGGTAAAGTGATTGGAACCGGTAATTCACCGTTTTCAAAAATTGTTACCTTAGGTGGAGTTGCTAGAATTGGAGTTGGAGTTCCACTTACTTTGCTAAAAATGTGAGTCATTACGGGTTCATTTTCAGCAATAACAGTTCGTACAAATTCATATCCAGGAATTGATCCATGTCCAGAATCCTTTTCACTACCTGTCTTAAGGGATGGTTTCAATACATTTCCAGCTTCATCAATCCATCGAACCTCAATAGTTACTTCTGGTAAAGTGATTGGAACAGACAGTTCACCGTTTTCAGCTGTTACCTTAGCTGGATTTTCTACTGGAACTTCCACAGCTGGTTTACCTGGCTCAGTAATCTTACCTGTACTTGGCACTTTACCTTCTGGTAATTCACTGTTTGGTACTTTACCTTTACCATCTTCACCGATTGTGACTGTGATTGGTTTGTCACCTTTAACTGGAATTTCTACCGTAGTTCCTGGTGGGTATGTTGAGCCATCTGGTTTCTTCGGTGTGACTGTAACGTCACCTGTCTTAGGATCTTGTTCTAACTCTACTGTTGGTTCTTTCATTGTTCCATAAGTTCGAACGGTTGTTGGAGTTACCTTACCTGTTTTTGGATCAACTTCATAGGTAGTGGTATCAATCACATCGCGACCTTTAGAATCTTTAGAGTGTTCAGCCTTAGGTTTAGCTCCTACTTTAACGATTGTCTTACCTGCTGGAGTGACGACTGGGTTACCAAGGTGCTCTGTAATATGACCGTCCTTTGAATCTACATCGTAAGTGGTGGTAGTAACTGTCTTACCTTTCACCCTCAGTACGCTCATCTGGTGTACCGAAGTCTTTTTCAACATCTTTAACGTATTCCACTTCTGGTTCAATCGGGGTTTCTACTACTTTATCTTTAGCTGGAACTTTAACGACTGTATTCGTTGGTTCTTTCCTACGAACTGGATCGCCTACTGTTGGAGTAATCGCGCCTGTATTAGGATCTACAGTATAAGTGGTTGTGATACTATCTTCACCGTCCTCACCTTTAACAGTAGTTGGGGCTGTACCTTTTTCTTTCGTATCATCTTTTTCATAGACAACAGGGGATGGTAGAGGTCTTGTCTCAGTCGTTGCTTCTTTCCTTGTTCCGTAAGTAGTTACTGTTGTAGGAGTCACCTTACCTGTTTGTGAATCAACTTCATAAGTTGTAGTGTTGATAACTTCACGACCTTGGTCATCCTTACTACGCTCAACCTTAGTTTTAGCCCCAACCTTAACTATTGTTTTACCAGCTGGTGTGACCACTGTATCAACGTGCTCTGTGATATGACCGTCCTTTGGATTTACATCGTAAGTGCTTGTAGTAACTGTTTTACCTTTTTCACCCTCAGTACGCTGAGCTGATGTACCGAAGTCACGAGTGTCATCTTTTTCATAAACCACTGCGGGTTCAATTTGTGTTTCTACTACTTTATCCTTAGCCGCAACTTTAACTATTGTTTCTGTTGGATTTACTATTACTGGATTTCCTTCATTTAGAGTAACTTCCCCATTGTCTGGATTTACTGTGTAAGTCGTTGTGGTGGTCTTACTTCCGTCTTTTCCTGGGACAGTAATATTGTCTTGACCTCTATCACGACTAGCATCTTTTTTTCGTATTTTACTGGAGATGGGATTGTTTCTACGTCTACTTTATCTTTCAATCCATTTTTCTTTAAATGTTTCTTTTTATTTTATGCTCTATTATGTTTCCATTATCTGGATTTACTGTATATGAAGTTGTCGTCTTCACAATGTTATTTCCATCTTTAGAAGTTACTACTTTATCTTTCGCTGCTACTTTAACGATAGTAGTTGTTGGATTTACTATTACTGGCTCTCCCTACATGTGCAATAGCTTCTCCACTGTTTGGATTTACTGTGTAGGTCGTTGTGGTGGTTTTACTTCCAGCTTTTCCTGGGACAATAATATTATCTTGACCTTTTTCGCGACTAGCATCTTTTTTTCGTATTTTTACTGGAGATGGGATTGTTTCTACGTCTACTTTATCCTTCAATCCGTTTTTCTTTAAACGTTTCTTTTTGTTGTATGCTCTGTGATGTTTCCATTGGTTGGATTTACTATATATGTAGTAACTTCTTTGACAATGGAATCCCCATCTTGAGAGTATACTATTTTATCTTTTGCTGCTACTTTGATAATTGTATCCGTTGGATTTACTATTACTGGCTCTCCTACATTTGGAGTAACTTCCCCATTGTCTTGATTTACTGTATAAGTCGTTGTGGTGGTCTTACTTCCATCTTTTCCTGGAATAATAATATTATCTTGACCTTTTTCCCTATTAGCATCTTTTACATATCTCTTAGATAATGGGATGCTTCTTGCTTCTACTTTATCCTTGGCTGGAACTTTAACGATCGTATTAGTTGGTTCTTTCGTACGAACTAGTTTTCCTACACTTGGGGTAATTTCCCCTGTTGTTGGATTTACTTTGTACGTTGTTGTGATTGTATCTTCACCATCTTCACCTTTAACAGTGATTGCTTCAGTACCTTTTTTTCTTTCGTATCATCTTTTAAGTAAACTACTGGAGATGGTACTACCTTCTTCTCAACCGTTGGTTCTTTCCTTGTTCCGTAAGTAGTTACTGTTGTAGGAGTTACTTTACCGGTCTTTGAATCAACTTCATAAGTTGTAGTGTTGATAACTTCACGACCTTGGTCATCCTTGCTACGCTCAACCTTAGTTTTAGCCCCAACCTGAACTATTGTTTTACCAGCTGGGGTGACCACTGGGTTACCAACGTGCTCTGTGACTGTGCCATTATTTGGATTAACGTCATACCTTGTAGTCGTTACAGATTTTCCTTTTGCTCCTTCTCTAAGCTTGTCTGGTGTACCAAAGTCACGAGTGTCATCTTTTTCATAAACCACTGCTGGTTCAATTGGTGTTTCTACTACTTTATCCTTAGCCGCAATTTTAACTATTGTTTCTGTTGGATTTACTATTACTGACTCTCCTACATGTGCAATAGCTTCTCCACTGTTTGGATTTACTGTATAAGTGGTTGTGGTGGTCTTACTTCCGTCTTTTCCTGGGACAGTAATATCATCTTGACCTTTTTCGCGACTAGCATCTTTTGCGTAGTTTACTGGGGATGGGATTGTTTCTACTTCTACTTTATCTTTCACCCCATCTTTCTTAAACACTTCATCAATTGTATTTTTAGTAATCTGCCCTGTATCAGGATCTTTCATACTCACAGTTGTTGACTTAATGATGTCATCTCCGCGTTTACTATATACAGCAGTTTCTCCAACTTTTTCTACAGATTTAACTGTTGCAATATTTTTATCTTGATAACCTGTCCCATCTAGAGAAATTCGTTTCCCAGATATAAACTCTGATCGTCTATTAATCATATCGGCTTCAAAATAAGAACGTGAACTATGACCTCCACTTGTTGGCCCAACATTGATAACAACATCACTATCATTGCTGACCCCCTTTTTTTCCTATAGTAGAATCATTATCAACTATATAATGTGTCATTTTTCCCAGACTTAGCTATTTTTTTACTATCTAGACCTTTCTGCCAAAAATTCATTATTGGAAAACAAATTGGTCACAACTTTTTGGGAGCATTAAAGGTTGTTCCTTTTTTTAAGACATTATTATAAAAGTTTCTATAAGCCCGCTGGTCTTTAGAAGACATGACTCTGCTGTCAGAATATGCCAACTGATAGGCTTCAACCATTGCCCGTTGTACTAAATATCCTCCTAAAGAGTGTCCTGTCAAATATAGATTGGTAATACTCTTATCTTTAGCTAGTTCACGCATGATATTTTCTGCATCGATCCCTTGCTGAGGATTTGCTTCCAGTCCCCAGAGTGATCATCAGCTTTTCAATATCTTTCGCATCACTTGTTCCACGAAATGCTAATACTTGTGCAGTTCCATTTGGTAAATATGAGAAATCACTCTTTGTTTCATACAAGACAGCATCTAGTCCACTGGAGGTATGATAACTTTTTTTCCTTTCCCAATAAGGCCCCAATTCCTTATTCATCATCATATACTCATAGCGTGGTCTACTGTCACCATTCTTTTTGTATAACTCTGATTCTGTTAAAGGTTTCTTATGATCCAGCACTCTATCAATATAATTATCATCACGGTAGGACAATTCCATGAACATAATCATATCGCGCTCACTGACATTCCATTTTAATTTTTCATCTGGCTTTTCTTTACTGTCAATAATACCATCACCATCAGTATCTTCTAACATAGGATGACTATTATAGCCTACATACTTTTTCCCGCCTTTTTCATAAATATAAAGTTCATCTTTATCCTTCAAGTAATCATCATCTGTATAGGCTTCTGGACTTAACTCAGGGCCGTTTAATAACAAACTGTCAAGCTTATTACCTTCTGAACCGATTACTCCTGCTTTTGATTTTTTTAGCATCTTCCTCAGTCAATTCATATTTTTTTATCTCGGAAGGATTTGATGCTGCTCTCACCGCTGGAGTGCTTGATCTGTCTTCACCCGCCACGGAAGCCCTTGTGGTCAAGCTATTATTGCCCATCTCCCCAGATGTCTTAAGTTCTGTAGTTCTTGTAGATATTATTGGAGTATCTTTTGGGACTGGACTGGGAGATAGCATCTTGATTCTCTGGTGAACTTTGAGACTCTTGTTTTTTCTCCACAGTAGGGGTCGAATTCTCCCTTTCAGAATTAGACCCCTATCTCTGTTGCCAAATTATTTTCCGTAGAAGCCAGTACTCCCTGGGATGGTGTAAACAGGGTAATTCCTATTAATACCGAAGCCACTCCAACCGAAAAACTTTCGAATTGAAAAAAAGCGTTGACGTTTATTAAAAAAATGTCTTTCATTTTACTAACTTTCTTTCTAACTATTTTTTTACAAAAATAGAGGGTTCTAATATTTTTCCCTTGACAGAAATACTAAATCGTTTCTTGACTAAAATTTTAGAGCTTTTCCTCTACCTGATCATAAGCTACCACATTGATTTCTAATCATAGAAAATTGATTGCTTAATATTACTAAAATATCAGTAAAATATAAAAAAATGTAAATATTTCACTTCTAACACTGCCATTATACCATAAAAAATCATAACACTCATGTGTTTTAAAAAAGGTTTATCAAAAAGTCTTAAAAATCATAAAAAACGCATAATATCAGGTCAATTGACAAAACCTTGATACTATGCGTTTTGATCTGTGGGAAAATGTGCTTCATTTTCTCCTAGAATTGAGTTTTCGCTCATTCTCGTCAAATTTAGATTTTTTCTTCTTCGATATCAATCACAATCTCTTCTGATTCATCAAGACTATCGGACTTTTCTTGCCACTGCTCCTTGAGATTATTGAATCGATCTTTTGATGCTTCTGTCGCTTGACGAGCACATGATTTAGCTTGAGCAAGGACACTGTCCACAGTGATTTCACCTGACTCAACCTGTTCTTTGGTTTTTAAGAACAAAATCTGTAGCCTGCTCCTTAACTTCTGTCAGTTTTTTTCACAGACCTGCTCTTTAGCATACTCTGGATCTTCTCTCAAATCATCTAGAAAATCTTGAGCTTGACTGCAAACTTGTTTTCCCTTGTCGCTTGTTAAAAACAAGGCAAGAGCTGCACCTGAAACGGTTCCTAAAAGGATTGAGGATAGTTTACCCATAAGGATTCTCCTTTTTTATTTTTTGAAAAATTTACTTGCAAGACGAAGAGCTGACAAACTTGCACCAGTCTTAATGGTTTGAACCAGCTGATGAAGCTTTTTTGCTCAAGACACGCGCATGGTCATTGAGGTCTGAAACAGATAGAGATAAATCTGCAACAGCACTAAAGAGTGGATCAATCGTTGCCACCTTGACATTGATATCATCTGCCAAGACATTGACTTTAGCCAGCAATTCATTGGTATGATGCAAGGTTACATCCACATCTGAAGTCAAGGTTTTAATCGTCTTCTCTGTTTCATCGATCACACGTCCAAGCTTTTGTACAGTAATGATTAGATATACTAAAAATACAATCAAAGCTAGGGCGACAAGAATATATGCAACTTCTAACATTTAGTTTTCCTCCTCTGTAACATAGTAAGGGGCCTTCTTTCGATTTTGATATAGAATGATAAAAATACCGAGACCGATAAGGACAACTGATAGCCATTGAGACACTCGAAGACCAAAGAACATGAGACTATCTGTCCGCATGCCTTCGATAACCATACGACCGAAACCATACCAAATCAAGTAGAAAGCAGTGATATGACCTCGTCTAAGACTCTTCCATTTTCGTCTGAATATCAGAATCAAGGCAAAGCCAAGCAGATTCCAAAGAGACTCATAAAGGAAGGTCGGTTGACGGTAGCTCCCCTCAATATACATCTGGTCACGGATAAAGCCAGGTAGATAATCCAGATTATCCACTGCTGCACCATAAGCTTCTTGGTTAAAGAAATTGCCCCAGCGACCCAAACTTTGGGCTATCATGACGCTAGGCGCTGCAATATCTAGAAAATCCCAAGTATTAATGAGTTTACGATCAGCAAAGATATAAAGTACAAGAGCCCCAGTTATCAAACCACCGTAAATGGCCAAACCACCATTCCAAATGGCAAAAATCTCTCCCAAGTTCTGACTATAGTAATCAAAACGGAAAATGACATAGTAGAGACGAGCTCCTAAAATAGCCAGGGGAAAGGCTACTAAGATAAAATCTAAAATATCGTCTGGTATGATCTTCTTTCGAGGCGCTTCTTTCATGGTCAAATAAACTGCAAGAATCAAGCCTGTCACAATACACAAGGCATACCAACGAATAGCTAGAGGACCTAGATGAATAGCAATTGGATCAAGCATTAGGCACCTCGTTTTGAGCAATAAGATTTGTCAAGCGTTCTTCGAACAAACGCGTCGCATCAAAGCCCATTTCCTTAGCACGATAATTCATGGCAGCAGCCTCAATCACGACAGAGATATTTCGACCTGTTTTCACTGGAATGCGGATACGAGGAATGGCTACGCCAGAAATTTCTAATTCCTCTGCATTGTTTCCAAGACGATCAAAGGTTTTATGCGTATCATAATTCTCCAAGTAAACAGCCAGCTGGACTTGTGAAGAATCCTTGACCGCACTCGCACCGTAGAGGCTCATAACATCGATAATCCCAACCCCACGAATTTCAATCAAGTGTTTCAAGATTTCAGCTGGTTCACCCCAAAGAGTTAATTCATCCTTAGAATAAATATCTACCCGATCATCGGCTACCAAGCGGTGACCACGTTTGACAAGCTCTAGACCTGTCTCACTCTTACCGATGCCACTATCGCCCTGAATCAAAACACCCATACCATAGATATCCATCAAGACACCGTGCACACTGGTCCGTTCTGCCAAACGAGAATCCAGATAGCTAGATAACTCTCCAGATAAACGACTGGTTGCTGTACGACTAGTTAAGATGGCAATCTTACATTCTCTGGCTGCCTTTAACATTTCCTCCGGAACCACCAAACCACGGGCAACAATAACCGCAGGTGTCTCAGGTAGAAACATTTTTTTCAAGACTTGGTAGCGGTTGTGAGAGGACATTGAAACGAGATAGGACCACTCCTTCATTCCCAAGAGCTGAATCCGCTCAGGCGTATAATAGTCAAAATAGCCCGTCATTTCAAGACCAGGTCGCGTAATGTCCGCAGTATTAATTTCCTTTTCAAGTAATTCTGGTTCGCCATAGACAATGTCTAGTCTGAGCTTTTCAATCACTTCTTTTACTAAAACCGACATCATTTCCTCCTTCAAATGAGTTCTTTTTACTATTATATCAAATTGTAGGAGGATATTTGAGATTTTTGCAGGCTTTGAAGTATTTATTTAACAGAAAAAAGACTAGATTTCTCTAGCCTTTCATTTCTAATTAGAATTTTTTACGTTTACGAGCTGCTTCTGATTTACGTTTACGTTTTACAGAAGGTTTTTCATAGAATTCACGTTTGCGTGTTTCTTGAAGAGTACCAGCTTTAGTAACCGCACGTTTGAAACGACGAAGTGCGTCGTCAAGAGATTCATTCTTACGTACTACTGTTTTAGACATTTTTTTCACTCCCTTCAAGTTCAAGATCTATTCTATTTTACACGTAAAAGGAATAATTGTCAAGAAAAAATGCGGTTTAATTTTGATTTTTTCTTCCATTTATACAAGAGTTGAAAGCGTTCAATAGAACACACTGAACGATTCCGTTTTTTATTTCTCAAGTAAGCTGAGCGCTTCAGCATCCGCAATAATGGTCACATCAGGGTGGTTTTGTAAGCTACTTGCTGGTAGACTCTCAGTCACTGGGCCAGACACTGTTCCAGCAATAGCTTCTGCTTTTGATTCACCGTAAGCAAAGAGCAGGATTGACTTGGCATCCAAGATATTTTTAATACCCATTGAAATGGCTTGGGTTGGGACGTCTTCAATCTTGTCAAAGAAGCGCGCATTAGCTTCGATAGTAGACTGATCAAGTTCTACAAGATGCGTTTGACTGTCAAATGGAGTACCAGGTTCATTAAATCCGATATGTCCATTGCGACCGATTCCCAAGATTTGGAGGTCAACTGGATGGTCAGCCAAAATTTGGTTGTAGCGTTCAACTTCTGCCTCAGCATTGTCCTTAACCCCACGAGGCAAGAAACTTTCTTTAAATGGTTTTTGGTTAAACAAGTTTTCTTGCATGAAGTAACGGTAAGACTGTGGGTTGTCCCCATCAAGACCCACATACTCATCAAGGTTGACACTGGTTAGATTTGAAAAATCAAGGTCACTCTCAACAATTTCCTTGTAAAATTCAAGTGGGCTACTTCCTGTCGCAAGTCCTAGAGTTTGAGCACCATTGGCCAACTTTTCCTTCAAAATCTCAAAAGCAACTTTTCCACCTTGAACTTGGTTTTCAACTTTAATAACTTTCATCTTTTCATCCTCCGATTTAATCTATATTCATTATATGGTATAGACCAATTTTTGTCAAGTGAAAACGATTTAATTTCTAAAAAAAGAGCGCCCAAACTTGAAACATGTTATAATGGATAAGATTAGAACTTAGAAAGAATGAACAGATATATGAATACAGCTGATTTTGATTTCCACTTACCCGAGGAATTGATTGCCCAAACGCCCCTTGAAAAACGAGATGCCTCTAAACTCCTCATCGTCAACCGGGAGACGGGAGAAATGCAAGATAAACACTTCCACTCTATTGTTGAGATGTTGGAACCTGGTGATGCCCTTGTCATGAACGACACCCGCGTTCTCCCTGCTCGCCTCTATGGACAAAAGGAAGAGACAGGAGGCCATGTGGAACTTCTCCTGCTCAAAAATACTGCTGGAGATGAGTGGGAAGTTCTGGCTAAACCTGCCAAACGCCTCAAGGTTGGTACTCGTGTCAGCTTTGGTGATGGTCGTCTCAGCGCTGTCGTTACAGAAGAATTGACTCACGGGGGCCGCATTGTCCGCTTTGAATACCAAGGAATTTTCCTAGAAGTCTTGGAAAGTCTGGGAGAAATGCCTCTGCCACCTTATATACACGAAAAACTGGATGACCGTGAACGCTATCAAACGGTCTACGCCAAAGAAAGTGGCTCTGCTGCTGCACCAACTGCTGGACTTCACTTCACCAAAGAACTGCTAGCAGAAATCCAAGCTAAAGGAGTTCATCTGGTCTATCTGACTCTTCATGTCGGGCTCGGAACCTTTAGACCCGTTTCAGTTGACAATCTGGACGAACATGAAATGCACTCAGAATTTTACCAACTTTCTGAGGAAGCAGCTAACATTCTTCGCTCTGTTAAGGAAAATGGTGGTCGTGTCATCGCTGTTGGAACCACTTCTATCCGCACCTTGGAGACCATTGGTTCCAAGTTTGATGGACAAATCCAGGCAGATTCTGGCTGGACCAATATCTTTATCAAACCTGGCTATGAATGGAAGGTCGTGGATGCCTTCTCAACCAACTTCCATCTGCCAAAATCAACTCTGGTTATGCTGGTTTCTGCCTTTGCAGGTCGTGAATTAGTCTTAGAGGCCTACCACCATGCCATTCAAGAACACTACCGCTTCTTTAGTTTTGGCGATGCCATGTTTATCTATTAATTTTTATAATCAAAAAAGCGCATATTATCAAGTTTGATAGTATGCGTTTTGTAATGGATAAAGAATGAGTTAATTTATTTTAAAGCTCGGATCTTTCAAACTCTGGACACTGGCATTGATAACTGCACCGACAATTAAAATCTTAGCGATGAGAATAAACCAGAACATCATGACCACCACGACGACGGAACTGAAAAAACGCACGTCCACTAGATGATTGACATAATTATTGATATAGACTGAAAAGATATTGAGCAGTAAGACTAGAGTCAACAAGACAAAGACACTACCTGGCAACACATAGCGAATTCGTCGAACCTTAACATGAGGCAGGAAATAATAAAGCATGACCAAGATTGCAAAAATCAAGGCATATACCAAGGGGCCTGTTAGGTCTTGCAGATAATCAAAGAGAGGACTATCCGATTTCCAGTAACTTTTGATAAGGTTGAGAAGCATTCGCCCAAAGACACTCAAAAACAGAGCTAAGGCAAAGAGAATCTGCAAGCCAAAACTGACAAACAAACTCATGAGCTGACGGGAAATCATTCCACGATTTTTTGCTACTCCGTAAGCTTTATTAAAGGCTTTCTGTAGGAAATTCATGGATTTTGAAAAGGTCCAGATGGCTGACAAAACTGCAAAACTCAATAAGCCCGTTGACGGTTGGGTCAGCACTTCTGTAATAATCTTTGCGACCACATCATACATGGTATCGGGCAAGAATTCATTGACAACCTTTAAAAAATTAGAAACTGGAATCTGAAAATAAGGGAGGATATTGACCACCACCAAAAGCAGGGGGAAAATCGAAATCAACCAATAGTAGGCCACTGCGACGCTGGTCAGCTCACTATCTGATGCTTGATAATAATGTAAAAAAGCTTTTACTAAAGGCTTATCTGCCAGCTCTTTCCACCACTTCTTCATGTCACACTCCTTCACTTATAATCTTGATTAATTTCTTCTTACCAATTCCACCATATCATAAGGCAGGGTATTGGCAGCTTCCTTCAAGGAATAGTTTTCTAAGTTATTCACATTTTGTCGTAACTTCTTGGCATACTTGGTTGTAATCAATCGTTTTTCTTCGTATTCGAAAATCAACTTACGCTCCAAATAATAGCCTCTCAGCATTTCATCGATATTGTTGGGTTTGACACGATTGATAACCCGTTCGACAAAAGCACCACTGGTAATAATAGCTGTTTCTCGGAGACGAGAATCCTGCATGAAGCTGATTAAAGAACTCTTATAAACTCCTTTTAGGTTCTCCAAACTTTCGATAATCATCTCTGTATTTTCTAGATAGAGCTCTGCAATTTGGTCATAGTCAAGGGCTCTGAGTTTCTTAGATTCTTCATTTTTCCAACTGCGGAAGGTCTTGCCTAAGGTAAAGACTTCGTGAAGGAGAAAACGTAAAATCCGCAAGGAAACAAGGAAATAATAGGTCAATCGTGAAGCAAACTTGCGATTGATACCTTGTTCCATATTTTTCAGATAACGCTGGTAAACTCGATAGGCACGCTCACTCATCTTGTCCTCTTCGTAAGCCTGTTCCAAACCATCACTCTCAATACTGAGGATAAGAAGTTTCAAGGCTTCCCAGTCCTCTTGCTCGCTCTTATTTTCTTGGCTCAGGATAAGATTTTCAATACGCCCATGATAATTGTCAATAGCCGCATAGAGGGGAAGTTTATTTCTGGTCCCTTCCAACTCTTTTTCTAACTCCGAAGTAACCTCATTCAAAATGGCGATATGCATGAGATAATCCTTACTTTCTTCCTGTTCATCCGAAAGATGAGGCAGGATCAAGAGACCTGTTAAAAAGCTTACAAGCGTCACACCTGCAACAAGGAAAAGTAAGAGAGGATACTCCTGCTCTAGATTACTTGGTATCAGAAGGATCGTAGCAATCGACACCGTTCCCTTAACACCTGAGAAGGTCAAAAGAAGCATGTCCTTCATATACTTATTTAGCTTTTTCTTGAGACGTCTAGTCCTATAGGCATAATAGCCATAGATCATGACAAAACGAATGGCAAAGAGGACAAAGGTCAGGGCGACAAGAGATAGCAATAAAAGTAAGGGATTATAGATTGGATTGGTCAAGATAGGTTCTGCTATCATTTCCAGCTCCATCCCTAAAATCACAAAGACAGAACCGTTGAGCATAAAGTTCACTGTATGCCAGACCGTCTCGGTCACCGTATCCACTTGGGCTTCTAGGAGCGTAATTTTCTTAAAACGGCTTGCCTTTAAAATCCCAGCAACCACAACGGCAATAATCCCTGAAACATGGACTTCTTCTGCTAGGAAAAAGGTCACCAGAGGCAAACTCAATTCTAATAAAAGCTCACTGGCAATATCCGTTGCGCGCACACTTATCAAGAAGGTATGGAGGAAACGGTTGGTCATAGCTGTTAAAAATCCAATTAAAAAACCGCCTAGGATTGAAAAGATAAGCGAACTACTCGCTTGCCCAAGGGAAAAGGCTCCAGTTGTCCAAGCTGTCAAAGCTACCTGAAAGGCCACCAAACCAGATGCATCATTCAAGAGTCCTTCACCCTTAAGGATATTGGACACGCGCTTAGGAAAGCTAAAACGCTCCGAAAGAGAAGCAAAAGCCACCAAGTCCGTTGGGCCAAGAGCTGCCCCAACAGCCAAGCAAGCCGCCAAGGGAAGGCTAAGCCAAAGAAGATGGGCCAAGCCACCCAAACTCAGAGTCGAGATAAAAATCACTGGAAATATGAGATAAACAATAATTCGCCAGTGTTTTAAAATAGCTGTAATATCCGCTTCTTCCGACTCTCGGAAAAGCAAGGGCCCGATAACCAGGGCCAAAAACAACTCCGTATTGAGGTGAAAGTCGGTATTAGGTAAAAAGAGACCAATCACAATTCCCAAAAGAATTTGCACCAAAGGGAGAGGCAAAAAGGGCAGAAGCTTATTGGTTGTACTTGAGACAATCAAGACCAGTAAAAATAGGATTAGGTAAATCAGTAATTCCACGCACTTCCTCCTTAGTCTTTTTTACAACAGAATTCAAATATCTCCTTCTGCTCTTTGATTTTTTGGTCAATCTTGGAACAATCTTTGTGCTCAATTTTTCTCTGGCACCGTTCCATTTCAAGAGCAACTAATTTTTTCTTGATTTTAAGCATTTTTTTGCTCATATGCGCTTGGTCTAGCACGCCCACCGCTCGTTCGTGGTGGGTTGACTCAACAAATTCTGGCGCATGGCATCCAGCTTTTCACGTAGGTATTGTTTATCCATGTCTATATCTCTCTAATTTTTCAATCATCACTAAAAATGGCGGGTTATTAACTTGGTTCAGGGTTCGGTAAATGGTAGCTGTATACTCTTGTTGATTCAACCAGCTAACAAAATCCAAGACAGCGTCTCGCTCAATACCTCCTCCCTCATGACCATAGTAGATCATAATGGCAATCCGTCCACCTTTGACAAGTAAGCCACACAGCTTTTCTAAGGCTTCAATAGTTGTCTGAGGCTTGGTAATGACGGACTTATCGGCCGACGGCAGATAACCCAGATTAAAAATTCCTGCTTTGGCTTCTGTCACAAACTGGTCCAGAGTCTCATGGCCTTGCAAGATTAACTGGGCATTTGTGTAACCAGCCTGGTCCAAACGCTCTTGGGTCTTTTCCAAGGCTTGTTCCTGAATATCAAAGGCATAGACTTGCTTGGCTAACTTAGCTAGAAAAAGGGTATCGTGACCATTTCCCATAGTCGCATCCACTACGATATCCTCTTTTGTCACTACCTCAGCCAAAAAATCATGTGCCATCTCAAGTGGTCTTTTCATTTTCAAACTCCTGTTTCACAGCCTTACATCCTTGAACGCTTCCACGACGTCGCATCTCCATCTCAATAGCATTTAGCACTTCCCATTTATTGAGGCTCCACATAGGCCCAATCAGCATATCCCTGGGAGCATCTCCTGTGATTCGGTGGATGACGATATGCTTGGGAATGATTTCCAGTTGGTCACAGATGACCTTAACATATTCGTCCTGGCTCATCAACCGCAAACGTCCCTCGTGGTAATCTCGTTGCATACGCGTATTGGTCATGAGATGAAGCAAGTGCAGTTTAATCCCTTGAATATCGTTATCCGTGACACAGCGGCGGACATTTTCAAGCATCATCTCATGTGTTTCACCAGGCAAACCATTAATCAAATGAGAAACAATCTCAATCTTGGGATACTTTCTCAAACGCTTGACCGTCTCCACGTACAATTCATAAGAGTGGGCGCGGTTAATCAAGTCAGAGGTTGTTTCATAAGTGGTCTGCAAGCCCAATTCAACCGTCACATGCATGCGCTCCGATAACTCAGCCAAATATTCAATGGTTTCATCTGGTAAACAGTCTGGGCGCGTTCCGATATTGATTCCTACCACACCTGGCTCATTGATAGCCTGTTCATAGCGCTCTCGAATAACTTCAACCTTTTCATGGGTGTTGGTAAAATTTTGAAAATAAACCAGATACTTCTGAACATCTGGCCACTTGCGGTGCATAAAGTCAATTTCCTTATAAAACTGCTCACGGATAGGCGCATCCGGTGCTACGATAGCATCTCCAGAACCTGAAACCGTACAAAAAGTACAGCCTCCATGAGCCACAGTTCCATCACGATTGGGACAGTCAAATCCCGCATCAATAGGGACTTTAAAAGTCTTTTCTCCAAAAAGTTTTCGATAATAATCATTCAAGGTATTATAAGATTTCATAACCTTCATTATAACAAAAATCACCCACAATCTCAAAAGCCTGACTTTCCTATAAATTCCTCTGTTTCTCGTTTCCATTAGCGATTTTTTATGATACAATATGGATATGATTTTAATGAAATTAGCATCTATTTTATTATTGATACTGACCTTAGTAGTCTGCATTATCATAACCAAACTTTTTAGATTAAAAAAACTAGGACGAAACTTTGCGGATTTAGCTTTTCCGGTCTTGGTATTTGAGTATTACTTGATTACAGCTAAAACCTTCACCCATAATTTCCTCCCTAGACTGGGGCTAGCCCTCTCAGTCCTAGCTATTATTCTCGTCTTTTTCTTCCTTTTGAAAAAACGTAGCTTTTACTATCCTAAATTCATCAAATTCTTCTGGCGTGCAGGATTCTTAGTGATCCTTATCATGTATATCGAGATGATTGTTGAATTGTTCTTAATGAAATAATCGAATCCCTAAACATTTTCTAGGGATTTTTGCTTTCTCTACAAAATAGGATAGACAATAACACTATACAATTTTATACAAAGAAAATCCCTTAGAAACTTATATTCCAAGGGATTTATCTTCTATCTAAGACAAGAACTTCTCTCTAATCTTTAACGATAAAGAAGGTATCAAAATTTCTAGTCTTCTTTTTTACCTTTAGTGGCTACTAACCCTGCACTCAAACCTAGAAGAGCTAAACCTGCTGCTACTGCTGCTTGTTCTGCCTCTGTTCCAGTGTTTGGCAAGTGATTCTTTTCATCTTGCTGGGTTTCAACTGAACGTGAGCTCACTTGTTTTACATCCGTTTTCTCAGCTGCTACTTGTTGTTTTCATAGTTTCTTTAGCTTCTGGTTTTTGAACATCTTGATCTTGTAGAACAGACTTGCTAGCTTCCTGAGGAGCTGGTTTAATCTTTTCTTGAGAAGCTGATTTTTTATCCTTTAGAGCTGTCCCAACTCAATACGTCTGAGCTTTACTTTTTCATGCTTTCTTTTTTTCTCAGTCACCTTGTCTTCCTTCTTGGAGGACACGCGTTTCACCTAGATACAACTTATCAGACTTACGCTCCTGAACCTTGAAGTCAATGGTTTCTTCTTCGACTACAAGCTCTGGGCGATTCAGAACAAGATTTTTCACTTCGTCTTCTGGTAGAGAGGTGCCTGGTTTTGTTCCAACTTCTACGATACGATCTTGTGCAGCGACTTTATCGTAAGTTTCTTTAAGCTGACGTTTTCCATTTTCCACTTCGAACAAGCGAACACGGATACCTTGTTTTCCTTCTTGGAGGACACGGGTTTCACCTAGATACAACTTATCAGACTTACGCTCCTGAACCTTGAAGTCAATGGTTTCTTCTTCAACCATAAGTTCTGGTCTGTTGAGAAACCAGAGCATTTTTCACTTCGTCATCTGTAAGAGCGGTTCCTAGTTTGGTTCCGACCAAGACGATGCGGTCTATTGGTGCCTCTACCACTTCATGGAGTTTTTCTTCCTTACTTCCATCAGGATTAATGCTTGTAAAGATACGTTCCTTACCAACTTTTCCTTCTTGTTCTACACGGGTTTCACCTAGATACAGTCTTGAATCCTTTTTCTCAACTGTCTTGTAGGCCAAATCGTTTTCAACAAACTTCGAGTTTTTGGTAAGTCCTTCTTGCACAACAGCAACTGTCTTTCTCAGAAACTGGTTTTTTCTCTTTAGTCAACTGGATACGGTATTCCTTAACTTGTTTTCCACTTTCTGAAACGAGGCGAACAAGTACTGGAAGGCTATCATCGCCACTATCTACCACAGTTGAAGCTACTTGATTGGTTTCTTCAACTGAGACTTTTGGACGTTGACCTTTATAGGTAATTTGATAATCTTGACGATTTTCAGCGAAATCAGCAAGTTCTTTTCCATCTACAAGAATCTTCGATTGAGTGCTTTCTTGAGGCAATTCGCTCGGTGCAAGGAAGGTCATTTCAATCATCGCAACACCGCTCTTATCTGCTTACGCTCCATGCGCCATCTCATGGCTTTTGGCTTTCACAGCTTTAAATGTCACATTATTTCATCACCCAGCTTCGATATCTTTATTCGCATGATACGGAACAGCTTCCCAATTTTCTGGGTTGTTGAATGGATGTCCAGATTCGTAGGCTTGGTAGTTTGAATAGTAGGTAGGGACTTCAAAGTCTGGACCAACATAACGTTCCAAAACAAGTTTAGACGGTGCATCCGTACCACTATCTGCAAAGAAGTGAAGTTTGGCTTGCGCAACAGTCCGTTCTACAATCTTACCATTTTCACGGAATATTACGCCTGCTGATACTTCTGGATTAGTGGATGGTCTTGCAGACCAGTTTGTCCAACGACGATTTTCAGAGTGATCTCTATCATTGATATAGTCTACACGGTCATGAGAACTATCGTCGATATCATTAGTCGCTGAGGCAAAGGCCTGATTACCATTTTCATCATAGTCAGGGTTATCTGAGAGAACCTCACCAAGTTTATCTGTCACTCGTACAGTGAACTCAGCAGTAAGATTGCTACCAAGTACACGACCTCTAACAGTAAATTGACCTGCTTTTGTCAGATTTTCTGCTGGAACTTCTTCCCATTCAACTGCTAGGTCTTTTGTTTCGTAGCCGTCTTTACCTGTGAAGTAAACCGGAGCCTTCGTTGGCAATTCAAGTGGTTGACCTACTTGTACCAAACGAGCTTGCTTAACCGCAGCAAGAGGTTTACGAGAGAGTAGGTTTTTATCCTTTGTAAAGTGAAGACGGTATTCTCCTAAGATGTCACCATTTTCAGCTTTCGCGATGACACGGACTGGCTCACCTTCACGAACACTTGGAACAACAGTCGCCAGACCATTGTTGCTAACACTTGCTGTTACTGCCGGAACTTTTCCATCTACATACTCAAGATAGTAGTCTGTCAAATCTGGATTAAAGTTGGCCAAATCTTTACCGTCAACTTGGATTCTCGTTTGTCCTTGTTTGGCTGCCGCAACTTGTTTAGCAAAGATTTGTACTTCTGTGATAGAAGTTCCACGCTTATTATCTGCTTTAACCATGCGAATACGAACAGCATAGGTTTCAACTTTATCAAAGCTAAAGTGATTCATTTCTCCAGCCTTTAATTGAGCTGGAGCTTTTAGATTAGTCACTTGTTTCCAATTAGCAGGATCATTAAAGACATGGTTTTCATTGGATACAAAGCTAGGATTCTTAGGAGCTGTTGGAACAGTCTTACCGACATAATACTCAATCACATAAGACTTCGGTGCGCCAACTCCATGGTCTTCGTGGAATCCGACACTTAGATTATCAACTGAACGTTTGCTCAAGATACCTGAATCTCCGAATAGGACACCTACTGAAGCTTCTGGATTACTACGATTCCAGTTTGTCCAACGATTGGCTGGTCGGTCATTAAAGGAAATCAATTTATCGTTGACGTTTGAAACAGGGTCAGTTGGATTTGAATCTGAAGCAAAGGCAAGAGGCAATTCTGAACCTGTCCATTGGTCAGAAATATTTGCTCCTTGCTCAGTTTGAGCAGATACACGAACATGAAGTTTGGTAGTTAATTGCGTACCTTCTAGACGACCATTAACTGTAAAGACACCTTCCTTAGCGTATTGCTCTGGTCGAATCGCATCCCATGTAACCTTAGCTGATGAAACTTGGCCATTTGAATCGTAGGTACGAACACTTTCTGGTAATTTCGGCGCTTCTGCGCTTGGAGTTGTCACACTGACTTCTTCAACCGAAACGATACCTTCTACAGAGACTTTAGCACGCGCTTCAAGGTCAATCCCTTCAACTTTACCTAGCACTTCAAAGGTTTGATAGTGGTCTAGTTTTTCTTTTGGAATAGCTTGCCAAGTGACTTTATGAGTTTTAGGGAAACCTTTGTCATACTCAACAGTTACTGTTGCTGGAAGAGTAGGTTCTTGATGTAAGTCTGTCACTACGTTTACTGGACGGATGGATTGCGCAACCTTCGTATCAGTATTAGCTTGGATAGTGAGTTCAACTTGGCCTTTAGCCCCCTCATATTCAGCTTTCAGAGTGACTGTTCCTGGTTTATGTAACTCAAGCATTCCTTTACGGATTGCGACTTCCCCTTCACCACTTGTAGAGAAGCTTACTTTATCCGCTGGTAAAACTGCTTGTGTTCCGTCTTGATAATGAGCTAGTACGGACAACTTCACTGTTTGGTCTTCTTTAAGGACGTCAGCTTGCTCCACTTGCAAACTCAAGTGGTCAATTTTTGGTGCTTCTTCAAGGAATTGAATCGCATAGGTTTGCAGAGGACCACCATCTTTTGGTTGAACATAGATGTTTGCACGCATGCCATTTGCTTTACTTGCTTGGACTACGGTAACATCTGCATTTTCAGCACTTGCTTCAACTTTTGGTAATTGGGCACCATAAGCAAGAGTTCGGTATTGCATTGGATTTTGGCTAGTAAGACCAGTTACAGATTCACCACCAACAGTCACATTTGGTGCTACAGGTGCTGCAACATCACCGTCTTCTACTACAAGGGTAGCGTGAATAGTCTCACCACCCAGTTGTCCAGTCATTGGAATACGTGATCCAGCTACTGAAAGTTTATCTTTATCTGCTTCCGCAATCTCCCAGTTATCAACCTCATATTCTTGCAGGCTTCCATCCGTAACGGCAATAGAAACATATTTGTCAACAGCACTCAAGTCTGTTCCTGGAGCAACACGTTTTACAGTAGGAAGTTCTTTTGCAATTGCTAAAACTTCAACTTGAGCTTCGACTTCACGTCCATTTGCTGTACCTTTAGCAGTCACAACACCTGCTTGACTAACATCGACTTGAGACCAAGTTACTGGATGTTTTTCACGACTACCGTCACTATATACAAAAGCTACTGTTTTCGGCATTTTAGGAATTTGAGCAATGACTGTACGTACTTTTGGTACCTCTGTTCCGAGAACGGTCTTTTCTTGTCCTTCTTTTTTACCAGTAAAGACAGTTACTTGACTAGATTTCAAAAGATCTGAATGGGCTGTTAGCGTAAATTTACCTGCTTGTTCAGTTGATTTAACAATGGCAACCCCTTTACCGTTAAAGGCTCTACGAATCCAAGAACCATCTGGTTGTGCTTTATAGCGTTCACGGCTGGCTTGTTCCCCATTATCAACACCAACAAGTTGACCTTGACCATGCAAAGTTGGAAACGAACCAGATTATTAGCAGTTGGAACTAGATGTCCCTTTACTATCTACAATTTCATAATAGATATAAGTCAAATCTTTTACCATCTGCAGCGATTGCTTGTTCTTCCTTTGATAAGACGAACAGCCGCTGGTTTTCCCAGCAGTTGTAATCTTGTCTCGATGCGATTTCTTTTGCCAGATTCATCACGAGCTACTGCTTCCAAAGTACCTGGTTGATAGGCAACTTTCCATTCAAGATAAAGTTCATTAGCATTAGCACCTTCTTGATAAGTCCGTCCATCGCTTGTTTGTTTTTTATTGAAAGTCTTAAGGCCAAGAGATTTTCCATTCAAGAACAATTCTACACTTGCAGCGTTTGAATAAGCGCGAACTGGGATTCGATTTTCAGCATCTGCATCAGCTACATTATCTGCTAGAGTTCAGTCTTTTCTCCCAGTTCCAGTGAGGAAGTAAAGTGAACCATAGGTTTTTTCTTAGCAGAAACCCACTGACTTTGGTAGAGATAATAGTCATTTTTTGGAATACCAGCGGTATCAACAATACCAAAGTAGGAACTTTTTACCGGTGTACTATTTTGATTGTGCCATGGTGTTGGTTCACCAATATAATCCGTACCAGTCCAAATGAATTGTCCAGCATATCCTGCATGATCTCTATCGAAAAGTCCATGATGCTGTAGCTGTTTTACCCCAACCAACACGATCATTTACCATAATCAGATTGCTCGTAATTACGCTAGTATTGATTACTGTCCTACCCACTCACTCTCTGGATGGAAATAACTTCCTCTAGTACGAGTTGCTGAAGATGTTTCTGAACCATAAATGAGCCACTTTTAGGGATGTTTCGCTCTGAAGAGTTTGATAATTTTTCTTCTGAGTAATTCAAATCCAACTGCATCCAGTTCATCAGCAATCTTTTCATGTTCTCCAGTTCCATCTCCGAAACGGAATTTATCAGCTCCCATGGTTACATAACGTGTATTATCAACAGATTTAATCACTTTCACCAAGCGTTTGACAGTTGCTAGTGAATGGGCTTTCCCATCTGCTTCACCGATTTCGTTACCAATAGACCACATAACAACAGCAGGATTGTTTTTATCTCTTTCTACCATTGTTCGAAGATCATAATCAGACCATTTTTCACCTTTTCTTGCTTCAGGATGGGTAGCATCTTTTTCAAAGAAACGACCATAGTCGTATGGTTTCTTACCGCCATACCAAGTATCAAAGGCTTCTTCCTGAACCAACAAACCAAGTTCAGCTGCAATCTGTAAGGTCTGAGGACTTGCTGGGTTGTGAGTCGTACGAATCGAATTCACTCCCATTTCCTTCATCTGTTTTAGACGACGGTATTCAGCCTTATAATTCTCTTCTGCTCCTAACGCTCCGTGATCATGGTGCAAGGAAACACCATGGAACTTAATGCGTTCCCCATTCAAAGAAAAACCTTCATTTGGAGTCCAGTGATAGTAACGGTAACCAAACAAATCCTTTTTAGCATCCACCAAGCTGACCATCATGGTAAACTCGAGTAACTAATCTCATACAAGGCAGGTTTATCAGTTTAAACACAGTCCAGACTTTGGTCTTTTCAACCTCTAAAAGTAGCATCCAAATGAATAGTTTCTCTAGCTTTTTCAGAGTCTTACGGCTCTCAGTTCGAACCAAGTTCTGTAACTGCCTGACCCACCGCGTTCAAACGATTTGATATTCTGCTACAAGTTCATGGTCTTTGTCGTCCGTATTGACGATTTTGCTGGTCACATGAGTTTCAACCTTGCCATGTTGTTGTTCTTCAAGTTTGGGTGTTAAAATAGTTGTTCCATTCTTCTCAACATGTACCTTATCTGTCACTTGTAAAGTTACATCACGATAGATACCACTTCCTGAATACCAACGGCTACTTGGCTGTTTATTGACTGCATGAACAGCAATTACATTCTCACGTCCATCTTTATTCAAATATTTAGTGATATCGTATGAGAATTGGTTGTATCCATTTGGATAATGTCCCACTAACTGACCATTGACATAAACTTGAGAATCCATGTAGACGCCATCAAAAGTAAGGCGGACATTTTTCTTGAGGTCTTTCTCATCTAGTTTGAAAGTCTTGCGATACCAAGCTTCCCCACCGTTAAGCTGTCCACCTTCGTTTTGTGCAGGAGATTCATGATCGAAATCATTAAAGATACTCCAGTCATGCGGTAAATCTAATTTTTTCCACGTAGATACATCTGCATCCGGTTTAATGGCCTCCTTAGAATTTGCATTGAGTTTAAAGTGCCAATTTTGATTAAAATTCACTTTCCTCTCTTCAATCATTTGATTGACTTCTTCATTTGTCACAGCTTTAGCATCTTCCTTGATCGGTTTTTCTTGACTTGAAGCTTGTGATTCTATCCTTGGAGCTTTTTCTTCAGGTTTAGCAGACACTTTTTCCTCTTTTGTAGTTACGGCTTCATCTTCTTTCTTCTCAGATGCAATAGCCTCAGTTGAACTAGGTTCACTTTGTTCCACCCTTTCGACTACACTTTTAGTTTCCAAAGCTTGATCAACCTTTTCTTCTACTATCGGTTTTTCCTCTTTTGGTTTCTCAGCAGTATGAGTAATAGGTGTTTCATCCGCATAAACTACAGATTCTCCAGCTATATTTCCACCTAATAGAACTGCACAAGTCCCAATCATTACTGAGCAAGCTCCCACAGCAAACTTACGAATGCTATAGACTCTTTTCCGATTCCAATGGCCTTTTCCCATAAAATCCTCCTTTTAGTAATCGCTTTCATTTTTTTATGTAAGCGCATACTTTTAATAGTATTTTACCCTTATTTTATAAAATAATATAGGAAGTTTCAATGCTTTAAGCATAAAAACAATATTTTTGATTGTTTTTTCTAAAATTTGTAGAAGAATTAAAAAAAGTGAATGTAGTTTTAAAAGAAAAAATACTTACTAACATCTAAATATTGAGCACCAAAAAAGTTCCTTTAAAAGGAACTTCTTCTATTTATAATTAAAAGTTTCCCCTGCCAACTTATCAGCTAGCTTTGGAAAGAGACTATAAAACTTATGGGCTAGGTTCAACAAAATCGGGAGATTAAGTTCGCGTTTGTTTTTTCCTATAATCTTGACAATCTTTTTAGCTACTGCATCTGCTTCTAGCAGGAAGCGTTCAACAGATTTGAGATAGGTTCCATCTGGGTCGGCCTGGTCAAAAATCCTGTGCGGATTGGTCCTGGATTGACCGTCGTTACATAAACGCCGTAGGACATGAGTTCGAGACGCAGAGCATTTGAAAAACCAATGGCCGCAAACTTGGTCGCTGAGTAAAGGCTGGACTTGCCAGTAGCAATCAAACCCGCCATGCTGACGATGTTGATGATATGGCCTTTTCGGCTTTCCTTCATACGAGCAGCAAAGCGACGAGATAGATTCATCAGGGCAAAGGTATTGACCTCGAACATCTGATGAATATCTTGGTCAGAAATCTGGTCAAATTCCTCAAAAATCCCGTAACCAGCGTTGTTTATCAAAACATCAATCTTGACATAGCGAAGATAGAGGTCTGTTACCAGAGTTTCTAGGACTGAGTCGTCGGTAATATCAATTTCAATCAATTCTGCATGGAGATGATTTCCGTAGAGTTGGGCTAATTTTTCCTTATCTCGACCAAGCAAGATGAGTTGGTCATTTGGCAAAAGTTTGACCATTTCTTGGGCCAGACCACCGCTAGCTCCGGTAATGAGAATAGTACGCATACTTATCCTTTCTCAATCTTTTAGATTTCCACTTCTTCCAAGTCTTTAACTACATGGACATTTTCAAAAACAGTTGCCGCATCCTTCTTAAGCTTGCTAATATCTTTTGAGAGGAAGCGGGCACTGATATGGTTGAGCAAGAGTCGTTTGGCACCTGCTTCTACTGCCACCTGCGCTGCCTGCATGTTAGTAGAATGACCATGGTTACGAGCAATTTTTTCATCACCCTTGCCATATGTGGACTCATGGACCAAGACATCGGCATTGAAAGCCAGACGCACACTGGCATTGGTTTTGCGGGTGTCACCCAGAATGGTGATAATCTTACCTGGACGAGGCGCTGAGATATAGTCAGCTGCCTTGATTTCCGTCCCATCTTCGAGCACAACGTCCTGACCGTTTTTGATTTTCCCAAAAAGTGGGCCAAATGGGACGCCAGCAGCCTTTAGTTTTTCAGCATCCAGCGTTCCTTCCAAGTCCTTTTGCATGACACGATAACCAATACAGAAAATAGTATGATCCAGCTCTTCTGCATACACCGTGAATTTATCGGTCTCAAGGATTTTTCCTAGAGAATCTTGGTCGAACTCATGAAAATGAATTTTATAAGGCAGGCGAGAACCTGACACACGAAGACTGGTTAAGACAAACGACTTGATCCCTTGAGGTCCATAGATTTCCAAATCTGTCTGCTCTTCATTGGCTTGAAAGGCACGACTAGAGAGAAAACCAGGCAATCCGAAGATATGGTCTCCATGCAGGTGAGTGATAAAGATTTTGCTGACCTTGCGTGGTCGAATCGTTGTTTCCAGAATGCGATTTTGCGTTCCTTCTCCACAGTCAAAGAGCCAGACTTCGTTAATCTCATCCAAGAGTTTCAGGGCGAGACTTGAAACGTTGCGGGCTTTAGAGGGCTGACCAGCCCCCGTTCCTAAAAATTGAATATCCATTCGATACTTTCTAATTAATCAATATATAACATAGCTGTGCGGTTTTCCGATCGGAAATAGCGCTTGCCAGAAAAAGCAGCAGCTTCTTGCAGTAAATCCTCTTGGCTATAGCCTTTGAGACGTTTACGACCATCAGACAAGTTTTCCAAATCAGTCAAAGCTGTGAGACTCTCTACACTAACAACTTCCTCGTCCCCGACAGACTTCAAGTAAATCTTTTCAGATTCTTCAAAGACGAGTTGATGGGGGAAAATTTGTGCAATTTCAAAGAGCAAGTCTTCCGAAATAACCTCTTTATTTTCAGAGAAAATCCGGCCCAGATCCTCACTCTCATAGCAAAAACCAAAGGATTTACCAGACAGATTAAGCCGAACAAAAGGCTTGTTTTCTGAGGTGAAACTAGGTTCAGCATTGTAAAGATTCAGTTTCTGACTGACTTCCGCAAAATAAGCAGTCGCAGCCTCAGGATTCTTTTTCTGGTAGAGTTCTGCAAAGTAAGCATTGACCACGCTGGGTGGGGGGGTGATAAGAGCCAACTGCTCCTGCTCTGTTTTACCAGCTAGAAGCTGATCCAGATAGACCTTGTCCAGACTCGTATAGCCCCCATATTTTAGAGCTAAGGATTTCATATCAGTCATAAAATTCTTCTAACCTCCATTTGTTTTTCTCAGAAATATATCCTGAAATCACTTCGCCGTCCTCCTGATAATCACGTTCTTCCAAAATCGCAACACTTTCTAAATCATGAATCTTGTAGGACTTAGAAAAAGGCACGCGCAGGGTAAAGACCTCAAAAATATCCTTGATTTTCTCTAAAAACAAAGCCTGCAAGTTCTCACGACTATCCTCAGACTTTGCAGAAATGAGAGCGTAGGGGGTCTGAGTAGGCGTGAAATCCTCCACCAAATCCGCTTTATTATAAAGAGTCAGGCGAGGAATATCCTCCATGTCCAAGTCTTTCATGATAGACAGAACTGTTTTTCATGTTCCTCATGGTAAGGATTGCTAGCATCGATAACATGAACCAGAAGGTCCACATGCTTGCTTTCTTCCAAGGTTGACTTGAAACTAGACACCAACTCTGTCGGCAAATCTTGGATAAATCCAACTGTATCAGTTAAAGTCACCTGAAGATTGCCTCCCAGATGAATACTTTTAGTCGTCGCATCCAGAGTCGCAAAGAGTTCGTCAGCCTCATACTGAGTCTTACTAGTCAAGGTATTCATGATAGTTGATTTCCCAGCATTGGTGTAACCAATCAAACCAATCTTAAAGGTGCTGGACTCCAAACGTTTTTCTCTGACCGTAGCCCGATTTTTCTCAACAACCTTGAGCTGGCGCTCGATATCCGTGATTTGATTGCGAACACTTCGACGGTTCAGCTCCAACTGGCTTTCACCAGGTCCACGGGAACCAATTCCTCCTGCCTGACGGCTGAGCATAATCCCCTGACCAACCAAGCGAGGCAAGAGGTATTTGAGTTGGGCTAGATGGACTTGGAGTTTCCCCTTCATGGCTTCGAGCTCGCATGGCAAAGATATCCAAAATCAACTGCATACGGTCAATGACCTTGACACCCAAGACTTCCTCTAGATTGACATTTTGCCGAGGTGTCAGACGGTTGTTGACGATGACAGTCGTGATTTCTTCTGCATCCACCATTTTAGCTATTTCTTCCAACTTACCAGAACCGACAAAGGTCTTAGAATCGTATTTTTCGCGTTTTTGTCTATAACTATCTACTACGACTGCCCCAGCTGTCTTAGCCAGGCTGGCCAATTCTTCCATGGAGAGGTCAAAATTATCCATGCCCTGTAATTCCACACCAATGAGCAGGACCCGCTCCTCTTTTTTCTCCGTTTCAATCATCTAAAAACTCCTCTATCTGGCTTAAAATGCGGTCTTTTACACCAGACTCTGCGATCTGATAAAAGGTGACCTGCATGCGATTACGGAACCAGGTTAACTGACGCTTGGCAAAACGACGGGTCGCCTGTTTGAGACTCTCACTAGCTTCCTCCAAGGTCTGCTCTCCACGGAAATAAGGAAAGAGTTCCTTATAGCCAATTCCTTTAGTCGCCTGCACATCAGGATAATGGTCAAAAAGCCACTTGGCCTCATCCAAAAGCCCAGCCTCAAACATCACATCCACTCGATAATTGATTCGTTCATATAATTGACTGCGCTCATCATCCAAGCAGATAATCAGTGGTTCATACAAGATCTCTTGATTTTCCAAATCCTGACCAAAATGAGCAATTTCCAAGGCACGTATAGCACGACGACGATTAAACTGGGGAATTTCAAGGCCTGCTTGCTCCACAAGATGAGCTAATTCCTCATCTGTATAAGGATCCAATCTAGCTCGATAGGCTAAAATCTCCTCATGAGGAGTCTCCCCACCTAGGTGGTATCCTTCTAGCAAGCTCTGGATATACAGTCCAGTCCCACCAGCGATAATAGCTAGTTTACCACGACTGTGAATATCCTCAATAGCCATCTTAGCTTCTGAAACAAAATCAAAAGCCGAGTAAGACTCGGTTACCTCTCTAACATCGATTAAATGATGGGGAACAGCTGCCTGCTCTTCTAGACTAGCTTTAGCAGTCCCAATATCTAGACCTCGGTAAACCTGCTGGCTATCACCGCTAACCACTTCGCCATTAAAACGCTTTGCAATTTCAATGGCTAGAGCTGTCTTTCCAACTGCAGTCGGTCCAACAATCACAATTATTTTTGTTTTCATCTTTTTTCCTTGAAAAATTCCCATTTTTTCGTTACTATTATTATAACACAAAAAGGTCAGTCAGAAAAATGTGACCTCTTGAGGAGGCTGGCTGATTAAGAAGATAAAGGAGGAAGACTCATGGCTAAAGGATTCGCTAAAGGTCTTGTAACAGGTGTCGCAGGAACTGTCGCTGCACTTGCAGGTGCAGTATACGCATTTAAAAAGAAAGTGATCGAACCAGAAGAACAAAAAGCAGCTTTCATCGAAGAAAACCGTAAAAAAGCAGCTCGTCGCCGCGTATCACGTTAAAAAAACAAAAGAAGTTGGGATTCATTGTCTCAACTTCTTTTTTCTATTCTTTTAAATAGCTAGGTCAAACTTCAGCTGTGGCTTGACAGGGTCATAATCTACCAACTCAAAATCTTCTGCTTTTATATCAAAGAAATTAGTCTTATCTGGCACATTCAAGACCAAACGTGGTTGGCAGTCAGACGGTTCACGACGAAGCAATTCCTGAGCTTGTTCAAATTGATTGTCATAGATATGGAGGTTGTTGATGAAGTAAAAGAACTTCCCAACCTTCCAGCCGAAATGCTTGGCGATCATCATCTGCAAAGCCACATACTGCATCGCATTGATGTGGTGGGCCACCAGCATATCGTTAGAACGCTGGGTCAAAGTCGCATCCAGATAGATGTCCCCATCAACTCGACGAACATCAAACATGGTCTGAAAGGCGCATGGGAGGAGGCCGTCCGTCTCATCAAAAGCTTGGTAATCCCAGAGCGAAATGATATTGCGGCGGTTCCAAGGGTTGGCTTCCAACTGTTTGAGAAGCTTATTGATGATATCGTGTTTCTTAACAACAGCCCCATAGCGCTCCCCAATAGTTCCTGTATCCCCCACTTCCCAGTCATTCCAATAGTGAACATTGTACTTGTCATTGAGAACTTCTAGGCTATTAGACTGGTCTTGGTAAATCCAGAGCACTTCCTTGATGGCGGATTTGATAGCGATAGGACGCAAGGTTGTGATAGGGAATTCTCCCGCGGCCAAGTCATACTCGGCAAAAGCACCGGTTACGTACTTGGAGTTAGCAACAGTTCCATCCTTGTACTTAGGACGGGCCTGCTCAGAAAAGACGCCATCTTTGAGGATTCGTTCAATATTTTCTTTAAAAATTGTATCTGCTTTTGTCATTTACTCTCACCTCATTTATTGTCCTAACTAGTATAGCATAAAAAAGAAAAGAGGAACATTACTAACTCTAGGTTAGCATTTTTCCTCTTTTATTATTTTATTGTAATACAAGTGATGCTGCTCCGATTACTCCAGCGTCGTTTCCTAGAGTTGCAAGAGCCAATTTTGTTGATGTGCGTACTTGTGGGAAGGTATTTTCGTCGTAGACTTTTTGAACACCTTGTAGAAGGAATTCTCCTGCAGCTGATACACCACCACCGATAACAATTGTTGATGGGTTGAGGATTGAACCGATGTTGGCACAAGCAATTCCCAAGTAACGTGAGAAGTTACGGTAAACGATTAAAGCAAGGTCGTCTCCTTCTTTTGCGAGGTCAAAGACAGTCTTAGCAGTTACTTCTTCTCCGTTATCAATCAAGCGTTTCAAAGCTGCATCGCCTTCGTATTCATCAGCATAGCGACGAGTCAAGTTGACAATCCCTGTTGCAGAAGCGACTGTCTCAAGACAACCTTTCTTACCGCAAGTACATGCGATTGGTTGATCAAAGTCAACAGTGATGTGACCGAGCTCACCTGCTGCACCAGCAACACCGTGAAGTAATTTGCCTTCTGCAACAATACCGCCACCAACACCTGTACCAAGTGTCATAAAGACAACATCTGGTTGGTTATCACCAGCACCCACCCAACGTTCACCAAGAGCTGCCACGTTGGCATCATTATCGATGAAGAAGGAATGCCCAAGGCTTTTTCAATTTTCTCTTTAATTGGTTGAAGGGTTTTCCAGTTGAGGTTGTAGGCACCAATAACAGTTCCTTTTTCACGGTCAACCACACCTGGCGAACCCATTCCAATACCTTGGAAGTCTGCTGCTGCCAATCCAAGCAAGTCCAAACGATGTTGAATAGACTCAATCATATCATCTACGATATGACTTCCCTCATCCAAAATATTAGTCTTGATAGACCATTTTTCTTGGATTTCTCCTGCTGTTGTCAAGATTGCAAATTTGATAGAAGTTCCACCAAGGTCAATCCCAATAATCTTTTGATTCATCATATTCTCCTTTTTCATTATGAATTAACTGAAAATGCTTACAGATATAGTATAACAAAATCCAATCGTTTATGCAAAGGTTTGCATTGATTTTCTGTATTTTATCCAGACTTATGGTTTCCAGAGGCCTGAAGCATCTACGTAATAGCGGCCTCCATCAACTCGCTCGTTTTTAGCCATTTTACCATCTGATTTCAAATAGTAATTTCCTTGCCATGCATTGTGAGCGTATGAACCATCTGATTTCAAGTAATACCAGGCTTGATAAGAAGAGTCATACACCCACTCACCTTGTGCCATTTTACCGTTTGATTTAAGGTAGTAAGCTCCTTGCCATGCATTGCGAGCATAAAAACCATCTGATTTCAAATAATACCAAGCTTGATAGGAAGAATCATAAATCCATTCGCTCTGTGCCATCTTACCATCTGATTTGAGATAGTAACCTCCTTGCCAAGTATTGCGTGCATAAGAACCATCTGATTTGAGGTAATACCAAACTTGGTAATAGTTATCATATACCCACTCATTCTCAGCCATTCTTCCATCTAATTTAAGGTAGTAAGCACCCTGCCAAGTATTTGTTACTTGTTTCCCATTTCAGAAAAATAATACCAAGATCCATTCTGACGAACCCAGCCACTTACAGCTGCTACACTAGGGGTAGATGCTGCACTATCAAGTGATACACTATTATTAGCCTGAGATGCACTTGTCTTTTTCTCTTTTAACACTCCCTTTGGTGCATTCTTAGATTCACAGGCAATCCCATCATGATCCTTATCTAGAGTAACAGAATAACCTGGTTCCCCCTTATGAATATCTGCATAACCATTCGCCCAAGCTTCCTTACAGCTAGAAAAATGAATGTTTTCTTCTGCTAACACAGGTTGTGAAAACAAGGCTAAAGCTGGCAACATAGCCAGACTCATTTTTAAAAATAAACGTTTGTTCATTTCTTTCTCCCATAATTATGATATCGTTTTCAATATCATTTTATCAAACTTATTTCAGCAATTCAAGGAAACTTCTGGTTATTTCTACAAACTCTTTTGGTTTAAATCTATTTAGAACATGAGGACCGTCAGGGATAATCTGGAACTGGGAATTTGGCATCAGTTCTTGAATATCTTTCATTGAACTAAGATTTGGCTTATCCTTACTACCACAAATTAGTAAGGTTGGATAGGGACGATTCTTTGCAAACTCCCTTAAATCAAGTGTTTTTAATTCCTCAGAAACTCCAACCATAAGAGTTTTGTCTGCTCCTTAACTTTTTGATAGCTACTTACTGCCCTAATCCGTGTAAAAATATCAGTTTCATCTAATTCTCCTCAAGGCTTAGTTCATACAAGCCTCTCACGGCATTACATCCATAAATAGCTTCTGCTTGTGCTAAATCTGCCAAGGTCAAGACTCTCTCTTCTACCTGTCTTGTTTCCAACAAATGCTGACGGTAAATTCCTGGCAAGATTCCCAGTCGGATAGGCGGTGTATAGAGCTTCCCAGAAATTTTCAGAACCAAATTTCCGATAGTGGTTTCAAGTAGCTCTCCAGACTTATTGTGGTAAATCTTCTCTTGTTCCCCTAGGTTCAAATGCGGTCTGTGAGTCGTTTTGAAATAGGTAAAAGCTCGATGTAAATCAGTTTCCTGAAGGCAAAGTTTGGCCATACAAAATCTTGAACTTAAGGGTGTTAATACTTGACGATCGACTTCTATCTCCCCAGACTTGCTGAGGCTGATTCGTAAGCGGTAATCTTGATTAGCATCACAAGTCTGACACTCCTTCTCTATCTTTTGTATCAAGTCTTCTGCATCAAAAGGAAAAGCAAAATACCGACTAGCTGTTCTCAGTCTTTCCAAGTGTTGTTCTTCAAACAGCAGGTTCTTCTGGCTGATTTTCCCTGTCGTAATCAGTTGGAAGCGAGCTTGTTTACGATAGAGAACAGCTGCCTTTTGATGAACCTCGCGGTATTCAGATTCCCATGTGCTATCCCATGTAATACCTCCGCCAACTCCATAGATAGCTTTCCCCTTGTAGAGTTGAATGGTTCGAATCGCAACATTAAAAATCCGTCGCCCATTTGGAAGCAAGAGACCAATCGTTCCACAGTAGACTCCACGCGGTTGTGGCTCCAATTCCTTTATAATCTCCATAGTCGCAATTTTAGGTGCACCCGTTATGGAACCGCAAGGAAAGAGAGCGCGAAAGATTTCAACAAGGTCAACATTCTCTCGCAACTGACTCTTGATAGTCGAAGTCATCTGCCAAACAGTCGAATACTGCTCTACTTGGCACAGACGCTCCACATGCTCACTTCCGACTTCAGACAGACGATTCATGTCATTGCGTAGGAGGTCCACAATCATCATGTTTTCAGAACGATTTTTGGGGTCCTGTTCCAACCAACTGGCCTGCTCCAAGTCTTCTTGGTCAGTCACTCCACGCTGAGTCGTTCCCTTCATTGGTCGCGTAGTCAATTCACGGCCATTTTGCTCAAAAAAGAGCTCTGGGCTCATGGAAATCACTGCCATCTCATCATGTTCAACATAGGCATTGTAGCCCGCCTCCTGCTCTACCACCATACGATTGTAAATGGCAAAAGGATTAGCACCTAACTTTTGCTTAAGTTGAACGGTGTAGTTAACCTGATAGGTGTCTCCCTGCCGCAAATGATGATGTATCTGGGCAATAGCCTTTCATAATCCTCTGCAGACGTTACTTCCTGCCAATCAGAAGGCAAATCAACCTCATCATAAGTCAGAGGAATAGGGGAAGTTTCTACGCTATCATGAACTGTAAAATATAGCAGGTACTCTGCCAGCAAAGGAGCTTTATGAACTGCTAATTTCTCCTCAAAAGCAGGTGCAGCCTCATAGCTGACATAGCCCACCACATAGTACCCTTGCTCTTGGTAGCTTTCCACTTGTGCCAGCAAATCTGCCACTTCTGCTACATTTCTCGTTTTCATCTCTTTAATAGGCTGGGTAAAGGTGTATCTCTCCCCCAAATCCCTAAAATCAATCACTGTTTTTCTATGCATACCTTAAGTATAGCACAAAATAAGAAAACCCTCATCCGCAAAGCAGATGAGAGATTTCGATTATTTAAAGATTGAAGTTTTAAAGCTGTTTGTTTGTTGAAGAAGTTTTTTGAATAATTTCTCTTTAAGGGAAACAGTATTATCAAATTTAACTGATCCATTATTAAGAGTAGCTTTATCTTTTTCAACAGCAGCAGCGAATGCTTGTTTTAAATCGTCGTAACTACTGTATGTAGTGCCGTCAATTGTAACTGGATTAAATCCTGCTTTCGCTTTATCAACAACTTCTTTGAAGTATTCTTTCTTCCAATCTTCTAGAGTACTAAATTTACCATCAGAAACTTTCTTAATAATGAAGTCATCTCCTAGAGTAGCATGACCTGCTTGTTTAGACTCATTTTTCAGCATGTTAGAAGCATAATTTAGGAAACCTTTTTCATATCCAAAGTAACCCCACATACGGAAGGTGTTATGTTTGAATGACATTGCTCCTGGAGCACCTTCACTCGTGTTACCTCCGTAGATACCTGCAGTGATAGGCACAGTGACATAAGCAGAACCGAATCCAGTTGGGTCATACTGACCATTACCAGGACCGTGCTTAGTCATGAAGTTTTTCTCTACTAAGTCGTTAACAGATGTTAAATTATATTCTTTTTCTTCTGCATTTAAATCTCTTACGTTGTCGTATTGGTTCTTCGTATTAGCTCCACGAAGTTGCTTATCTACTTTCTTGAACCAAGCGTTATTTAGTTCTTTACTACGTTTATCAATTACAGCTTCTCCTTCAAGATAATCAAGAAGCATAAGCGTATCATTGAAACCTTTCATGTAGTTATCGATTTCTGCACGAGATGTCAAATCATTTGGATTAGTATTATACCATTGGTTTCCGTCATTTGGACGTTCGTATGCCATGTTCAACCCTAGTGCTTTAAAGTCACCGTTTGGACTTGTCTCAGCAGGAGACTGTAACATACCTTGAGCAAATGCCTCTAAGTCAGTGCCTTCACGGTGTCTTGAACCACCTAAGTAAACCATACGGTCATTTACGTGAGTCGTTTCGTGAGTGAAGGCTGAGATACCAAAGTCACTAATCATGTCAGTAACCATGAAGAATACAGAGTCATCTTTATAAGGGTTACCGTAAATACGAGCTACAGCTCCCATGCGCCAGTCAGTTGCATGATAACGACCTGTTGGTCCGTATAATTCACGGATAGGTGCTACATCTTTACCACTATTAGTGTGTCCATATTTATCCGTGCTGATTCCTTTATAATTTTGGTTATCTAGTACTGGTGTTGGTACCATGTTGTTGCTCTTAAGAAGTTGGTTACGAACTTTATCTAATGATAAACGAGACCAGAAGTCTAAGTAGTTTTGTTGACCTTTAGCAACTTTATTGATTTCATCTTTGAATGCTTCACGTTCTTCCGCAGTATTCTTACCGTATTTTTCAAATGAACTGTAAGCCATAGTGTTATATGTTGAAATTAAGAACATATGTGCATCTTTTAAGTTTAGAAGTGGCAGAATCATCTTACCATGCATATCGTTGTTTAATCCTTCGTAAGCTCTATGTTTCTTATCAGCAAACTCTGGAGTTGTTGTTTTAGGTTCAACAATATATACATTATCTTTAGTTGCTTTTATGAACCAATCGTTTAAGTCTGTGTCACTTGTGAAGAGTTCCATATTGTATTTCAAGAACTCATGCAAATTACCTTTACCAGTAGCACCAGCGATGACTTCACGATAGGCGTCGTGAGTACGGTCACCCTTAATATAACTTTCTTTAGAGCCAATATTGATGATTCTATCTAAGACGCTAACATTTTTACCGTAGAAGTCAGGTTTGAATAACATTAACTCTTTAATGTTAAAGTCATCGAATTTAACTCCGTAGTAACGGTTGAGGTATGACAAACCAAGAAGAACCGCAGCCTTATTATCATCGATTTTCTTAATCAAGGCCCGTTTAGCAGCTTCATCAGTGTTAAGTTGGTGATCTTCATTTTCCACTAACTTCGTAACGAATTGATTAAGATTATCTTTAACATACTTGAAGCTTTCTTCTAGGTACAGATCCTTAACTGCATTGACTTTGTTGCCACCAGTTCTTCCCAAGTGTGTGTAGATAGGATCTGATTGCAATTCTACTGGGCTTAATTTCAGTGATAGCATTGATAAGATCGCTACGGTTTTTGTCAACGATATTAGGTGTATAAACAACTTCTCCAAGTTCAGCAATGCTGTACTCTTTCACTTGTTTGACCTTAGATTCTTTCAGCGAAACAGTAAAAATGTCTTTGGTCTTATCCCCATAATGAACCATAATATGGTCAGCATCAGCCAATTCTGTCACAAAGGCATTGCCTTTCATTGCAGTAACAGATAATACTTCTTTAGTCATTAATGGACTATTAGCAGCAAGTTTGTTCCCTTGGTCTACGATCCATTCTTTGTTGTAGAATGGTTGTAATTTTTCGATATTGCGGTAGGCAAGTTCACGAGAGGCGTCGTAATCTTGAGTATCTTTGTAAGTGTCGGCTTTTGATTTAGTGTTGTTAAGGGCATTAACTACTGGTTCGTTAATTACATAATCATGGGCAGTGATTCCCATTTTAGCGAATTTTTCTAAGGCTTGAGCTTCTGAAATACCTTTAATTTGCTTAGATTTATTGTATGAAGATAATCCTGTAGCTACATCCGTTACATAGAAGTTATTCTTGAAGTTATCAAATCCGAAGTATGAATCCCCTGTATCTACTGAGCTTGCTCCATACATGATTTCACCATTGGTTACTTTCATCATACTTACGTTATTTTCTACCCAACCCCAGTCATAGTTTTCATGGATCAAACCACCACTTTGACCGTGGTTTTTAAGTGTCATCGTACCTTTGATAAATGAATTTGTTAATCTACCACGTTGTTTAAAATCGTTAGGGTTTCCACCGTGGTTTACTTTAGCGACAAGTCCACCAAATTTAGAGTTGTGACCTACAATATCACCATCGAAATAAACACTATCTGTATTACTTCTCCAGCTCTCACTTACAAGTCCTCCAGACCACCAAGATTTGTCTCCAAGGCTGTTAATCTTACCGATAAATGCAACGTTACGCATATTTGATTCGTCAAGTTTGTTAACCATGCCGGTAACGTCATTATTACCTTCAACACTACCTGTTACTTTTACATTTTCGATATTTGAGTTTTTGAACATATCTCCAAGAGGAGCCACTTTATTCTCTCCTGGCAAGTTAATATTAACATTACCAAGATTAATATCATGCACATGCGCATTTTCAACTCTAGCAAATAAAGGACGAGCTAAGTTGTGGATAGTAAATCTACCGCCATCATTACTTAGTAATTTACCTTTAAATGTATTAGTAACATAAGATTTTCCATTAGGCTTTACATTGTCTGCATTTAGATCTGCACCAAGTTTAAACTCACCAGTAGGATTGGCTTGCATATCTTTTACAAGCTCGTTGAAGTTGTAGTAAACATTACCTTCTTTTGATTTTTGTTTTTCAAAGTAATGAACATACTCTTCGCTAAGTGTGTTATCAGCATTACGTTGAACTAAGTCTGGTGCTTTGGCAGTGACTTTGTATAAAGTTTTTCCGTCTTTTTCTACTTCTTCAATCTTATCAACAGCAAGTTTTGTAACTTTGTTGTCGTGAGTTGTAACTCGTAGGTAAAGTGGGGCAACATCAGCTGGTTTTTCTGTAAGCAAACTAGTATCTGTTTCATTACCGTCAGCGTCCACACTCATCAAGCTTGTTTCTTTGATATTCTTGATTTCAACTTTTTTGAGGTCAATTCTTAGAGGTTCTTCATTTAGAACTACTTCCTCATCACCTTCACCACGGTCATAAACCATCTTAGTTTCAATCTTATAATCTTTATAGTATTGCAAATCTGTCAGGTTAGCTGTCAGGTTTTCAGGTGAAACACTCAATGTTTTGACAATTTCATCACCTTTTTTCAGAGTTAATGTGATGGATTTAATGGCCGCCTTACTTGGATTTTCTAGACTGTATTTAACATCTGAAGTACGCTTCAAATCCTTAGACTCAACCGCTGTGATAGTCAATACTGGTTTTTCAAAGGTTTTGGTACCACGTTTCAAAATTCTATCTTGTGGTGCCTCGATGATCTCCTCTGTAACTTTTGGAGCATCTTCTGTTTTAACTCCCTTAATGGTATTAAAGGTCTTGGTAATTTTTTTCTGACCTTCTTTACCTTCTTGAGCTACAACTTCTAGGCCTTTTTTCAGTTGGTCATCTTCTTTAATAACTTCCTTAAATGGAATCTTTTCAAGACTTTCTTCTACAAGAGTTCCTTCAATTGGTTTTGTACCACGGCTTACCTGTTGATTTACAGGTTCTTTGGTAACTTCTGTGCTAGTTGAAAGAACTTGGTCAGTTTTAACACCTTCTACTGTTTTATAAGTTGTTTTAGTAACTTGACTACCTTTTTCACCATTTCTTACGATAGTTTCTTCGTCCGTATACTTAGTTGGATCCTCAGTCGTTTCAATTTTATAGTCAAGTTCTGTAGTTGATTCTTCAACAAGGGTTCCCTCAGTCACTTTGTACTCAGGTAACTGATCTTGTACAAGAGCTTGGCCTTCCTTGCCTTCCTCTTGAGTACCTTTTACGTCTACTTGGGCTTCTGGCAATTCTGGTTGGGTTAGGGATTGACCTTCCTTGCCTTCTTCTTGGGTTCCTTTTGCTTCAACTGGAGCTTCTGGCAATTCTGGTTGGGTTAGGGATTGACCTTCCTTGCCTTCTTCTTGGGTTCCTTTTGCTTCAACTGGAGCCTCTGGCAATTCTGGTTGGGTTAGGGATTGACCTTCTTTCCCTTCCTCTTGGGTACCTTTTGCTTCAACTAGAGCCTCTGGAAGTTCTGGCTGTGTTAGGGATTGACCTTCTTTCCCTTCTTCTTGAGTTCCTTTTACTTCGATTGGAGCTTCTGGTAGAGTTGGTTGCGTTAGGGATTGACCCTCTTTACCTTCCTCTTGGGTTCCTTTAGCTACTTGATGCGTTGGTACTGGAGTTGGGGCTGGTTGCACCTCTTTCTTAGTTCCGACTGCAATCACTTGAGACACAGGATTTTGAACCACTTGGTCTTCGATGACTTCTCTAACTTCTTGACCATTAACCATCGATACTTTGGTTACAAGACGACGCTTACCATTTACTCCAGCTGTGATGATACGAGTCTGTCCTTCTGCTAGATTCGCATCTGGACTTGTGACTGTTTCAAAAGGAATCTCTACCAAGCTCTCTTCCTGTCTTGTCTGAGGCTTCTCAGAAACTGGTTTCTCTTCAACAGCAGGCGCAACTGGAGTTTGTACTAGAGTTTTTTCGGCAGCAGGTTGGGGAGTGACAGTCGGTGTTTCTTGAACTACTTCTGTCTTCTCAACTTCTTTTGAACTTTGCTTTTCTACTGGTAACTGAGACTTCTCAACTGAAGCTGATTTTGATGGATGGAGTTCTGTTTCCTTAAAGTATCCAATGTATTCATAGCCATCAATGTGGATGATCCCTTCAGCCAAGCCTTCATGTGTAGAAGCCGAAATAGTTTGGTTATAAGAAAGTAATTCTTTATTTTCAAATGCAAATGTCCCATAAGGTACAAAAGTGCTGGATCCTAAAGAACCAATCAAGAGAACACCTAGGATCTCTTTGCGACCTTTTTTGGACACCAAAAAGACTGCTAGCGAGGCCGTTGCCAAGCCAAGGCCTGCCAAGGCTAGTTCCTTACTTCCTGTGTAAGGAAGTTGTTGACTGTTAGTTGCCTTCTTACGATAAACTACATAGAGAATATCATCATCTTGAAATTCTGTAGGAACTTCATGGTGAATCAGGGCTTTTTCAGACTCGGCCAATTCCTGCTCCGCCAAATAACGGTAATGAACACTGTGAGCACCGCCAACTTCATTGGCTTGAATCTTATCTACTGAAAGAGTACTAGCACCAAAAAGGAAAGCACCGATTGCTACAGGACCTACCCCAACAGTTAACTTACGAATTGAATATTTTGTGATTTTTTCTAGTTGTTGTTTTGTTTTTCTCATTTTCACGACTTTCTAATAGAATCTTGTGGATAATACGCACGCGCACCTCCAATTAATTTTGGACGGCTAGCAAGAGCCGTTACATGGGCATGCCCAATTTCTCTCAAAAGAGGACGAATCGGAACCTGAACATGCTTGACATGCATGCCAATCGCAGTGTCTCCGATATCCAATCCAGCATTAGCCTTGATAAATTCAACCTCAACTGGATCTTGCATAAACTTGAAGGCTGCCAACTGACCTGAACCTCCTGCATGAAGGGTAGGAAGGACACTGACCATTTCCAGACCAAACTGCTCTGCCACCTGACGTTCAACAACGAGAGCCCGATTGACATGTTCACAACCTTGAACGGCTAGATGAATCCCTTTTTCCTCTAGGATATCTAGGATGGTCTTCACAATGATTTCCCCAATTTCTTGGCTGGATTCCTTGCCAATCTGACCACCTATTACTTCACTAGAAGAAAGGCCTAAAACAAAGATGGATCCTTGCTTCAAATTGGCCTTTTCCAAAACATCTTCTACAATCTGACTTGTTTCTCTTTGAATGTCTTTTTCCTTCATACTTGATACCTCTTTTGTCATTATCTATCATATCGTTTTTTCTTGTTTTTAGCAAGATAGACAACTTGAAAACCTTACTCCAACCTGCATAAAACTCCCAGAATTGACTGGGAGTTAGCTAATTTCTATTCTATTTATGTATATTTCCACTTTCGTCCCTTTTTGGGGTGTAGAATCGATCTTCATCTGGTAATGTTCTCCAAAATGAAGTTTGAGTCGCTGGTTAACATTTTGAAGACCAACTCCCCCACGTTTGAGTTGACTTTGACTATTATCAACAGCAGCCTGGAAGCCAACTCCATCATCCTCAATGCGGATGACCAATCCTGCATCCTGTCTCTGGACAGAGACCCTAATATGTCCCTGACCTTCCTTCTCCTTGATGCCATGGTAAAGAGCATTTTCCACCAGAGGTTGTAACACTAACTTGGGCAAGACTAGGTTATCAAAGGCAGGATTTTCATCAATTTTATATTCCAGCTTATCCCCATAGCGTTGTTTCTGGATAAAGAGATACTGGCGAACATGGTTAATTTCGTCAGACAAGCAAATCAAATCTTTACCCTGATTGAGCGCCAAGCGGAAGTAGGTAGCCAAGGACTTGGTCACTTGCACCACTCTCTGACTATCCTGAAATTCAGCCATCCAGATGATGGTGTCTAAAGTATTGTAGAGGAAATGGGGGTTAATCTGGCTAGATAGGGCTTGAAGTTGGTACTGACGGGTCGTTTCTTCCTGCCTGCGAACATCAGCCATCAGCTGATCAATCTGATTCAACATAGCATTAAACTGGCGAGTCACCTCTCTCAGTTCATAAGCACCCGCTTCCTTGGCACGCAGATTTTGAGTACCCGATGCAATTTCCAGCATGGTTTCTCTCAAGTCCTTCAAAGGAGCAACCCATCGCTTGAGACTGAACCAAACCAAGAAGAGACAGGCAAGAAGAGATATAACACTAGCCCCAAGCAAGGTCCACATGAGTTGACTCCTAACCTGATTTAACTTCTCCAGTGAAGACACGCCAAGCACCGTCCAATCAGTTCCAGCAATCTTTTCTTGACTGACATAGAATTGGTGGTCTGGAGTATAACCCTGCCCTGTCTCAATGTAGGGTTTCATGGCCTCCATTTCACTAGCTGAACTATAAACTGTGCGTTTAGGATGGTAAACAAATTCATGGTTTTCATTGATGATAAAGGCGAAGCCCTGCTGACCCAACTGGAGTTGGTTTAGATAGGCTTCCAGAGTTTCGTAGGAAATATCCAAACGAAGCACGCCCAGATTGGCTCCTTTTGCATCAACAAGTTCTTGAGTTACAGAAATAACCCACTGACTATCTGATTTACGAGCTGGAGTCAAAACAGGCATGGCTCCCTGATGAATGGCCTTTTGGTACCAATCCTCAGCCATCATATCAGAGGAAGTTTTCATCTGCAAACTGTCATCTGTAGAAATGACCTGACCAGATTTGGTTACCAGGACAACAGTTTTCAAGTCCTGATCTGCCTTAAGATGGTCAAAAACAGATTTCGGATTCCCTTTACCTTGTCTTTAGTGGGATTCTCAGCATAGGCTAGGACATCCTCCTGCTGGGTCAAACTGGTCGAGGTGGTTTCTAATTTTTTGATATAAGACTGGATAAAATGGCTAGTCTGACTGATAGTCGTTTGGCTATTGCCTTCAATTGTGGTCTCAATGGCTGAAGAACTAGATTGATAGTAGAAAGTCCCAACCAGAGCTATGAGAATGAGAAAAACCAGAAAGATGGAAATAACCATTCTGACTAGGAGAGAGGAACGCTTCATCGATCTTCTCCCTTCTTAAACTGACGCGGAGTCACACCTGCAATCTGTTTAAAACGTTGGGTAAAGTAATTCATATCTTCAAAACCAACCTTTTCAGCTATCTCGTAAATCTTCAGATCTGTAGTTAAAAGCAAGAGCTTAGCTTGTTTGACACGTTCTCGCACCAGGTAATCCTGAAAAGGTAGACCCAACTCTTTCTTAATCAAGGAGCTCAGATAAGTCGGACTAAAGCCCAAGTCACTGGCCAAAGACTTCAAACTAAACTGACTGTCACCCAGATGGAACTGGATTTTCTGAGCCAGGTTTCCTTCAAACTTATCGGTCAGTAAATCTTGTAACTGTTCTTCTTTCTCTTCCTTATCCAATTTTTGCTTGATTTTCCCCAACATTTCCTCAATATCCTGACGAGAAAAGGGTTTGAGCAGATAGTCATCTACACCTAGCTTGACAGCAGACAAGGCATAATCAAAATCATCGTAACCTGTCAAAAAAACTAGGTGAACCTGAGGATAGGTTTCTCGGACCAGACTGGCCAACTGGATGCCATTTAGCTGAGGCATGTTGATATCGGTTAAAATGATATCTGGCACCTGTTTTTGAATCAAGTTCCAAGCCTGCCTTCCATTTTCAGCCTGACCGATGATTTCCATATCGTAAGCTGCTACATTAACCAGCTTGGTCAAGCCTTGCCTTACCAGATATTCATCTTCTACGATTAAGATTGTGTAGGTCATGCTCCGCTCCTTTACCACTTACTAGTATCAGTATAGCAAAATTCTCCTCTAACTGCTTAGGAAAGACTTCTTAATCAACATAATCTAGTAAATAAGCATAGCCTTTTTCTTCCATTTGGTCTTTGGGAATAAAACGGATAGAGAGACTATTGATACAGTAGCGCAAGCCACCCTTGTCCTGTGGTCCATCCGTAAAGACATGGCCAAGGTGAGAATCTCCAACTCGACTTCTCACTTCCATGCGCGTCATATTGTAAGACTTATCTTCCTTGTAAGTAGCCACATCTGGGCTGATGGGCTGGGTGAAACTAGGCCAACCACAACCAGACTCAAACTTATCCTTTGATGAAAAGAGGGGTTCGCCAGTTGCCACATCCACATAGATACCGGATTCAAATTTATCCCAGTAGCGGTTTGAGAAAGCTCGTTCTGTTTGATTTTTCTGGGTAACTGCATACTCCTCAGGCGACAGGGTCTTTTTCAATTCATCATCACTTGGTTTTGGATATTTGCTGGCATCAATGATAGGATAGGCCGCCTGATTGACATTGATATGGCAGTAACCATTTGGATTTTTCTTGAGGTAGTCTTGGTGGTAATCCTCAGCCACTACAAAATTCTTCAAGGTCTCCTTTTCAACTGCTAGAGGTTGGTCGTATTTCTTAGCAACTTCATCAAAGACTTGGTTAATCACCTCTAAATCCTTGTCATCTTTGTAATAAACACCAGTACGGTACTGGGTCCCTACATCATTTCCTTGTTTATTTGCTGGTTGGATTGATAATGCGGAAATAATGAAGTAGTATTTCCTTGAGGGAAATTTGCTTGGCATCATAGGTGACATGGACGGTTTCTGCATGACCTGTTTGGTTAATCAATTCGTACTTGGTTGTTTCCCCTCTACCATTTGCATAGCCTGAAACGGCATCTGACACTCCGGGAACGCGTGAGAAATATTCCTCAACTCCCCAGAAACAACCTCCAGCTAGATAAATTTCGTGCAAGTCTGCGTCTTTACTAACTTCTGTTTTTTTCACTGTTTTTCCTCCTTGGCTAACTGCCGCTTTCTCAATTTGAGAGCTATCTGTCTGCCCTGCATTTCGCATCAATAGAAAATAGAAACCACTTATGGCTAGGAAAAAGATCCCTGCCAAAACAAACAATTTTACTTTATCATTCATGACCTTTCTCTACCCCATTTCTTTCAATGTCTTTAAAATCATATCCTTATTCATAAAACCTGGTTGAGTTTTGACCAGCTTGCCTTCCTTGTCTATAAAAGCTTGAGTCGGATAAGAACGAACACCATAACTTTCCAAAAGTTTGCCTGACGGGTCAATTAGAACTGGAATATTTTTATAATCCAAACCCTTGTACCAGTTCTTAAAGTCTGCTTCAGCTTGTTCCCCCTTGTGTCCAGGAGACACCACTGTCAAGACCACATAATCATCACCAGCATCCTTAGCAATTTCATCCGTATCTGGAAGGCTAGCTAGACAGATAGAACACCAAGACGCCCAGAATTTGAGATAGACTTTCTTGCCCTTGTAATCAGACAAGCGATAGGTCTTACCATCTACTCCTGTCAGTTCGAAATCAGCAACCGCCTGACCTTTAGTTGCAGTTTGCGCACTGACTTGTTCTGTTTTTGTTTGCTCCTTCATAGTAGATTCATCTGACATAGTTTTAGCCGAACAGGCTGCCAAGCAACAGATTGAGCCGACTCCAAGGAGACATGTTTGCCATTTTTTCATTTCTTCTTCCTCTCTATTCAAATAATGTAGTCAAAATGGAAGCATTTCCCAAAAGCACCAAGATTCCCATCACGATAATGAGAAAGCCACCGACTTTTTTGAGGATTCCGAGGTAAGGATGGAGTTTTCGGAAATGTTTCAAAACATAGCTGGAGGCAAGAGCTAGAACCAAAAATGGTAGTGCCAAACCCAGCGTGTAAACCAACATGAGACCAGCTCCCTGCCAAGCTCCTGAACCACCTGAAGCTGTCAAGGCTAAAACAGAGCCAAGAACCGGCCCCACACAAGGCGTCCAAGCAAAACTAAAGGTCAATCCCAATAAAAATGCCTGACTATAGCCCTTACCCTTTTGCCCCTGTCTCTGTAATTGTAACCTTCTTTCCTTGTAGAGTCCCTTCAAATGCAAGACTTCCATCTGGTGCAAGCCCAAGAGAATGATAACCGCACCCGTCACATACTGAAACCAAGAAGCATACAGCAAATTGCCTAAAAAACCAGCTCCATATCCCAGTAAGATAAAAACAAAGGAAATCCCTGCTATAAAGGCCAGAGTTCGCAATAAACTGACAACTGAGATTGAAAATTTGCCACTAGAAGCCTGAGCACCATCTTTATCATCCAACAAGACCCCTGCATAGACCGGTAACAGGGGTAAGATACAAGGAGAAAAGAAGGAGAGAATTCCAGCAAGAAAAACACTGATAAAAAAGATAATATTATCCATTGCCTTCCTCCATTCTTTGATTTGATAGAATTATTATAGCCCCAAAATTCCAGAAAAAACAGGGACAATGATAGGGAAAAATAGGAATTTAATCAGGTTATTTAGAAATCTTACAAAAAAAGCCAGACAAGGTCTGACTTTGATGGAAACAGAAAAGAAAATTCATTCCTCTTTTCTACTTATCTGATAATAAATAAGGTCTGCAAGATAGCCTTTTCTCTCTACACCATTGACAATTGTTTTTAGATATGACATTCCAGCCTTCTCCATGATACGACCTGAAGCCGGATTGAGACTGGCATATCGTGCTCTGACATTTTGAAAACCTGCTTGAGTAAAACAGAAGTCCAAGACAGATTTCAAGGCTTCTGTCATGATACCATTTCCCCAGTAAGCCTTGCCTAACACATAGCCAATTTCACAAGAAGAATCGTTCTCATCTATTGCAACAATGCTGATATCTCCAATCACTTGCTCTGGGTTTTCTTTGAGACAAATGGCCCATTTGTAATAGTTGGTATTAGTATAGGAAGCAACCCAGTTACGAATCGACTTTCGAGTCACCTCGACATCAGAATGGGGATCCCAAGTAACGTAGGTTAGATTCTCAGCAGATGAAGCCCAATTTTGAAACATGGCTTCCGCATCAGTCTCTACAAATCTTCTTAAAATTAAACGTTCTGTCTGTAACATTTGCGTACCGATTGCTTTCATGATGCTACCCGCTTTCTGATAGATGATTATATGCCCAATCTCCATTGAAACTTGTTTTGCTTTTGAATTTCAAAGTAATAAGCTAAAAAAGTCCACTGGACCTTCCTCGCTTACCTGTTTCCATGCTCGGGGTAAAAAGATCCCTCGGACCTTCTCTCACTTTCTTATTTCAAGGTGAGAGGCTGAAAAGGTTCCCCGGACCTCCTCGTTTTCCCGTTTCTAGACTCGAGGTAAAAAGGTCCCCCGGACCTTTTTACTCCCAAAAGTCATCAAATATGGTGATAGGTAGGTGGCGTTTGTGTTGGCCTTTGTGCCACCAATTTTCAATAGTCTCTTGAGCTTCTGGGCTGACTGTTTTGCCTTCTAGGTAGTCGTCAATCTCTTCATAAGTGACTCCGAGAGCTACTTCGTCAGCTAGGCCTGGTTTGTCTTCTTCTAGGTCTGCTGTTGGGATTTTTTCATAAAGGGCTGGGTCTGCTCCAAGTTCCTTCAAGAGTTGTTTTCCTTGACGTTTATTGAGGCGGTAAAGAGGAAGAATATCCGCACCACCGTCACCGAACTTGGTAAAGAAACCTGTGATATTTTCCGCAGCGTGGTCTGTTCCAATGACCGCTCCGCTATGGGCACCAGCAAGGGCATACTGAGCAATCATACGGCAACGAGCCTTGATATTGCCCTTGTTGAAATCTGAAACAGGACTACCTGTCGCCTCAACTACAGCTGTCATGGCATCAGCTGATTCCTTGATATTCACCACTAAACTGATATCTGGCTTGATGAAGACTAGAGCTTTTTGAGCGTCTGCTTCATCGGCTTGAACTCCATAAGGCAGGCGGACAGCGATAAATTTGTAGCTGTCATCGCCCGTCTCTGCTCGCAGTTCTTCCATAGCTAATTGGGCCAATCGACCTGCCAAGGTTGAGTCCTGACCTCCAGAAATTCCTAGTACAAAGGTTTTTAGGAAAGGATGTTTTTTCAGGTATCTCTTTAAGAAATCAATAGAATGACGGATTTCTTCCTGGGCATCAATCACTGGTTTCACGCCCAGTTCTTGGATAATCGTTTCTTGCAAACTCATTCTTCTTCTCCTTCACCAAGGGCTTCCTTACGCATCTTGTCAATCAAATCCATCTTGTCTTGCCATACATCACGCGCCAAATCCACTGGATAATGCCTGCGGATTGAGCACGCGCTTGTACTCATCCCAAAGCTTGTCAAATTCCTTACGGGCATAAGCCTGAATCTCAGTCAAGCTAGGCAAGTTGTAAATCAATTTCCCTGTCCTTGAAAAATATCCACCAAGAGAGGAACAGCGTCAAAATTACGAACCGTCTTCTTGATGTAGGTATAAGTCGGATGGAACATCTTGATTTCTGTCATGCTGGCAACATCTACGCCATCATAAGTAATATAATCGCCTTCTGACTTGCCTTTTTTTCACGACTGGTAATGCGCCACACCTGCTTCTTACCTGGCGTAGACACTTTTTTTCCGCATTATTTGACAGCTTGATGGTGTTGCGCATCTGGCCATTTTCATCTTCGATGGCAACAATCTTGTAAACTGCCCCAAGAGCTGGCTGGTCATAGGCTGTAATCAGCTTGGTTCCCACACCCCAGACATCAATCTTGGCCTTTTGCATCTTGAGGTTGAGGATGGTATTTTCGTCCAAATCATTAGAAGCATAAATCTTAGCCTCTGTAAATCCAGCCTCGTCCAGTTGCTGACGGACTTTCTTAGAAATGTAGGCAATATCCCCAGAGTCAATCCGCACACCCATAAAGTTAATCTGGTCACCCAGTTCACGCGCCACCTGAATAGCAGCTGGCACACCGATACGAAGGGTATCATAGGTATCTACAAGAAAGACACAGTTCTTGTGGGTCGCAGCATAAGCCTTTAAAAGCCCTCATAGTCGTTCCCATAAACCTGTACCAAGGCATGGGCATGGGTCCCTAAGACAGGAATGTCAAAGAGTTTACCAGCACGCACATTGCTAGTTCCATTGGCTCCACCAATCACCGCTGCGCGTGTTCCCCAAATAGCCGCATCCATCTCTTGAGCCCGACGTGTTCCAAACTCCATCAAGGGTTCATCTTCGATAACCGAACGAATACGAGCTGCCTTAGTCGCCACTAATGTCTGGTAGTTGACGATGTTCAAAAGAGCCGTTTCGACCAACTGACATTGGGCTAGAGAGCCTTCCACCTGCACAATCGGTTCATTAGCAAAAACCAAGTCCCCTTCTTGGGCAGAACGAACCGTCAACTCCAACTTGAAATTGCGAAGATAGTCCAAGAATTCCCCATGATAACCCAGCGACTCCAAATAGGCAATATCACTATCTGAAAAACGCAAGTCTTCAAGATAGTTCACAATTCTTTCCAAACCAGCAAAAACCGCATAGCCATTCTTAAAAGGCTGTTGGCGGAAATACACCTCAAAGACCGCCTTCTTATTGTGAATTCCTTGGTCAAAGTAAACCTGCATCATGTTAATCTGGTACAAGTCCGTGTGCAATGTCAAACTATCATCTGGATACATACTTTTCCTACTTCCTTAACTAGAAACCCATGAAAATTCTCAAAAACTTTCATGTATTCCAATAAATTAGTACTATTATATCACATTTTAGCTGGATTGAGAAAAGAGTAACAAGCTATTCTCCACTCTCCAGTTCATCCATGTCTTGCTCAAACTTTTTCTGAGCCCATTCGCCATAGCTCTTAAGACCGAGATTGCCGATAAAGACCCAAGGAAGGTAAATGACATAAGTAATGACCCAAGCGGACAGGTATTTAGCGTTCAAAGGATTGTGCTGATAAATTTCTATGTTGAATTGGTAATTCTGCAACATCAAGAGAGTTGTAATCGCCAAGGTTAGGAAAAAACAACCTAAAATTGTAAAATGAAAACGACTATAGTAGTTCACACCCAAATCTCGAGCACGGCCGAAAAAGTAAGAAGTTCCAATAATGATAATGATGAGAATCATTCTCGGATTAAAAAGACTTGGTGCTAATACTGTAATCATATAAGATAAAAGCAAGAAAGCTATAGAGATATAGAAACTTTCAGCCCCCGCTTTATTCATCAGTTGTTCTTCTCTTTCGTCTAGTAATTGATAATAAAAAAATCTATTTTTCATCTTCTTCCTCCCAAAATAATTGGTCTAGGGTTTTCCCTAAACATCTGCAAATGGACTGGCAGAGCGAGAGACTGGGATTGTATTTTCCCGCCTCTATCAAACCAATAGTCTGGCGCGTCACTCCAACAGCCTCCGCCAGTTGACCTTGTGTTAAATCAAGCTCAACACGAGCTAATTTTAATTTTAAATTTTTAGCCACCTGCGTCCTCCTTATAGTTTTAAAAAAGTTGCGCCTCTTTTCAACATCATTATATCATATATCTAACTTAATGCAATATATAAATGTCATTTTGTAAAGTTTTATTAACAAAAAAACTCTCTACCACAAAAGATAGAGAGTTTTCTGCTTATTCAATTTTTTTCAAAATATCTACAGCATCGTAGGATTTCACATCTAATGTTGTATTGTCCTCAATATCGTCTAAAAAGATACAATTTATAGGTTATAACCGCTACTTAACTTATGTGTGAGTCTCTCTTTGTATTATACCTTCATATTTTCCTTACAAATCCTTTTGGTAATAATATCTTTTCCCAATGTAGGGATAGTCTTGTAAGGTAAAGACTTCCTTGTAGCCATGCCTTTTATAAAAATCCGGAGCTTGAAACTGGTAGGTATTGACAAAAGCAAAACGACAGTTTCGATTCTTAGCTTCAGTTTCTGCTTGCTGCAATAGTCTTGAACCGATTCCTAGCCCTCTCAGTTCCTCTTTTACAAATAAATACTCGATTTCTAGCCAATTTCCAAAAGTCTCTGCAACCAAACCTGCCAGGAGATTGCCTTTTTCATCTTCTACATAAAGATTAAGTGGCTCATTTTCAGCCTCTTCTCGTTTTGAACGATTATAGGCACGAATCAGATTCCCTATTTCTTGTGCCTTCTGGGATTCCTTATTTTCCAATCTAAAATACATCTAAACCTCCTCGAAAACTGATACAGCTTGATTATAGTCTTATTTCAATGGACTGTCAAACTAGAAAAAACCCACCAAGCTAAGTTGATGAGTTTCAAATCTATTTTCTAAATTTCCACTGGCTGTAAATCCCAAAACCGATAATCCAGATAGCTGAGCCGATTGCTCCTACAAATGTAGACTCTTGTAAAAAGAGGGTTACAAAGACAAAGGCAAAGAAGAGCATGGTTAAAGGATTTAAGAAACGATAGTGGGGCATGAGATAACCATCTGCCATAAAGTCTGGTGACTTGCGGTATTTAAGGTGAGCAACCATGATCAAGATATAAATGGCGATATAAACACCTGATGATGATGCCGTAATCAAGGCAAAGGCATCCGAAACACCTGGCAAAACATTGATAAAGGCAGCCAGAGCAATTAAGATTGCTGAAGCAATGATAGCATTTTGTGGCACGTTATGGCGAGAAAGGGTATCTGCCTTGATCGCTTTTAGGAATGGATTTGGAGAATCATGGGCAATCTGGTACAAATGACGACCTGTTGAATAAAGGGTTGAGTTAAGAGCAGATGCTGCTGACGTCAAAACGACGAAGTTAATCAAGGCTGCCGCCCACTTGATACCGGCCAATTCAAATACTGTAACAAAAGGTGAATCAGCAGAAGCAAGCTCACGCCAAGGAATGATAGCCATGATGGCTAAGAGGGCACCACCGTAGAAAAAGGCGATACGCAAAGGAATTTCCTTAACGGCTTTTGGCAAGACCTGACGTGGATTTTTGGTTTCAGAAGTTGTGACCCCGATAAACTCAATCATGAGGTAGGCAAAGAACACCATCTGAAAGGCCATGACAAAGTTCACTCCACCATTTGGGAAGAGGGAGAAATTGTCAGCAATATTAGCCAAACTTGCTACTCCATGAGGTGTCTTAAAGCCTGTCAAGACCATAAAGACTCCTGTGGCAATCATGGCTAAAATAGCCACAATCTTGACCATAGCAAACCAAAACTCAACTTCCCCAAAGAGCTTCACCGCAATCAGATTGACCAAGGCTAAAATGGTCAAATCCAATCTCAATCATCCAACTTGGCCAGCTAGGGAACCAGAACTGAACATAGTGAGAGATAGCAGTGATTTCCGCCATACCGATAAAGACAACGGATAGCCAGTAAGACCAAACCGAGAAATAACCCCAGCCCTTACCCAAATGACGCGTGATAAAGTTGATAAAGGTATGTTGCTCAGGGTCTTGGTAGAGCATTTCCCCAACCGCACGCATCATGAGGAACATAAAAGCTCCAGTAATCATATAAATCAGTACAATGGAAGGACCTGTTAGGCTGATAGAGCGACCTGCCCCCAAAAAGAGTCCTGTTCCGATTGTTCCTGCAATGGCCATAACCTGCACATGACGATTAGTCAGACCACGCTCCATCTTATTTTTTTTCTTCTTTGAACTCATATCTTCTCCAATTCAATTTAAAATGGAAAAAGGAGTGAGTGAAGCGCACAGCCTCCCCACTCCTTTTTTCTCTTTTTAGGCTGTTTTTTCAACCTTCAAGATTTTTACATCATAGCTACCAACAGGTGTTTCAATGGTTGCTGTGTCACCTGTTTTCTTACCAATCAAGGCTTGTCCGATTGGGCTTTCATTTGAGACTTTACCTGCAAAGGCATCTGCACCTGCTGAACCTACGATAATATAAACTTCTTCTTCGTCCTCACCAATTTCTTGGATAGTAACTGTTTTACCAATCGCTACTTCGTCTTGGGCAACTGAGTCGCTATTGACGATTTCAGCATAACGGATTTTTGTTTCCAAGCTAGAGATTTGTCCTTCAACAAAGGCTTGTTCATCCTTAGCTGCTTCGTATTCACTATTTTCTGAAAGGTCACCGTATGAACGAGCAATCTTAATACGTTCTACCACTTCTGGTCGGCGGACCAATTTCAATTCTTCTAATTCTTTTTCAAGTTTTTCCTTTTCCTCAAGGGTCATAGGATATGTTTTTTCTGCCATTTTTCTCAACTTTCTTCTAATGATATTCTCTAAAGAAAATTATGTGAAACATCACATAATTTTAGTTTGTTTGGTTTAATTTGCTGTTGACATGTTCAGCGACATTACGATCATGCTCCTCCTGAGTAGCAGCATAATAGACCTTGCCATCTGTAACATTAGCTACAAAGTATAAGTTATCACTCTTAGTCTGATTAATACTTGCCTCTATGGCATCCAAACTTGGACTATCTACTGGACCTGGCATCAAACCAGGTTTTGTATAAACATTGTATGGTGAATCAATATTTGTATCAATTCCAGCATCATCTGCTAAACTAATTTTATGACCAAGTTTTCCTTGAGCATATAGAATCGCAATATTGCTTTGAAGGGGCATACCAAGGTTCAAACGATTATAGAAAACACCAGCAATTTTTTTGCGATCTTCTGTCTGAGCACCTTCTTTTTCTACAAGGGATGCAATCGTCAACAATTCATTGACTGTCAAATTCTTTTCTTTAATCGCACTGTAATGGTTCGATAAGGCTTTATCCATAGCAGACAACATCTCATCAATCAAACTTTCAATAGTTGTGCTTTCCTTGATAGAGTAGGTTGCTGGGAAAAGATATCCCTCCAAACGATAACGAACACCCGACTCTTTTGTTGGCAAACTTCCAAGCAAGTTTGGATACTTAGCAACTTCTTGAGCAATAAAGGTTTCATCTTGAACTTTTGCCAAGAAAGCATCTGCCGTAAGAGCTTCTTTAAAATTACCTTCAAGTTGTCCCACTGCTTGTGCGATTTGATCAATCGTATAACCTTCTGGAATTGTCAAGTTCGCAAGAGCTGGTGCCTGAGGTTCTGGTGTACCACCTTTTTGCAATTCATGGATAATATCTTCTGTACTCATGCTCTTTTGCAAATTGTAATAGCCAGACTTCAAATCTGAATAATTTTTATATTTAGCATAAAAAGCAAAAATCACTCCGTGTTTAATCAAGCCAGACTTTTCAAGAGTTGAACCGATTGTTTGAATATTGGCTCCTTCTGGGATTTGCACTGTCACATATTGTTTAGATGAAGCATCCACAGGCTGTAAAGATGACTGAACATACTGATAACCGAAATAACCACCTGCTGAAATCAAGCCTAGGAAAATTAGTAGAGAAATAAAGAAGGTCTTGAATCCTGATTTTTTCTTCTTAACAAGTTTAACAGTTTCGCGACGACTACGTCTAGGAACTGAACCTAGGCTATCTGTCGATTCAGCTGACTTAGATAGCTTATTATCCACTGGCGGAATACTAACTTCTTCCGGTTGTTTACTTATTTTATACGATACCGCAACCTTTGTTGGAATCTCGTTAAATTCTTTCTTTGTTAAGCTTTACAGGTTCTATTTTAGGTTGAACTGGCTCAAAAATAGGTTCTACAGGTTCAACTACAGGTTCAACAACTGCTTCAATTTTAGGTTCCGCAACCTCTTCACTTGATAAAATTTCATCTGAAATATCATTTGAACGCGACGGAACACTAGGAGCGTTCTTTAATATTTGATCCACAACAGAAAGAGAATTAGCCATTAACTCTTCTGCTGAGGGTTCATGTTCCTGAGTTGAAGGAACCACTGAATCTTCTTTATTAGATGAAGGAGTTTCAAAACTTGTAATCTCGTTTTCTTGCTCACTTCTATCTTGTTCTTTTACTCGTTCTAAATCTCGTAAAATCTGCTCTTTAAAGCTTAATTTTTCGTCTTCTCTTGGCTTTTCACTCAAAAGTTTATCCTCCTCGTTGACAATCCATAATATTATATCTTAAAAACGAAAGAAAAGCAACCTAGCATGCTTTTCTAGCTTATTTTTTAGCTTCCCAGACCATATCATACCAAGTTTTTCCTGCAAAGGTTGACTGAGACAGGCCTTCATTGACAAATCCATGCTTTTCGTAGTAAGCGATGAGATAGTCATGACATGTTAGGTTAATACCTTCTCTTTCGTATTCAAGAGCCAACTCTTTCAAGGCTGTTAGTAATTTCTGACCAAGTCCAAGTCCCTGTGCCTCCTTGGCAATAGACAGACAGGTCACAGAGATATAGCCACCAGGCTCATGACTATGATCTTCTATCTCTTCTGTAAAGGACTGGTCTTGCAGATGGCGGTGGGGACCAACTGGCCCTTCTATATACCCCATGATTCTGCCTTCTTTTTCTGCAACCAGAAAAGAGGTCTGTATTTCTCGCAAATGTGCCTCAAAGACAGATCGAGGAATGGCTTCTTCAACCGAGAAATTCTCTAGTTCAATCTCGACAATCCGATCCAAATCTTCTAATCTTGCTTTCCTGATTTTCATTGCGCCTCCAGATAAAAGGGATTAAACCAAATCATACTAAAACCCTGGCTAGTTGTATAAAGAGAATCTGTCTCTTCTTCATCAATAAATCCGTTCATTTCAAAATAGGAAAGCAGCTCATCAGGACTCTTCAAACGAATAGCTTTGTAATCCAGCTCAACTGCCACCTCTTTAAAAGCCGCAAGAAGAAGCGTTCCCAATCCCTGTCTCTGATGGTCAGCCTCGATGACCAAAGAATGTATTTCTAGACATTGCGGATTGTGTGGGTAAGGACCACCTAGAACATAGCCCAGAAGTTGATTTTCATCCCTAGCTAGAAGAAAGGTATCCGCACACTTACGGATACTTTCTTCTAAAATATGGGAAGTCAGCTGCTTGTCAGCTGGAAAAGATGAGGCCTGAAGTGCCTCTATCTCAGCCAAATCAGACTTACTTGCCTGAATGATTTTAATTGGAATTTCCATGGGAACATCCTATTGAACATTGCTTGTCAAATTAGACAAGAGACGCTCAAATGAATACTCATAGGTTTGAATGTCTCCTGCACCCATAAAGACATAGACAGCATTGTCATGGTCTAAGAGTGGAGAAACATTTTCAACAGTGATCACTTGGTGTTTCTTGCTGATTTTATTAGCTAGGTCTTCTACCTTAACGTCACCATGGTCCACTTCACGAGCAGATCCATAGATTTGCGCTAGATAAACTGCATCTGCTTGATTCAAAGCGTGAGCAAATTCGTCCAACAAGGCAATGGTTCTTGTAAAAGTATGCGGTTGGAATACTGCTACAATTTCCTTGCTTGGGTATTTCTGACGAGCCGCATCCAAGGTTGCAATGATTTCTGTTGGATGGTGGGCAAAGTCATCGATAATCACCGTATCATTGACAATTTTCTCAGTGAAACGACGCTTAACACCGGCAAATGTTTTCAGGTGTTCACGCACCAAGTTCAAATCAAATCCTGCTGTATAAAGCAATCCTATAACAGCTGTCGCATTCATGATATTGTGACGACCAAAGGTTGGAATGTGGAATTGCCCCAACTCTTGTCCACGGAAGTGAACTGTGAAGGTTGAACCAGTTGTTGAACGAAGAAGATCGCTAGCTACAAAGTCATTGCCCTCTGCTTCAAACCATAATAATAAATCGGAGCATTAGCTGTAATCTTACGCAATTCAGCATCTTCACCGTAGATAAACAAACCTTTGGTAATTTGTTTGGCATAGTCGTTAAAGGCATTGAAAACATCCTCAAGACTTGTGAAATAGTCTGGATGGTCAAAGTCAATGTTGGTGATAATAGAGTATTCTGGATGGTAAGGCATGAAGTGACGCTCATATTCATCAGATTCAAAGACAAAATATTTAGCATTGGCTGAACCGCGACCTGTCCCATCCCCAATCAAGAAGCTAGTGTCCGTAATGTGAGACAAGACATGAGACAACATACCTGTCGTTGAAGTTTTTCCGTGTGCTCCTGCTACTCCCATGCTGACAAAATCGCGCATAAAGCTACCTAGGAACTCATGGTAACGTTTGTAACTGATGCCATTTTGGTCTGCATAGGCAATTTCGACGTTGTTATCTGGACGAAAGGCATTCCCAGCGATAATTTCCATATCACCGTCTAGATTCTTTTCATCAAAAGGAAGAATAGTAATTCCTGCCTGCTCAAGACCTCGTTGAGTAAAGTAGTACTTTTCAACATCTGATCCCTGTACCTTATGCCCCATTTGGTGCAACATCAAGGCTAAGGCACTCATCCCTGATCCCTTAATTCCGATAAAATGATATGTCTTTGACATGTTTTCCTCTCCTATTCTGTAATTCTTGTCAGATTCAACTCTTGGGCAACCTGACGTTCTTGTTCTTTTTGTTGATTCTTTTTATTGTAGATTTGGCTCTTCTTCAGAAAATCATAGTTGTTTTTCTTTGGGACTGAAGTTTCTTTTGATTCAGCTTGAGTCGAAATATGGCTCACTTCTTCTGCCAAGATGTAGTGAGACTGGGTCAATTTTTGACTATATTTGACAAATTCACCAGGATTTTCCTTTTGGAAAGGCGCGGTAGGTTGATTGCCCTGTCTAACTAGACTTGGCTGAGAATGGCGTCTTGTAGGAGTAATATCCTTAGTCAGATAACTTGCTGAGCGTTTCTTTTTCAAATCCGCACGCGCTTCTTCGCGCGCCTGCTCCGCATAGCTCTTTCCTTCTTTTTTAACACCTAAACTAGCCTTCTTAGGTTTCTCTACTGACTTTTCAATCGGTTTGACTGGTTTTTCTTCAGTAATCGGAGCCCACTCCAGATAATTCTTATCACGGTATTCTCCCTTGATATTACTGATAAAGTCAGATTCATCATAGAGGGCCATAACCGGCATCTCAGTCAGCATGACCTCATCATCTGACACCAATGGAAATCGTTCTTGTTTCATTTTCTATTTCCTTTCAACACTTCATTATAGCGTATTGTCTTGATTTTTCAAGTGCTGGCTTCAGAAATTCCCAAAATTTCTCTAATTTCTGCTAGGGTCAGACTGCCACGTGACTCTGTGCCGTCCAATACTTGTGACACCAGATGTTTCTTCTGTTCTTGGAGTTCCTGTATCTTTTCTTCAATAGTTCCCTTGGTCACCAAGCGATAGACCTCAACCGTTTCTTCCTGACCCATCCGATGGGCACGGCCAATAGCTTGCGCTTCCACCGCAGGATTCCACCAAAGGTCAACCAAGATAACCGTATCGGCACCTGTCAGGTTCAGACCGACACCACCAGCCTTAAGGGAAATCAGAAAGGCATCTCTTTCTCCCTGGTTAAAGGCCTTGGTCATGTCTTGTCTTTCCTTAGCTGGGGTTGAACCCGTAATTTTAAAGGATGCCAAGCCCAAGTCTGGCAGTTCTTGTTCAATTTTCTCCAACATTCCCTTGAACTGCGAGAAAATCAAGACACGGTGTCCGCCGTCTACCACCTGTACTAGCAGGTCTCGAAGACTATCCAGTTTCCCACTGGCTCCCTGATAATCTTCCATAAAGAGGGCAGGGGTGTCACAGATTTGACGCAAGCGCATCAGACCAGATAAGATTTCCACCCGACTTCGCTGAAATTCCTGGTCTGAAACTTGAGCCAGACGGTCCCGCATCTGTTGCAACTGGGCTAGGTAGATAGCCTTTTGCTGGTCTTCTAGTTCATTCTTATAAACTACTTCAATCAAGTCTGGTAATTCAGTCAGAACTTCATCTTTCTTACGCCTCATAACGAAAGGTTTGATAAACTGAGCCACTCGCTCAGCTGGCAATTTCATAAATTCTTTCTTACTTGGCAAAAGTCCTGGCATGACGATTTGGAAAATAGACCACAGCTCACCCATATGATTTTCAATAGGAGTACCTGAAAGGGCAAAGACTGACGGAACCACAAATTGTCTCAAGGTCTGGGCAATCTTGGTTTGGGCATTTTTCATGACCTGGGCCTCATCTAAGAAAAGGAAGTCAAAGGCCATCCCTTGATAAAGCTCACTGTCCTGACGGAAGGTGGCATAGCTCGTCACATAGACTTGATGGCTCTCAGCCAGAATCTCCTCACGACTAGCTTTCAAACCATGAACAACAGCCACATCCAACTGTGGGGCAAATTTCTGAAACTCATCTGACCAGTTGTAGATCAAACCAGATGGAGCTAAAATCAAAACCCGACTTTCTTTTGTCACTTGACTGGTTAAAAAAGCAATGGTCTGCAGGGTTTTACCAAGTCCCATATCATCAGCCAAAATCCCACCAAAACCATAATGATGGAGCATCTGCAACCAGCCGATTCCCTTTTCCTGATAATCACGCAAGTCAGCCTTAACCTGAGTTGCTTGTCGAGGGAAGTCCTCTGGATGCGTCAAATCGTGAGCCAAATTCTGAAATTCTTGTGAAAAAGAAACACGGTCTCGCCCTTCAAAAAGATGAGCTAAACTGTAGGCCAAGGATTTCCGAGCCTGTAAGGAGCCATCTTTTAATTCAAATTGCCCTAATTTCTGTAAATTTTGGCGAATTTTTTTGGTTTCTTCATCGAAAAAGTAGACTTGATTGGACGAATCAATGTAAAAATCCTTGTTGGCAACCAAGGCCTGCATAGCTTGGTCAATTTCCTCTTGAACAATATCTTGAAAATCAAACTGGATTTCCAAGAGACCTCCCTTGGAAGCAATTTGCACTTGAGGGCTTGCTAGGCTATAAAGCTCTTTTAGCTTATCTGATAGGTCAACATTCCCGAGTTTTTCAAATACTGGAATGATTTCATGGAAGAAATGATAGACATACTCCGATTTTAAGGTCTGGCGCCAAGATTGAAAGTCCGCTTCAAAACCAGCTGCCAAACAGACTTGGAAAATTCTTTCTTCCAAATCAGCATCACTAGAAAATGGTAATTCTTCTAACTCTTGTCGGCTAGATACCTGTCTATCTCCATAATCAAACTGAATTTCTAAACGAATCCGATTATCCTCTTCCCTGTCAAAATAAAAAGAGGGCACAAAGGATTTGATTTGTAAGCGTTCTGGAGCTGAAACGGTGCCCATTTGACTAAAAAGAGTTAAACAAGAAGCCAACTTATCTCGGTCACTGCTATCAAATTGCAGGTATTTCTTTCCATTTTGATCCAAAGGCAACGCTTTGATTTCCTTGAGAAGATGTATCTGCTGGTCTGTTAGAAAATAAACCTGTCCTTTATGGAAAAGCACAGCTCCCTGATAAAAGACATTGACTCTTGGACTCTCACTAATTTTCATTTCAAAATAATCAGAGTATTCTGTTACTGTAAAGGCAAATAGATTAGCATCCGCATTCATATCCTGAAAAAGCAGGGTTTGGTAACTATCCACTTGATGGTCAAATTGAAAATGGGGTAAGGTCATCAATAAATTCACACCCTGCTCAAAAAAGGTCAGAGGGAAAAAAAGGTGCCGACCTTGATTTTGGAAAAAAAGGTCTGGAGTAGTTCCTTCCTCTATTAGTCCGCGCAAGAAAGTCAGAAGTTCTTGACTTGCCTCATCAAAGCTTTCCCAAGACAGAGACTCCTCATAAGTTTTACCAATCATATAAGGTTTTCTCTTCTCAACAACTTTTAAAAAGAGTGGAATATCCCGAATGACATAATATTTTTGACTATTGATTTGCCCTATTCTCAGGGTCCACAATATATGATTAGTTCCTGCTTCCACTTGTCCCACAGCCGACAATTCATAGGCACGGTCTGTTTTTGAGGTCAAGATTCGGTCCAAAAATTTGCCACCCAAGGTCACCTTGGTTTCAACGGCCTCTTTTTCTTCATGACCTTCTTCCAGACTCTGCAAGATTTCCTGGCCATGCTCATCATTTTTTAGAAAATGCTCCAACGCCGCCAAATGCACACAGTAGCTCCTCTTTTGAAAAAAATCGCAAACACAAAAAACCAAATCATCCTCTAGACTATAGCGCAGTTCTTCTTCTGCAACGCGAGCATAGAGTCGATTATTCTTTTCCTTGATGATGTCAACTTTACCAGTTTCATAAAGGGCAACGCCTTCGATACGGACTTTCCCCGGAATCAATTTAGCCATATTTCTACCTTTACCTTATCTTTTTATTATATCATATTTTCCCCTATGAAAATAGCCTCCCAGGGATACTTTTCTCCTAGAAGGCTTGATTTTTAAAGTTTGGCAAAAGTCGTCACAATCCGCTGACAGACTTCTTGCAGTAGAGATTTGGGCATGGCTACATTGAGGCGGGCATGAAGACTTCCTTCCTCCCCAAAATCCAAACCACGGTTAAGGATCACTTTGGCTTCATTTCTCAACAGTTCTTGCAATCTTTCATCAGTCAGGTCATAGGCTGAAAAGTCAAGCCAAATCAAATAGGTTCCTTGCGGTTTCATAACCTTGATTTTAGTCTCTTTTCCAAATAATTCCACCACATAATTGATATGGTCTTCAAATACTTGCTTGAGTTCCTCTAGCCAATCCTTCCCATAGCGATAGGCAGCTTCTGTCGCCAAATAACCCAAGCCTGAAATTTCATGCTGATTATTGGCTAACTGGCGTTTCTGGTAAGCCAGTCTCAACTTAGGATTTTCAATGACGGCATAGGAATTTTTTGTCCCAGCGATGTTAAAGGTTTTAGTGGCACTACTCAAGACGATCGCAAAATCTTTAAAGGCTGGATCAATGGTATTAAAAGACTGATGTTTGTGACCAAAGAGGGCCAAATCTTGGTGAATCTCATCTGAAACCAAGAAAACACCGTGTTTCTGGCAGAGTTGACCAATTTCTCCAACACTTCCTTTTCCCACACACGTCCACCAGGATTATGAGGGTTGCAGAGAATGTAAAGTTTGACATCCTCTTCCACCAAATCCTTCTCCAGTTGGTCAAAGTCAATCTCAAACAGACCATCCTTTTCCACCAAAGAATTGCTAATCAATCTACGATTGTTCAACTTGACACTGCGAGCAAAAGGTGGATAGACAGGTGTATTAATCAAAACAGCTTCGCCTTCTTTTGTGAAGGCTTGAATAGCTGTTGAGATGGCTGGCACCACACCCTCGATAAAGACAAGGGCCTCTTTGTCAAAGTGGTAACCGTGTTGTGTAGCTTCCCACTTTTGAACTTCCTTAATTAACTCTTCACTGGCATAGGTATAGCCATAGACCAGTTGATCAGCATAAGTCTGCACAGCTTGGCGGATTTCAGGCAAGACTACAAAGTCCATGTCTGCTATCCAAGCTGGTAGGACTTCGTTATCCGTTTCTGCCTCTTTCCATTTATAGGTATGGTGCCCTAAACGATTGGGCAGGTTTGTAAAATCATATTTTCCCATCTTTATCTTATCCTTCCAAGGCTTGGCGCAAATCTGTAATCAAATCTCTAGCATCTTCAATCCCAATTGACAAGCGCAAGAGGTCATCTGTCAAACCATAAGAATGGCGCACTTCTGCTGGAATATCGGCGTGAGTTTGCGTTGTTGGATAAGTGATAAGACTTTCCACTCCACCCAAACTTTCCGCAAAAGAGAAGACCTTTAGGCTGTTCAAGATATGCGGAATGCGTGTTTCATCCGCTACTTTAAAGGAAATCATGCCTCCACGCCCAGTGTAGAGAACTTCCTTAACTGCTGGAGAATCCTTCAAAAAGGCAACCACTTCTTGGGCATTGGCTGTTGAGCGCTCCATACGAAGAGACAAGGTCTTGAGACCACGAATCAATTGATAACTGTCAAATGGAGACAAGACTGCCCCTGTCGTATTGAGATTGTAGAAAAGTTTCTCGTATAGTTCTAAACTATTGGTCACAACCACTCCAGCCAAGACATCATTGTGGCCTGCTAGATACTTGGTTGCTGAATGCAGAACGATATCTGCCCCATCTTCAATCGGACGTTGGTAGATAGGGCTGTAGAAGGTATTGTCCACCACCACTTTGGCACCCTTAGCATGAGCCAATTTTGCTAGTTTTTCGATATCAAATTCCAACATCAAGGGATTGGTTGGCGTTTCGATATAGAGAACATCCACGTCCTTTTCTAACTCGGAAATCAGCTCTTCTTCTGTATTGGCATAGGTAAAATGGAAACGGCCTTCCTGCTGCACTTGGTTGAACCAGCGGAAAGAGCCACCGTAAAGGTCACGGACAGCCAAAACCTTACTTCCTACTGGAAAGACGCTAAAGGCTAGTACAATAGCTGACATTCCTGAGCTAGTAGCTAGGGCATAGTCTGCTGACTCAATAGCTGCCAAGACTTCCTCAGCCTTACTACGAGTTGGGTTTTTAGTGCGTGTATAGTCAAACCCAGTAGATCGACCAAACTCTGGATGCTGATATGTCGTTGAAAAATGAAGCGGTGTCACCAAAGCTCCTGTCGCCTCATCTGACTTAATGCCTGCCTGGGCCAAAATTGTGTTAATGTGTAATTCCTTGCTCATACAATTCCTCCAAATCTATAGTAACTATTGTACCACTTATTTTCATCAACTCATTTTCTTCTTTTCAAGAGCTAGTTATAGTTTCAAACTATATAAAAAACGACAGCTTCATTCGAAACCATCGTTTTTCTTGAAAAATCCTTATTTGACATGTTTTGCCAATTCTTCTTGGGCTTTTTTATTAGATTCTTCTTTTTCTTTTAGCCATTTTTCTTTGGCTTTTTCATATTCATCTTTTGTGACTGTCTTATCTTGTACTTTGAGGTATTTATATGATTCAATACCTTTATTACCAGCTAATGAATATGGTTCTGAGAAAGGAACAGTTTTTCTCAATACTGGTGTTCCACCCTTGGAAACATTTGGAATTGCTAAAGCACTATCTACCAACCAAGCTTGGATCTCAGCATATTTTTCATAGCGTTTCGCAAGATCTTGTTCCTTGTTAGCTTCTTCCAACATTTGAGTGTAGACATCTAGTCCAACAACCTTGGCCTTATCATTGGCTTGACCTGGCTCTAAACCTAGATTTTGCAACAAACCACCAGAATTAAGATTTAAGACATCAAGATAAGTTGAAGGGTCTTGGTAATCAGGTCCCCAACCACCGTTGTAAAGATCATAATCCTTCTGAGCTGCTGTCTGAGCCAAATAGCTTGAATTGTCATAATCTTCCGTAGTGAGTTGTTGAATATCAATTACAACATTTTCTGCACCTAAAGCCGCCTCAATAGATTGCTTCATAGAGTTTGCCTCTTGGACACCCTTTTTAGCAGCTTGGTCAACTGTCATGTCCAAGTGGATAGGGAATTGAACTCCTTTAGCCTGGAGTTCTTTCTTAGCTTCAGCAAATTTGGCTTTAGCTTTTTCAGCATTGTAGTATGGATCCTGAGCATCCGCAAAATTGATTCCTTGCCATTCTTTACCATAATTCACCATCTTAGAGGCTACTACTTCACCAAAGTCTTTTCCGTTGATACTTACGAAGTTTGGAGGAACAACCAAGTTACGCAAAATCTTAGTTGCACCATCTTCTCCCTGAGATTGAGCCCCGTAAGCTGTACGATCATAGGCAAAGTTGATGGCTTGACGGAAGTTTTTATTGAGAACTGCTTCTTGAGTCGATTTCTTCTCAGCATCACTTGTTTTTGAAGTAAATTTATAAGATTTTCTATCTAGGTTGAAGTTTAAGAAGTAAGATGTAGCATCTTGCAAGCTATAAATGATATTATCCTTATTCTTCTCTTTAATTCCTTCAAAGCTTGAACTATTTGGATAGAGACGAGCGTAGCTATAAGCCCCCTCCACAAAGTTACGAGCCAGTGCATCTTGGTCACTACCATCATAATAGGCCAATTTGACATCATCTACAAAGACATTTTTAGCATCCCAGTAATTAGGATTTTTCTTGAATTCGATGACAGATTTTGAAACAAAGGATTTCATCAAGAAAGGTCCATTGTACAAAATACTTGAAGGATCAACTGTTCCAAAATCATCACCTTTTGATTTCAAGAACTCCGCATTAACTGGGAAGAGAATGGTTGAAGTTGTTTTTGAGTTCCAATAAGATTCTGGTCGTGTCAAGGTATATTGAACCGTTTGGTCGTCAAGAGCCTTAACTCCAACAGTTGAAAAGTCTGTTGTTTTACCAGTGATATAGTCATCTAAACCAGCAACGGATTCTTGAATTAAGTACAAGGCTTCTGATTTTTTATCAGCAGCGTATTTCAAACCTGTCACAAAATCTTGGGCAGTTACAGGAGCATATTCTTCCCCATCTGCAGTATACCATTTAGCATCTTTACGCAGTTTGTAGGTATAGGTCAAACCATCCTTGGATACACTCCAATCCTCTGCCAAGGATGGGATATAGTTCCCATACTGGTCATTTTCCATGAGCCCATCTACCAGATTAACTACGATATCATTGGTTGTTGCACGGTTTTCTGCTAGATAGTTCAAACTAGACGGATCACTGGTATAAACATAGCTATATGTTTTTGACCCTGTGCTTGAATTTCCACACGCGCTTAATAAAATACCTGCACTTAACACGACACCTGCAAGTGCTGCATACTTGGCTTTAGACTTTTTCATCTCCAGAACCTCCTGATTTAAATTTTTGTCTTATTATACAACTCGAGTTTTATTTAGTCAATAGTTTTTTAAGTAAAATTTAAGAAAAATAAAATTGCTATCTACAAACTATAGAAATTATTCTACAAAATAATAAAAAGAGAATAATTTAAGCATTTCATGATAGAAATGTTCAAATTATTCCTTTTATTTATAAATACTGTTTAAGTTAACTTTAATTTGATTCGTAAGCGATCTGCTTGGGCTTTTCCAATCACCTTATCCAACAAATGGGTACGAAGACTCATGACTCCATAAACTCCTCCACCCATGGCACCAACAAGAGATACATATAGGAAACTCCACAAACGTCCACTTGGTTGGAAGACAAATCCAAGTATCCACTGTATGGCACCTACACCGATAAACATAACAAGTGTTAACAAACTGATTAAAACGGTTCGCTTCAAAATCACATTGCGCTTGACACCTGTTACCTTACAAATATCCCGATACATCAAAACATTAGGAATGATGAGCCCGATTGTTGTTGAAATCAAAGGACCATAACTGTGGAAGAGAGCGATGGTTGGAAGTTGCAAGACTAGCTTGGCAATAGAACCATATATAAAATAGAGAACTGCCTTGCGGTTGCGGAACATGGCCTGAAGCATTGGAGACAAGACCATGTACAAGCCTAAAATAGTAGACTGCAAAACTGCAAAGACAAACAAGCCCATAGCCAAACTATCTGGCTTGCCATAGAAGACTGTATAAAGAGGTTCCCCTACCATGACCACTCCAACCGTTGCTGGTAGCAGGAATAAGAAAAGCATGGTGATGCTGTCCTGAACCAGACGAGAAGCCGCCTTCAAGTCCCCCTTGACATAGTTTTCAGTCAAAAGCGGCAAACCAACACTCCCAATCGAAACCCCAACAGAAATCAAAATCATAGTAATTTTATTAGGATTGGCTGAGAAATAAGAAAACATGACAACCAAGTCTTCATTACTATAGTTGGTAAACCAACTCATACTATTGATAAAGGTCATCTGGTCCAAAATCTGGAAAAGCTGGATAGCAGACCCTGTCAAGATAAAAGGAATGGCTTCCTTAATGGTGTCGACCAAAAGACGCTTGCTGTTTATCTTATCTCCTGTTTCAAGGACTCTTTTAAGTAATCCTTCTTTGGCAAGGAAATAGATCAAAACTGCAAAACTAGCTACCATGCCGACAAAGGCAGCAAAGGTGGATTGGGTAACCGCTGCTAGATAATCTCCTGAGCCCATTTTCATAATCATAAAGGTAGCTAAGAGCATCCAGATAACACGAATGACCTGCTCAGCGATTTGGCTCATGGCATAAGGTTTCAGGTTATTCATCCCTTGGAAGAAACCTCGAATCACACTCATAGATGGGAAAATCAAGACCGCCCAAGCCAAGCTCTGCATGATTGGTATCAGGTCTTTCCCTACACCCGACAAATCTGCTAGCCAAGGAGCAAAGATATACAAGACTAGTGCAAAAACAAGACCTAGTCCTGTCATAAATCCTAAAAAGCTCCGAATCAGGGCAAAGCTATGCTCTTCTTCTCGCATGGTATTATACTTGGCAACTTGCTTGGCCACCGCAACTGGAATACCCGCTGTTGAAATCAGCAAAAACCAGGCATAGATATTGTAGCCCATGGTAAAGAGACCATTTGCTGTAGCCGCATAAGACCCCATCCAGATATACCAAGGGATGATATAAATGGCACCGAGTAGACGACTGATAAAGTTACTAGCCGTTAGCCAAGCAGTCCCCCGTAACATCTGGACCTGCTGGTGATTGTTTTCGTTAGACATAGATTCCTCATTTAATTTTAATCACTAGGAAAATTCCTCATCTTCCATTATAAACTTTTCCTTGTCACTTGTAAATTTACGACTTTCGGTTTACAATAGAAAGTATGATTAAGATTGAAACCGTATTAGATATTTTAAAGAAAGATGGTCTCTTCCGTGAGATTATCGACCAAGGACATTATCACTACAACTACAGCCATGTCATATTTGACACCATCTGCTATGATAGCCGCAAGGCCAAAGAGAAGAGCCTCTTTTTCGTCAAGGGTGCTGCCTTTAAGAAGGAATTTCTGCTTTCAGCTATCTCTCAAGGACTCGGTTGGTATGTTGCTGAAAAGAACTATGAAGTTGGTATTCCTGCCATTATCGTCAGCGATATCAAGAAAGCCATGAGTTTGATTGCCATGGAATTTTATGGCAATCCACAGGACAAACTCAAACTCCTGGCCTTTACTGGTACTAAGGGTAAAACAACAGCAGCCTATTTCGCTTATAATATCTTATCTCAAGGGCATCGACCGGCTATGCTCTCGACTATGAACACAACTCTAGATGGCAAGACTTTCTTTAAGTCTGCATTGACAACCCCTGAGAGCATTGACCTCTTTGACATGATGAATCAGGCTGTGAAATGACCGCACCCACCTCATCATGGAGGTATCCAGTCAAGCTTATCTGGTCAAACGTGTCTATGGTCTCACCTTTGATGTGGGAGTTTTCCTCAATATCAGCCCAGACCATATCGGTCCGATTGAACACCCTAGCTTTGAAGACTATTTCTACCACAAGCGTCTCTTGATGGAAAATAGCCGAGCAGTTATTATTAACAGTGACATGGACCACTTCTCAGTCTTGAAAGAACAGGTGGAAGATCAAGACCATGATTTCTATGGTAGTCAGTCAAGCAACCAAATCAAGAATTCTAAAGCCTTTAGCTTTTCAGCAAGCGGGAAACTCGCTGGTGATTATGACATCCAACTGATTGGCCACTTCAACCAAGAAAATGCCGTTGCTGCTGGACTTGCCTGCCTCCGTCTCGGAGCAAGTCTTGAGGACATCAAAAAAGGAATCGCTGCAACTCGCGTCCCTGGTCGTATGGAAGTTCTCACTCAGAAAAATGGTGCCAAGGTTTTCATTGACTATGCCCACAATGGGGACAGTCTGAAAAAACTAATAAACGTCGTAGAAACCCATCAAACTGGAAAGATTGCACTGGTTCTGGGTTCGACAGGAAACAAGGGAGAAAGCCGTCGTAAGGACTTTGGCCTCCTCCTTAATCAACACCCTGAGATTCAAGTCTTTCTGACTGCTGATGACCCCAACTATGAAGACCCAATGGCCATTGCAGATGAAATTAGTAGCTACATCAATCATCCTGTTGAAAAGATTGCAGATCGCCAAGAAGCCATCAAGGCAGCGATGGCTATCACAAACCAAGAATTAGATGCTGTCATTATCGCTGGTAAGGGGGGCCGATTGCTACCAAATCGTCCAAGGCAAGAAAGAAGCCTATCCAGGAGATGCAGCCGTCGCAGAAAATTACTTATAAGATAGTAAAAAATCAAGGGAAATGAAACCCTTGATTTTTTCTATCCTTATTTAAAAGCGTTTTTCAAACCTTCAACGGCACCTTCTACAGCACCTTTAGCATCTTCAACTACTTCTTTTGCCTTAGCAACTGTCTTTTCTACAGCACCTTCTGCTTCAGTCTTGCTATCACCAGTAACTTTACCAAATCCTTCTTTGATAGCGCCTGTTGCTTGTTCCAATTTGTTTTCAAGTGACATATGATTGTCTCCTTTGGTTTTATTCCGATATGTGTTACCGGTTACATATAGTTTATACTGAATAATAAGGAAAGTCAAACAATGTGCTCAGAAACAAGATATCACGCTAAGTAGAAAGTTAATCTCTCCTTATCAAAATCGACTGCCAACTCATACTTTCCATCTTCATTTTGGACAATATAGCCTAGGACGACCAAACTATCCACAAAGATATCACGGCGTTTCTGCATAAGCTGATCTTTTTTGAGAAATTTTAGCAAAAAAGTTGTCATGTATTTGAGAGCATACTCAGGATTAACATCTCCCAAAATGTCGTAAAGTTCCTGCTGTTTTTCTGTCAAAGGATACTGATTTTTGACCTTGTAGAAATAATTAGACAAGGTCATTTTTGTTCGTGCAAAATCCGTCTTTTCAACTAAAATAGCGGCATTGGTTTGATTGCGCAATTCTGTCTCAAAACTCTGCTCCGATAAGCCTTGATAGACCGGACTATCTTCTCTGACAAAAATCTCTTGATCCAGTTCGAGACTATCAAGGGATTCCAGCAAAGGAAGATTGAGATAATAACGCTTATTTTCTCGTAGAATTAAGCCTGCCTTTATATACTCTTCCATGAGTTTATCAACTGCTACATCTGGAAATTGAGCCTTGATTTCACGTAGAATCACATCATCATGCTGGTCCAGATAGCGGATCAATTCTCCAAAAAACGGCTGTCTCGACAAACGAGAAGGATTAAAAATCTGAATCATGAAGATTCCTTTCTTTACATTCTAACAGAGGCGATGCTGCCAACTGACTAGGATTGGTACCAGCTTGGTTTAGAGGAACAGGCAGACCTAGTTTTCTATAATACTCCCTCCAAAAACCACTAATCTCCTACTCCCCATCACCAAATTTCATGGGAATAGTTTCAAAAATCGGTAGGACTTCTGCTATATACTGGGAACAGTAAAAACCAGTGCCATCTGGATAGAAAGAAGCATTGTAGGATTCTCCAAGATGCTTACAAGCTCTTTCCTTAACCGACCGGATATCCATTTCTGGGTAAACATAGAGATCGTACAAGTGATTGGACTCAAAGAAGTCTGCTGGTTCCTGACAGATAACCCCCGCTTTTCTACTAGCATGATAAATCATCCCATCCAAATAAATGGCAACGTGACTATAGTTTCCTATGGAAGTCTGGATGGCCTGTCCCATATCTGAAAGGTCCTTCACAAAAATCAAATCGCCATTTTCTAACATGCTTCACTCCTAGAAAAAAAGGAGCCGAAACTCCTTTCGATATAAGTCAAACTAGACTTTCCTAATTTGAATTGACACCCAAAATCTTAAGCATTGAAGCTCTCAGTCAATTGAGGTACCACTTGTTTCTTACGTGAAACAGCACCAGCAAGGAAGGCGTGGTTGTTTTCAAGTTTGAAGTTGAAAGCCGCTTCAACCTTGTCCATGTTCGCACCAAGTGCTAGGATTTCTGAGTTTGAGTTGACGATATCTGTAATCATCAAGACAAAGTCAGAGTAGCCGTTTGCTGCGTTAGCAGCCTGCATTGCAGCTTCAATTTCTGCTTGGCGTTCCAATACTTCAGCGATGTCAACTGTGTTTACTTGAGCAACACGGACATTATTTCCGTTCAATTCAAAAGTCTTAGCATCGATGTCAATCAATTCTTCAGCAGATTTGCTAGCCAAGTTGGTACCAGCTTTTAGCATTGCGAGACCATATTCTTCCAAGTTTACACCAGCCAATTCAGCCAATTCTGGAGCAATGACTTTATCTGTTGGGTGTGTTGTTGGTGATTTCAAAAGAAGAGTATCTGAAATCAAACCTGAAAGCATCAAACCAGCAATCTCTTTAGGAACAGCTACACCATGTTCTTTGAACATACGGTAAACGATTGAAGACGCTGATCCAACTGGTTCCAAACGCATGTAAAGTGGGCTTGCAGTTTCAAAGTTAGCCACACGGTGGTGGTCTACAACACCGTAAACTTCTACTTCAGCGATATCTGATACAGATTGTTGGAATTCATTGTGGTCAGTCAAGATAACTTGCTCTGCACCTTCTGCTTTAGCAGAAGTGATAACACGCGGTGCTTCCACACCAAAATAGTTCAAGACAAAGGCTGTTTCTTCATTTGGAGTTCCAAGGGCAACAGCTTCAGTATCCAAACCATAAGCTTCTTTTGCAAGGTAGGCAAAGGCTACAGATGACCCGATGGCATCTGAGTCTGGATTTTGGTGACCAAATACTAGAATCTTAGACATGATAATACCTCATTTTGTTTATTCTCTTTATTGTAGCATTTTTTTCGCTTTTTGACAAAAGTAAGAGGAGTCAAAGGGCTCCTCACTACTCTTCAAAATAACTGATACTCTTCGAAAATCTCTTCAAACCACGTCAGCTTCGCCTTGCCGTACTCAAGTACTGCCTACGGCTAGCTTCCTAGTTTTCTCTTTGATTTTCATTGAGTATGAGTAAATTTCTATCTTGATTTTCAGATAAAAATTGCTCCTTCTGTGGTCGTTTCTTACGCTTGAGCAGGGCTTCTGCTGACATGGCTTCTTCCTTACTGGCAAAACCTTGAGCATAGATGAGTTTGACCGGCAATCGTGCTCGTGTATATTTGGCTCCCTTTCCACTATTGTGGACAGCGAGGCGTCTTCTCACATCAGTCGTATATCCTGTATAATAGGAACCATCACGACACTCCAGCACATACATATAAGCCTTATGATCCATAATAAATCTCTTCAAGTTCGGGCGTATAGGAACCATCATCATTGTGGACAATCAAAGGTGGTAAAACCTTAAAACCACTCGTTGAGCCATCCTTGATAGCTTCAATCAAGAGCATATTCGCTTCCTTTTCCCGCTTTGGATAAACAAACTGCAGGCGCTTAGGGGCTAAATTATGTCGTTGTAACATATCCAAGATATCCAAAAGGCGATCAGGACGATGCACCATTGCTAAACGCCCATTGGACTTGAGAATACTTTGGGCACTACGACAGATTTCTTCCAAATTAGTCGTAATTTCATGACGCGCCAAGAGGTAATGTTCGCTCTCATTCAGGTTGGAATGCGGATCCACTTTGAAATAAGGCGGATTACACAAAATCATATCTACCTTACTTCCCTGAATGTGAGCAGGCATGTTTTTCAAATCATCACAGATGATCTCCATCTGATCTTCTAATCCATTCAAACGGACAGAGCGTTCAGCCATATCTGCCAAACGCTCCTGAATCTCAACAGACAATATCTGTGCCTGAGTACGAGTACTGGCAAAAAGCCCTACCGCTCCATTCCCAGCGCAGAAATCCACAATCAATCCCTTCTTAGGAAAACGTGGAAAGCGTGACAAGAGAACACTATCCACCGAATAGCTAAAAACCTCTCTATTTTGAATGATTTTAATATCTGTCGAAAAGAGCTGGTTAATGCGCTCTCCTGATTTTAATAATTGTTCTTCTTCCATGGTCCTATTATAGCAAATTTATATTAACATTACAAAGAATATAGATTTCTAACTAATTCTTCTGCTTCTTCAAATGTTGAAGGGCTTCCTTGGTCCAAATTGGCATCATTCTTTTGAGAGGCGCAAAGCCGTAGTTAAAGCGGTCACTCGAAAAGCGTCTCCGTCTCGGAAACTGGTGCTTTTCTTCCTCCAAGTACGGATAGAAAGACTGGCTTTCCCTGTAAATTCATCTAAATCCACTACCTGAACTTGAACCTCTTCATCGACTTTCAAGGCTTCATGAATATTTTCAATAAATCCTGTTCGAATCTCTGAAATGTGAATCAGCCCCGTATCACCCGTCTCCAACTCAACAAAGGCACCATAGGGCTGAATCCCTGTAATACGCCCTTTTAGCTTATCACCGATTTTCATCTTAGTCCTCTATTTCAATTGTTTCAATCACAACATCTTCAACTGGCTTGTCCATAGCCCCTGTCTCAACAGCAGCAATGGCATCCAAGACAGCGTAAGATGCTTCATCAGCTAGCTGACCAAAAACCGTATGACGGCGGTCTAGGTGAGGAGTTCCACCTTGTTCCGCATAAATTTCCGCAATCGGTTCTGGCCAACCACCACGAGCAATTTCTTTCTTAGAATAAGGCAGATGTTGATTTTGCACGATAAAGAACTGGCTGCCATTGGTATTTGGACCAGCATTAGCCATGGAAAGAGCACCACGGATATTGTAAAGTTCTTCTGAGAATTCATCCTCAAATGATTCGCCGTAGATTGACTCGCCACCCATACCAGTTCCAGTTGGGTCTCCACCTTGGATCATAAAGTCCTTGATAATACGATGGAAAATGACACCATCATAGTAGCCATCTTTTGAAAGAGCAACAAAGTTAGCTACTGTTTTAGGAGCATGTTCAGGGAAGAGCTTGATACGCAAGTCTCCGTGATTGGTCTTAATGGTCGCAAGAGGACCTTCTACTGTTTCAATGTCTACTTGTGGAAAATGCAATTCTTTTTCTACCATACCAAATCCTTCTAAGGCATCAAAAATGCCATCTTCTTCTAGTGTTTTTGTTATATAATCCGCTTTTTCTTTGATTTTATCATGAGAAATTCCCATTGCAACGCTGATTCCAGCGTAATCAAAGAGTTCCAAGTCGTTGAGGCCATCTCCAAAGACCATGACGTTCTCTGGTTTCAAGCCTAGGTGTTCCACAACCTTTTCCACACCTGTCGCTTTGGAGCCTGAAATCGGCACAATGTCAGACGAATGCTCATGCCAACGAACCATGCGAAGTTTATCAGAGAGACTGTCAGGCAAGTGCAAGTCTTCTCCCTTATCTTCAAAGGTCCACATCTGATAGATATCTTCTTTTTCATGAAAATCAGGATCCACATCTAAATCAGGGTAAATTGGATTGATAGCTTCACTAATCATATCTGTGCGAATCGACAACTTGGCGTCATGACTCCCAACCAAGCCATACTCAATTCCTTCTTGCTTAGCCCAAGAAATATACTCCTCAACATCTGACTTCTCAATCTGATGTTGATAAATAACCTGACCTTTTTTATCTTCGATGTAGGCCCCATTCAAGGTCACAAAAAAGTCAGGCTTGAGTTCACGAATCTCTGGTACAACACCAAAAATCCCCCGTCCAGAAGCAATACCTGTCAAAATTCCTTTCTCACGTAATTGCTTAAAAACAGCTGGGATTGAAGACGGAATAAAACCAGTCTTGGAATTTCGCAATGTATCATCAATATCAAAAAAGACAATCTTAATCTTTTTTGCCTTGTATCTTAATTTCGCATCCATCTCACTACCTCTTTCAATCTAACTCTTTCCATTATACCATAAAGTAGGCAAATCCCACATCCCCAATAAAATCCTTATCTCTTATCCGAATTCCTTTACTAGATACAAACCAAATCATCATTATTTTGGCTAGTTGCATTCATTTCCAAGGGTTGATTTCGATACCAGACACCTGTCCCATCTGGAATGTAGCCCCGTCTGATATACAATCTCTGGGCAGGGCCATAGCCTAAGTGCAAACCTACACCAAGAGTGACCTTGCTCGAAACAAACTTGACTCGTTTTTCTGCTCCTTCTAGCAGTTGATTCCCAATCCCTTGATTTCGAAAAGGCTCAAACACATTAAAATCTGATAATTCTGGATAGACTTCTGCAAAAGGACCATGTTTAGCAGAGGGCAAAATGGTAACGTAGCCCGCTACAGCACCATCAATCTCTGCAACTAAGACTTCTCTCTCCCCACTTTCCTGTTCCAGAAAATATCTAGCCAAAATTTCCTCTCTACCAGGCCAACCTTGATTCATAAATCCATGAGATAAAGATTCAATATCAGACTTAATCATATTTCTAATCGTACAATTCATCTTTGACTTACCCACCTTTACTCTTTTTATTACCATTATAGCACGCCAAGGTCAGAAAAAAACTATCTCGTGAAAAAAGACCCAACCGAGTTTTAATTCACTTTCTTATTTCCAAGCTCATGAAAAAGAGGTCCACTGGACCCAACTCGCTCTCCCATTTCAAGTCTCGTGAAAAAAAGACCCACTCGGGTCTTTTCTTTAATCTTCGTTTACGAAAGGCATCAAAGCCATTACGCGAGCGCGTTTGATAGCTGTTGTTACTTTACGTTGGTTTTTAGCTGAAGTTCCTGTTACACGACGTGGAAGGATTTTCCCACGTTCTGAAACGAAACGGCTAAGAAGCTCAGTATCTTTGTAATCAACATATTCAATTTTGTTTGCTGCGATGTAATCAACTTTTTTACGGCGTTTGAATCCGCCACGACGTTGTTGAGCCATGTTTTTTCTCCTTTATAATTTTAGTTGTCCATTAGAATGGTAAATCATCATCTGAAATATCCAACGGATTTGTTGCTCCAAATGGATTTTCATCACGTGAAAAGTCTGGTACTGAATTTGTAGGTGCTGAATAGTTTACAGTTGGTGCAGAGTAAGCTCCACCTGTGTGACCCTCACGCACACTACGGCTTTCCAACATTTGGAAATTCTCAGCCACGACCTCTGTCACGTAGACACGTTGTCCTTGCTGGTTATCGTAACTACGAGTCTGGATACGACCTGTCACCCCGATAAGCGAGCCTTTTTTAGCCCAGTTAGCTAGGTTTTCAGCCTGTTGGCGCCACATAACGACATTGATAAAATCAGCCTCACGTTCGCCATTTTGACTCTTAAATGTACGGTTTACTGCAAGAGTAAAAGTCGCAACTGCTACATTTGATGGGGTATAACGCAACTCAGCGTCACGTGTCATACGCCCTACAAGTACAACATTGTTAATCATAGTTTACCTTCTTACGCGTCAGTTTTGACGATCATGTGACGAAGAATGTCAGCGTTGATTTTTGAAAGGCGGTCAAACTCTTTAAGAGCTGCATCGTCGTTTGCTTCAACGTTAACGATGTGGTAAAGTCCTTCACGGAAATCTTTGATTTCGTATGCAAGACGACGTTTTTCCCAAGATTTTGATTCAACAACAGTTGCACCGTTATCAGTCAAAATAGAGTCAAAACGTGCTACCAAAGCGTTTTTAGCTTCTTCTTCAATGTTTGGACGAATGATATAAAGAATTTCGTATTTAGCCATTGATATGTTCCTCCTTTTGGTCTAATGACCCCAAGACTTTGCAAGGGGTAAGTGAGGTTCGCTCACAATAAACTATTATACTAGAAAAAAATTTTTTACGCAAGTAAAAACAACGAAATAAAAAAAGAAGATGACGAATCATCTTCTCAAAAACTATGATTTTTTAGTCTTCTTTTTTCTTGCGAGCAAGAAGTCCAAATCCACCTAGGGCTCCAAGAAGTCCAAGCGTTGCGAGGCTAGCGTTAGCTTCTGTACCAGTATTTGGCAATTCCTTAGCTGGTTTAGATTGTTCTTGTTTTGGAGCAGCAGGAACAACTTTCTCATAGACGTGTTCTACATCCCCATTTGGTAGTTTCTTAGTTTCTACGAATCTGTAGCCTGGGATATCTTTCTTAGGTTGGCTACCTTCTTCATGTGGTGAAACTGGATTACCATTTCCATCTACGAATGATGTAGTTGTCTTAACTACTTTACGGTAAACGTGAGTTACATTACCATCTTTATCAGTTGTAGTCTTAACAAACTCGTAGCCTGGGATATCTTTCTTAGGTTGGTTACCTTCTTCATGTGGTGAAACTGGATTACCATTTCCATCTACGAATGATGTAGTTGTCTTAACTACTTTACGGTAAACGTGAGTTACATTACCATCTTTATCAGTTGTAGTCTTAACAAACTCGTAGCCTGGGATATCTTTCTTAGGTTGGTTACCTTCTTCATGTGGTGAAACTGGATTACCATTTCCATCTACGAATGATGTAGTTGTCTTAACTACTTTACGGTAAACGTGAGTTACATTACCATCTTTATCAGTTGTAGTCTTAACAAACTCGTAGCCTGGGATATCTTTCTTAGGGTTGGTTACCTTCTTCATGTGGTGAAACTGGATTACCATTTCCATCTACGAATGATGTAGTTGTCTTAACTACTTTACGGTAAACGTGAGTTACATTACCATCTTTATCAGTTGTAGTCTTAACAAACTCGTATCCTGGGATATCTTTCTTAGGTTGGTTACCTTCTTCATTTGGTGAAACTGGGTTACCATTTTCGTCTACGAATGATGTAGTTGTCTTAACTACTTTACGGTAAACGTGAGTTACATTACCATCTTTATCAGTTGTAGTCTTAACAAACTCGTATTCTGGGATATCTTTCTTAGGTTGGTTACCTTCTTCATTTGGTGAAACTGGGTTATCATTTTTCGTCTACGAATGATGTAGTTGTCTTAACTACTTTACGGTAAACGTGAGTTACATTACCATCTTTATCAGTTGTAGTCTTAACAAACTCGTATCCTGGGATATCTTTCTTAGGGTTGGTTACCTTCTTCATTTGGTGAAACTGGGTTACCATTTTTCGTCTACGAATGATGTAGTTGTCTTAACTACTTTACGGTAAACGTGAGTTACATTACCATCTTTATCAGTTGTAGTCTTAACAAACTCGTATCCTGGGATATCTTTCTTAGGTTGGTTACCTTCTTCATTTGGTGAAACTGGGTTACCATTTTCGTCTACGAATGATGTAGTTGTCTTAACTACTTTACGGTAAACGTGAGTTACATTACCATCTTTATCAGTTGTAGTCTTAACAAACTCGTATCCTGGGATATCTTTCTTAGGTTGGTTACCTTCTTCATTTGGTGAAACTGGGTTACCATTTTTCGTCTACGAATGATGTAGTTGTCTTAACTACTTTACGGTAAACGTGAGTTACATTACCATCTTTATCAGTTGTAGTCTTAACAAACTCGTATCCTGGGATATCTTTCTTAGGTTGGTTACCTTCTTCATTTGGTGAAACTGGGTTACCATTTTCGTCTACGAATGATGTAGTTGTCTTAACTACTTTACGGTAAACGTGAGTTACATTACCATCTTTATCAGTTGTAGTCTTAACAAACTCGTATCCTGGGATATCTTTCTTAGGGTTGGTTACCTTCTTCATTTGGTGAAACTGGGTTACCATTTTTCGTCTACGAATGATGTAGTTGTCTTAACTACTTTACGGTAAACGTGAGTTACATTACCATCTTTATCAGTTGTAGTCTTAACAAACTCGTATTCTGGGATATCTTTCTTAGGTTGGTTACCTTCTTCATTTGGTGAAACTGGGTTACCATTTTCGTCTACGAATGATGTAGTTGTCTTAACTACTTTACGGTAAACGTGAGTTACATTACCATCTTTATCAGTTGTAGTCTTAACAAACTCGTATTCTGGGATATCTTTCTTAGGTTGGTTACCTTCTTCATTTGGTGAAACTGGGTTACCATTTTCGTCTACGAATGATGTAGTTGTCTTAACTACTTTACGGTAAACGTGAGTTACATTACCATCTTTATCAGTTGTAGTCTTAACAAACTCATATTCTGGGATATCTTTCTTAGGTTGGTTACCTTCAACTGTTGGATATTCTGGAATAGGTACTTCTTTACCATTTGGATCAACTGTCACATAAGACGTTGTAATCTTAGTATAGTTGATTGGTGTATCTTGACTCGGATCAGTTGGTAATGTTGGTGGCACATAACCTTTAGTTGGATCTTCTGGATCAACTGGTTTCAACGGATTTCCATCTTTATCTCTTGGAATGTAACCTGGAACATAAGGAATTACAATATCTTCTGTTGGTACACCCGGTTTAGTTGGATCACCATTTGGATCGTTTGGATAATCAATACGTGGAGGATTTGTTTGTCCTGGAACGTTTGGAATCAAGGCTCCAAGTTTCTTATAGACAACTTTTTGAACGATATCTTTGTCTTCAGCCTTAACAGTTTGATCCTTAGTAGATGCTTCAATATCTCCACTTACTGCAATATAACCTTTAACAAGTGGAAGTTTGTTACCAGAAAGAACATCAGTTGTAGCTGCTTTCCATTCGCCGTAAGTAACTTCACCTGTCACTAAGTTCACCTTAGCGTCACGAGTGAATTTAACTGATGAAGTTACAGAAGTAGTAACTTCTTTACCATCTTCATCAACGTAAGTAATTGTACGAGTTACTTCTTCTGAAGTTGTCAATTCCTTAACGCTTTCAGGCCATACTGGTGAGTTTGGATCCTCTGGATTAATTGGTTGACCTGGAACTGGTGTCACATCACTTGGAATAACTGGAACAAGGCGTGGTTGAACAGTGACAACAAATTTGAACAGCATTTGTATCATTATCAAATGATTGCTTGCTGCCATCAGCTTTTGTAAACTCATCAGACACAAGTTCGTAACCAAGTTTCTTCAGTGCGTTGATACGTTCTGCAGTAGAGTAGTTCATTTCAGAACCAGAATCACCTTGAAGAATATCCACTTCACCAAGAATTGTTCCGTTAGTATCTTTGTAAGTTACAGTTGCAACTTGTGTATCAGACTTCACTTCATAAACAGTTGGTGTATACTTAGCTTTTACCTCTGTTCCGTTAGTGTCTTTACGTACAATAGTTACTCCTGTTGCAGTTCCAACGAAATCTTTATTTGGTGTGAAGGTTACCTTACCTGTTGCATCAACAGTGTATGTTCCTTCGTTTGGAACTGTTTTACTTGTTGTACCATCTTCAAATGTAGCAGGAACAGTATTGTCCATTGGTACATCTTTATGACCAGGTACAAATGTTGGTGTTCCAGATTGAGGAGTGTTCTTAGGACCTGTAGAACCTGTATCCACACCTGTTGGTGTAACTGGAGTTACAGTTGGAGTGTAACTTGATTCAACAGTTGTACCATTTGTAGGATCTGTTACAACTACTTAGCTGGATCTGGTGTTCCAACGAAGTCTTTGTTTGGTGTGAAGGTTACTGTACCAGTTGGATCGATTGTATATGTACCAACTGTCTTACCATCCTTAGTAGCTGGGATAGTTGTTTCCTCAGTTCCAACAAACTTAGCTGGATTATCTGTTGTTGGTTTCAACTCAGTTCCATCAGCATGTTTATATGTTGGAGCACCTGTTTGTGTCTTACCTTGGATATCAGTTGATGTAGCAGGTGTTGCAGTTGGTGCTACTGGTTTGTAGATAACGTATACTGTACTATCAGTTGACTCGTTTGTTACCTCAAGGCTTGCAACAGTTTCCTTATCGTAAGTATAATTAGCTACTTCTGGAGAAACTACTTCCTCAAGCGTTTGTGCTGCTGACCAGTCGCTATACTTCACTTCTCCAGTTACTAAGTTTACAGTTGCTTCACGTGTGAAGGTTACTGTTTGAACTTCATCAGCTGTTACTTCTTTACCATTCTCATCATTGTAGCGGTACTTGATTGTACGAGTAACTGTCTTAGTTAACTCAAGATTTCTGCAGTACTTGGCCATACAGGTGAATTTGGATTTTCTGGATCAACTGGTTGACCTGGAACAGGTTTCTCATCATTTGGAGTCACAGGTTCCACACGTTGTTTAACTATTACATTGAAGTTTTGATTTACCGCTGTGTCGTTATCAAACAGTTTATCAGCTGTCGTTGCTGCAGCGAAACTGTCTTCTACTAACGTATAGCCAGCTTTTTCAAGAGCTGCAATTGCTTTTTCACGATTAATAAAGTCGATAGCACCGTTATAAACACCTTCTACTGTCTCAACAGATGCTGCTGGTACTTTAGCTGAATCTATCGCAACTTCTGCACCAGTTGTCACATCATAGTAAGAAATAGTTGCTGTTTGAACATTCTTTCTATAAGTATATGTTACAGTAGTTGTATCATTTGTAACCTTACCTGAAACATTCTTAGTACCTTCATCAACCGTACCATTTGTTGTTGCCACTTTAACAAGAGTGTAACCAGGAATTTCTTTTGGCTCAGTTGTAAATGGAGTTGTTACTTTTTCGTTGTTTACTGGAGTTGTTGAAGGAGAGATAACGTTACCTTCTTCATCCTTATACTCAACAATGACCGTTCCATCTTCAGCAACAACAGTTGGAGTGTAAGTAGTTGTTACAGTAGTACCGTTGATATCTGCAATTTGCACACGCACTGGTGTAGCTTTGCCTGTGAATTCTTCAGTTGGTTGGAATGTAATGACATTAGTTGTTTTATCAAGAGTGTAAGTTCCTTCACCATCAACCGTAACAGTGGTTACAGAGTTTCCGTTCGCATCAAGAAGTGTCACAGTATTCTTATCAAGAGCTACTGATTTTGGTTGACCATCTTCACCTAGTACTTCAGATGTTTCTCCTTTAGCGAAGTTCAATGTTGTAGCATCTGTATCAGGGGTGTCAAAAACAATTTGTGACGTTTGCGCTTGACCTTGCTTACCAACTGTCGCTGATTCTTTAGCTGTTGGGGCTACAGGAACTACTGTTGGAGTATAAGTAGCTGTACCTGTGATGACTGTTGATTCACCTTTTTCATTAGTAATAGTCGCTGATGCTTGAACTGTTACTGGTGTTGGTGTTCCTTTATAAGTTGCAACTGGTTGGAATGTTACTACACCTGTTGTTGAATCAATTGTGTATGTACCAACATTTTCAACAGTCACTGAAGTTGCAGTCGTTGGATTTCCAGTAGCTGGATCTACAAGTTTATAATTTGATACTGGAGCACTCACATCTGATGATGAGAATAGTGGTGTTTCTGACTGCTGTTCACCTTGGATATTTTTAGATGTTACATTATCACCAGTAAGTGTGATTGGTGTTACAGTTGGTTTATAAGTAGCTGTTGCTGTCTCACCATTTGAATCTGTAGCTTGAACTGTTACTCCTGTTCCTTCTCCAGTAAATGTTGGGACTGGTACGAAGGTTACAACACCTGTTGTTGGATCAATTGTGTATGTTCCTTCATTTGCAATTGTAACACTAGTTGTTGGTTGCATAGTTGATGGATCAATCAACTGACGTTTCGCAATTGTTACTGATGAATCTGATGTTCCAAATTCTGGTGTTCCAGTTTGTGTTTTGCCTTGAACGTCTGTAGATGTTGCGTTCTTAGCTGTCATAGTTACATCTGTTACAGTTGGAGTGTAAGTAGTTGTTACAGTAGTACCATTCGCATCTGCAATACGTACACTAACTGGTGTAGCTTTGCCTGTGAATGTTGCGACTGGTTGGAAAGTAATAACATTTGTCGCTGTATCCAGTGTATAAGTTCCCTCATTTTCAACTGTTACAGATGTTACAGCATCACCGTTTGCATTAAGAAGAGTTACTGATGCTGCATTAAGATCAACAGATTTTGTTGTATTTGCATCAATAGCAACTGTTCCTTTTGCAAAGTTTACAGTTGTATCATCTGCGTCTGCTACGTCAAATTTAATAGCAGAAGTTTGTGCTTTCCCTTGAGGTCCAGTTGTTTCAGAAGCTACTGCGGTTGGTGTTACCGGAACTACTGTTGGTATGTAAGTAGCTGTCGCAGTTGCAGTAATATTAGCATTGTTAGCATCTGTACCTAGAATTGCAGTTAGTGAGACAGTTACTGGAGTTGCTGTTCCTTTGAATGTTGGAAGTGGTTTAAAGGTTACAACACCTGTTGCTGGGTCAATTGTATAAGTTCCCTCATTTGCAACTGTTAAAGTATCAACTAGACTACCGTCAGTTGCAACCAACTTAGCTGGTGATGTTGCACTCGGTGAGATGGTTGAACCGTTACCTACAGAAGTAAAGGTTGGAGTACCTGTTTGAGTAGCTCCTTGGATGTCAGATGATGTAGCATTGTGACCTTCAATCGTGTCTGTTACTGTAATGTGGTAAGTAGTTGTAGCTGTTGATGACCCAGCCCCATGATCCACACCAGATTCAGTTCCACCTATTGTAGCATCTGTTGTGTAATTGCCATTACTATCAATAACGTCAACTGTTACTGTATAGACGCCCACTTCATTCAATGTATAACCACTAGCAAGATTATAGTTGCTTGCATCTTGTTTAGTATCATAAACCTTCTGAACTCCTGAAGGAGATGTTACCGTAATACGAGTAATGTAGGTTGTTTTTCCATACTTAGTATCTTCTGCATCAGAGATTGTCACTGCAGCTTTTGCTTCATTACGGAGATCTACTGCAGTTCCTTTAGTAGAAGTATAATCCTGTGAACTTGCTGTTGGTTTTGTATTAACTACCGTTGCAACATCTGAGTTTGTTGCAATCGTACCGCTAATAATACCACCAAATCCTGATTTAGTAAGCACTTCCCAAGAATTGTCACCCAATTTGGTAGCAGTCACTTCTGTACCATCTGATGAAGTCCATGTATTGGAATGTTTATCATAAGTGATTGTTACTGACATTCCATCACCAGCTTGACTAGTATTTGAGAAGCATATACAGTGAGTGGGCGCGTTGGTGTATCAACACTAGTTACTTTACCATTTATATCTAACTGACGAGTATACTCATAGATGTAGAATTTCATTGCTCCATCTTGTTGCGCTTCAGTATACACTTCACGTTTTGTCCAAGTTGTAGTTCCATCACCATTTGGTGTCTTTACTTCAGCATACTCAGCTGGAAGTTCCCAATGACCAGATGTACTATTTAATTTTGCTATGTGTTTCTGACCATCAGTTCCAGTTAATTCAACTTGTTCACGTAGAAAAGTTCCCTTAACATTTTCAGACGATGCTTCAACAGTAATGTTGTCCACACCAACTTTTGCGGTGGCTTCTGATGTGACAGGAATATTAAAGACTGTATTAGAATCTACAGCACCTAGTTCTTGATTTTCAGTAACTGCTGTATTGGTTGAACCACTATCTACAAGCCATTTCCCATCAACTGCTTTCAAGTTTGTTACAGTACCATCTGGCATTGTAATCTTAGCACTTGTAGCACCTTTAGAGATTTTAACAGGAACTGTTGTTGAGTAAGTTTCAACGTTTTGAACCTCAACTTTTGGTTTCACCACAACTGTAAGGGAAGCGTGTGCCTCTTGACCTGATTGGTTCCAAACATTATTATTAGCCAGTTTATCATAATCTTTAGCAAAGACAGAGACTGTATATATCCCTGCTTCAGTAAGCTTACCACCAATAACTCCTTTACCCATATTTGTTTGATCGGCAGCTTGCTCTTCTGGAGTGCTATTTGAAACTGTGTAGTTAGTACCTGGAATTAATACTTTTGAATCATCTAGCTCAGTTCCTGTAGTATTGTATCCTGAAACTCCTGTTACACTGCGTGAAAAATTTTTACGTACTGTGATTACTTTTCCTTCAGCAGTTGTATAACCATAGTTTCCAGCGGTATTACCTGGTATAACACTAGCCCCCGAAGCATCATTAAATCGAATATTGATATTGGCGTCATCACCTACTGTACGTTCGTATGTTGCAGAATCGGATTTTATTTTAGGAGGTGTGGTATCTTGCCATCCTACCCAGCCAGCACGTAAATTCTGAAGTCGAAAAGTTACTGAACGACCATCAGTATGGCTTGCAGTTACATCAAAACGTAAATCATATACCCCGTTTTCAATATTGGCAGAGACCACCCCTTGAATAGTATCTGTAGCCTCATCATATGTTAAACCAGGAACAAGGTTGGTTGGTGTTACAGAAGTAAGACTCCATCCAGCTTGCTTAGCAGCCTCTGTAACAGCAATACGATCTTTTAATCCTTTAATATATACGCGATCAATTCCTTGTTCGTATCCATATCTGTAGATTTCGGTAGCTAGATATTCATATCCACCACCAGCTGAATAAATCGCAGTTGCTGCATTTGAGATCCTTTAACCATCTGCACGAAGTTTATTTCTCCATAAAGGAGCCTCTTCTGCTAACTTTTTAGCAGCCTCTGGTGTTAAAGGATAATCAACACGACCTTTATTATTATGTCCTGTTTTTCCACCTTGTTCAGTATGCATACCATTTCCAGCATTTGTATCAGCACCATCACGTTGGTTAGAATACACAACTACTTCTAATCCTGAGGTATCAGTCCCTGCACCACTAGTAAGTGTAATTTCTTGAACTGGAATTGTATATGTATCTGTTCCTGTATGGACTGTTGCATTTATTTCTGAAGCATGAGTAGTGCTTGTAGAGCCTGCAGCGTAGAAATCTTGTGCAGATAAAGCAACCGCAAACTTACCGTCACGGCCGATTCCTGCGTTTTTCAATTCATTATAAACTGCAAGGATAGACTCGTTGTGGCGTTCCAATTGAGCATCTACTTGTTCTTTTGTAACGCTCTTGTCAGCTAAAAGTACTTTTGATTCGTTAAGTACCGCTTGATTTTTAGCAACCGCTGCTTCAACTGCTGCTCGATTCTCTTCTGATACTTCCTTCTTACGAAGTTCTGTAGCAGCAAGGGTGTTGGTTACATCTGCTTCTGATGAAACTTTATCGAGTGCTGATTTAGCTTCTGAAAGAGCTTTTTCTGTTGGTGTAGCCTTTCTTTCTGCTTCTTCTTTTGCTAGCTTATCTTTCTCAGCCTGTTCTTTCTCTAATCCAAGTTTGTTTGATTCAGTTACAACTGCTTTTAATGAAGAAAGAATATCTTTTTGAATATTCACCTCTTCTTGCTTGGCAGTCTCATTTACCAAAACAGCTTTCGCAGTAGCTAAAGCTTCACGAGCATTAGCCACAACTGAAGCGTCCGCATACTTAGCATTTGATAATGCAGTCTCTAAATTTGAAATACTCGTTTCAAGAAATGACTTATTTACTTTAACTTCTTCTTTCTTGAGTACTTCATTTGTCTTATCAGCCAACTGGATACTACTTTCTCCTAATTCTGGAGAAGGATTTTCTACTTTTTGAATATTTGCTTTAGAGTCTGAAACTGGATTTTGTTCAGTAGCTGAAACTGCTCCATTTCCCAAAAACATTAAACCAGCCGCAATCGCTACCGATGCCGCGCCGAAACTATACTTACGAATACCGTAACGTATATACTTTTCCGTTCTAAAATCTTGCTGTTTGCCCTTCATTAGACTTAGAACCTCCTTTATGCATGTTTTTTAATATTGAATTGAAGTATTCAGACAAATAGAAGCCCCCACCTTGAATTTTTTAGTAATATTAAGAGGTTATTATTTTAAAAAGGGTTGCCCAATAATTATCAATATCACTTAATATTGTATCATGACACTATTATTAATTCAAGTTTCATGTCTACATATATATAGTTCCAGGAGAAGAAAATAGCACATACATCAGTTTTTAAACAATAACATCAATATACTAGAATACGAAACTCTATTCTGAACAACTATTAGTATGAGTCTAGTAAAAGACTTAATTTTATAAGAAAAGGAAGTTGAAATATTCACAAAAACCGCATATGATCAAGATTTTGAATACCAAATAGTATGCAATTTTCTAATTTTTAATACTTTTTATTCAGACTAGCTCATTTCGTTCTTTATAGCTTGTTTCTATCTATTAACAAAAATACATTGCTATAATCATGCCGTAGAAACTTGACTCCTTTTATAAAACCTGATAATATTTCCTTTCGCTTCCAGAGCTTTCTATGAAAAAAACGCCACATGGGCGTTTTCCTTTTCTTATGGTTTAATACGGTGCAACATACGTGGGAATGGAATGGCTTCACGGATGTGTTTTGTACCCGCTGCGAAGGTTACCATACGCTCGATACCGATACCAAATCCACCGTGTGGAACGGTACCGTATTTACGAAGGTCAAGGTAGAATTCATACTCTGTACGGTCCATGCCAAGTTCATCCATCTTAGCGACAAGGGCATCGTAGTCTTCCTCACGCATAGAACCACCGATGATTTCTCCATAACCTTCTGGTGCGAGCAAGTCTGCACAAAGCACGCGCTCTGGATTTCCAGGAACTGGTTTCATGTAGAAAGCCTTGATGGCTGCTGGATAGTTCATGACAAATGTTGGCACACCAAAGTGGTTTGAAATCCAAGTTTCATGCGGTGAACCGAAATCATCACCATGCTCAAGATGTTCGTAGTCAGCGTCTTCATCATTTTCATGCTCTTGCAAGAGGTCAATAGCTTGATCATAAGTAATGCGTTTGAATGGCTCTGCAATATAGCGTTTTAAGAGTTCAGTATCACGTTCCAAAGTTTCCAAAGCTTGAGGTGCACGATCTAGAACACCTTGAAGCAAAGCTTTAACATAAGCTTCTTGCAAGTCAAGTGACTCGTCGTGTGTCAAGTATGAGTACTCAGCATCCATCATCCAAAACTCTGTCAAATGACGGCGCGTTTTTGATTTTTCAGCACGGAATACGGGACCAAAGTCAAATACACGGCCAAGAGCCATCGCACCTGCTTCTAGGTAAAGTTGACCTGATTGACTCAAGTAGGCTGGAGTTCCGAAGTAGTCCGTTTCAAAGAGTTCTGTTGAATCTTCAGCTGCATTTCCTGAAAGAATTGGGCTATCAAATTTCATGAAGCCGTTCTTGTCAAAGAACTCATAAGTTGCATAAATTATAGCGTTACGGATTTGCATTACCGCCACTTGCTTACGAGAGCGTAGCCACAAGTGACGGTTGTCCATCAAGAAGTCTGTTCCGTGTTCTTTTGGAGTGATTGGGTAGTCTTGAGATTCACCGATCACTTCGATGTCTGTAATGTCCAACTCATAGCCAAACTTAGAACGTTCGTCTTCTTTGACAATACCTGTCACATAAACAGAAGTTTCTTGGCTCAAGCGTTTGATAACATCAAACTTCTCAAGTCCTACTTCTTCACCAAATTTTTCTACAAAGTTTGGTTTAAAGGCAACACCTTGGAAGAAGGCTGTTCCATCACGCAATTGCAAGAAAGCGATTTTCCCTTTTCCTGATTTATTGGCAACCCAAGCGCCAATCGTCACTTCTTGACCAACATAATCTTTTACATCAATAATCGTTACACGTTTTGTCATTATTTTTCCTTTTCTTTCTGGTTTATTTTTCCATAAATACTTTCAACCGTTTAACTGCTTCTTTAAGCGTGTCTAGGTCTGTCGCATAGCTGAGGCGGACATTTTTCTGGAGCTCCAAATCCTGCTCCTGTTACGAGTGCCAAACTCAACTTCTTCTAAGAATAGCTGTTGTAAAAGTCTGTAACATCCGTATAGCCTTTCATCTCCCATGGCCTTTTTTTGACATTTGGGAAGAGATAGAAGGCTCCTTGTGGCTTTAACGACTTCAAAATCCAGGAACCTCAGCATAGATAGCGGGATAGATGGTATTGAGTCGTTCCTCAAAAAGCCTGACGCATGCTATCAACAGAATCCTGTGGTCACCTGATAGAGCCTCTACTAGCTGCATACTGAGCAAACAGATGCAAAGGGTTCGAAGTTGTTTGTCCTGTCAATCTTGACTCATAGCTGCAATGATTTCAGGATTTCTCCGACCGCATAGCCAACTCCGCCAACCCTGTCATGGCAGTAGGCCTTTAGATACACCATTGATGACCACTGGTTTGCTTACGAATCGCTTCTGATAGAGCTAGAGATTGGTGTGAACTCATACCCGTTATAGACCAAAGCGACCCATAGATATCATCTGCTAGGATGAGAATATCCTTTCTCAACTGCCCAGTTTCCGATTGCCAAGTAGTTCTTCACGAGTATAAATCATACCAGTCGGATTGGATGGTGAATTGAGCACCAAAACTTTTGGTCTTATCTGTCCGAGCTAGCTTCTAATTGATCCACAGTCACTTTAAAAGTCATTGTCCTCCTTTAGCATGAACAAAGACTGGGAACGCCCTTCTGCCATCTTGACCTGATCGCCATAGCTGACCCAGTATGGGAGTTGGGATGATAACCTCATCTACCTGGATTGATCACAGCCATAAAGAAGGTATAGAGGGAAATACTTTGGCACCTGCAGCAAACTGTCACTTGATTACTGGAGCTACAGAATAGCCATAAATAGCGCTCGAAAGTAGGTATTGACCGCTGCCTTTTTAAGCTCTGGGCAGACCTGAAGTTACTGTATAGAAGGAAGCCTGTCCCATCTCGAATCGATGCAAACTGTCGGCATCCTGGATATTTTTCAGGAGTAGTGAAAATCTGGTCTCCCAAGGTTAGAAGAGGATATCTCTTCCCTCAGCCTTTAGTGCTTTTTGGCTCTGGGCATCAGCTAGCCAAGGTGACACTTTCTTCCATTTCTAAAACACGGTTGGATAGTTTCATAGGCCCTCCTTATTGACCAATGCTCCTGTTTCAAAATCTACTAGATAAAAATCAGAGCCTGACTTGACTTCCCAGATTGGCTTTTCTTGATAACGGCCAAAAATTATCTTGTCAATCTCGCCAGCTCCTTTTTTTCCTTAGAAAGAGCTTCAGCTTTTTTTCTTGTGAAACACCCTGATTTAGCTGATAAACGTAAATCTTATGGTCATCTTTTCCAATCAGTACAGCAAGTGCTTCTTGCTGTTTATTACGACCAAGAACGCTGTAATAGGATTCCAAGCCATTATATAAATCAACCTGATCAGTCTGCTCTAATCCTGCATACTGCTGAGCTAATTTTTCTCCTTCACTTTTAGCTGTTTGATAGGGTTTCATACTCAGAAACACTAGATACAGAAAGGAAGCACTGATAACCACAAACAAAATCGTCATCCCTAGACCATACTGCCACAGTAGATTATTTTTTGCTTTTGTTTTTGTCTTTTTTTCACTCGTCTATTTTTACCATCTATTGGGCTTTATTACAAGTGAATGCAAGAACAAACGCTATATTTATTTCTTCCTTCAAACAAAACCTGATTTTTGAAAAGTGATACAATTCTTAATTTTTCCAGTCTCAAGTGACTAGAGTTTCAGCAATTTTATAATTTTCAAATAAACCCTGAGCAAATTTCTTGCAACTTGTTTTGTTTTGTTGTAATATATTTTATAACAACGAGAGAGTTCTCGGAAATTTAAAGAAAAAGGAGACACATCATGTCTAAAAAAGTATTATTTATCGTCGGATCACTACGCCAAGGTTCTTTCAACCACCAAATGGCACTCGAAGCTGAGAAAGTACTTGCTGGTAAAGCAGAAGTTAGCTATCTTGATTATACATCCCTTCCTCTCTTCAGCCAAGATTTGGAAGTTCCAACTCACCCAGCTGTAGCTGCTGCTCGTGAAGCAGTTCTCGCTGCTGATGCCATCTGGATCTTCTCTCCAGTCTACAACTTCTCTATCCCTGGAACAGTGAAAAACTTGCTTGACTGGCTATCTCGTGCCCTTGACTTGTCTGATACACGTGGCGCTTCTGCCCTTCAAGACAAGTTTGTCACAGTATCATCTGTAGCCAATGCAGGTCACGATCAACTCTTCGCTATCTACAAAGACCTCTTGCCATTTTATCCGTACACAAGTCGTTAGCGACTTTACTGCTGCACGTGTCAATGACTCTGCTTGGGCAGACGGAAAATTGGTTCTCGAAGAAACAGTCCTAAACTCACTTGAAAAACAAGCGGAAGACTTGGTTAATGCTATCAAGTAACTAAAGTAACTAACATAATAAAAGCGAACAAGACTACTTTTCTGACACTCAGAAGACTAGCTTGTTCGCTTTTTTCTCATTTGTAAACTACAATAACTGATGATACATATTGTCAAATACAAAATATCTGATTTCTATACTTTCTTTACAAAAACCAATTCCTGTGGTTGGGACAGGTCTTCTCGGTAGTTAAATCCTGCAAAGCTTAAGCGACGAGCTTCCTCCACCGTTTGTACTTGATTTTCTATCAAGGCTGTCAGGAAGGCACCACGCGCTTTCTTGGAAATGGTTGAGTGAATCTTCAGCTGACCACCTCTATCCTCCATGAATTTGAAGGTCACCATTTTTTCTCTAATTTCCTTAGAAAATACAGTCTCAAATTCGGATGACAAGAGGGAGAAAATCACTTCTTCCTGCGTCACAGCTTCATCATAGGCTGCCTTCCAATGGCTCTTCAAAGTCTTACCTGCGACTTTTAACTTCATCAAAAAGTCCAAACGGTGAGGGGCCATAGGTGACAAGGCTGGAACAACACCGTACAAAGCCGAGGTGATAAAAACATGATTTTTAAGATAGGCTTGTTCTGACTCGGTCAATTTATCTCGCTTGATGTGGCGGTACATAAGTCCATCAAATAGATTCAAGGCTGGGTAGTGTTGGGCAGTTTGCCTTTTCAAAGCTTGGATATGTTGAAATTCTGCCGCAGCTTTCTCGGCTGAAACTTTGTAAAAACTCTCCAATTGACTAGCAGAATAGAGAACCAAGGCATTCAGCACGGCCTGACTTTCTGGTTTTAAAGGACTTGCCTCGATGCTCGACAAGTCTGTGTTCATTTCTTTTGCTGTAGGGATTAAAATTTTCATATTAATAGTGTAGCATATTTTTTAACCACAACCAAGAAATTCATCTAAAAAACCTCGGTCAAGCCGAGGTTTCTCTGGTTATTTTGGTCATCCTAACCAGACAGCCACTAGAACAAGGGTTAGACCAGCTAAACTTGTTAAGATAGATAAGAATTTATCTTTTTTCTCCTTGAACTGAGAAAAACCTATCTTCAAAGCGAACAGTCCGAGTAACATTGAAGCAACCATCACATAAAAACCCATTTGTTTGTCCTCCATTAGTCTTAATTTACCTTATTATAACATATACTTTCTGAGAAAAGCTATTTTTATACTCAATGAAAATCAAAGAGCAAACTAGGAAGCTAGCTACAGGCTGCTCAAAACACTGTTTTGAGGTTGCAGATAGAGCTGACGTAGTTTGAAGAGATTTTCGAAGAGTATTATTGTACTTTAAAAGTCTTGAGATAGTTGTCTTTTCTTACTTGACCTTCGAAGGTTTTACCATTTTCAAGGTAAGGGAGGTCATCTGATACAGAGGCCTTGACCTTGTATATCTTGCCATCAACTTTAAAGAAGTAGACAGTATCGCCCTTGATAACAGCTGATTTGAGGTCTGCTACCACACCCTTGATGCTTTCTGTGGTTTCATTGTCAATTTCAAGGTCGTTTTTATTGGCGTACTTGCTGAGCAGTTCTTCCACTGTAGTAGCTACGATAACATTTTGGTACTCGACTGCGTCTACCAAAGCATACTCTTTGACCAAGCCAGCATTATCCTTCAAGCCCATGATGTAGAGAGGCTTGTCATTGAGGTTGATAAGGATTGGGAAGGTTGCCTTGTAAGATTTCTCCTGAACAGCACCTTCGGCTGATTCACGGGCTGATTCTTCGGTCGCAGAAGCCAAGCTATACTTAGTGATTTCTCCTGTTCGCATATTTTCTAGGATGAAACCAAGATTACTTTCATCTGCATTGGCTGACGTCACACCTGTGTAGAGGTAGATGTCATTACCGATAGACAAATAATTATATCCCTTGGTAGTCTGGGTCACGTTTTTCTTGGAAATCATGGCATTCCAGAAACCGTCCTTATACTTACCATTGTAGTTGATTTGCTCGATGGTTTCCTCAGCTGGATAGACCCTGTCCACCCATTCTGGAACATCTGACAAGCTGTATTCCTTGGTTTCTCCATTTGTGGCATCCAAGATAATGACTGAAACAGGACGAGGAACCGCAAGCCCAAATTGCTTTTGGTAAACAGTTGCCACATAGAAAGGATTGCCCTCATCGTCCACCTCGAAGGATGGAGTTTTGAAGATTTTGGTTGGGTACTTCAAGCGCAGGTGGCGTTTGACATCACGGTTAAAATACTCCGAGTCCGAATACTTGATTGGTGTCTTCAAGTCCACCAAATCCGCATTCCCAGTTACCATGTCCACCTTAATATACTCACCGATTCCCTTGGCCTGATTGTTAAACCATTTGATAGGGTCTGCATATTCTAGCGGCGTCACTCGATAAGGTTTCCCATCAATCGTCAATTGAGTATAGGTATCTGCCGCCACGTACTGCGATACCTTATCCGTTAGGGAACCCAAGTAGCGGTCGCCAATTTTTTCAGCAGTACTTCTATCTAGAATAGGAACCTTACTGGTATCAGTCTTAGGAAATTCAGTAAACTCTTTTTCCGTAACCGTGACTACATTAGCATAATTTTTAGCCTGAAAAATACTAGAAGTCACCAAGGAAACTAAACCAGCCAAGAGAAGAATTCCTCCAATAGAAGCAAAAAGAATTTTCCCTAACCGATTGATTTTGAAACCCTCAAGATTTAAGGCAGCTTCCGCCTTGCCGTGGCGCACATGAACCGTTTTGACCAGGTTTATCCCCTTGCCAAAGCCAAATAAGATTGCCACAAGCAGCAAATGCCCACAGAGAAAAAAGAGAAATTCCCAGCTGGTCAGGTTAAGAGGTGGTAAAAAGATATACCAGGTCGTTGCGATAAAAATAAGTTCGAAGACTATTTGTTTCATTTGCTTTCCTCCTAAATGATTCGTCCTTCCAAATGATCCAGTTCATGCTGGCAAATCTGAGCTGGAAAGCCTGTCAAGGTCATGGTCTGTTCCTGCCACTTGCTGTCACGATAGGAAACAGTTATAGTTTCATAACGCTTAGTTGGTCTCACACCTACCAAGGACAAACAGCCTTCTTCTGTCTCATAAGGTCCTTCAAAGGACAGGAGAACTGGATTAAACATGACCACAGGAACAAAACCAAGATTAAAGATAATCACGCGCTTCTGCACCCCAATCATATTGGCAGCCAGACCAACACAGGTCTCACGATTTGTTAAGAGTGTATCCTGCAAATCTCTGGCAAGATACAGGTCTTCCTGACTTGCAGGTTGAGACACCTGAGATAAAAACAAGATATCCTTTACAATTTTCTTTTCCACTTCCTCACACTCCTCTTGCTTTTTACTATATTATAGCAATTATAGCACAAAAGCCGATAACTGCAAGCCCTTTCCCTCAGCTGTAGTAAAAAGCCATCCGAAGATGACTTTTTGCTATTTAATTTCTTTGTAAGTTACTTCCAGGCCACGCTTAACAGCTGGACGATTGGCAATTTTTTCTCCCCATTTTACTAGATTTTGATAACTTGAAGCATCTAAGAATTTTGCAGAACCTTGATAAAGGTTTCCTTGGACTAACTGTCCATACCAAGACCAGATGGCAATATCTGCAATCGTATAGTCATTGCCG